>Ga0214469_1001073_pt1 | contig 10087 bp, 10 predicted proteins | sample RVTome_10_FD_187340 | JGI IMG/M metagenome (GOLD analysis project Ga0214469, IMG submission 187340) | Soil microbial communities from uranium-contaminated site in the Upper Colorado River Basin, Wyoming, United States - RVT153D57 HiSeq ... | reverse complement strand
CGACCCGACATCGTCTCGCAGGCTCGACGGTAGGCCTCGCTGCGCCCATTCGGCACCGATTCGAGCCGGACGTAGGGGGGGTTACCGAGGACGAAGTCCGCTTCGCCGTGGACGTGATCTTGAAGCAAGAAGTCGCCAGCCTGGACAGCGCGCTCAGCGAAATCAGTCGCCTGATCGGCTGGCCAGTCTCGTCCCACGAGCGTTTCAACAACCGCCTGTCGACTGGCCATGACGCTTGCCGTCTGCAGGTCGTACGCGCGGATTGCGCCAAGGGAGTCCACGAGGGACCGCCCATCTCGTCTGCAGGCATCTGACAGACGCTCAACCATCGGCATGAGGAACGCTCCCTCGCCACAGGCCGGCTCGATCGCGACCAAGTCGCCAAGTGGGCGATCCGCTGTGTAGCCGGCAAGATCCAGGATCAGCTCGACCACCCACCGCTTCGTAAAGACTGCACCGTGCTCGGCGCCGGCGGCTTCGCCCCCGGCCAGCGCAGTATCGGCGGAGATGCTTAGGCCCAGTTGCTGGGATCCGAACGAAGACCTCAGCTGTGTCTCTGAAGCCTGCGTGGCCGCTGCGTTACCCATGCCCTCAATCTAGTTCTTGGACGGGATGGCATCCGATCTAGTGATCTGGATGGCCTCGTCAAGCGCTGGCCCGGTTACTCAAGTCGTCCGGAGTAATCGCATAGAATCGTGCCGCGTTGCCATCAAAGAGTCAAGTCGCAGGTAGTGGTGTAACTACCCGTCGGTCCCTTCACGCCGCTTCCAGCATCGGCACCTCCTTTCGTCCCTCATCGCCCTGGTCCTCGAGGACCAGGGGATCGACTCCGCCGAGAGGTAGCGGCGGCGGAGGAGAAGGCACAGTTGGGTCTCCTCCAGCGACTCCTGGCCCTCCCCGTGAGGAACCGCCAGCCCGGCCCGCTAGCCCGGCGCCCGTCCCCCGCCGAGGCTGAATTGACTCTGTGTTGATCCGCTGCGCGCGATCACCGAGTTCGAATTCCACATCTCACCCGCCCAAGCTCATCGCCACCCCACACGGGCGTCGGGGTCCGCGCAACCAGGCTGAGTACGCGCCGCGCACAGTTCTTCGTCGCCGATCAGTCGCCGCGGGCTGTCCACGGTCTCGGCGATGTCCGGGATGCGATCGTCCCGCCAGAGGCGGGTCTCGTAGCGGCCTTGCGCTGACCCCGTCCTTTTCGTGAGCGTCGCTGGGGGGCGACCATAATGAAGACCGAGTACTGGTTGAAAAATCCCTCGACAACGAAGCGTTTCGCTTCGTTGTCGAGGTTTTCGAGTAAGAGCGAGTCGCTGACGATTCCGGGGCATCGCGGACGTGACTGGCGATTCGTCCCAGGGCCAGATCCGTGTTGGTGACCGGTAGGCTGGCGTCAAGGCCGGTCGAAAAGTGGGGTTTCGACCGGCGCAGGTGGTCCAGTTTTCAGTTGGCGCCTACAACCTCCTTGCGTCGTTCGGCTCAGCTGGCGCTCAGCTCGATAGCGTTGCAGCCTCGCCGCGAATACCGAGAGATAGCAACGAGTTTCAAGCGACACAATTAACCCCTTGGGCGAGGTGGTGTTCGTCCGCCCGTGGCTGCGAATAGGATTCGCGGGCCAATGCAAGTTGGCCCTGCGATCAGCCTGCCGACCTACCGCGTCTTCCTATCGTCGGGGGACGACGCGAGGGATCTGCGTGATCGGGTCGACAGCCTCGTAACGGAGGCGGTCAACTCGCAACTCATGCATGTCGGAATCAACTTGAGGCTTGAGGTGGATCGCTGGGAGCGTACGGCGGCAGCGACCAACAACCCAAATGAATCGACCAACGATCAGTTCGTCAAACGCGCCCTGGACAGCAATCTGACCCTTGCCCTCTTCCGACGCAAGGTCGGTCAGGGAACAAGGGAGGAGATCGAAGCCACGCTCGCCGCCGACAAATCGGTCAGCGTACTCTGGTTCGTGCCGCGAAAAAGCAAGCCGAAATCCGAGGTCGCCAGGTTCCTAGAGCCTCTCGCGGACCGCCTCTATTACGACAAGACCGGTAGACCGGACGAGGATGAGAGTTGGCACGGGATCGTCAAGATCCTCTTTCGACTCACTCTCGAAGGACTGAAGCAGCATCCGAAAGGCCCTTACTTTGAGGAGCGATAGGTTGCTTGTCAAGAATCTTCCCCGAGAGCTAGAAGCTGCGCTACTCGGCGACTTCAAGAGTCTGCGATCAGGCTCGAATGACGCCCGGCATTTTGCGATGGCATTCAGCTCCGAAGCCGGCCAGCGTTGGTGGGAAGAAACACCTCCCGCCGGCCCCCTGGGCCTTGTGGCCAAGGCCGTAAGTTTCGAGCGGCGAGGTGAATCCGCCGAGGCGATTACCTTGTATGAGAACGCCGCGCGGGAGGTCACCGCGCCGTGGCTGAGGCTGATGGGTCTTCTGGCGCAGGGATGGAGCCTCCTGATCGAAGACACGGCACCAATCTTGGAAGCCGCCGATCAGGTACGCCAGTTGCGCCGCAGCCCTCGCAAGGCGCGACTATTGGCAAAGCTGTCGATCTTCGCGACTGACAAGGGCGACATCGAAGTCGGGCGCGTCCTTTGGCAAGAAGCAATCAACTCCTCAGATGAACGGACACCACTCGGACGCGCGCTCCGCATTGAGGGGCTCAATCTGAGTCTTGGTCCGGTGGACATAGAGCTGCTGAGAACCCCGGCAGATGAAGTGGAAGACGACCTCGTCCAACCGGAGGGGATTGATCAACTGCGCCTGAACAGCGCGAATGCTGCCCTCGAGCAGGCGATTGAGGATCAGTTCGGGAGCCCGTGGAGGTACACGATTCGGATGGGACTCACGCCTCTCAACCACCTCGACACCGCCGAGGCTCAAGCCCGGTGGATCGGCCTCCCGTGGATGCGCCGATCAATCCGGAAACAAATGGGAGCGCAACTGCTCGCTGGCGCTGCACAGGATCCAGACCAGTGGACACACGGCGTTATCGCTTGGACACTAGGAGGCGGTAGCAGTGTCCAGCTGGCAATGCGATTTGCCGAGCCATACTTCAGCTACGAAAGTGGCGACTACATCATCAGCACGGTTTCCACGTGCGATCCAACGAGGGGTCGTTCCCAACGACTCGCCGCCCTCGGTGCGGAGGCATGGGATCTTCTTTCGGACGGGGCCCTTCAGCAGCTGGCTGAGGAGGTTCCGCCAAAGCAAGGGCAAGGCTCTCCGGCTCCTGAGAGCCGAATGATCTGGGCTGGGTTTGCCATTCGACTTACGGACCAGTGGTACGAGCGGTATCGCCAGTTCGATGCGAGTCTTCAGGGCGCGTTGCTCGGTTCGCTGAATCCGGTCGCACTGCGTTACTTCAATGATGAGATGAAGGTCACGATGTACGAGGCGCTGGGCAGCGACGAGGAGGTGTTGGCCGACGGTGGCCACTTGCTCCCTCTCGCTGCCGCCCTCGCCCCAGCGGGGGACGATGAGCGGTTGCGACACATGCTCGACAGTCAACCCGTCCTGACCAGGGTGGTAGCCCAACTCAAAAAAGAACGCCCTTCGGTTGTCTCACCGGCGACAGAATCGAGGGTTCTAGACTACCTTCGTGGTGCCCTAGTCGAGCAGTCTGCCGATGCTCGAAAGGGATCAATTGCGCTTGGCGGGGCGGGACCGCGGCTGGAACTAGGCCGGATGCTCTCCGTGGTCCAGTCACCCGACCAAGAGCTCGTCGATCTGCTCGTCGAAACGGCAATCGACCCCTCTCTTCCGTCGCAGTACCTTGTAGAGGCACGTCAGGGACTTGTCCTGTTGCGGCGTAGTAAGGGGCTCCGGCAGACCGACGTCAGAAGGTTGCGATCAGCTCCGCACATGATGGGGCAGAGACCATTTGAGGAAGGCTTCACTAGCGACGTGCTGCGTGTCCTCCTCCTTCAGATCCTTGCTGACCGGACTACAGAAGCAGAGAGGGCCGAACTAGCGGCAGCTGTGCGCTCTACCGAGGTGCGAGTCCGAGACATCGCCGTCAATACCTGTACCGAGGCACTTCAGACTCGTCAGGACGAGGGACTGGCCTGGGCTGTCGTCAGCGGACTTTTCGACCCGTCCGACTCCGTTTCCGACGGTGCGCTCGCAGGACTCCGACCTCTGACCGAGCACTTCAAGACCGCCGCTGAGGTCGCCTGGCAGCGCCTTCCCGACCTCTTCAACTCCAGTGCGCGGGACGTTCGATCTCAGATCATTCATGCCCTTGAGCACGTTTCGCCAAAGACGAACCGACAGAAGGAAAGACAGCGCGCTCTCTTAGCCCGCGCACGCCAGGACCGCTCATGGCAGGTGCGAAGCGCAGCCGCTGAGGTTACAGCTGCGGAGTGAGCCAAGATCAGGCTTATCCCCTTGACACAAGGTTACATCTCAGCTATCGTCCTTGCTCATGGACGGTTTTCCCCTTTTTGAAGCGGCGCTTCGGGCCTCTCGACGGGCTTTCTCCCGAACCTCTTTCGGGAACAAACGACGCAATAGCTGCTCGCTCGTTAGTGCCTGTGTGGGCTTGCGCTTCCTAGGCATGGAGGACTCCTGATGCCCAAGCGAATGGACCTGCCGACCCTGATCGAGAAGTACGGCAGCGAAGAGAAGTGCCGCGAGGTCTTGGAGCAGTTGCGCTGGCCCGATGGCGTCGAGTGCCCGCGCTGCGAGGGCCAGACGATCTCGCGCATTCAAAAGCGGAATCAGTTCGATTGCGATTCATGCCGTTACCAGTTCTCCGTGACCGCAGGAACGCTCTTTCACGATTCCCACTTGCCGCTGTGGAAGTGGTTCCTCGCCATCTACTTGATCGGGGAGTCGAAGAAGGGAATCAGCGCCAAGCAGCTTCAACGCACCCTTGGCGTGAGCTACAAGACGGCCTGGTACTTGGGCTATCGCATCCGTGCCGCGATGGAAGAGGACTCGCCCGTGCCGTTGAAGGGCATCGTGGAGCTTGACGAGACTTGGATTGGCGGGCACAAGAAGAGGGTCAAGGGCGAGTCGCAGCGGTCCAACAAGAAGATGGTGCTTGGCGCGATTGAGCGCGGCGGCGAGCTTCGCCTTGAAATCCGAACGGGTGCCTTCCGGGAGTCCGGCGGCTCCTACAAGGATTTCGTCAAGGACCACGTTGCCGACGATGCGAAGATGATCGTCACCGACTCTGACCGCTCCTGGGGGGACCAAAGCGACGCGGACACGGCGCACGAGAAGATCGACCACCGCAACGACGAATGGGTGCGGGGCATCGTCCATACGAACACCGTTGAAAGCGTCTGGAGCCTGCTCAAGCGCTCCGTGGTCGGCACCTACCACCAACTCTCGGGCGAGCACCTTCCGGCCTATCTGGACGAGATGGCTTTCCGGTTCAACAACCGGGAGAACCCCTACCTGTTCCGAGATACGCTGCTGCGGATGGTAGAGGGCGAAACACTGCCGTATGCGGAATTGGTGTCCGAGAACACCCCCTAGTCCTCCATCGGTCATAGCTTGAGGAAGTTCCGAAGCTGTTGCCAGAAAGGGGTTTCCGCGTCGCCATTCTCTTCTCCATAGGTCGCCCGCATCTCTCGGAGAGTGGCGTCATTTTCTTCCCAGTAGGAAAGCCACCGGTCGAAGTCCTTCTGGAGGTTTTCAACAGATTCAAGACGCTCTCGGCGGATCAGGAGTGCACAAAGCGTTAGGGCGAAACCCAGGACCAAAAAGAGCACAAGCCATGCGCCCTTCAGGCCGTCCGAAGGGATAGCCCCCAATCCGGCTCCCAATGAAAGGAGTCCGGCCGCGCCTACCGGCCTGCTCCAATTGAAGCGTTGAACCCGCCCGAGCTTGACACTGTGCTCAAGCAAGTCCATGTATTCGACCTTCAGTAGCTCGCGCCGGGTCCCAGTTAATCGCTCGGCGGCATTTATTGTCTGTTCCGGTGTTACCTCTTCGGCTCGGTAGCCCTCGGCCTGAGATTGTTGCGTCATGAAGCGCCTGGCGATCTCTTGGAGCCGCTCCTGAGTCACTGCCGGAAGTTGGAAGGGAGTTTCTGCGTCTTCCCCCCTGTCGGGTTGACCGCTCACGGCTCTTCCTCAGGGAGCAGTCCGGCAAGAATCGCGTTAATGAAGACGGTATTACCGCAGTTGTCGCACATGACAGGGAAGTGTGGAGAAAGGGCTTCTCCGCTTTCCAGGGAAATCGCTGAAGGTGTCCCAACGGACCACGACGCGGCTTCGCAATACGGGCATCGTCGGTGGGGTTTCCATTGCCGCTCCAGCCAGCGAACCGCGGCGGCAATAAACAGTTGCCGAAGCTCCTCTCCCGCTTCGGCAAGTTCACCCTCCCAGGCCGTTGCTTCCGCGTGGTGAGCGTGAGCGTTGCGAAAGCGTTGGAGGGACGAGGCAAGCAGCTCGGATAGCTCTTGGTCAAACTGGTCGATGTCAACCCCATCCAAGTGGGGTTGTTCGTTCCAACCTCCTGCCTGCTGCTTGCCCTGACCCCGCTCGGCGTCCTCAGGCATTTGCACCTCTTCCCGCTGGGGACTTTCGCGAATCGGAGGGTAGCCTAACATCCCCTTGCGTGAAGGGGATAATCGTGAGCCAGATCTACCGCCATGCAATTGGCTTCATGGGCGGAGGTGCGGCTCCTCGCGCCAGGGGAATCCTTCCGTGCGCGACCGGCTGGCGAGGTCCGGCGACATCGACTACGTGCTGACGGGCTCGAGCGCGGCTGCCTACTTCGAGGAGTACGCCCAGGCTCGCCTGGCGCTGGCCTACACGGATGAGCCGGAGCGGCTCGCCGAGCGCCTGGATCTGCGGCCGGTTGAGTTGGTCGAGTGGGCGAGGCTCGGCGATCAGACGATTGCCGGCGTCAGCGAGCTGTCGAGTGCATGCCGGCCGATGTCCGCGCGGGCCGGAGGCATGGCGGGGACATCCGGCGTCTCCTTGTGTCGATCGGAGACCTGGACCGTGATTCGTCGCGTGAACTCGCTGCGCAGGCGATCCAGGGGGCCGACGCGAATGGGCTCGAGCAGCAATTCGAGGTCGTTGGAGCCGACGATGACAGCCGCCCGCCCCTCATGCAGGTAGCGCCAGACGACCCGCCCCGTTTGAGGATCGTCGCCCCATGCGACGAAAGCGGCTCCGTTCGGGTAGCCGAGACCCTCGTCGCTCGTGGCGGCGTCGATGAAGGTGGAGAGGGCGGTTTCCTCGGCGCTGTTGCACATGGTCTTCATCAGATTAGTTCTCTCCATTCGTCGGCCATCGAATGACCTTGGCCATCGCGTCGTTCGTGTCTGAATCCCCGAGGAGCGAGCGAGTCTCCGTCACCCGACCCCGCCGAGGCGGATGTCATCGCCCGGCTCCACGCCGAGATCGGCGAGATCTACCGCGAGCACGGGGAAGCACGGCTGCTCGGCCCCGACGGCGAGATGATCGGCATCCCCGCCTCCGCGTTCGAGGCGCTGCGCCTGGCAGTCGATGCGATGTCGAAGGGGCAGACGATCGTGCTCGCTCCACAGGAGGAGGAGCTGACGAGCCAGCAGGCCGCCGACCTGCTGCGGGTTTCCCGGCCGCACCTGATCAAGCTCCTCGATGGCGGCGAGATCCCGTTCTACAAGGTAGGCACCCATCGCCGCATCAGCCTGGAGGACGTCCTTGCCTACAGGCGCAAGCGCTCGGAGTATTGTCGCGCGAAGCTGGACGAGCTGACTCGGCTCTCCGAGGACTTCGAGGGCGGCTACCGCTGATCGGCGGCAATGCCGCCGGTTTACGCTGTTAACTGCGACACCGATTCTCTGATGGTTCCCACGGCCAGCACAAGCCCCCTTGCCAGACATCATCCGACTGGTGCTTCCACCGGATTCCTCGGCTGGCGGGGCGATTGGGACAGGCTTTTGGAGGGGGCCGAGGAGGAGTCGACGTTTTCGGCTGAGCTGGCAGCTCTCTCGGAGCCGGAATTCATGGGGCTGCGCGATTGGCTCGCGCATACGGCTGCGCTGCCCTTTCGCTATCTGAGCGTCCATGCGCCGGTAAAGGAACGGCAGGCCGCTGAAGAGCAGCTTGTCGAGTGGCTCGCGGACCTACCGGGTCAGGTCGACTCTGTCGTCACTCACCCCGACACCATCGAGGATCTCGATCTTTACCGCGAGGTCGGTGGCCGTCTGGTGATCGAGAACATGGACGACCGTAAGGAGAGCGGCCGGACTCCCGACGAGCTTGAAGAGGTCTTCGACGCCCTGCCCGAGGCCGGGTTCTGCTTCGACATCGCTCACGCCTGGTCGGTGGACCCGTCGATGGCGCTTGGCGAGGAGTTGCTGGATTGCTTTGGCTCGCGGCTGCGCCAGGTGCACCTCAGCTCGCTGGTCGATGGCAAGCACGCCTCGCTGCTCGAAGAACACGAGACCCTGTTCGCACCGCTTCTCGAACGGTGCCGGGACGTGCCATGGATTCTGGAAGCGGCGAGGCCGGCTCGCTGGCGGTAACCGGTTCGCTGCAGCGCCTGTCAACGGAGATGGGCGTCGCTTTCCCGAGGATTTTTGAGGCGCGGCGGCGGACTGAAGAGGGGCTGGAAGATCGCCGCCGCAAACTCGCAACCCTCAGAGCGGATAGGGATGTGGCCGTTGTCCTGATGGGCTCGTGGGGACGGGGCGAGTTGACCAGCAGAAGCGATGACGATTTCATGCTCCTGATCGACGGCGAGGAGCAGCGGGGCGCTCTGGAGGCATTGGCGACGGAAGACCAGGAATCTTCTGAGGCGTTTGCCACAGCGAAGCGCTTAGGCAAGGAGATTCGCTCCGGGCTGCTCTCGCTTCTGTTCGATACGCCGGTGCTCTATCCGCTGACGCGCGAGTTCGCGATCTTCTGAGCGCGTCGCGCATCGCTCAGTGCAGTCCGATGCCGTCCTCGGCTCGGCGAGCAACTACGAGCCCGGCTCGCCAGCCGGGCGCCCGTCCTCCCGCCGGCGGCTGAATTGACTCTGTGTCGATTCCGCTGCGCGCGAGCACCCAGGCGATCACCGAGTTCGAGTTCCACATCTCGCCCGTCCCAAGTTCATCGCGACCCCACACGGGCGTCGGGACCCGCGCGACCAGGCTGAGCACGCGCCGCGCGCAGTCTTCGTCGTCGGTCAGTCGCCGCGGGCTGTCCACGGCCTCGGCGACGTCGGGGATGCGGCCGCCCCGCCAAAGGCGGATCTCGTAGCGGAAGATCCGGAACCGGCCTGCCTGGCGGCTGCCGACGGGGCCTTCGGCGACGACGCCCCGCTGCTCGCCGCTCCAATCGTGGACCGGCGCCTGCTCGATGACGAACGTCCCCTCCGGAACTCGGACTTGGAGCGCGGAGTGGTAGAGATCGCGCGCCGGGCGCCGCTGCAACCGTGCCGCCAGCCCCTCGTAGACGCGACCGTTGAGCCTGACGAAGTGCCCGCCGGCGCCGAGCGGCAACCAGAACAACTCGACTGCGGCCATCCCTGGCTTTGCCTCGTCGTGAGCGAGCGAGTCTCCGTCGCCTGTCCCCACGCCGCGAGTATCGCAAGGGTCCGGCTATCCGAGGACGAAGCGCAGCTTGCGACGGACAGCACGCCGCGTTTCGTTGAAGTGGGGCGGGGGCTCCGTCAGGTACTCGCGGAGTTCGGCTTCCCAGCGATGCCTCCATTCGGGTTCGCGCGCGTCGAGTCGTTCGGCGAAGCGGTTTGGGTCGAGGCCGCGATGGCGCGCCTTGCGCTCGAAAGCCGGCCATAGGGCCTCGGCGTCCACATCTCGCCCGACCAGTAGCTCGGCAAGGTCGTAGAGGTCGCGACATTGAAGGCGCTGCATGACGCAGCGCAGCTTCTCTGTGGTGATCTCCTCCAAGGTGTAGACGCGACAGCTGCTGGGTTCCTGATCGTCGTAGCGACAGATGATCGGAAGGGTGGCCTTGTCTTCCACCAACTCGTCATCGGCGAGATCCAGCTTCAGGAACCGGGGCTTTGCCTCGAGCGGTCCGATGTATTCGATCCGGGGCGGGTTCGCGTCGCTCAAGCGGAGCAGGGGGAAGCCGGCACGCTCGATGCAATCCCGCAGGGCGTTTTCGATCAGCTCGTACGCGGTGTCTGTGCCGAGG
>Ga0214469_1001071_pt1 | contig 10088 bp, 9 predicted proteins | sample RVTome_10_FD_187340 | JGI IMG/M metagenome (GOLD analysis project Ga0214469, IMG submission 187340) | Soil microbial communities from uranium-contaminated site in the Upper Colorado River Basin, Wyoming, United States - RVT153D57 HiSeq ... | reverse complement strand
TCGGCGCCAGCAACGGCTCCGCCTCCAGCGCCCGCCCATGCTCCAGGATGGTCTGGGCGACCTTGGCCATCTGCGGGTAGGCGGCCCGGAGCAGGTGGTTGGCGTAGATCACCAGGTTCACCCCGTGGTCGGCCAGCTCGGCCTCGGTGACCTGGTGGTAGCTGGTCGGCACCACCACCAGCGGGACCCGGATCGGCAGCCGGTCATACCGCCGGCAGAATCCGAACACCTCTTCCGGGGCCGGCTGCCGGCTGTGGATCATGATCCCGTCGGCGCCCGCTTCGATGTACGCCTCGGCCCGGCGGACCGCGTCGTCCATCCCCTGTTCCAGGATCAGGCTCTCGATCCGAGCGATGATCATGAAGTCGTCGGTGATCTGCGCCTTCTTCCCGATCGACAGCCGGGCGCAGAAGTCCTCGATCGAGGACTGGGTCTGGGACACCCCGGTGCCGAACAGGGAGTTGCGCTTGAGCCCCTGCTTATCCTCGATGATCACGGCAGAGGCGCCGAGCCGCTCCAGTGACCGGACGGTGAACGTGAAGTGCTCCGGCTTGCCACCGGTGTCGCCGTCGAACACCAGCGGCTTGGTGGTGACCTCGAACAGCTCGTTCACCGTCTGCAGCCGGGCGGAGATGTCGACCGCCTCGATGTCCGGCTTGCCGCGGGCCGTCGAGTCGGTCAGCGAGCTGGACCACATCCCGTCGAACTCCCGGATCCGCCCGGCCACGGTCACGCTGGCCTTCTCCACGATCAGCCCGGTCAGGCCGCTGTGCGCTTCCATGATCCGGACGATCGGCTTGGTGTCCAGCAGCCGGCGCAGCCGGGACAGCCGGACACTCGGGGTGGTGCCGATCTGCTTGATCGACTCGTTCAGCTGGGTGGACGAGATCCCCTGGGTGTACGCCACCTCGACCAGCCGGCCACCCCACCGGCCGAGCGCCTCGATCACCCGCTGCCGGGTCTGCTGCTGCACCCCGCTTTGCCAGTCGTCCCCGTGCACCACGTAGTCGGGGCGCAGCCGCTCCAGGTTCGGCACGTAGTCGAGGGTCTCCTGGGGCACCACCCGGGTGACCCCCTGCAGGCTCTCCACCACCGCCCGGCGCTGCTCGTAGGTCATATGCGGTAGCCGTTTGTAGCTGGCGATCGCGGCGTCGGTGAGCAGGCCGATCGTCACCTCTCCCAGCTCGGCCGCTCGGCGCAGGATGTTGATGTGCCCGGGATGGATAAGGTCGGCGCTCATGCCGACATAGACCGTCGGAGTGCTCGACACCGCGCCTCCTCAGGGTCAACCGATGGCCATCCACAGCTGAAACCCCAGGCTAATCCACAGCCGCCCGGAGGCAGTGCCCACCCCGGATTTTCAGGCGAAGGCGGACTCACCGGTCAGGTGCTGGCCGATCACCAGCTGATGGATCTCCGAGGTGCCTTCGTAGGTCAGGACGCTCTCCAGGTTGTTCGCGTGCCGCATGACCGGATACTCCCCGCTGATCCCGTTCGCGCCCAGGATGGTGCGGCACTGCCGGGCGATCGCGATCGCCTCCCGGACGTTGTTCAGCTTGCCGGCACTGACCATCACCGGGCTCAGCGCTCCGGCGTCGGCCGCCCGGCCCAGGTGCAGCGCCAGCAGCTGCCCCTTGGCCAGCTCCAGCGCGGCGTCGGCCAGCTTCGCCTGGGTCAGCTGGAAGCCGCCGATCGGCCGGCCGAACTGGGTCCGGCTGGTGGCGTAGGCCACCGTGGTCTGCAGGCAGTCCCGGGCCGCCCCGAGCGCCCCCCAGATGATCCCGTACCGGGCCTCGGTCAGGCAGGACAGCGGCGCCTTCAGCCCCTCCGCCCCGGGCAACCGGGCGGCGGCCGGCAACCGGACCTCGTCCAGCACCACCTCGCCGGTGGCCGAGGCCCGCAGCGACAGCTTGTGCCGGATCTCCCGCACCGCCACCCCGGGCGCCCCGGACGGTACGAGGAAGCCGGCGATCCCCTGCTCCGGCACCCGGGCCCAGACCACCATCACGTCACTGACCGGCGCGTTGGTGATCCACAGCTTGCTGCCGGTGAGCCGCCAGCCGCCGTCCGGGGTCCGGACCGCCCGAGTCGCCATCGACGCCGGGTCGGAGCCGTGGTCCGGCTCGGTCAGCCCGAAGCACCCGATCGCCTCCCCGGTGGCCATCCGCGGCAGCCACTCCTGCTTCTGCTCCTCCGACCCGTACCGCCAGATCGCGTACATCGCCAGCGAGCCCTGCACCGACACCAGCGAGCGCACCCCGGAGTCGGCCGCCTCCAGCTCCTGGCAGGCCAGCCCGTACGCCACCGCCGAGGCGCCGGCGCACCCGTACCCGGTCAGGTGCATCCCGAGCAGGCCGAGCTTGCCGAACTCCCGGGCCAGCTCCCGGGCCGGCAGGGCGCCGTCCTCATACCACTGCGCGACCTGTGGCCGGACTTTGTCCTCGGCCATCCGGGCCACCACCGCCCGGATGTCGCGCTCCTCGTCGGTCAGCAGCCGGTCGATGTCCAGAAGATCAAGCTCACCCATCACCCCACCTTACGGCCGATGGTGGGTTAGCTCTCAGCGATCGCGCCGCCGGCGGTGAACTGCGCCAGCCGCCGCAGGAACGCCCGCTCCGGGTCGTTGCCGACCACCGCGAGCGCCCGGTGGTAGGCCTCGGCGGCCTCCGGCAACCGGCCGAGCCGGGCCAGCAGCCGACCGCGGGCTGAGTGGTAGAGGTGGTAGCGCTCCAGCGGCCCGGCCCCGGCCAGCTCGTCCAGCAGCGCCAGCCCGGCTGCCGGGCCGCACGCCATCCCGACCGCCACCGCCCGGTTCAGCGCCACGAGCGGGCTGGGCAGCACCTTCTGCAGCAGGTCGTAGAGGGCCACGATCTGCAACCAGTCGGTGGCCTGGACCGACTCGGCCTCGTCGTGCAGCGCCGCGATCGCCGCCTGCAGCGCGTACGGCCCGGGGTTGCCGCCCGGCAGGGCCTGCTCGACCAGCCGGATCCCCTCCTGGATCGCGGCCCGGTCCCACCGGGACCGCTCCTGGTCGGCCAGCAGCACCAGCTCCCCGTCCCGGCCGGTCCGGGCGGCCCGGCGGGCGTCGATCAGCAGCAGCAGCGCCAGCAGGCCGGTCACCTCCCGGTCGGCAGGCATCAGCCGGTGCAGCAGCCGGGCCAGCCGGACCGCCTCGGCGGCCAGCTCCGGGCGGACCAGCGCCGGGCCCCGGCTGGCGGCGTACGACTCGGTGAACACCACGTAGATCACGTGGAGCACGTCCGGCAGCCGGTCGGGCAGCTCGCCCCGGCCGGGCACCCGGTACGGGATGCCGGCCTCCCGGATCTTGCGCTTGGCCCGGGTCAGCCGCTGTGCCATGGTCGGCTCCGGCACCAGGAATGCCCGGGCCACCTCGGCGGTCGACAGCCCGGCCAGATAGCGCAGGGTCATCGCCACCCGGATGTCCGGCGCCAGCGCCGGATGGCAGCAGGTGAAGAACAGCCGGAGCCGGTCGTCCTCGATCGGGCGGTCCGGCTGCGCCGGCTCCGGCAGCTCCTCCGGCCGCTCCGCCTCCCGCTGGAACAGGGCCAGCTTGCCGGTGTAGGTCCGGCGCCGGCGCAGCAGGTCGACCGCCCGGTGCCGGGCGGTGGTCAGCAGCCAGGCCGCCGGCCGGTCCGGCACCCCGTCGGACGGCCACCGCTCGACCGCGGCCGCGATCGCGTCGGCCGCCACCTCCTCGGCCAGGTCGAGGTCACCGAGCCAGCGCACGAGCTTGGCGAGCAGCCGGCCCCACTCCTCGCGGAAGATCGCGTCCAGGGTGTCGGCTGCCCGCCCGCTCATCGCCGCTCCGTCACGCCGGCGCGTCGAACTCCATGATCGGCCGGACCTCCGTCGACCCGTACCTGGTGCCCGGGCACCTGGCGGCCCACTCCAGCGCCGTGTCCAGGTCGGGCACGTCGATCAGGTAGTAGCCGCCGAGCACCTCCCGGGTCTCCGCGAACGGTCCGTCGGTCACCACCCGCTCGTCCCCCTTGACCCGCACCGTGGTGGCGGTCTGGGTCGGCTGCAGCGCGTCCCCGGCGACGAACACGCCGGCCTCCTTCATCGCCGTGTCGTAGGCCCACCACTGCGCCATCTCCGCGTCGGTCTCCTCCGGCGACGGCGGGCTGGCCGGCTCCTCACCGTAGATCAGCATCAGGTATCGCATCTGCCCCTCCTCCGGGTCCGCCGGGCGGCACCCTGCCGCCCATGATGAGGACGAACCGGGTCCGGCACCATCGACACTACGGCCGGATCACCCGGGCCTAGAGGCCTTTCACCGAGGTGACCAGCTTGGTCAGGGAGTCCTTGGCGTCGCCGAACAGCAGCGTGGTCTTCGGGTCATGCAGCAGCTCGTTCTCGATCCCGGCAAACCCCGGCCGCAGCGACCGCTTCAGGAACACGATCGACTTCGCCTCGTCGGCGGCCAGGATCGGCATCCCGTAGATCGGGGAGCCGGGCAGGGACCGGGCGGCCGGGTTGACCACGTCGTTGGCGCCGACCACCAGCACCACGTCGGCGGTCTTGAACTCCGGGTTGATCGAGTCCATCTCCTTCAGCTTGTCGTAGGGCACGTCGGCCTCGGCCAGCAGCACGTTCATGTGCCCGGGCATCCGGCCGGCCACCGGGTGGATCGCGTAGCTGACCTCGATCCCGCGCCGCTCCAGCTCTCCGGCCAGGTCCCGGAGCGCGTGCTGGGCCTGCGCCACCGCCAGCCCGTACCCGGGCGCCATGATCACCTTCCGGGCGTAGCCGAGCTGGATCGCCACGTCCGCCGGGCCGGCCGACCGGACCGGCCGGTCGGTCTCCGCCCCGCCGCCCAGGGTGGAGCCGCCCGCGAACGCCCCGAACAGGATGTTCGTCACCGGCCTTCCCATCGCCTTGGCCATCAGCCGGGTCAGCAGCGTCCCGGAGGCGCCGACCAGCGTGCCGGCCACGATCAGCAGCGTGTTCTCCAGCACGTAGCCGCTGGCCGCCACGGTGATCCCGCTGAACGCGTTCAGCAGCGAGATCACGATCGGCACGTCCGCCCCGCCGACCGGCAGCACGAACAGCACCCCGACCAGCAGGCTCAGCCCGGCCAGCGCGCCCACCACCCAGACCGGGGTGTCGAACGGCAGCCAGACCCCGGCCGCCACGGTGGCCGCCAGCGCCAGCCCGAACACCCACCGGGCACCCGGGTAGACCAGCGGCCGGCCGCTCATCAGCTCCTGCAGCCGGGCGAAGGCCACCATCGAGCCGGAGAACGCCACCGCCCCGACCAGCACGGTGAACGCGGCCACCGCCAGCCGGGTCTCGTCCGCCCCGCCGTCGGCCAGTTCCAGCGCCGCGATGGTGGCGCCGGCCGCCCCGCCGACCCCGTTGAACACCGCGACCATCTGCGGCATCGCGGTCATCACCACCCGGCGCGCGGCCACCGCCCCGACCGCGCCGCCGACCACCATCGCGGCCAGGATCGGCAGCAGCCGGTCCGCCGCCGGCCGCTCCACCAGCAGGATCACCACCACCGCGAGGACCGCCCCGGCGGCCCCGACCGCGTTGCCCACCCGGGCGGTACGCGGGGAGGACAGCGCCTTGAGCGCCCCGATGAAGCACACCGCGACCAGCAGATACGCGAGTCCGGTCCAGGTGCTCCCGGTCACGACCGCCGCCGGAACATCTGCAGCATCCGGTCGGTGACCAGGAACCCGCCGACCAGGTTCACGCTGGCCAGCGCCACCGCCACCAGCGCCAGCGTGACCACCACCGTGGACTCCGCGGTGGTGGCGATGATGATCGTGCCGACCAGCACGATCCCACTGATCGCGTTCGAGCCGGACATCAGCGGGGTGTGCAGGGTGGAGGACACCTTCGAGATGACCTCATATCCCACGAACGCGGCCAGCACGAAGACCGTCAACAGGGCCACCCCGTCCATCAGCCGTCCTCCTCCCGGTCGAGCAGCTCACGGGTAGGGGCGTGCCAGACCTCGCCGGCGTGGGTCAGGCAGCAGCCGGCCAGCACCTCGTCGGACAGGTCCGGGGCGACCGCGCCGTCCGCGACCATCAGCAGCAGCAGGTTCGCCACGTTCGTCGCGTACAGCTGGCTGGCCTGCCCCGGCAGCTGGCTGGGGACGTTCCGGCCGCCCCACAGCCGCACCCCGTTGCCGACCTCGACCTCTTCTCCGGGCCGGGCGCCGGCGACGTTGCCGCCGGACTCGGCAGCCAGGTCGATCACCACCGAGCCGGGCTTCATCGCCGCTACCATCTCCTCGGTGACCAGCAGCGGCGCCGGCCGGCCGGGCACCGCCGCGGTGGTGATCAGGGCGTCCGCGGCGGCCACGTACGGGGCCAGCAGCTCCCGCTGCTTGGCCGCCCGATCCTCACCCGCCTCCCGGGCATAGCCGCCGGCGCCCTCCAGCGGCGGCAGGTCCAGCTCGATGAAGTCCGCCCCGACACTGCGCACCTCCTCCGCCGCGGCCACCCGCACGTCGTACGCGGAGACCACCGCCCCCAGCCGGCGGGCGGTGGCGATGGCCTGCAGCCCGGCCACCCCGGCGCCCAGCACCAGCACCCGGGCCGGCGGGACGGTGCCGGCGGCGGTCATCAGCAACGGGAAGAACCGGGGCAGCTTCTCGGCCGCGATCAGCGCCGCCCGGTAGCCGGCGACCAGCGCCTGCGAGGAGAGCGCGTCCATCCCCTGGGCGCGGGAGATCCGCGGCACCAGCTCCATCGCGAACCCGGTGCGGCCGGTGCTCGCCAGGGTCCGCACCAGCGGCAGCTCCTGGGCGGCGGGCAGGTAGGAGATGGTCACTGCGCCCTCGGCCAGCCGCTTCACCTGCTCCGGGGTCGGCGGCTGGACGCCGACCAGCACCTGCGCCCCGTCCAGCGCGTCGGCGGTGACGGTCGCGCCGGCCTGCGCAAATGCCGGGTCGTCGAACCCGGCGGCCGCCCCGGCCCCCGGCTCCACCCGGACCTGGAGACCGGCCTCGATCAGCCGGCCGAGGCCGCCCGGCACCAGCGCCACCCGGCGCTCACCCGGCCGGGTCTCCCGCGGAACCGCCACCTGCACAGCGCCCACGGTAAGCCCCTCCCTGCCGGTCCCGCGGTCCTGACCCACGATACGGGACGTCAGTCCAGACCCCGCTCGATCGCATACCGGGTGAGCTCCACCCGGTTGTGCAGCTGCAGCTTGCCGAGTGTGTTCTGGACGTGGTTCTGGACCGTCCGGTGCGAGACCACCAGCCGCTGCGCGATCTGCTTGTAGGAGAGTCCTTTGGCGACCAGCCGGAGCACCTCGGTCTCCCGCTCGGTCAGCCGCGGCGCATCGGCGCCCGGATCGCCGCCGGCCGGGACGGCCGCCAGCCGCCGGTATTCTCCCAGCACCAGCCCGGCCAGGCCGGCGGTGAACACCGCCTCCCCCTGGACGGTGCGGGCGACCGCCGCCAGAAACTCACTGCGGCCGGCCGACTTGACCAGGTAGCCGGTGGCGCCGGCCTTGACCGCCTCCAGCACGTCCCGGTGCTCGCCGCTGGCCGACAGCACCAGCACCCGGGCCTGCGGCGCGGTGCCGGCCAGCCCGTGGAGCACCTCCACCCCGGACAGATCCGGCAGCTGCAGATCCAGCACCACCACCGCCGGGGCGACCGCGGCGGCCACCCGGACCGCCTGCCGGCCCTCCCCGACCGCGGCGACCACCTGGTAGCCGGCCTCGGTCAGATCCCGGGCCACGCCGTCCCGCCACATCGGGTGGTCGTCGACCACCATCACCCGGACGGCGGCGGGCTCGGTCATGCCGGCAACGGTAGCCGCAGTTCCACCTCGGTGCCTTGTCCGGGAGCCGACACGATCGTGGCAGTGCCGCCCAGATCCCGCATCCGGCCCTGGATCGACTGCGCCACCCCGAGCCGGCCGTCGGCCGCCGCCTGGGCCAGCCGGCCGGCCGGGATTCCCGGTCCGTCGTCCCGGACCGTCACCGTCACCGCCTCCGGCTCCGCCTCCACCAGCAGCCAGACCGACACGTGCGGGCCACAATGGACCCGGATGTTGTCCAGCGCGGACCCGACCGCGGCGGCCAGCTCGGTGGCGGCCGGGACCGGCACCGGCACCGGGTCGGCCGGGGCCGAGATCGTGACGTCCGCCGATGCGTACCGGTTCAGCAACGAGCGCAGGTCCAGCAACCCGGCGGTACCCGGATGCGGCACACCACCCGGTCCGGGGCCGGCGGAGAGCGGGTCGTGCTCGGCCACCAGCGCCCGTAGCGTGGCCCCCTGCTCCCCGGCCAGCTTCCCGAGCTCAGCCGCCTCCCCGCCCAGCTCCGCCCCGCGCCGCTGCACCAGCGCCAGCACCTGCAGCACCGAGTCGTGGATCCGCCGGGCCAGCCGCTCCCGCTCCCGGGTGGCGGCCTCCCGCTGGGCGGCCTGCTGCAGCCGCTGCTCAGCCTGACCGGCCAGCCGGGACACGTATCCCATGATCACTCCAGCCAGCAGCAGCAGCACCGGAGCATTCAGATAGCTGACCGCGGTGTCGGTGAACACCGCGAGCCCACCCCGGACCGCGATATCGACCACCCCGACCGCCAGCGCGGCCACCGCGCCGGCCCGCTGGCCGGCCCGCACCGCCCAGGCGATCACCGGCCCGGCCACCCAGATCATCGGCAGGGTGGCGGCACCGGCCCGCATCGCCTCCGGCCCGACCACCGGGTAGCTGGCGGCCAGCGCCGCCACCGCGGCCACCAGATCGGCCGCCAGCACCGGCCAGGTCCGCCGCCCGGGCGCCGCATACGCCCACAGCGCCACCCCGGTCCAGCCGGCCATCCCGGCCAGCACCAGCCACCCGGCCGCCGGGTGCGCGTACCGCTCGAACCGGGTGGCGACCAGCACGGTGACATACAACAGGGCGCCGACCCGGAACACCGCCAGCGCCCGCCAGAGCAGGTCGACCAACCCCACGGCTCATCGTGGCACGCCGCCCGGGCCGGCGCGACCGCTAGCATGAGCTGGATGAAACGGCTGCTCAAGAAGCTGCTGTACGGGCGGCGGTACGAGCATGTGCCGTGGCCGCAGCAGGTCTACCTGCGCCCCGGCGAGCGGCAGATCCGGCGCGCCCAGCGGGCCTGGCGGCAGTGGCGGGCGCCGGTGGTGCCGCTGGCCCGGCTCCGGGCGGGGATCCAGCCGGGCGAGATCGAGGAGTTCATCGGCTGCCCGTTGTGCGGGCAGACCCGGCAGCAGCCGCTGTACCGGCCCCGGGACCGGAGGGGCAGCTGGGCGTACCAGGTGGTCCGCTGCCCGGATTGCGGGTTCCTCTACCGGAACCCGAACATCCGGCCGGAGCGGCTGGGCGACCTGTACGCCACCGGGTACAGCACCTTCCTGACCGGCAGGTACGCGGCCAACCGGCAGCGGCGGTACCGGGTGACCATGGCGGCGGTCGCGCCGGTGCTGGACGCCGGGCAGGGCCGGCGGCTGCTCGACTTCGGCTGCGGGGCCGGGCTGTTCCTCGAGCTGGCCGAGCAGCGCGGGTTCGCGTCCTACGGGGTGGACCTGTCCCCGGACTCGGTGGAGCAGGCCCGGCAGCGGCTGTCGACCGCGAAGGTGTTCCACGGCTCGCCGCGCTCGGTGGCCGAGATCGCCGCCGGCGGGTTCGACGTGGTCACCCTGTGGTCGGTGCTGGCGCACCTGCCCCGCCCGGTCGAGGATCTGTCGATGCTGCGCGGCCTGCTCACCGATGACGGTGCGCTGGTGATCCTGACCGTGAACGCGGGCTCGCTGCACCTGGCCGGGCTGGGCAGCCGGTGGCAGGGGTTCACCCGCAACCACCTGATGTTCTACAGCCGGGACACGTTGCCCCGGCTGCTCCGGGCCGGCGGGTTCGGGGCGGTCGGGTTCGCCCCGTTCTACGGCGACGAGGTGGCGGCGGGGGAGAGCCGGCTGCCGCCAGCGCAGGTGGCCCGGCTCAAGCGCCGGGTGGATGCCACCGACGGCGGCAGCATGCTGGTCGCGGTCGGCTTCGCCACCGGGGCGGCCGCCGACCGTTGGGGCACCCGGCTGCCCGACCTACGCCGGCTCTGAGCACCTCCCCTTCCGCGCCGAT
>Ga0214469_1001069_pt1 | contig 10098 bp, 8 predicted proteins | sample RVTome_10_FD_187340 | JGI IMG/M metagenome (GOLD analysis project Ga0214469, IMG submission 187340) | Soil microbial communities from uranium-contaminated site in the Upper Colorado River Basin, Wyoming, United States - RVT153D57 HiSeq ... | reverse complement strand
CATGATCGTCCGACCGGGCGGCATTATGTGTGCACTAAGCGGCCATGAGCGGGGCGTTAGCGCCGCGAGGCCACCGTCCTGAACTGGGTCGCACCGAGAGGAAGCGAGCGGGACCATCTGCTCATGACGGACCGACCCGACCTAGACATCCCCACGGGCCCGGTTCTCACCGCCAACTCCTGGGGCGCACAGTCCGGTTGGCCTTTTCGGCGTTTCGTCCGGTCGATGAGTACATCGCCGAGTACCTCGTACTCGTAAGCGCGGAGGGCCTGGAGGTGCGTTCGCCGGTGGTGACCTCAGTCGGTGGCGATGACCTTCCCGGATACATCGCCGGCTTGGCCGAAGACTTTCGCGGCTGGCCAGGCGTTCGCCGCTGGCGCAGTCTCGAGGACCAGTTGCGTGTCGAGGCTACATTGAACAACGGTGGCCACGTGGTACTCCGCTTCCACGTTCGGCCGAGTGTCTACGACGCCTGGCAGATCAGCGTTGATATCACGCTCGAGGCCGGCGAACAGATGAAGCGCCTCAGTCAAGACCTCAAAGCCTTCCTCTCGAAGTGACGTCCTCCGCGGGTGAGCGGGCACAGCGGAAGGTGTGATGGCGTCACTGCCGGGTGATACTGAGTTGTGGCGATCGAACTTCAGAATCACTTGATATCCGTTTTGGGCGATCTGCGGAGCCAACGGACTCCGAAAAGGATCACCGTGCGCCGCAACGGCGCCGACGTCGCGGTGTCGGACCAGGCGGTGTTGATCTGGGAGCCGAGGCGCGTAGTGCCGTCGTACGCGGTGCCCCAAGCGGACATCGTCGCCGAACTTGAACCGGCTCCGCCGGGGCCGGAGCCGGAGTACCGCGCCACTGGGTTCGGCCCGGATTCGTCGCCGGTGCTCGATCCGTCGGTGCCCTTTGCCGTGCACTCGGCCGCGGGGCAGGCACTCACGGTCGCAGGTATCCAGGGCAGCGGGTTCCTGCTCGCCGATCCCGACGTCGCCGGCTATGTCGTCCTCGACTTCAGCGCGTTCGACTGGTGGGAGGAGGACGAGCCGATCATGGGCCATCCGCGTGACCCGTTGCACAGGATCGACGTCCGCCCCGGCTCCCGGCCCGTGCGGGTTGAGCACGACGGCGAGGTGCTCGCCGAGTCATCCTGCTGCCAACTCCTGTTCGAGGGAACGTTCGGCTTCCCGCGCTACTACATCCCCCGCGAGGATGTGCGGGTCGAGTTGAGCGTCTCCGACCTGCACACCACGTGCGCCTACAAGGGCCACGCGACCCACTACTCCGCCCGCCTCGCCACCGGCGGTGAGCTCCCGAACATCGCCTGGAGTTATGACGAACCGCTCGAAGATGCCATGCGAGTACGGGCGATTGTGTGCTTCTACCAAGAGCGACTCGACCTGTGGGTCGACGGTAAGCCCGTAGCACGACCCCACACCCCCTGGTCCTGACGACCCGAGCCGCTCGCGCGACTCGCGGTAGATGAGGGCGGCCGGTGAGGGTCAGACACGCAGGGACGGCGCACGTGCCGTGGCGCCTGTGAGGCACGGCACGACACAAGTGGCCGCCAGCCGATTTCGCGAGCTCGGCTTGCCCCCGACGGGCCACCCTGCCGCTGTCTGCGCTTGGTCAGCCCTGCTGTGCTCGCGCGTGGCTCGTCGCCCACTCCAGCGCGTAGTCGGCCACCTGCTCCCAGCCAGGCTCGACACCGGTGAAGTGTGAGCGGTCCGGGAACTCGTAGGTCTCAGTAATCGCCTCGGAGTTGCGGTACTTCTTCGCGTTCGACCTCTGGACCGCGGGCGGCATCAGGTGGTCCTTGCCGCCGATGATGAACAGCAGCGGAGCACGGTCGTCCAGGTCGTAGTCGACCCAGGTCTCCTGGTGGCCCGGCTTGACGTTGGCGATCAGGCCGTAGGCCCACACCCAGTTGCCGGGCGCGGGGATGTGGAGGAGGTCGTACGCCGCGTCGGACTCCTCGCGGCTGACCGTGTTGGCGAACGCGTAGTGGAATTGCTCCTTGGTGAACCCCACCGCGCGGTGCCGGTTGGCTGGGTTCTTGAGGATCGGGAACAGGGACTTAATTTGGGACGGCGGGTTCACTCGCACGCCCTCTGGTGGCGCCGAGTCGATCGTCACGGCGGCGGCGCCCAAGCCTCGGTTGACTAGGAGTTGGGTGAAGGTGCCGCCGAAGGAATGGCCCATGATGATCGGCGCACGGTCCAGGCCCTCGATGACTTCCGCCAGGTGGTCGAGCGTGTCCGGGACGGACGCCTTGGCGATGATCTCGGGCTGTTCACGCAGCGCCTCCACCTCGATCTCGAAACCTGGGTACGTCGGCACAACGACCTCGTAGCCCTCGGCCCGGTAGTACTGCGCCCAGCGGTCCCAACTTCGGGCGGTCATCCAAAGCCCGTGGATCAGCACTATCGGCGGGGCGTTGGTCGTCTGCTCGCTCATGGTGCTCCTTCCGATGGGGCTGCAGCCATCATCGACCGCTCGAGCAGCGGTCGCAAGACCCCGCAGGGTCAAGTCGGCCCGCCCCGGCGCACGCGCTGCACCATCTCCGAGTGCGCCCCGTTTCCGTGAACTTCCTAACCGTCCGCACATCGGCGTCGACGGAAGTACTGCGGAGCCCTTGCGCTAGTGCCGGCATCAGATGCTGAGGCCCGCGAATCGGATTTGGTGCAGGTCGGGCTGCAGCACCGTACCGATGTGTTCATTTGGGGTCGGCTGAGGTGTCGAGTGGCCGTGGCTCGTTTTTCGGGTGTCATTCGGGGCAGCGGTAGGGGCGGTCGTCGCGAAGCTGGTCCTCCCGCAAGCGGGTGCGTTGATCGCATCGTCCACACCAGCGGTGCCGCAACGGTGTCGGCGAGCGTGGGTTCTGGGTGGCCAGCGCGTCGAGCCGGGTCAGTGCGGCTGCGCCGGGCCGGTCGGCGGTTTCGACGCCGGTCAGCCGTCTGCAGATTTCGGCTCTGGACCAGCCGAGATCGTCGAGAACTCGGAGTCGTTTCATGATGGCGCTTGGGATGACGCTGGGGTGGTTGCGGACGGTTTCGGGGAGCAGGGCGAGAGCGTCTGCCAGTGACTGATCGTTCATTCCTCCTCCCGGCGTGGCGCCAGGCGCCGCGGGTGTGGGTGGGGAGGAGGACGGTTCCTTGGATGGTTCCTGGATGGTTCGGGTGACACGGGTGTCACCCCTGGGCGCATGACTTGTCACCCCTGAACCGCCGTTGTTGTCACCCCTGGGCCTGGTTTCCAGGGGTGACAGATTGTCACCCCTGCCGACCTGCTGCGATTCGTCCTCGGGTAGGGGTGACAGATTGGCACCCCTGGTGATCTGCGTCGATACCTGCGCGCCGCGGCGGCCTGCCTTCGCGGCCCGAGCACGGCTCCCGTCCTCGGTGCTACCGACGCTGGCCCACTGATCGACCTGCTCGACGGACATGGCGACGTCGTAGACGATCGGCCGGTACCGCGGGTCGAGATGGTCCACCATCCGCTGGTCGCCCTCCCTCAGGAAACCGCGGGAGATCAGCCAGCCAACGTGTCTCTGCACAGTACGAACATCGCACTCGGCGTAGTCAGCGATGGTCTGCGTGGACGGGTACGCCCCACGGCCGTATTTGTCCGCGTGGTTGGCGAAGCCGAGCAGTATCAGCTTGCGGATGCCGTTGCCACGGCCTATCGACAGGCCCAGCACGAACGACGATGCCTCGATACTCACCGGTCACACCCCCGACGCTGTCAGGTCACGAGCAGTCGCCGCCGGCTCACGCGGCTGCTGAACAGTGCCTGCGAACACCGTGAGCCTGCGCTGCTGCGCTGGTGACAGCTCCACCGGTTGCCCCTGCTCGATGGCTGTGCGGACTGCCGCGAGCAGGCTGTCGTGCTTGCCGTTGTGCCGGTAGCGGCGGGAGCCGGCCAGTAGCGCGACCAGCGCCCCGCACTGGTCCGGCCGCAGCCCCAGCTGGGTAAGGATGGGGTCGCGGCGGGCGACCCATTCCCACCAGCCAACGTAGGTGGCCGCGAACAGGTCGGCGAGCCGGTCGACCGCGGCCACAGTCGTGGCCTGGTCGGCGCCATGCGCGATGAGCAGGTCGATGAACGCGACGAACCACGGCTCCCGCTCCCCGAGCGGCGGAATGTCAGGCTCACTGCTGGCGACCAGCGGTAGTGGCTCGTGCTGCCGGACGTGTCGGACGATCCGCTGAGAATCGTCGACACCCGATGGTTCGTGGCGGAGCGCGGCGGCCAGGTCGGTTGCCGTGGTGCCGATCGGGCGGACGACGCTGGGCAGGACCTCTCGGGCGCGGCCGCGTATCGAGGCCGCGTTGGTGAGCAGCTGCTGGGCCCGGATCTCGTCGAGCACCTGTTTCTGCGCTGAGCTCATCAGGTACGCCCACGACCGCGCCGCTGACACCACCCTGTCCCCGTGTCGGCGCAGTACGAGCCATGCGGCCAGCAGCACGTCGTCGACCAGCCCACGTCCCATCGCAGTACCCGTCACCGCGGCCACGTGTGCCGCGTTGCGGACCGCGCGTCGGCGAATCTCGGCGAGCAGCCGTTGGCCGGCGAGTTGATCCCACCAGCCTGACTGCCCCACGACGCGTACCGCCTGGCGCAGGCCTTCGTCGGTGCGTGGATCAAGCCGATCGGCAGACGACACGAAACTGGGTGCACGGTCGGCGCCGGTGGAGTGTGGCAAGGTGGACACGCTGAACCTCCTCAATCGTGAAGCGATTGGGAAGGTGCAGGGGATGGGAAGGTGTCCAGCCGGTCTCCACCCCTACACCTGGGGAAGGGGGTGTTACGCCGGAAGGAGACGAGATCGTGGGGGGCTCATCGCCGCAGCGACGAGCCGAGCCACCCGGGCGGGCCTAGTCTCAGTTTCAGTCTCATTCACACCCGTACGGCGACGTCCACCGAGCGGCATGATTAAGCGCTGCCGCAGGTCAGGAACGTGCCCGACCTGCATTGAACGGGCGGTTGCAGACCTCGAAAGCGTGTGTGGGGGCAACTCCACCGTGGGTTCGAATCCCACCGCCACCGCTCTTCTGACCAGCAGCTTTACCACCTTTGGGATCAGTGCTAGTGGATACCCACGTGCGCGCTGACTGACATGCGGCCGGCAGGAACAGCAGGCCGGTTGTCAGCTCGCTGTACCCGCGCATTACCAGTGGCACGAGCACGGAGAGCCCGATGGGGACGTTGATGTAGAACATCTCTGTTTGAGTTACGGCTTGCACTGTAACCTGTACAGACGTGTTCAGCAAATGGCGAGAGAGTAGGCCTGATGAGTAGCCCGACATCGGAGCGCGCCAAGCGCGCCGACGCCCAGCGCAACATCGCGGCCATCCTGGATGCGGCGCGAGAGTGCTTGGTCGAGGATCCCGACGCCAACGTCGGCGAAATCGCTAAGCGCGCGGGTGTGGGTCGGGTGACCCTTTACGGTCACTTCACGTCACGGGCCGAGTTGGTGGACGCGGTGTTCGCCCGCACCCTCGAGGACTCCGACCAAGCACTGGAGGCCCTCGACCTGAGCGGTGATCCACGTGCGGCGCTCGAGCGCCTGATCGCATCCAGCTGGCACATCGTGGACCAGTTCCGATCGCTTCTGACTGCGGCACAGCGGTCGATGCCGCCAGAGCGAATTCGGGCGACGCACGAGCGACCACTCCGTCGCATCTCTAGCCTGATCGCACGTGGGCGCGATGAGGGAGCGTTCCGCACCGACCTATCCGTGGACTGGATGGTGGCTCTGTTCCACGGCGTCGTACATACCGCTGCGAACGAGGTCAACGCCGGACGTCTCACGGACGATGACGCGCCGCGCGTGATCAGTGCGACCCTTCACGCCGCCTTCGCGCCAACCAGCCACATGTGAGGTCGACTCCCGGCCTCCCAGGCACTGTCGTCCGAGATCATACAAGCAAGAAGCCGTACACAAGTGTTTGATTTAGGTTCTCGACTGCTCTACCGTAACTCGTACGTCACTGTACGAGTTATGGAGAATCGCCGTCATGAGCTACTCGACCACCCGCCCGCGATGCGACGAAGCATGCCCCACCGACAATCCATCGCCTGAAGGTTGCGTCGCCGCCCCATCCATCCCATCCACGAGCGGGTGGTGGCAATGCTGAAGGGCTGGGGACGCGCCGTCGTCAGGCTGCGCTGGTCCGTCTTGGCCGCGGGTTTGGTGATTGCGCTCACCGGCGTTGGCTGGGGAAGCGGAGTCTTCGGCTCCCTGACCAGTGGCGGCTTCGACGATCCCGACAGCGAGTCCATGCAGGCGGACGAACGGATCGCGGCTGAGCTGGGCGACCGAGACGTCGATCTGGTCGTTCTCTACTCCAGCGAGACGGCCACCATCGATGACCAGGGTTTTCAAGAGTCCGTGACCTCGACGATCGAGGAGGTGCGCGATCGGCCGGAGGTCGCCAGCGCCGTTAGCTACTACGACACTCAGGCCCCGGCCATGGTGTCGACCGACGAACACGCCACGTACGCCGCCATCACGCTCAGCGCGACCGACGACAACGACAAGCGCGCCGACTACAACGCCCTTGCCCCGGCCTTGGCCGCGCCCGGATTGACCACAGAAGTGGGTGGCCTGGTCGCATTTCAGGCCACCACGGACGAGCTGACCGAGCGGGACATCGTACGCGGCGAGATGCTGGCCATGCCCCTCGTGTTGATCCTGTTGGCCTTCGTCTTCCGCGGCGTGGTCGCGGCGTTTATGCCGCTGCTGATCGGAGTACTGACCATCCTCGGCGCTTTCACGGCGACCCGACTGCTGACGACCGTAACGGACGTCTCCACCTTCGCCGTGAACACCATCACGCTGCTCGGCCTCGGGATGGCGATCGACTACTCGCTCCTGATGGTCAGCCGTTTCCGGGAAGAGCTGGCGGCCGGACATTCCACATCGCAGGCCGTCGCACGAACCATGATCACTGCAGGGCGCACGGTGCTCGTCTCTGGAATCACCATCGTGTCCGCGCTCGCCAGTCTGCTGATCTTCCCGCAAGTGTTCCTTCGTTCGATGGGCATGGGGGGCATGGCGGCCGTCCTCGTGGCGATGCTCGGCTCACTCACCGTGCTGCCTGCCCTGCTGGCCGTACTCGGACCGAAGATCAACACCTTGCGGGTGCGGCTTCCACGCCGGCGTCGTCGCGCGACGGAGCACCCGGCGCGGAAGGACCAGGGCGGCTGGGCTCGGCTGACCCATGGTGTAATGCGTCGCCCGATTCTCTACCTCACGACCGTCTTGGTGGCACTCGCAGCGCTCGCCACGCCCTTCGCACACGCCCAGTTCGGCGGCGTCGACGAACGCGTGCTGCCTGCGGACTCCGAGGCCCGGGTGGTCACCGAGCGAATCGCCGCGGACTTCCCCGGCGGCACGGCAGCGCGCATCGAGACGCTCGTCTCGGGTGCTTCGCCAGAGCAGGTCAGTGAGCTGCTCAGCGAGGTCGAGGCGGTCCCAGGAGTCACTGCAGCCGCGATCACCGCCAGTGGGGGCGACAGCACCTTGATCACCGCCAGCTACGAGGGCACGCGGACGGGTGATCAGGCATACGACGCGGTGCGTGGGATTCGCGAGCTGCCCACGCCGACAGGCACGGAGGTGCTCGTCGGTGGGCGTTCCGCCGCCGACGTCGACCGTCTGGACAGTCTGGGCGACCGGCTACCGCTGATGGCGGCGATCATGGCCGCGGCAACGATGCTGCTGCTCTTCCTCGCATTCGGTTCCGTGTTGCTACCGATCAAGGCCGTGCTCATGAACCTGGTCTCGATCGGCACATCGTTCGGCGTGCTGGTGTGGATCTTCCAGGATGGGCACCTCGCCGACTGGCTCGGATTTACTCCGACCGGCTTCCTCGAGCCGACCATTCCGATTCTGATCCTCGCGGTGCTGTTCGGGCTCGCCACCGACTACGAGGTTTTCCTGTTGTCTCGGGTTCGGGAAGCATGGGATGCCACCGGCGACAGCAGGAAGGCCGTCGCTGTGGGCGTACAGCGGACCGGAAAGATCATCACTGCCGCCGCACTGCTGCTGATCGTGGTGGTGGCAGGCTTCACCACCGGCCAGATCACCTTCGCCAAGATGATCGGTGTCGGCATGATCACCGCGATCGTCGTGGACGCGACTCTGGTCAGGATGTTGCTGGTTCCAGCCACCATGCGGCTGCTCGGGCGCTGGAGCTGGTGGGCTCCCGGGCCACTTGCCCGCATCTATCGACGGTTCGGTATCCACGAATCCGCCCTTCCCGCCGCACCGGTCCGAGAGCTGGCTGAGGTCGGTTCGCCGACCTAGTGGAACCAGTACCGGTACGACCGCAGCCCGGGTGAAGTACCACGACCCATACAGGCATGCCGCTGGCCGACGGCGCCGAGGTCATCGGTGTCGACACCTCCGACGGTTTCTGGCCAGCGCTCGTGCGCGGGTTGTGGACGGCCGGGCCGCGTTCGTGTCCGCGACGCGCAGTCGCTGCCGATGCCCGACTGTTGCGTCGATGCGGTGGAGCGCCGGCAAGTGGCGATGTCGAGATCTGGGCAAAGCCGGATTCGGACAGCCATTGCCGATAGGAGGCCAGCGGATGGACATCACCGTCAGCAGTGCGCTCTGCCTGTTTCCAGGTGTGTGGACGTATCGGCTGATCTTCATGGGATTCACCAGGCCGCCCTGCTCGGGCAGGGCTCCGCCAACGGTGGGAGCTGCTGACCGGGCTCCGCTACGCGCTCGACCTCTCATGAGGTCAAGGCCCGGGCCCGGTGCTCCGTGGGGCTGATGCCTCGTTCACGCTTGAAGGCGGCGCTGAGGGCGAAAGCACTGCTGTAGCCGACCTCACGGGCGATCATGTCAATGGTCGAGTTGGGCTCGAGTAGCCGGTCGGCGGCGAGCGCGAGGCGCCAGCCGGTCAGGTAGGTCATCGGAGGCTCGCCCACCAGCTCCGTGAAGCGGCGGGCCAGGGCCGCTCTGGAGACGCCCACGTGAGCTGCCATCTTTGCGATGGTCCAGGGGTGGGCAGGGTCGTCGTGCAGGACTGCCAGAACCGCTGCGACGACGGGGTCGCCCTGGGCCCGGTACCACCCCGGCTGCCCGGGTCGCTTGGTGGAAAGCCAGGCCCGCAGGACGGCGACGAGCAGAACGTCGAACAGACGGTCCAGGACGGCTGCCTGGCCAGGCTCGTCCTTGACGATCTGGTCGGCGAGTATCGGAACCAGTGGCATCTCGAGCGTCCCGGCGGGAAGGTGAATCACCTGCGGCAACGCCCCCAGTAGCCGTTGGCTGACCTCGCCATGCACCTGGTAACAGCCCATGAGCATGACCGTGGAACCGTCCGGGCTGTTACCCCACGAGCGGAGCCCGAGTGTCATCTCTTCGTTGAGATCCCGACCGTCCAGACCGGTACAACGCATCCCGGGAAGGACTATGACCTGGGGAGGGCTGGACGGCTCGTCGGAGATCGTGCAGGTGGCTGGCCCCCGCGAGACCAGGACGTCGCCAGGGCCAAGCTCGACAGGGGCGCCGTCACCGGCCGCGATCCAGGCCGAACCTTGCACGATGGCGACGAGGCCGAGTGGGGCCTCGTCAGCCAGTCGCACCGACCACGGCGGCTCCATGCTGGCGCGAAGCAGGTAGGCGTCACGACCGCGCGGACCGTCGAGAAGCCGAGCCAGTGCATCCACACTAGGAGCCTAGACACGGGGGCACCTCCTCGGCCTACGGAGTAGCGCTCGGTGCGCAGGCTCGTAACGACTGACTAGGCCGCAGAGACTGAGACCATGCCTCACACGAACGACTCCCGAGACCCTGCCGAGGATGCTGGTGTAAGTAGGCTGGCCGATCGCGCGCCGCTCCACGGATCGGCCATGTTGTCGTCTAGGCCCCCCGGGTTGGCGACCCCGCTCTCCTACGATGCGGCAATGGACGTCATCGAGACCCCATCGCTCACCGATTTGCACCGCGCTTTGGGGAAGTATGCCCCGGTCTGCGTGCTGCTTCCGCCCGATTGGGGGCCCACGCTCGGCGAGGTGGCCAGCTGGCTCGGCGCCGACCCCGAGCTTGCCGAGCACCTGTCGGAACAGGTGCACCGTCGC
>Ga0214469_1001068_pt1 | contig 10105 bp, 9 predicted proteins | sample RVTome_10_FD_187340 | JGI IMG/M metagenome (GOLD analysis project Ga0214469, IMG submission 187340) | Soil microbial communities from uranium-contaminated site in the Upper Colorado River Basin, Wyoming, United States - RVT153D57 HiSeq ... | reverse complement strand
CCGCCACCTGTGAGAATCCGAGCCCAGCGAGACGACCTTGCCGACGTGCTCGCCCGAGCAAATAGAGCGGTAGGGACCCGTACCGCCCTGCCCGTGCTCCAGGGGCTGCTCTGTGAGGTGTCCGGGACCACGCTCCGGGTGACCGGCACCGACCTCGACGTGACGGTGCGCACCTCGGCCGAGGTGGAGGTGATGGAGGAGGGCCGGACTGTGATCCCGGGGAGGCTGCTCTCCGAGGCGGTGCGGAAGATGCCATCGGGGTCGGTGACCATCGGCGTCAGTGACACCGACATCGAGATCCAGGGGAACGGCCCCCGCTTCACCCTGCGACCGCTGACGGTGGACGATTTCCCGGTGCAAGAGGACATCGTCTCCGACGGGGTCGAGGTCGACGGCGAGGAGTTGGCCGAGGCGATCGGCCAGGTGACCATCGCGGCATCCGGCGACGGGGCCCGCCCCATTCTCACCGGTGTGTTGTTCGAGAGCTCCGACGACGGGCTGCGCATGGTGGCCACCGACTCGTACCGTCTCGCCAAGCGGGAGCTGAAAGGGGTCGGCCTGGAGGGTACCGGGCTGGTCCCGGCCCGGGGTCTCAGGGAGCTCCCCAGAGCGATCGGGGCGGCAAAGGTGACGGCCCAACTGCGCGATCGAGAGGCGGTGTTCACCTCGGACAAGGGGATGCTGCGTCTACGACTGATCGACGGCAACTTCCCCAAGTACCAGTCGCTTCTGCCCGAGAGCTACCCGAGCCAGGTGGTATTGGGCAAAGACATCCTGCTCGACGCGCTGGGTCGGGTCACCCTGGTCGCCGAAGACCATATCCCGGTCCGGCTCAAGCTCCTCGAAGGCGGGGTGGAGGTGGCGGTCACCCGTCAGGACGTCGGTGGTGAGACCGAGCATCTTCCCGGCGTCTACGCCGGTCCTGAGGAAGAGGTGTCCATTGCCTTCAACCCGAGATATCTGCAGGACGGGGTCACCGCCATCCAGGGTGACTCGATCCGGATCCGGGTCATCGATGCGTTCAAGCCGAGCGTCATCGACAGCGGAGAGGACGACGACTTCCTCTATCTGCTCATGCCCGTCCGGGTCTGAATGAAGGTCGACTGGGTCGCACTCACCGACTATCGCTCCTACCAGAGTCTCGAGTGGAGACCCGACCCGGGTGTGAACCTCCTGCTCGGACCCAACGGCGCCGGGAAGACCAACCTGCTCGAGGCGATCGCCTACCTGTCGTCGTTGCGGTCGTTCCGCTCGGTTCCCGACGCGGCCCTGATCGCCGACGACGCAGAGACGTCGGTAGTGAGGGCCGGCGTGTCCAGCGGTGACCGGGAGCGGCTGATCGAGGTCGAGATCCCACGCTCTGGCCCACGTCGCACCCAGGTGGACAAGACCCGTCTGCAACGAACTGCGGACCTGCTCGGTGTGCTTCGTGTGATCGCCTTCCTCCCCGAAGATCTCGACCTGGTGAAACGCGGACCCGCCCTGCGTCGTGATCTCCTCGACGCGGTGGCCGTCCAGCTCTGGCCGGCGGCATATCTCGATCAGAGTGAGTTCGACCGGGCCCTGCGCCAGCGCAACGCCTTCCTCAAGAGCGGGGACCGAGACGACCCCACGCTGTCCGTGTGGGACGCCCGGCTCGCCCAGTCCGGGGGACGGGTGCTGGCGCGACGGGTCCGGGTCATTGGGTCGCTGTCCCCGTTCCTCGAAGAGTCCTACGCGGAGATCGCGCGCAGCGACGAGAAGGCTTCCATCGGTTACATCTCCTCGTGGGGCAGCCGTCCTTTGGACGAGCAGTCGGCCCCCGAGTTCACCACCGCCCTGCTCGAGTCGCTGGAGAGGGCGCGGCGGGCGGACTACGAGAGGAGACTGACCTCGGTCGGCCCGCACCGCGACGAGCCGGTGTTTCGCATCGACGAGTCGGATGCGCGCAGCCATGGCAGCCAGGGGGAGCAGAGGACCTTGGCGCTGGCGGTCAAGCTGGCCGCGCATCGGGCCGTGGCCGACATGGTGGGCGAGCCTCCGGTGCTGCTCCTCGACGACGTCTTCTCCGAGCTGGACCCGGATCGGGCCGGCGCCCTGGCCAAAGCGCTGCCCCCCGGCACCCAGACCCTGATCACGTCGGCACGCCCCGAGGACGTGCCGGTGGAAGGCTCGGTGTGGCGGGTCGGGGATGGTGTGCACCGATGAACCATGACGACCTGACCCCGTTCCGCACCTCCCTCGAGGAGATGTTCCGCAAGATGGGACTCTCCGACCCGATCGTGATGTCGCGTCTCTCCGCCGGTTGGGACGAGTTGGCGGGCACACCGTGGGCGGGTAGGTCCAGACCGCTTTTCATCCAGGGCAAGACGCTGGTGGTGGAGGCCTCCGCCCCTTCGATGGTGGCCTTCCTCAGGTATGGGAGCTCGGCACTGGTGGCCTCCCTCAAGCAAGTGATCGGCGAAGACGTGATCAAGCAGATCGAGGTCCGTCCACCTACGGCCAGATGAGCACATACCCCTTGAATGATTCGTTTTCGTCAGCTAATTCCAGTAAAATGACATTCGTGAAACTCGTCTGCGACCTGGCCCCCAACATCTGACTCCAGGTCCACCAGCAGACTCCCCACAGCTCCACAAGGAGGGTCGTGACGGCCACCCGCGACAGTTACCAGGCTAAAGACATCACCGTCCTCGAAGGTCTCGAGGCGGTTAAGCGACGTCCGGGCATGTATATCGGCTCCACCGGCGCCAGGGGCCTGCACCACCTGATCTGGGAGGTGGTCGACAACTCGGTCGACGAGGCGATGGCCGGCTACTGCACCAAGATCGGCGTCACCCTCCTCGCCGACGGCGGGGTCGAAGTCGTCGACGACGGGCGCGGCATCCCCATCGAGAAGATGGCCAAGACGAAGCGGTCGGCGCTGACCACCGTCCTCACCACTCTTCACGCGGGGGGCAAGTTCGAGCAGGGCGCCTACACCGTCTCGGGTGGGCTCCACGGGGTCGGTCTCTCTGTGGTCAACGCCCTCGCCTCGCGTCTCGAGGCCGAGGTGCGTCGTGACGGGGTGCTCTACGTCCAGGAGTTCGTCGACGGCGTCCCCAAGACCAAGGACCCGAAGCGGGTCAAGCAGGTGAAGCGGAGCGGGACCACGATCAGGTTCTGGCCCAGCCCGAGCACCTTTGTCGAAGACGTCGAGTTCGATCATGACACCGTGTCATCCCGTCTCCGCGAGACAGCCTTCCTCAACCGCGGGCTGCAGATCACACTCACCGACCAGCGAGGCGAGGAGGAGGGCAGCGAGACCTTCCACTACAAGGGCGGTCTGGTCGATTTCGTCAAACATCTCAACGCCAAGCGCGATCCTCTCCATGCCCACATCATCGACCTCGTCGATGTAAACGACGATGCCGAGCTCGAGGTGGCCATGCAGTGGACCACCACCTACACCGAGTCGGTGCTCACCTTCGCCAACAACATCAACACCCACGAGGGCGGGACACACGAGGAGGGCTTCCGCAAGGCGCTGACCAAGGCGGTCAACGACTTCGCCCGAGCCAAGGGTCTGCTCAAGGAGAAGGATCCGAACCTGACCGGCGAGGACATACGGGAGGGTCTCACCGCGATCGTGTCGGTCCGGGTCAAGGATCCCCAGTTCGAGGGTCATACCAAGACCAAGCTGGGCAACACCGAGATCCGCTCCTACGTGGAGAAGGCGCTCAACCGGCGGCTCCCCGAATGGCTGGAGCGTTACTCCACCGAGGCGCGGCGGATCGTGGAGAAATGCATCAGCGCGGCGAAGGCCAGGGAGGCAGCGCGCAAGGCGCGCGAGCTGACCCGGCGCAAGTCGGGTCTCGAGTCCGGTGGTCTTCCCGACAAGCTGGCCGACTGCTCCTCCCGCGACCCCGGCGAGTCGGAGCTTTTCATCGTCGAGGGCAAATCAGCCGCGGGTCCGGCCAAGTCTGCCCGTGACTCGGCCACCCAGGCCATCCTCCCCATCCGGGGCAAGATCCTCAACGTGGAGAAGGCCAGACTGGCCAAGGCGCTGCAGAATCTCGAGGTTCAGGACATCATCACCGCCATGGGCACCGGGATCGGCGACGAGTTCGACGCCACCAAGGCCCGGTACCACAAAGTCGTCATCCTCACCGACGCCGACGTCGACGGCTCCCACATCCGCATCCTGCTTCTCACCTTGTTGTTCCGCCACATGCGCGGGCTCATCGATCATGGCTATGTCTACATTGCCCAGCCACCGCTGTACCGGGTCAAGGTCGGGTCCAGCGTTCATTACCTGCACGACGACCACGCTCTGGCCGAGTTCAAGACTGATCACCCCAAGGTGAAGCCGACCAGGTTCAAGGGGCTCGGCGAGATGAACCCGTCCGAGCTGTGGGAGACCACCATGAACCCCGAGACCCGGACCCTGCTCCAGGTCACCATGGAGGACGCCCTCAGGGCCGAGGACGTGTTCGAGACCCTGATGGGCGACGACGTCCCCTCGAGAAAGCTATTCATCCAGCAGAACGCAGACGACGTGCGTTTCCTGGACATCTGATCCCATGAGCGAAGACACGATCGACCAGGGCATCCCCGCCTCCGACATCGAGATAACCACCGAGATGGAGCAGAGCTTCATCGATTACTCGATGTCGGTCATCGTCTCCCGTGCCCTGCCTGACGTGCGCGACGGTCTCAAGCCGGTGCAGCGCCGGATCATCTATTCGATGTTCGAGAACAACATCGGGCCGGGGACCGCCCATCGCAAGTGCTCGAAGGTGGTTGGCGACGTCATGGCCAACTACCACCCGCATGGCGACCAGGCGATCTACGACGCACTGGTCCGCATGGGTCAGGACTTCTCGATGCGGCATCTGCTCATCGACCCCCAGGGCAACTTCGGCACCATCGACGACCCGCCCGGCGCGGCCCGTTACACCGAGTGCCGGCTCACCAAGCTCTCCACTCATCTCCTCGACGGGATCCGCGAGGACACCGTCGACTTCGTGGACAACTACTCGGGGGAGATGCAACAGCCGTCGGTGCTCCCCGCCCGATTCCCCAACCTCCTGGTCAACGGGTCGCAGGGGATCGCGGTCGGGATGGCCACCAACATCCCTCCCCACAATCTCAACGAGGTCGTCGACGCCTGCATCCACGTCATCGACAACCCCGACGCCACCGTCGAGGAGCTCATGGAGTTCGTCAAGGGGCCCGACTTCCCCACCGGCGGCTACCTGGTCGGGACCGCCGGGATCCGAGATGCCCTCCGCACCGGGCGTGGGTCGGTCAAGATCCGCGGCGTCTGCGACGTCCAGGAGATAAGGAAGGGCCGCACCGCCATCATCGCCACCGAGATCCCCTATCAGGTGTCGATGGAGCGGATCATCGCCAAGATCAAGGAACTGGTCGACGCCCATCGGCTGGAGGGCATCGCCGAGGTGCGCAACGAATCTTCCGACCGGGCCGGCACCCGTCTCGTCATCGAGCTGAAGAACACCGCCGTCCCCCAGGTCGTGCTCAACCAGCTCTACAAGAACACCCCGCTCCAGGAGTCGTTCGGCTACAACGTGGTGGCATTGGTCGACAGCGTGCCGAGGACCCTCGACCTCGCCCAGCTGGTCGGCTACTACCTCGACCATCAGATGGAGGTCGTCGAGCGTCGGACCAAGTTCCGTCTCGACGAGGCCCAGGCGCGGGCACACATCCTCGAGGGCCTCATAATCGCCGTCGACAACATCGACGAGGTGATCAAGATCATCCGTGGCTCGGCCGACACCAATGCCGCCCGGGCCAACCTGATCGAGCGGTTCGAGCTGAGCGAGATCCAGGCCAACGCCATCCTCGACATGCCGTTGCGTCGCCTCACAGCACTCGAAGTGGACAAGCTTCGCTCCGAGCTGGCCGAGCTGCAGACGCTCATCGCCGAGTTGGAGGCGATCCTGGCCGACCCCAAGCGTCGCTGGGCCATCATCCGGGACGAGCTCACCGAGATCAAGGAGAAGTACGGCGAGGCGCGGCGCAGCCGGATCATCCCCGACGAGGGCGACATGTCCCTCGAGGACCTCATCGCCGACGACGAGTTGATCGTCACCGTGACCGAGACCGGGTACATCAAGTCGGTCCCCGCCTCGACCTACAAGACCCAGGGCAGAGGTGGGCGCGGGGTGAAGGCGGCCGAGGTGCAGGAAGAGGACGTGATCCAGCACCTGGTCCACACCACGGCCCACGCCTACCTCCTGTTCTTCACCAACAAGGGCCTGGTCCACCGGATCAAGGCTCATGCCATCCCCCGGCAGTCCCGCACCGCCAAGGGGGTGCTCACCCAGTCGGTCCTGCCCCTCGAGCCCGAGGAGAGGGTGCAGGCGATCATCGATACCCGCGACTACGAGACCGGGCGGTACCTGGTGATGGTGACCAGGCGGGGCCAGGCCAAGAAGACCGAGTTCAAGGAATATGACTCCCGGAACCAGACCCTGGTGGCGATCAGGCTCCTCGACAACGACGAGCTGGTGTCGGTACGGCCGACCAACGGCGAGAACGACTTGCTCATCTTCACCAAGGAGGGGATGGGGATCAGGTTCAAGGAGTCCGACCTGCGCGCCATGGGCCGGGGCACCCAGGGGGTGCGCGGCATCAAGCTCCGCGACGGCGACCACGTGGTGGCGGCCGTGTCCAACGTGGAGGGCGACGAGGTGCTGCTCCTCACCTCCGCGGGTTACGGCAAGCGGACCGCCATCTCCGAGTTCCGGCGTCAGACCCGGGGCGGCATCGGGGTCAAGGCGTTCAAGATCACCCGGGTCAGGGGGAACCTGGTTGGGGCCAAGGCGGTTACCAAGGACGACGACGTGTTCCTCATCTCCTCGAAGGGGATCGGGATCAGGACTCCGGTGGCCAAGATCAGCCGGCAGAAACGGGACTCGACCGGGGTCAGGGTGATCGATGTCGGCGAAGGCAACGAGCTCTCGGCCATCGCCATCGTCCACGACGTGATCGACGAGGCGGGAACCGGCTGATACCGCCTTGTCGTTGGACTAGTGCGGGCATCTTTTAGACTGCCCCGGTAACCCCCAGGAGCCCGTATGGCAACCGTCCGCCGCGTGAGACGCATCATCCGCAAGATCGACCCCTGGACCGCGCTCAAGGTCTCCGCCCTGGTATGGGCGGTCCTCGCACTGGCCCTGGTCCTGGGAGGGGTGATCTTCTGGTCGGTCCTGGAGCGGGCAGGGGTACCGCAGAGCCTGACCGACTTCATGGTCGAGATCACCCTCATCGACGAGGGCGCGCAGCCATTCGCCAACGTGGAGCAGTTCTTCCGGGTGATGATCTTCGGCTCGGTGGTCTGGTGGGTGACCATGACCGGGGCCACCGTCGCCGGCGCCATCGTCTACAACCTGGTGTCCGACGTGGTGGGCGGGCTCGAGGTGGTCGTGCTCGAGGAGACACTGAACCCGGTGGTGGCACCGGTCCCCGGCCAGGTCCTGCATCCCCCCACCGACTACCGCCCCGGCAACGGCGCCATCACACCACCGCCCGACCACGCCGACATCCCAACCGAGGAAAGCCCCCGGGTAAGAAGCTGATTCCTAATGCAGGGCGTCACGCATACGTGACGGGTTGCATTCGGTTCGAGCGGTCAACGGTCCTCCGCCATGACCAGACCCATTGCGGCCGCCGTCTGCAGATAGACCAGGGCCTCGTCCCAAACCGCCACCGCCGCTTCTACCACCAGATCGATCCCTGAGGCCAGGGCAATCCCCGACATGAAGGCACCGTCATCGACGATGGCGACACTCCGCTCGGCACCCACGGCGAGACAGGCGGCGAAACGGTCGGGTGACTTGGCCCGGGCGACACGCCGGCCCCCGTATGATGCATCGGCCGTCCTGACCCCTCCTATCGGGTCGGGGAAACGGACTCGATGATCCGATCCCTCGTCGAAGTCGGGATGGGCTACAGCCACGATCCTGGGGTCGGGCTCCCGGGCTGCGAGAGCCAGGGCCAGCCCGATCGGCGAGGCGCCCCACACTGCAACCCCGTCGGCAGCGTCTTCACCGTCCCAGATCAGGGGCACACCGAGACTTCGCGCCCGGGCCGGCGCCTCGGTGCCGCTACCGACGAGGACGTCGCACTCACCGGCGTCGGATACGACCCGAAAGGTGCGACTCCGGGCCGGTCCGACGACCACTACCTCTTCAACGGAGACATGGGCGCTGAGCGAGTGTGCGGCCCTGACTGCAGTGTCCCCGCTGACGAGGACCCCCACCCTCACGACGGGTCGACTGGGTTCCAGGCAGAGTCGGGGACCACGACGTCGGTGTCCCGACGACGGAGCAGTAGGAAGGCGGCGATGGCGCCGAGGATGATGAGGGGCGAGAAACGCTTCACCGAGCCAGTGTACGGGCTTTCACCCGTTGCCGGACGAGGGTGGCCCGCCGTAGGCCCAGGCGTCGAGGGGGACGTCCCCGGCGAGGAGAGCGGCGTCCTCCACGGTCTCCGCCCGGATCTCGATGACGTACTGTCCGGCGTTCACCACCAGCTCGTGGGAGGCCGTCCCCGGATTCGCTTCGTCGGCGATTCGGCCGGCGACGAGATCGGCCCACGCCAAAAGGTCGGCCAGTGGAAACGGCACCTCGTGGACCGCCAGGTCGGAGTCCCCGATCTCGGGGCAGGCCGTCTGCCAGTCGATCACTCCCACATCGGTGAGACCGATGTGGGCTTCGTCGCCGATCTGCCACGAACCTCCCCACAGCGCTTCCAGGTCGGGCATCAGGGTGAGCAAGACCGTGAACGGCTCGGCCGGCACAGACCCGCTCAGTTCGATTGCGGAGCATGGCTGGTACTCGACGGTGGGCTCGGGCGGCAGCTTGGTCTCGGCAATCCCGCAGGCGGCGAGGGCGACAACCCCCCAGGCCAACCCAACAGCTCTTGCGCCCCCGTCCGATCTTCGTCGCATCGGTGTAACCGTACGTTCACCCCGGCGCTCTAGGGTCGAGCCGATGAAACCGGGCGTTCTCTTTCTCTGCGTCCACAACGCCGGCCGGTCACAGATGGCTGCCGGTTTCCTCCGCGCCCTGGGCGGGGAATCGGTCGAGGTCTTCTCGGCCGGATCCGAGCCGGCGCAAGCGGTGAACCCGGCCGCGGTCGAGGCGATGGCCGAGGTGGGGGTCGACATCGCAGGTGCGGTCCCCCGCCGCTGGTCCGACCAGATGATCAAGTCGGTAGATGTGGTGGTGACGATGGGATGTGGCGACACGTGTCCGGTCTTCCCGGGGACCAAATATGTCGATTGGGAGATAGACGATCCGGCGGGAAAGGACCTCGGCCAGGTACGGCCCATCCGGGACGAGTTGGAGCGTCGCGTCCGGCGGCTGATGTCCGAGCTCGGAGTCGACCCGGTTCAGTGACTCGCCTCAGAGTGAGGCGAGAGCCTCCAGGGCACGATCCACCTCGGCGGCGGTGTTGTAGTGGACGAAGCCGATGCGGATCAGTCCGCCTCTTCGAGGAAACCGAGACGCTCGATGGCGTTGAGGGCGTAGTAGTGGCCGGACCACACGTATATGCCTCTCCCCGCCAGGACGGCGGCAACCTCTTCCGCCGAGATGCCGTCCACGGAGAGGGCGAAGGTGGCGACCCGGCGGTCGTCGGCATCGGGGACGCCATGGATCGTCACCTTGGGAAGGCCGCTGACCCCGCTGAGGAAACGCTCGGCCAGGGCTCGCTCGTGCCCGTGGATGCGGGCATAGCCGGTTTCGAGGCGCGACCTGCGGTCGACCCCGCTGCCCAGCCCGGCGAGATAGTCGACAGTGGCGATCACCCCCGCGATCGCCTCGAAGCTCTGGGTGCCCGTCTCCAGTTTGCCGGGCGGGTCCGAGGGGGCGGGTCTGACCTTGTAGAAGTCGAGGTCGGTGAGGAGATCCAATCTGCCGGAGAGGACGCCGACGTGCGGCCCGAAGAACTTGTAGGCCGACACAACCAGGAAGTCGCAGTCGATGGCGCGGACGTCGACCAGCCGGTGGGGCCCCGCGTGCACCGCGTCGAGGTAGACGAGGGCACCGGTCTCGTGCGCGGCTGCGGTGATCGCGGTCACATCGACGAGAGTTCCGATCGCGCTGGAGGCGACGCA
>Ga0214469_1001067_pt1 | contig 10106 bp, 12 predicted proteins | sample RVTome_10_FD_187340 | JGI IMG/M metagenome (GOLD analysis project Ga0214469, IMG submission 187340) | Soil microbial communities from uranium-contaminated site in the Upper Colorado River Basin, Wyoming, United States - RVT153D57 HiSeq ... | reverse complement strand
GCCGCCGGTGGTGGTCACTTCGAATCGGATCGATCACTCACGTCGAGGCCTGCGGTGGCGAACGCCGGTGATCCCGAATTGAACGTGCGGAACACGCGGGTGATGCCTGCCGAGTCCATGCCGAGCTCATCGAGCTGGTCGATCAGTGCCGGGACGTTCGGCGATTCCATCGGGCCGAAGCAGCCGTAGCAGCCCCTGCCGATCGCCGGGCACAACGCACCGCAGCCGGCGTGGGTGACCGGGCCGAGGCAGGGCGTCCCGTCGGCGACCGCCACGCAGGTCGTGCCGCGAGCCTTGCATTCGTGGCACACGGAGTGGGCGGGGACGTTCGGTGGCCGGCCCTGGATGGTAGCGATCAGGACCTCGAGCAGCTGCCCCTTGTCGATGGGGCATCCGGGAAGCTGGAAGTCGACCGGGACGAACGCCGAGATGGGAGTCGACTTTTCGAGGGTCTGGATATAGTCCGGTCGCGCGTACACGATCCGCCGGAACTCCTCGACGTCGGCGAAGTTGCGCAGTGCCTGGATGCCGCCGGCGGTCGCGCAGGCGCCGATCGCGACGACGAGCTTGGACACCTGACGGATGTGCTTGATCCGCTCGACGTCGTGGGGTGTGGTCACCGACCCTTCCACGAGTGACAGCTCGTATGGGCCCGGGCCTACGGCGCGGCTGGCCTCCAGGAAATGCTCGATCCGGACGTGATCGGCGATGGTGAGCAACTCGTCCTCGCAGTCGAGCAAGCTCAGCTGGCAGCCGTCGCACGAGGCGAACTTGAACACTGCGAGTGTGGTCTTCTCGGCCATCTACAGCTCCTTCGTCGCCATGAGCAGCGCGGCCTCGTCGAGACCGACGACTGGACCGTCGCGGCAGGTGAGCAGCGGGCCGAGCTGGCAATGGCCGCACAGCCCGGCGCCGCAGCGCATGTTCCGCTCGAGGGACAGCCGGACGTCGGATTCGGACAGGCCGTGATCGATCAGCGCGCGCGCCACGACGCGCATCATGACCTCGGGTCCGCACACGAACGCGGTGGTCCGCGCACCGTCGAAGGTGGCCCGTTTGATCAGCGAGGTGACCAGCCCGACGTTACCGCGCCAGCCGGACCGAGCCTGGTCGACGGTGACGCCGAGCGCGACGTCGGGCCGGCGCTCCCAGGTGCCGAGGTCGCGGCTGAACAGCAGGTCGTCCGGTGTGCGCGCGCCCACGAGCACGACGATCCGGCCGCGGTGCTTCGATCGAATGGCCGCCCAGATCGCCGGGCGCAGCGGGGCCAGGCCGATCCCGCCGGCGACGAAGACGAGGTCCCGGGCGTCGGGCCGCTCGACGTCCCAGTCGGTTCCGTAGGGGCCGCGGACGCCGACGATCGTGTCCGGTGTGGCCGCGTGCAGCGCCCGGGTGACCGGCCCCACCGCCCGCACGGTGTGGACCAGAGTGCCGTCGCCGTCGCCGCCGCTGACCGAGATCGGCACCTCCCCGAACCCGAATGCGGTGAGCATCATGAACTGACCGGGACGGGGGGTGTCGACGGCCTGGTCGAGGGGGACGAGGGTCAGTGTCGCCGTGTCCGCGGTTTCCACTTCGCGCGCCTGGACGCGGTAGCGATGGGGAGTGGTCGCTGCGGTCATGGCTCGTCACTTCGGTGGTGGTCCGCGGGCGCGCCGTAAAGATCGAGCAGGCGCATCCGGGTCGCCTGTAGCCGTTCCACCGTGGTGGCCGAAACCCGTCGGTAGATGGCGGCGCAGAGCGCGGGGTCGGCGTCACAGGCGGACCGGACGGCTGTCCCGTCGATCTCCATGGCCCTCGAGTCGCTCACTGCGATCGCCCCGAATTGCCAGTGATACGGGGGGAACAGCCATGACCAGCCGAGGCAGTCGCCGGCGGACAGCGTCTCCAGCACAACGGTGCCCCGTCCGGGTATGTCGAGCACGAGCGCGATCTGGCCCTCCCAGATCAGCCAGAAGCGGTCGGCGTGCTCGCCTTCGGCGAAGATGACCTGGCCGGCGTGGAACCTGACCTCCCGCGAGTGGTCGCCGATCAACGCGATCTGGCCTGACGGGATGCCGGATACCCAGGGGTGTTTGCCGAGCATGAGGGTCGTCAGTGGCGTCATGGCCGCTCCCTGGCAGCTTCGTGTAGAGACGTTGCTTCGGCGGTGATGTCGATCCCCACCGGGCACCACACGATGCACCGGCCGCACCCCACACACCCGGAGCCGCCGAACTGGTCGTGCCAGGTGCTCAGCTTGTGGCTGATCCATTGCCGGTACCGGCTGCTCGTCGAGGAGCGGACCGCGCCACCGTGGAGGTTGCTGAACTGCAGGTCGAAGCAGGAGTCCCAGCGCTGCCAGCGTTCGGTGTGGTCGCCGGTCAGGTCGGTGAGCTCCTCAGTCGTCGTGCAGAAGCAGGTGGGACACACGAGTGTGCAGTTGCCGCAGGTCAGGCACCGTTCGGCGACATCGTCCCAGTGTGCGGAGTCGCGGCTGTCCGCGAGCAGCCGGCGCAAGTCGGTGTCCGGCATCGACCGGCCCATCCGGCCGGCCGCGGCACTCACGGCGCTGCGCGCGCGGCTCGCGATCGCCGAATCGGCCGGTCGCTGCGGTACGCCGGCCAGCATGCGCTCGCCCGCCTCCGAACCTGTCGTGACGATGAACCTGGACTCCTCGGATTCGCCGGCCAGCTCGACCATCGCCAGGTCATAGCCCGAGCTCGCGCCCGGCCCGGTGCCCATCGACGCGCAGAAGCACGCGGTGCCGGGTTCAGTGCACTCGACGGCGATCACGAACAAGTCCGCACGCCGGCTCGCGTAACCCTCGTCAGGGTGCCGGCCGCCGGCGAGGACGGTGTCGAGGATCTGGATGGACCGCAGGTCACACGGCCGGACACCCAGGAACGCGTAGCGCGGGGACTCACGCCGAGGCTCGACCGGCACGAACCCGTCTGCTCGATCCGCCGACCACAGCTGCTCGCGTGGCGGGTGCAGGAACGGCTTCCACGACTGCGGGCCGGCGGAATGACCGAACGCGGCACCGTCCGCGCGCTGCCGAAGCCGGTAGGTGCCGGGACCGGCGTCGACTCCCCAGCCCCAGGGCAGCTCGTCCGCCGAATCGAGCTCCGCGAGCACTATCGCGTTCTCCCGGACCGTCGGTCCGACGACCTGGAAGCCCGCGAGCTTCAACTGCTCGACGAGTGTGGCCAGGCCCGGCCGGTCGAGTTCGACAGGCGCGGCGCGGTCAACATCCATGGACCAACCTCCTCGATCTGGTACCAGCACACCGGATCGGCGGGCCCGGCACCCAGTGCCGAGCGGCCCCCGATCGGTGGGTCTTTGGTCGCTCGCCCCCAGCCGAACCGCAGTCGGGCATCGCCCGGCATCGCGATCAGCAGATCCGGGGAAGCTGCTCGCCGATCAGCATGTCGACGATCCGCTGAGCTCCGACCAGCGTGCGGGCCGTCACCCGGCCGGGGTGGTCGACGACGGCCTCGCCGATCCGCACGGCGGCCGAACCCTCAGGTACCGAGCGCATCGCGGCCAGGACCGCGTCGGCCGCGGCCGGCGCGACGAACGCGACGAGGCAGCCCTCGTTCGCCACGTGGAACGGATCGAGGCCCAGCATCTCGCAGGCGGCGGCGACGGGCGCCGGGACCGGCACGGCCTGCTCGTCTACGACCACACCGACGTCGGCCGCCGCCGCGATCTCGTTCAGCGCCGACGCCAACCCTCCGCGCGTCGGATCTCGAACGGCATGAACGGCCGGGCCGCCGGCGTCGACCATCACCTTCACGAGCCGGTGCAGCGGCCTGGTATCCGAGGCGACGTCGCCTTCGAAGCCCAGCCCTTCTCTCGCACTCAGCACCGTGACACCGTGCGCCCCGATCGGCCCGGACAACAGGACCACGTCACCTGCGACCGGTGCGGCGGCGGAGAACCGGGCCGTCGCCAGCCGCCGCCCCACGCCCGTCGTCGTCACGAACAGGCCGTCGGCCGCGCCGCGGCCCACCACCTTGGAATCGCCTGTCACGACGGAGACGCCGGCGGCGCGAGCCGCGGTGCCGACCGACGCGGCGACCCGCCGTAGATCGTCGAGTGGGAAGCCTTCCTCGATGACGAACGCGAGCGACAACGCGAGCGGTTCGCCGCCCATCACGGCGACGTCGTTGATCGTGCCGTGTACGGCGAGCTTGCCGATGTCACCACCCGGGAAGAACAGCGGACTGACGACGAACGAGTCGGTGCTCATGACCAGGTCCACACCACCCACCTCGAACACCGCCGCGTCCTCCAGCGGACCGGACGGCGCGGACTCGCCGAGCGCGGGGACGATCACCTCGCGGACCAGAGCCGCGGACAGCTGGCCCCCCGAACCGTGGCCGAGCAGGATCCGTTCGGTCTCGACCCGCGGTGCCGGGCAGCTGAGCTGGGCTGGATCGGCGGTCATCGGGTCCTCCCGGCGCTGAAGAAGGCCGCACACGTGCCTTCGGTGGAGACCATGGGTGCGCCGAGTGGCGTACGCGGCGTGCACGCCGCCCCGTACGCGGCGCAGTCGGTCGGTACCGCGGAGCCGGTGAGGATGCGCCCGGCGATGCAGTCCGGATGCTCGGCGGCTCGGATGTCCAGGACGTCGAACCGGCGCTCGGCGTCGAACTCGGCGTACTCGTCGGCGAGCCCCAGACCGCTGGTCGGAATCGTGCCGATGCCTCGCCATGCCCGGTCGGTCACCCGGAACACCCGGCGGATGGCGTCCTGCGCCTCGGTGTTGCCCGAGCGCCGGACCGCACGGGCGTACTGGTTCTCCACGGTGGCGTGGCCGGCTTCGAGCTGACGGACCGCCAGCAGGATTCCCTCCAGAAGATCGAGCGGCTCGAATCCGGTGACCACGATCGGTACCCGGTAACGGGCGGCGATCGGTTCGTACTCGGTCCAACCCATGACAGCGCACACGTGACCGGCGGCCAGGAATCCCTGCACCTCGCAGTCGGGAGCGTCCAGGATCGCCGTGATGGCCGGCGGCACGAGCACGTGGCTGACCAGGATGCTGAAGTTGGTCAGCCCGAGGTCGGCGGCGCGGAGCACCGCCATCGCGTTGGCCGGCGCCGTGGTCTCGAACCCGACGGCGAAGAAGACGACCTGGCGGTCGGGCTCGCGTTGGGCCAGCCGGACGGCGTCGATGGGGGAGTACACCACCCTGACGTCGGCGCCCCGGGCCTTGAGAGCGAGCAGGTCGGTGCGAGAGCCGGGAACTCGGAGCATGTCACCGAAGCTGGTGAAGATCACATCCGGGCGCTCGGCAATGCGCAGCGCCTTGTCCAACAGCTCGAGCGGCGTGACGCATACCGGGCAGCCAGGGCCGTGGATCATCCGCATGCCGGCCGGCAGCAGCTCGTCGATACCCTGCCGGACCAGCGTGTGGGTCTGCCCGCCGCACACCTCCATGAGCGCCCACGGCCTGGTCGCCGTGGCTCGCAGCTCGGCCAGCAGCCGTCGGGCCAGGACGGGATCGCGGTACTCGTCCAGGTACTTCACGGCGATCCCTCTGGCAGCGGCTCGCCGAGTTCGCCCTCGATCGCACCGTCCATGGCGCGTAGAACCTCGAGGGTGCGGTGCGCTTCCTCTTGGTCCACCGTGGTGATGGCGAACCCCACGTGCACGATGACGTAGTCGCCTATCGCCGCCTCCGGCGTGTACGCCAGGCACACGTCCTTGCGGATGCCGCCGAAATCGACGATTCCCATCGTCAGATCGCCGTCGGTGATCTCGGTGATGCGGCCGGGAATTCCGAGACACATGCGCTCAGCCACCTCCTGACCGGGCGGCTGCCACAGCAGCCTGGCCGTAGCTGATGCCGCCGTCGTTCGTCGGCACCTGCTGGTTGAGATAGACGAAGAACCCCTCGTCGCGCAGCGCGCCGGCGAGTGCACCGGTGAGGAGTTGGTTCTGGAAGACGCCGCCGGACAGGCACACGGTCTTCACACCGGACGGCTGGGCCGCTTCGAGACACATCGCCACGGTCACGGCCACCATCGTCGTGTGGAACGCCGCCGCCAGATCGGACGCCGGTTCGCCGCTCGCCGCACCGGTCAGAATGGCGGCGAGCGTCGGCGCCGGGTCGTACACCCACAGGCCCTCGGCCCTGGTGAGCCGCCAGGGCAGCTCGCCGACCGACGCCGACCCGGCGGTCGCTTCCAGTGCGATCGCGGCCTCCCCCTCGAAGGAGGCGTCATCGCGCACCCCGAGCAGGCTGGAAACCGCATCGAAGAGCCGGCCCGCGCTGGACGCGCGGGGGCTGTTCACACCCCGCTGAACGATCCGCCGCACGGCCTGGACCTCACGGTCGGGCAGGCGGTCGGTGAAGTAGCGGATCAGGCCCGGCTCGATGGGCGAGCCGCCGAGCGGCTCCGTGCCGAACAGATAGCCGAGCGCCATCCGGGCCGGCCGCCTGATTGCGGCCTCCCCGCCGGGCAACGGTGCCGTGCCGAACCGCCCCACGCGCCGGTACCCGACGAGGTCGGCGATCATCAGCTCACCACCCCACAACGTGCCGTCGTCGCCCCAGCCCAGTCCGTCGTACGCGACGCCGATGAACGGCTCGGTCAGGCCGTGCTCGGCGGCGCAGGACGCGAGGTGGGCATGGTGATGCTGGACGGGCACGCGCTTGTCCGCCTGCCAATGCCGCTGTGCGTACTGGGTGGACAGGTAGCCGGGGTGCAGGTCGTGTGCGACGGCGTCGGGGGAGATGTCGACGAGGCGGGACAGGTGGGCAAGGGTCTGCTCGAAGGCGGTGAAGGTGTCGTTGTCGGACAGGTCCCCGATGTGCGGGCTCACCACCGCGCGGTCGGCGTCGGCGAGCGTGAAGTTGTGCTTCAGCTGCGCCCCGACACTCAGCAGCGGCATCGCCAGCCGGTGGGGAAGCGCGAGCATTCCTGGAGCGAAGCCGCGGGCCCGGCGCACGGCAGCGGGCCGGCCGGCCAGCACGCGGACCACGGAATCGTCGTACCGGGCCCGGATGCGCCGGTTGTGTGTAAGGAAGCCGTCGGCGATGTCTGCGAGGCGCACCGAGGCGTCGTGATCGTCGATGGCGATCGGCTCGTCCGACCGGTTCCCGCTGGTGACGACCAGCGGCCGGTGGAGGTCGTGCAGCAGTAGGTGGTGCAACGGGGTGTACGGCAAGAACAGGCCCACTTGGTCGGTGCCTGGGTGGACGCTGCGGGCGGATACCGCGGTTTGGGTGCGCGCCGGTACCAGCACGATCGGTCGGGCCACGGACGTGAGCTGGCGTTGTTCAGGCGGGCTGATCCAGGCGAGCCCGTGGGCGGCGGCGGCGTCTCGAACCATCACCGCGAACGGCTTGGTCGGGCGGTGCTTGAGCTTGCGGAGCCGAAGCACCGCGGACGGAGAGGTGGCGTCGCATACCAACTGGTAGCCGCCCAGGCCCTTGACCGCGACGATCCCGCCGCCGGCGATGACCGCCTCCGCCGACCGCAGCGCAGCCTCGCCGGACTCAGCCGGTTCGGTCGGCAGCGATGCGGTGGGCAGCCAGGCGAGTTGTGGTCCACATGACGGGCAGGCGACCGGCTCGGCGTGAAACCGGCGGTCGCGCGGGTCGGCGTACTCGCGCGAGCAGTCGGCGCACAGCTCGAACGGCGCCATCGTGGTGCGGCAGCGGTCGTACGGAAGCTCGGCGATGACGGTGGCCCGCGGCCCGCAGTTGGTGCAGTTGACGAACGGGTACCGGTACCGACGATCGGTCGGGTCGAACAGTTCGTGGAGGCAGTCGTCACACGTCGCGAGGTCCGGGGGCACTTCCCGGTGACCCACTTGGGCGACGCTGTCGCGCACGGCGAAGCCATCGGTCTCGCTGGTGATGGTCTGGTCCGGTTTCGATACGCGCACCGAACTGACCACGGCCTGCGGCGGCGCCTCGGCGGCCAACCGCCGCGCCAATGCGGTCAACGCTTCGGCGGTCCCGGCCGCCTCGATCACGACGTGGCCCCCGGCGTTCTGGACCCATCCGGTCAGCCCCAGTGCGGTCGCCAGCCGTACCACGAACGGCCGGAAACCGACGCCCTGGACCGAGCCGTGAACCTCTAACCTGCGCGCGACTGGCAAGACTGCTCGCTAATGCGAAAGCCGGGCCGGCTTGTGCGTGACGTCCTCGATGTCCTCGGACGTCGTCTGCAGTAGCCGTTGCGCGAGGTCGGACAGCGCCCGGGCGGTGGCGAGTTCGTCGCCGATCTCGGGGACGTTGACGTCGTGCGGATTGCGGCGCGCGAAGCCTACCCCCGTGATCTGTCCGGCGTCGCGGGTGTGCAGGCGTGCTTCGGCGCGCGTGCTGTCGTCGTCATGCTCATCGATGTAGACGTCGACGGTCCAATGTTTGGTCGCGGTCATGACCGATCGCCTCCTTGTCGTGCTTTCGACGTTATGAGCCGCCCGATCGGACCGGGAGGGTCCAACGGCCCGATCGGCCAGGACGAGGTCCCCTACTCGGGACAACCCCGCCGGTGGTGTCGTGGATACGCGGAGAGGAGATGTCATGCGAGCAGAAGTAGGCGACAAGATCGTCATCAAGTCCCACCACATTGGCGAGCCGGACCGGAGCGGGGAAGTGCTGGAGGTCCGTGGCGACGGCGGCAAACCGCCGTACCAGGTCCGTTGGACCGACGACGGTCACGTGGCGCTCGTCTTCCCGGGCACCGATGCCGTCATTGAGCACCTGGGCAGCGGCGCGGCGGCGTAGTGAGGCGGCCTAGCCTTCGCTGGACCCCAAACCCGCGGCATTGTTCGGGCTGGCCCACGCCGAGCCGAGGCGCTCGCCCCACGACCGGGCGCGATCGAGCTCGCCTTCGACGAGAGGCCCGGCGGTTTCGGTCACGAAGAACGATTCGGGCGGTGCGGCCATCTGGAACCGCAGCCAGCGCATCCGCTTGTGCGCGGCCTTCGCCGCCGAGCCCGGCAGCCGGGGCTTGTTGATCTTGGTGTCGAACGTCGCTGCCGCGATTCCCGCGGTCGAATGTGCGATCCGGCTCAGCCACTCGCGGATGCCCTCACCGGTCGACACCAGAGGGCCGGCCGTCTTGGTCGCTGCGTCGCGCCGGGTGCTCTCGCGGGATAGCCCGAACGCGTGGGTCGGGCCGCCGACGACGAGCAGCGATACGTCCTCGCCCAGGAAGGTGGGCGCAGCGCTCACTTCGACGACGTCGACGGCCACCCATGTTTCAAGCCCCTTGGCGATGGCATGGGCGATGGCCTTGGTGTTCCCGAACATCGATTCGTAGACGACTAGAGCACGCATGACGCCCTACCTTCTGAGGGTCGCTTCGGCCCCGCCCGGCCGGTGTTCCGGGAGCAGGTACGGAGATGCGGCGCCGAGCAACTGGCGCGGCGTGGTCTCCAGCGCTGCCGCCAGCCGCCAGAGCGCGGCATGCGCGATATCGGCCGGCTGTTCCTCGACGTGCCGGACGTATCCCTCGGTCAAGCGCGCCCGCCGCGCAACCTGCGCGTGGGTCAGCCCGAGCTCGCGACGGCGCTCGGCCAACCGACGGCCGAGCCCGCCCGAATCCTTGGTGATCTCCATATGGCAAGCCTGCGCCCCCGTGGCGCAATCCCGGCAGAGGACAACCGCACGGGCCGACGGGCCGAAGGTCCCTGCATGCGTCAACCTTCGCCGTTACCCTCCGGCCCGCGGTCAGTGGAGGCTGAGAAAAAGGAAGGTGACCGCAGCATGACGGCTCCAGTGCGCTCCGGTGGTTCGTGGCACACCATGACGGCGGCCGAGGTCCTCGACGAGCTGGAATCCTCGCCGCAGGGCCTGGCCACGGACGAGGTCGCGCGGCGGCTGGCCCAACACGGACGCAACCTGTTCGAGGAGGCCGAACCGCCGTCGCGGCTGGCCGTGTTCGTCCGGCAGTTCCGCAGTCCGCTCATCTTGATCCTGCTCGTCGCCGCGGTGGTGACCACGTTGTTGCGCGAGTGGGCTGACACCGCGGTGATCTCCGCGATCCTGCTGCTCAACGCCACGATCGGGTACGTCCAGGAACGCAAGGCCGACGCGTCCGTCCGTGCCCTGATGGAGCTCGCCGTACCGAAGGCACGGGTCGTCCGGGACGGCCGGG
>Ga0214469_1001064_pt1 | contig 10126 bp, 8 predicted proteins | sample RVTome_10_FD_187340 | JGI IMG/M metagenome (GOLD analysis project Ga0214469, IMG submission 187340) | Soil microbial communities from uranium-contaminated site in the Upper Colorado River Basin, Wyoming, United States - RVT153D57 HiSeq ... | reverse complement strand
ACCGGCAGCTGCGGCGGCTGCTGCACGACGAGCTCGGCACCGAGCCCGGCGCCGAGCTGCAACGGCTGCACCGGGCGGTCCTGCACCGGGACCCGGCCCTGGACCCGCCGGTGGACCCGCCGGTGGACCCGCCGGTGGACCCGCCGGTGGCGGCCCCGGGCGCGCCGGACCCCGGCGGCGCCCCGGTCCCCCGCGAGCTGCCCGCCGAGGTGGCCGGATTCACCGGGCGGACCGGGCCGCTGAAGGCGCTCGATGAGGCACTAGCCAGCCCTGCCGGCGGGTTCCCGCGGCCGGTGACGATCTCAGCGATCACCGGCCCGGCCGGGGTCGGGAAGACCGCGCTCGCGATCCACTGGGCACACCAGGTGGCCGACCGGTTCCCGGACGGGCAGCAGTATCTCGACCTTCGGGGGTTCTCCGGCCGCGAGCCGCTGCACCCGTTCGAGGCCCTGACGCAGCTGCTCCGCTCGCTGGGCACCCCGGCCGAGCGGATCCCGGCCGACGAGTCGCGGGCCGCCGCGCTCTACCGTTCCACGCTGGCCGGCCGGCGGGTCCTGATCGTGCTGGACAACGCCCGCTCCAGCGACCAGGTCCGGCCGCTGCTGCCCGGGTCCCGCGGCTGTGCGGTGGTGGTCACCGGCCGGGACCGGCTGACCGGCCTGGTCGCGCAGGAGGGAGTGCGGCTGGTCCCGCTGGACGTGCTGTCCGCCCGGGAGGCGCAGCTGTTGCTGGTCCGGTTGCTGGGCACCGAGCGGGTGGACGCAGAGCGCGGGGCCGCCGACGAGCTGGCCCGGGCCTGCGCCTATCTGCCGCTGGCAGTCCGGATCGCGGCCGCCGACATCGCCGGCCGGCCAGGCGCCACCATCGCCGGTTACCTGGACCGGCTCGCCGCCGGCGACCGGCTCGCGGTCCTGCAGGCCGACGACGACCCGGCGGCCTCGGTCCCGGCCACCCTGGCTCTCTCGTACCGGGCCCTCCCGGCCCCGGAGGCGCGGCTGTTCCGGCTGCTGGGGCTGGTGCCCGGGCCGGGTTTCACGGCGGCCGCGGCCGCCAGCCTGGCCGCAACGCCGGTGCCGGAGGTGACCCGGCGGCTGCAGCGGCTGGTGCGCGGGCACCTGGTCGCCGAGCCCGCCCCCGGCCGCTACTCCTTCCACGACCTGCTACGCCTCTACAGTAGGCAGCTCGCGACCGCCGAGGAGGGCCCATCCGGTGTAGACGCGGCTACCGGCCGGCTGTTCGGCTACTATCTGCACCGCGCTGACGCCTCGGCTACCTTGCTGTACGCCGGGATGACCCGGCTGCCGATCCCGCCGGCCGACCCGGCCCTTCCGCCGCTGGAGTTCGACGACCCGGCTGGCGCACTCGCCTGGCTCGAGGCCGAACTGTCCAACCTGGTGTCAGCAGGTGTGGCCGCGGCCGGGGCGGACGAGCACCGGCCGACCGCCTGGCTGCTGGCCGACAGTCTTCGCGGCTACTTCTGGCGCAGCCGGCAGGTCGCAGATTGGTCCACTATGGCCACCGCGGCGGCTGCCGCGGCGGAGGAGGCGGGCGACCACCGGGTACGGGCAGCGACCGAGCGCGGGCTGGCCGACCTGCACCAGGTCGCCGGCCACACCCGGCCGGCGATCGATCGCTACGCGAACGCGGCGGACCAGGCCCGGCTGGCCGGCTGGTCGGACGGCGAAGCGGCGGCGATCGTCAACCTGGGCATCCTGCTCTACCAGACCGGGCAGCTCACCGGGGCGGCCGACTGCTTCGCCCGGGCGCTGGTCATCGACCAGCGGGACGGCCGGGTGGCCGGGCAGGCCGCCGACAGCAGCAACCTCGGTGAGGTGAACCACCAGCTTGGCCGCCTGGCCGCGGCGGCCCGGGCGCTGACCGACGCGCTGGTCCTGCTCCGGCAGCTCGGCTCGCTGCCGGCCGAGGCCGACGCCCACTGCAACCTGGGCGAGGTGGAGCACGAGCGGGGGAGGTTGGACCGGGCGGTCGCCGAGCTGACGGGCGCGCTGGAGCTGCACCGGCGGATCGGCTCGGCGGTGGGAGCCACCCACGACCTGGCTTGCCTCGCCACTGTCCACCGGGACACCGGAGACCTGGCCCGGGCGCGGGAGCATGCCGAGGCGGCGCTCGCGGCGGCGGCCGAGCTGGACGACCTCCGGCTGGTGGCCAAGGCGTACAACACCTCCGCCAGTGTCGAGCTGTGTCTAGGCAATGTGGAGCTGGCGGTTGACCGGCACCAGCGGGCGCTGGAGTCCGCCCGCCAGGCCGAGGCCCGCGGATCCGAGATCAGCGCCCTGCTGGGCATCACCAGCTGCCAGCTCGCCGGCACCGGCCCGGTCGACGACTCCGCTGCCCTCCTGGCTCTCGACCTCGCCCGGCAGCTCGGTTACCGGGTCCGGGAGGGGCAGGCACTGACCGTGCTGGCGGAGGTCTCGTTCAGGCTGGGATCCAGCGACGCGGCCAGGGAGTATGCCGGCCAAGCGCTGGCCTGCCATCGGGAGACCGGCCACCGGCTGGGCGAGGCACGCACGCTTGCGATCCTCGGGTCCCGCACCGGCGGCGACGCTTACCATCGGCAGGCTGCCGACCTCTACCGCGCGATCAGCGCCCCGATGCCAGCCGGGCCGGGCTAGCGGATGGAGATGTGGACGTGGTTGGTGTGGGCGCTGGCCGGGTCGGAGCCGGCGCTGCCATAAGCCCGCCAGCCGACGCCGGGGAACCAGATCTCCCGGTACCAGATCACATACTGGACCCCGAGTGCGTTGGCATTGTGGACGAAGAAGGAGGCGAGCCGATCACCATAGGTCTTGTCACTGCCCACCGCGGCGCCACCGAACCCGTTCGGAGAGGCGGCGAAGTCGCAGGCCCGCCCGAGCGGGTGTTCCCCGAAGTCGCCCGAGCGGAAACAGGACGTATAGCGGGTGAAGCCGAAGATCCGGGCCTCGTTGTAGGCATGCAGCATCCGGGCGCTCAGGCAGCCGCTGGTGGTCGGATCCGGCTCCGAACAGGACTGGCCGGGGAAGGACCCGTCCGGGTTGCGTGGCGCCGGCTTGGCATCCTCGGCCGGGAACGCCTCGAACAGGCCGGTGCTCCCCCCGCCGATCGCGAACAGCGCCTGCTCGGCCTGGTCCTTCGCCGCTTCGAGCTTGCCGACCTCCTCATCCTGGATCGCGATCTCCTCGGCCAGCTTGCCCTGCTGCTCCTCGATGTCCCCGGAGAGCTCCCGGAACCGGGTCAGCTTCTCGGCATCCCGCTTCGCGATCATGTCGACGGCGACGGCCCGCTCCAGGAACGCGTCCGGCGAGCTGGCGTTGATCAGGGCGGTGAACGCGCCCATCCGCCCGGTCCGGTAGGCGGTGGCGGCGACGATCTGGATCTCGTCGATCAGCCCTTCCCGCTCCTTCTCCAGGTTCTCCAGCCGGACCAGCAGCTTCAGCTCACGCTTCTCGGACTCGTCCAGCTCCGCCTTCGCGTCCTGATACTTTGAGGCGGCCGCGTCTAGCTGCTCCCGGAGGGACTTGGTGCCCCCCTCCTCGTCGGTCTCCTGGGCGGTCGCCGGAGCACCGGCTACGCCTAACAGGACAGCCGCGACTGCGGTCACGATCACCAGGAGCGCCACACCACGGCGGGGAAGTGCCGTCGTCAGCACGACCATGTTCCTTCCGTCGGCCGCCTACCGGGTTAGCTGACGGGTTCGGGACGGAACACTCCCTACCGCTTGCGCGGATTCACCCCAACGTAACGGTTCCCCGGCTCGCCGTAGCGATTCGGCGGAGCCATCGTCGGTGATCCGGGGGGTGGATCACCCACGAGACGACGGCCGCGCTGAGCCTACCGGATGCTGTCCGGCCAGTCATCGCCGCACCGTCGCCTATTCATCTTGTTTGGCGGCGCCATGTCGACACATTCCTGATCGGCCGAACGGATGAGACGGGTACGTCGACCGTCCGGCCGAGTGCACTCACCGCAACAACGAGCAATCGGCCCGTTACGTGACGGTCAGAGGGTGAGAACCCGGGCATGGATCTGGGTCCGTTGCTGCAACGCCGCGCGCAGCGCCCGGTGCAGACCGTCCTCCAGGTACATCCCGCCGTTCCACTCGACCACATGCGGGAACAGGTCACCGTAGAAGGTGGAGTCCTCGGCCAGGAGCTTATCCAGCGCGAGCTCCCGCTTGGTGGTGGTGAGCTGGTCCAACCTGACCTGCCGGGGCGGAATCTCGGCCCACTCCCGGAGGCTGAGCCCGTGTGGCGGGTACGGCCGCTCCCCGAGCACCGCTCTGAAGATCACGCCGGCTCAGCTCCCTCCCCATGGTCGCGGCGTGCCAGCGACCGGCGACCGGCCGGCCGCTGCCCCGCCGGGTAGCCTAGCCGTCCGGTTCCACCTGAGCCCACCGGCCGCGGTGAACCACCTGATCGGGTGGCCGGCGGCCCCGCCGAAGGGACGGTGACCGCCAGTCCGGGGCAGGATAACCGATCGTAATCGCACCGATCGGGGTGTACCCCGCCGGGACCCCGAACGCCTGCCGGTAGCCGGCGGTCCGCTCCGGCGGGATCCCGAACAGGCAGGCACCCAGCCCCTCGTCCACCGCCGTGAGCAGGACCAGCAGGGCGGCCATCCCGGTGTCGATGTGCCAGTACGGCACCGGCCAGCGGGACTCGTCCCGGTCCGCCCAGCCCTTGTCCGGCTCCGCGTACCGGTCCAGGTACGCGTCCTTGTGCGAGTGTGCGACCACGATCAGTGGCGCCGTGCGCATCCCGGTCAGCCACCGGCTGCCCGCCCCCGGCTCGGTGGTGACCGTCCAGAACTGGTCCCGGTCGGCCGGCTCGGACAGCACCAGGAATCCCCAGCCCTGCGAGAACCCGGCGCTGGGCGCCCGGACCGCGTGCGCCAGCAGCCGGTCGGCCACCGCCGGCGGCACCGGCCGGTCCGGATCGTAGGTGCGCACCATCTTCCGCCGCCGCACCACATCGGTGAACTCCACGCCGACCCCGCTCAGCCGCGGGACTGGATGGCCCGGGCGAAGAACGCCAGGTTCGCGGGCCGCTCGGCCAACCGGCGCATCAGGTACGGATACCACTGGGTGCCGTAGGGCACATATACGCGTACCGCATATCCCTCGGCGGCCAGCCGGAGCTGCTCGGCCGGCCGGACCCCGTACAGCATCTGGAACTCGAACTGGTCGGCCGTCCGGTCGAACCACTTTGCCCGGTCTTCGCCGATCGCCACCAGCCGCGGGTCGTGGGTGGCCAGCATCGGGTAGCCGTTGCCGGACATGAGGACGTTCAGACAGCGTACAAAGGACCTGTCCACCTCCAGCTTGCTCTGGTAGGCGACCGACTCGGGCTCGGCGTAGGCGCCCTTGCACAGCCGCACCCGCGCACCCGCCCCGGCCAGGTCCCGGCAGTCGGCCTCGGTGCGGCGCAGGTAGGCCTGCAGCGCCACTCCGGTGGCCGGGAAGTCCTGCCGCAGCTTGGTAAGGATCTCGCAGGTGGCGTCGGTGGTGGTGTGGTCCTCCATGTCCAGAGTGACCGTCGTGCCGGCCGCCACCGCGGCGGCGCAGACCGCGGCCGCGTGGTCGGCGGCCAGCTGTTCGTCCAGCCGCAGGCCCAGCGCTGACAGCTTCAGGCTGGCTTCGACCGCCGGGGTCAGGCCAGCCTCGGCGGCCGCCGCCAGCAGTGCAACATACTCCTCCCGGGCGCGGGCGGCGTCGGCCGGTGAGTGGGTGTCCTCCCCCAGATGGTCCAGGCTGACCGTCAGGCCGTCGTCCACCAGGGCACGGGTCACCCGGAGCGCGTCGGCGGCGGTGGTGCCGGCCACGAACCGGCGGACCACGTCGCGGGAGATGGGGGCAGTCGCGACCAGCCGCTCGAGCCGGGATGACCGGGCGGCGGCGAGGATTACCGAACGCAGCATGGACCGAGCGTATCGTCTACCGTTAGCAGGTGGACTTCGACGCGTACGCGCGGACCGCGGTCGAGCTGGTGAACGCGCGGCTGGCGACCGCCGACGACCTGACCGCGTTGGTCCGCCCGGACCGGCCCGGCCCCAGTGAGCTCGGCGGTCTCACCGACCGGGACGTGGTCGTGCTGCGGCGGGCAAAACGCCGGCTCCGCCGGGTGTTCGCGCTCGGCACCGCCGGGCAGGACTCGGACGTGGTGACCGAACTGAACCGGCTGCTGGACGCGTTTCCGGTGCGGCCGAACATCTCCGGGCACGACGCAACCGACTGGCACATGCATGTGACCGGCCGTGGATCCTCGGTCAGCGCGGAGTACCTGGCCCGGGCCGTCTGGGGCCTGGCGGTATGGGTGTGTGAGTACGGTAGTGCCCGGTTCGGGGTGTGCGCCGACCAGCGGTGCGGCAATGTCTACCTGGACACGTCGTCCAACAACTGCCGGCGGTTCTGCTCCGAGCGCTGCGCCACCCGGTCGCATGTGGCCGCCCACCGGGCCCGGAAGCGGGCGGCCGGCCAGATCGACCCGGAACCAACGCCACCGGACATCACAGAACATCCGGATCTGCAAACTAGTCGATCAGCCTGACGCCCGGTCACGGCACCGGGGCCGCCGCCAGGTGGGTACGCGCGAATGCCAGCGCCTCGGCCAGGTCGGCTTCCCGGTCGGCCCGGCTGGCCGACCCGCGGGTGGACACCTCCACCGCGATCGACCCGCCGAACCCGCGGCCGGGCAGCGAGCCGAGCAACGCCGCGCACGGCTGGTCGCCCCGGCCGGGGACCAGGTGCTCGTCCCGACCCCGGCTGGTGCCGTCCCCGAGGTGCACATGGGACAGCTGGTCCCCCATGGTGTCGGCCAGCGCCAGCGCGTCGGTCCGGGCGGCGGCGCAGTGTGACAGGTCCAGCGTGTACGCCCCGTAGCCGGCGACGGTCGGGTTCCAGCTGGGGGTGTAGGGCACCAGCTCCCGGCCGGCCATCCGGACCGGGTACATGTTCTCGACTGCGAGCGTGACCTGCGGGTGCTGGCCGGCCAGCAGCTCCAGCAGGCCGGCAAAACCGCGCGCATAGTCCCGCTGCCAGGTGAACGGCGGGTGCACCACCACCGTGCCGGCGCCCAGCGTCTCGGCCAGCTCGACCGCCCGGCGCAGCCGGACCGTCGGATCCGGGCTCCACACCCGCTGGGTCACCAGCAGGCAGGGCGCGTGCACCGAGCGCACCGGCATCCGGTAGTGCGTGGCCAGGCCGCGCAGCGCGCCCACGTCCTGGCTGACCGGATCGGTCCAGACCATCACCTCGACCCCGTCGTAGCCGAGCTTCGCCGCCACCTCGAACGCAGCGGCCGTCGGTTCCGGGAACACCGACGACGTGGACAGCAACACCGGAGAGTTCACAACGCCCAGCGTAGCGGTGCGGTGCCCGCCGTCCCGGCGAACGGGCGGCAGCCGGGTGACCATCGTGTGATCAACCGGAGTCGAACCGGTCCAGCCGGCGCAGGATGACCCCCTCCCGGAGCGCCCACGGGCACTGGTGCAGCGTGCTGATCTTCAGTCGCCGCAGCAGCGCCGAGGTCACCACCGCGCCGGCCAGCAGCTGGTGGGCGCGGCTGGCGCTGACCCCGTCCATCCCGGCCAGCGCCGCCGACGGGATGTGCCGGATGAATCCCAGCACCTGGTGCAGCCCGGTGGCGGTCAGCTGCCGCGGCACCCAGTGCCCGGCGGCGCTGGGGGCCGCCCCGGCCAGGCGGGCCAGCGACCGGAGCGTCTTGGACGTGGCCACCGCCCGGTCCCAGTGGACCGCGGCCAGCTTCTCCACCACCGGGTCCAGCACCGAGTCGACATATCCGGCCAGCGCACCGACCGCCTCCGGGCTCGGCGGGTCGCCGCCCTGCAGGTGGTCACGGGTGAGCCGACCGGCTCCCAGCGGCAGCGACAGGGCCAGCTCCGGTTCCTCGTCCAGCCCGGCGGCCAGCTCCAGCGAGCCGCCGCCGATGTCCACCGCCAGCAGCGTGCCGGCCGACCAGCCGAACCACCGGCGGACTGCCAGGAACGTAGTGCGGGCCTCATCCTCGCCGGATAGCACCTGCAGGTCCACCCCGGTCGCCGCCCGGACCCGGCGCAGCACCGGCGGCCCGTTGGCCGCGTCCCGCACCGCCGAGGTGGCGAACGGTAGGAAGTCGTCCACCGCCAACGCGTCTGCCGCCAGCCGCGCCCCCGCCACCGCCTCGACCAGCGCGGCGGCGCTGGGCTCGGAGATCCTCCCGCCCGGGCCGAGCTCATCGGCCAGCCGCAGCACCGTCTTCTCGGAGTGCGCCGGCCACGGATGGGCACCCCGGTGCGCGTCCACCACCAGCAGGTGCACGGTGTTGGAGCCCACGTCGAGCACCCCGAGCCGCATGGGCTCAACGGTAACCGTCCGGCCCCCGCGTACGCTTGGCGGATGGCCCGCACGCCCGTCGCCCTGAACGACCCGGTCCCCCGGGATCGGGTTCCGGCCGCGCCGGCCAGCGACCCGGCGGGCCGGGAGGTCGGGCTGGACTTCCCGCGGGAGTGGGTGGAGTTCGTCGACCCGGACGACCCCGAGCACCTGATCCGGGCCGACCTGACCTGGCTGCTGTCCCGATGGACCTGCGTGTTCGGGCGGTCCTGTCATGGCGTGATCGCCGGCCGGGCGGCCGAGGGCTGCTGCTCGCACGGGGCGTTCTTCACCGACTCCGACGACGAGAAGCGGGTCCGGCAGGCCACCCGCCGGCTGAACCGGGACACCTGGCAGCACTACCGGCGCGGGTTCGAGAACTGGACCGAGCTGGACACGGTGGACGGCGAGTCGCCGGCCCGGCGGACCGCCACCCGGGACGAGGACGGGCCGTGCGTGTTCCACAACGACCCGGGCTTCCGGGGCGGCCACGGCTGCGCGCTGCACGCGCAGGCGCTGCGGGACGGGGTGCACCCGCTGGAGTACAAGCCGGACGTGTGCTGGCAGCTGCCGATCCGCCGGGAGCAGACCTGGGTGACCCGCCCGGACGATACGAAGATCCTGCTGACCACGCTGAGCGAGTTCGACCGGCGGGCCTGGGGCGCGGGCGGGCACGACCACCACTGGTGGTGCACCTCCTCGCCCGAGGCGCACGTGGGCGGGGAACCGCTGTTTGCCTCCTACCGGCCGGAGCTGATCGCCCTGATCGGCCAGCCAGGATATGAGAAGCTGACCGAACTGTGCGCGGCCCGGCTGGTGCAAGGCCAGCTCGCCCCGCACCCGGCCAGCGCAGCCTGACCCCCTCTCCCGCGCCGATCTTGGACTTGTGGTGGTGAACATGCCTGATATAAGCGGACATGTTCACCACCACAAGTCCAAGATCGGCGCGGGAGAGGGGTCAGACGCGGGCGGCGAAGGCGCGGCGGTAGTCCCGGGGCGGCACCCCCCGGCGCCGGACGAACTGCTCCCGCAGGGCCGCCGCGGTGCCGAACCCGGCCCGCCGGGCCACGTCTTCGATCGGCAGGTCGGCGGTCTCCAGCAGCTCCTCGGCCCGGTGCAGCCGCTCGGCCAGCAGCCACGCGTGCGGGGTGGTGCCGGTGATCGCCTTGAAGTGGCGGGCGAACGAGCGCGAGCTCATCACCGCCCGGGCGGCCAGGTCGTCCACCGTCATCCGCCGGTCCAGATGCGTCCGGGCCCACTCGATCACTGCGCCGAGCCGCTCGTCCTCGCAGTTCACCGGCACCGGCACCGCCACATACTGGGCTTGGCCGCCGTCCCGGTAAGGCGGCACGACCAGGTCCCGGGCCACCCCGGTAGCCGCCGCCGCGCCGTGCTCCCGGCGCAGCAGGTAGAGGCATAGGTCGATCCCGGCCGCCACCCCGGCGCTGGTGAGGATCCGCCCCTCGTCCACGAAGAGCACCTCCGGCTGGAGCGTCACCGCCGGGAACCGGTCCCGGAAGGCGGTGGTCCACCGCCAGTGGGTGGTCGCCCGCCGGCCATCCAGTAGCCCGGCCGCGGCCAGCAGGAACGCGCCGGTGCATTGGCTGGCCACGATCGCACCCCGCTGGTACGCGCACCGCAGCGCCTGATAGACCGGCTCCGGCGGCTCCGGGTCGGCCTCCTCCCACGGCAGCACGAACACCAGGTCCGCGGTGGCCAGCCGGTCCAGGCCGTGCTCGACCAGCACGGTCAGTCCGG
>Ga0214469_1001063_pt1 | contig 10128 bp, 8 predicted proteins | sample RVTome_10_FD_187340 | JGI IMG/M metagenome (GOLD analysis project Ga0214469, IMG submission 187340) | Soil microbial communities from uranium-contaminated site in the Upper Colorado River Basin, Wyoming, United States - RVT153D57 HiSeq ... | reverse complement strand
GAGGGAACCGAGCTCGGCTGCTCGGCCGGGATCGCGGCCTATCCCGACGACGCCGACCATGCGGCGGCGCTGTGTGACCTCTCAGAGGCCGCGCTCGACTGGGCCAAGCGGGCGGGCAAGCGGCGAACTCACCGCTACGAAGCCGGAACGACCCCCACCCGCTGGTCGGATCGCCAGCGAGACGAGGTCGAGGGCCTGCTCGCGCTCCAGGAACCGATCACCGCCGTCTTTCAGCCGATCGTCGCCCTGGCGACGGGCCGTGTCGTCGGATATGAGTCGCTCGCGCGGTTCCCCGACGCCGGCGCCCGCCCGCCCGACACGTGGTTCGCTCAGGCGCACGCCTGCGGTCTCGGCCCGGAGCTCGAGGCGGCCGCCGTCCGAGCGGCCCTCGAGCGGCAGGAACGGCCTCCGGAGGGCACGCTGGCGCTGAACCTCAGCCCCTCCGCCCTCTCAGCGCCTGTGGTCCAAGCCGCGCTTCCGACCGACCTCTCGGACCTGGTGATCGAGATCACCGAGCACGAGTTCGTCCCCGACGACGACGCGCTCGCCGCCGCCGTCTCCGACCTCCGCTGCCGGGGCGCGAGGATCGCCCTCGACGACGCCGGCGCCGGCCACGCCGGGCTCAAGCAGCTGATGCTGGTGCGTCCGGACATCGTCAAGCTCGATCGAGACCTCACCCACGGCATTCACGCCGACAGCGCCCGGACGGCCCTCGTCGAGTCGTTCGTTCGCTTCGCCCGCGACGTCGGCGCAACCGTCTGCGCCGAGGGCATCGAGCGCCTCGACGACCTCCGGGTCCTCGCCGATCTCGATGTCGAATGGGGTCAGGGCTATGCGCTCGGACGTCCCGCTCCCCCGTGGGAGCCGGTGCCGGTGGCGGCGGCACTCGCCTGTCGCCTGGCGCTGGCCGACGCGCTCCGAGGGGCGTCCGGCCGGCGCCAACCAACGACTTCCGGCGATCGGCGGCTCGTCCACGTCAGCTCCCGGCTCGCCGGAGCTCGGTCACGACAGGACCTCGACGACGCGCTCGTGATGGTCGCCGACGAGATCGGCGCGTCGGAAGTCGCACTCTCGCGATGGTGGCCGGAGAACGACGTCATCGAGACACTCGCCGAGACCGGGGACGCCGGCGGCGAGCTCCGCTTCGGCGCCTCCGACTACCCGTTGACCTCGGGGGCTCTGAACGACGGCGAAGCGGCGCAGGTCTTCCTCAGCGATCCCGCCGGCGACCACGCCGAGGCGGACCTCCTGCTCTCACTCGGGCAACGCTCGGTGCTGATGGTGCCGGTGGTGAGCCGTGGCAAGAGCCTCGGCCTGCTCGAGGCCTACAGCCGCCACGATCGCCCCTGGGCGCGGGCGGAGATCGACCGCGCCCGGGTGATCGCGAGCCAGCTTGCGTCAGTGATCCACACGGTCTTCCGCGAGCCGTCGGTCCAAACCTGACCGCCCGCGCGCCCGCCGTTCGGCTCGGGCCCCCAATCGGCCGCTGTCACAATCCGAGGCGATGGAGGCGCAGGCGCGAACCGAGCTCGACGGCGAGTACCGGGCCCTGACCGAGGGCGCCGGCTACATCGACCGCTCTGGCCGCGGGATGCTCACCGTCACCGGCACCGAGGCCGCGGAGCTGCTTCAGGGCCAGCTCACGAACGACATCGAGGCGCTCCAGCCCGGTCGGGGCTGCTACGCGGCCCTGCTCGACCGCAAGGGCCACATGCAGGCCGATATGCGCGTGCTCCGGCTCGACCCGGATGAGCTCTGGCTCGACACCGAGCCGGCGGCGGCGGCGGCCGTCGTTCGACATCTGCAGATGTACGGCATCGGGCTCGACGCCAAGCTCGAGGACTCCGCGGGCTCGCGTGCGGTCACCTCGGTGATCGGGCCCGGCGCCGACCGCGCAGTCGGCGCCGCCGGGCTCTCGCCCGAGCATGCACAGCGATGGCTCGAGGTCGGCGGCGCCGAGGCGCTCGCCGTGGCAACCGACGCCGGGCTCGACCTGGTCACCGAAGGGTCCGACGCCGCCGACGTACGCCGGGCTCTCGCCGAGGCCGGCGCCGTCGAGGTCGGCGAGGAGGCCGCCGAGACCGTTCGGGTCGAATCGGGGCGGCCGCGGTTCGGCAAGGAGATGACGACGAGGACGATCCCGGCGGAGGCTGGGATCAACGAGCGCGCCGTCAGCTTCACCAAGGGGTGCTACATCGGCCAGGAGACCGTCGCCAGGTTGCACTACAAGGGCCGGCCGAACCGCCACCTGCGCGGGCTCCGCCTCGGCGCGCCGGTCGCCGATGGCGACCCGGTCCTCCTCGACGAGCGCGAGCTCGGCGCCATCGGCACTGCCGTCGTCTCCCCCGCTCACGGTCCCATCGCGCTCGCGATCCTGCGCCGCGAAGCCGAGCCGGGCGCGACGGTGACGGTTGGCGAAGGGATCGAAGGGAAGGTCACCGACGCCGGCGCGCCCTAGCGCCGGAGCAGCATCTGACGCCCGCTCGAGGCAGCCAGTCCGACGGCCTGAGACCTGCGCCGGGGCGGATCGGCTTCGGCTATGTTGGCGCGACGATGAGGATGCGGGGAGCACTCACGCTCGTCGCAGCCGTCTCGCTCGGCCTCGCGGTCGGCGCCTGCGGCGGCGACGACGAGATCGCGAGCGAGCCGCGCCCGCCGGCCCCCGTCGAGGTCACGGCGTCGATCAAGGACCGGGCGGTCGACGTCAGCCCCTCGGAGGTCGGCGCGGGGATCGTGAACTTCACGGTCTCCAACCAGTCGGCTGACCCGGCACGGCTGACGATCTCGGGGCCGACCGACGACGCCACCGCAGAGATCCCGCCCGGTGGAACGGGGACTCTCAAGGCCGAGCTCCAGACCGGCAGCTACGAGGTCGGTGCCGGAGCGGGTTCGGGGCCCCGGGCCGACACGCTCGAGGTCGGTCCCGAGCGACCAAGCTCGCAGAACGACCTGCTTCTGCCCTAGCCGTCGCCCTGGGTGGCCTCCGCCTCCGCCTCCGCGACGAGATCGTCGATCCCGCGCAGCTTCTCCTCGACCGCGGCGACCATCGCGTCGAGGCCGGCCCGCGCCTTGTCGGAGCTCGTCTTTATCCCGGTCAGCGTCGAGCGGATCGCCTGCGCCTGCTTGAGCAGCGAGATCGCCTCGGCGGCCGTGTCGCGAACCGCAACCGCGTCGACCTCGAGCTCGCCCTCGCGAAGCAGCAGCACGCGGGCGGCGGCGAGCCGGTAGGCCACCTCGAGCGCGATGCCACCGGGCTCGTCGCGATCGACCGCGACGATGAGCTTGTTCCCCTCGTACTCGTGCAGCGCCTCGCGACCAGACGGGATCCGCTCCTCGCCGGCGACGACGAGGACGGCGAACCCGGCGGCCCGAGCGGCCATGCTCTCGTTGAGCTCGCCCCATGCCTGGTTCTTCGAGAGCTTCTTGTCCTTGGCCTCGAACACGATCCTCCCGCTCGCCGGCCCGTCGCACGCCCCGAGCTCGATCAGCGTGTCGCCCTTGCGCCCGCCGCCCTCGGCCTGCTCGCCGCCGGTGTGCGACGCAGCGTCGCCGCGGGCGGCGGCAATCCGCTCGAGGGCGGCGTGGACACGTTCCTCGAAGCTGAACCCCTTGCGCGTCCCGGCCTCCTCTGCCTCGGCAACTCGCTCGTCACCCTCCTCCCGTTCGAGCAGGCGGGCGAGGTGCTCGCGGAGCTCGGAGACCTGCTTCTGAAGTCCCTGTGCCTCCTTCTGATGCGACTCGCGCAGGCGCTCGACCTCGTGGCGGTGGCGCCCCTCCGTTTCGAGCAGCTTCTTTCCGATCCGGACCTGCATCCCGACGAGCGGGTTCGACGGGTCCTCGACGGTGAGCCGCCGAAGGAGCTCGTCGCGCTGCTGGCGCGACTCGGCGGTGACGATCTCCTTGATCTGCGCCTGGACCGAGTCGTTGCGCTCGGCGCCGAAGACCGAGCTGATTCGCTCGGCGAGGTCCTCCGCCCCGCCCTCGAGCGTCCCGGTGAGCTTGCGATCGAGCTGGCCGAGGCCGGACTCGAGCTCGCGGCGCACGTAGTCGACGTTCGCCGCCGTCTCCTCGGAATCGAGGACGCGGACGCCGATCTCGACCGCCCGGGTGACGGTCTCACCGGGCGCCTGGCCGGACTCGGCGCGATCACGGACGACGCGGGCCGCACGCTCGTCGGTGATCTCGAGCCGCTCGACGACGAGCCGGTCGTCGATCAGCCGTACCGAGGTGTCGGCGTCGAGGGTCAGCTGTGACTTCTCGGAGGCTTCCATGGCAATCCACGAAGGTAGTCGCGGGCCCGGACGTACAGCTGACGATCAGCTGCGCGCTCGCGCTGCTCGCGGGGAGCTAGGGCCCGATGACCGTCTGCTTGCGAATCGCCGACTTGCCGCGGAGGTAGGGATAGCCGCGCTGCTTCGGGACGATCGCCCGGAACGCGTAGGTCCGCCGGCCGGTCGTCGCCTCGAACCGGTAGCGGCAATGGAAGTTGCCCGAGGGCCTGGTCCTGCCGATGCAGGCATCGTTGACCAACTGCCACCCGCCTCCGGGGGGTCTGACCTTGATCTTGACTCGCTTGCGGCCGGCGTTGCTACCCCTGAGGCCGACCTTGAAGCGGAGCGTCCGGCCGGTCCGCAGGATCCCGCGGGGCCTAAGTCGCAGGCTCGGCCTCGCCCTGACTTTGAGCAGCAACCTCTGCTCGTCGACATCGGTTCCCGATGACCAGTGGGCGACGCGCAGGTGACGGGATGCGCCGTTGCCGACCCGGATGCGGAACCTCCCGCTGGCGTTGGTCGGCAGCGTCCGCGCCAGGACTCGCTCCGCTGCAAGGCTCTTGGTGAGACGGGCTCCCACACACAACCTTGCACCGGCGACCGGTCGCCCGCCGGAATCGGAGGCCCGCCCGATGATCGTCGCCCCGCGCCCCTGGCGCACGACCATCGTCCTCGGACTCTGCGGCCCTCCCCTCTGGAAGCGCGCACTCAGCCTCGCGACGCCCTCCGCCCCGACGACCGGACAGGCATTGTCGAGCGCGACCCGCCGCGAGCGGCAGCTCGAGTTCGCCGTCCCGTCGAGCCCCTGGTCGAGCGCACATACCCGAACCGCGTTGGGGCCTTGGCGGTAGGTCCGCGCGCCGGTGTCGAGCGGGAAATCGGCGCCTGCGCTTCGGGGGCAGGGAATCAGCCTCATGCCCATGCCCCTCGACAAGTCGCACTCGCCCCTGACCGCGAGATCGGCCCAGGCAACGGGGTTGCCGTTCACCTGAACCGTCATCCGCCGCACCCCGCTGCCGACGTCGGTGGCGCGGACGGCGAGTACGCGGTCGCCCCGCTGGGTACCGCCCGCCAGCAGGCTGCCGCCGAGACCCGTCACGCGCGGATCGACCCGATCGCCGAGCGTCAGCACGACGCGCTTCACGCGGATGTTCGGGCGATCCGTCCTCCCGCACGAACCCGAGCTCCGAGCGCAGGTGAGCTGCGCGATCAAGGCGGTCCCGGTGCCACTCCAGCTCACCGCCGAGAAGTCACCGCCGATCCCGGAGATCTCCGCGTCGCCGCCGCCGGGCCGCGCCACCATCAGCCTGGGGACGTAGCCGCCGCCACCACGGGATGCGACCCGCGCCCGGACACGCCGTAGCACCGTTCCCGGAGGCGCTTCGATCCGCCACCTGCCCGATGCCCCGGACGGCGTGCGCCCCCTTCGGTGCTTGATCGCAAGCCCCTCGCCGGAGCGTCCGCAGGTGCTCGCGGGCCTGAAGTCCTGCGACGTGCGCTGAAACTTCGCGGCACCCTGGCCGACGCCGAAGCTCGGATGACACTGCACCGCGCGGTAGAAGCCGCTGTCGGCCGCCGCGGCCCCCAGGACCCCCGCGGCCAGGCCGGCCACGGCGGCGACGATCACTCGCATCGCCGCCGACCGGCGGGGGGGCGGTTCGAATGCGCGGCGGCTGCGGCGGCTAGCACTCAAAGCTGAACTCCGCCGGCTGGCAGGTGGGCTCCGGTGGCGGCGCCGGGGCTGGAGCCGGGGCTGGCACCGGGGCCGGCGCGGGGGCCGGGGCTGGCGCCGGTGCCGCGACCGGGGTCGCCGGCGCCGGCTCGGACCCCGTAGCGGGCGCCGCGTCGGGCGCCGCGGCCGCAACTTCCGACACCGGCACAGACGCCGCCGCGCCTTCCGCGTCCTGCGCGTTCTCTCGCGCCTCGGCGCGCCGCTCACGCTCTCGCCGAGCGCCTGCCCTCGCCCGTCGGGCGTCTTCCAGCATCTCCGCCTCGATCGATTGCAGCGTGGCCCCGCCAGCCGCGATCGGAGATTCCGGCGCGGACTCGACCGGCCGGTCGCGGTCGGCCGTCTCGATCACCGCCAGGGTCAGGGCGAGCGCGCAGATCGCAGCGAGCGCCGCAAGTCGCGCCAGGCCCAGTCGCGGGGTCGCTACGCGGAGCGCCCGCATCCGGGCCGTCAACGCGTTCGCGGCGACATGTGGCTTGCGGCGCGCCGCGTTGACCCATGTGCGGATTGCCGCGGTCGCATTCCGGGTCAGCTCGCCGCCCCGCCGCGGCCCCACCTTCATTGTCCTTCCGATCGCCGCGCCGGCGAGCTGCCATGGCAGGCCCTCGGCGCCCGCCCCCGCCCCGCTCGCCTCGGCGGCCCTGACGGCGACCAGGCGGAAGCGCTCCGCCGCCTCGGACTCGGCCTCGATCCGGCTATTCGCGGATAGCCACTTCCCGAGTCGCTTCTGCTTTCGCGAGTAGTGGCGGAACTTGATCCGAAGCTGCTCCATGGCTGCTGGCCCCCAGGGGCCCGCCCAGCCAGCGGGCGCCGCCGCATCCGCGCCGGCGCTCTCGCGGCCCACGGGCTCCTCGAGCCGGGGCCCGGCCATGCCGGCCAGGTATCGAGCCTCGAGCTCGATCAGGCTAAGGATCAGGACCAGATCGCGATAGCGCTCGCACCGGTCCCCGCGTCGGCGCAGCCCGGCGACCAGCGCTTGGCGCTCCCGCTCGAAGATCAAGAATGCCCTGCGGCGCCCACCCGAGGGTTCAGTGCCCCGAGGGCCGTCGTCATGCTGGGAGTGATTTCGCTCGTCCTGCATCCGTGCAGTCCTCGCGGGCTAGAAGGCCGTTTTCGAGTTGGACTTCAAAGGACAGCACGAAATCGCCCAAATTCAACCCCTAGGCGGAGATTTCGCTCCAAGTCGACATCGAGCTTCGCCCGCTGCGCCGCGGGTCGTGGGCATGCCCGTCGCGGAACCGGGCCTCCGACGCGCGAGGCAGTCGTTCAACGAGCCGGCTGACCGGCATCGTGCCGAGCGCCTGACACTAGGATGCGCTGCGAAGTCAGCTGAGAGAGGAGGATCGTGTCCGTAGACGCATCGCAGGTCTCGCAGCTCGAGGCCGAGCCCGGAGCGCTTCCGGAGACGATGGCGGCGTGGGTGATCCGCCAGGAGCGCGAGGGCGAGCCGGTCGACGCGTTCCAGCTCGAGGAGGTCGAGGTCCCGGAGCCGGGAGCCTTCGAAGTGATCGTCCGGGTGATGGCGGCCGGTGTCAACTTCAACAACGTCTGGGCGGCGCTCGGCAAGCCGGTCTCGGTGTTCGACTACGGCGACCATCCCGAGTGGGGCCACCACATCGGCGGCTCCGACGCGTCCGGCATCGTCTGGAAGGTCGGACCCGGGGTGACGAACTGGAAGCCCGGCGACGAGGTCGTCATCCACTGCAACCAGGCCTCCTACGAGGACGTCGAGGTGCACGGACTCGACCCGCTGGCGGCCCCGAGCCAGAGGATCTGGGGCTACGAGACGACCTGGGGCTCGTTCGCGCAGTTCACGAAGGTCCAGGCCCAGCAGCTCCTGCCGAAGCCGCGCAACCTCTCCTGGGTCGAATCCTCCGCCTACGGCCTCACCTACTTCACCGCCTACCGGATGCTGATCGATCAATGTGACGTCCAGGCGGGCGACAACGTCCTCGTCTGGGGCGCCGCCGGGGGGCTCGGAGTGTTCGCGACGCAGCTCTGCGCCGCGTCGGGCGCCAACGCCGTCGGCGTCGTCTCATCGCCCGAGAAGGGCGAGCTCGTGAAGGAGCTCGGTGCCATCGACTACATCGACCGGCGGGAGTTCGCGGGGATGATGCGCCTCGGCGGCGAATCGCCGGAGGAGGAGAAGGAGCGCTTCGCCGTCTCCCGCCAGTTCGCCAAGCGGGTCAAGGAGGTCCTCGGCGACGCCCCCGACATCGTCTTCGAGCACGTCGGACGGGCGACGTTCCCGACATCGGTCTTCGTCGCCAAGCCCTTCGGCAAGGTGGTGATCTGCGGTGCGACGTCGGGATACGACCTCGACTTCGACGTCCGCTACCTGTGGATGCGCCAGAAGCAGATCATCGGCTCGCACTTCGCCAACGCCTACGAGTGCATGCGGGCCAACGAGCTAATGGCCGACGGCAAGATCCGGCCGGTACTGTGGCGAGCAATGGGCTTCGACAACGTCCCGGAGGCGCACCAGCTCCTGCACGAGAACAAGCATCTCGGCAAGATCTCGATCATGGTCGGCGCAACCGACGATGACGAGGGAAGGCACGAGCCCGGCGAGGGCGCGATCCGCGCCGAGGTAGGCGCCTGAGGAGGAACGACATGCACGTCAACTACATCGAGTGGCATACGACCCCGTTTCGCGCCGATCGCTGGCTCGAGATCTGGCGGCCGGCGCTCGACCGCGCGCTCGCCTTCGGCGCCCGTGCGTCGCTGCTCACCCGCGACGGTGACGACCCCCTGCACTTCCGGCAGATTTCGATCTGGGAGGATCCGGACGATTTCGAGCTCTACTGGGCCTCGGACGAGATCGCGGCGCTGCGCGAGACCGCCCTCAGCTACTACCACAAGCCCGTGGCGATGACCTGGCACACGTTGAGCGTCGACGCCGCGGCCTCGCTCGCCGCCGAGCTACCGTCCTCGACGTAGCGCCGCCGCTCAGGCGGCGAGCTCGAGGCGCTCGTAGCGCTTCGCGAGCGCGTTCCCGACGTCGGTGAGGATCGCCAGCATCTCCTCGCTCGCGCGCGAGCGGGCGCCGGAGGGGCGCGTCACCGCCCAGACGCGGCGCTCGGGCGTAGGCGGATCGGTGTCGCGGACGACGAGGTCGGAGCGCAGCGTCGGCAGGGCGAGGTCGGGCAGCAGGGTGAAGCCGAGGCCGGCAGCGATGAAGCCCTCCATGACGTGGTAGTCGTCGCTCTCGAAGCCGATCTGCGGCTCGAAGCCGGCGTCGCGGCAAGCCCGAACCACGGCCTCGCCGCAGCTACTGGGCCGGCTACCGCAGAGCCACTGGGCATCGGCAAGCTCGGCCAGCGGGACGATCCGGCGCTCCGCCAGGGGATGCGCCTTCGGCAGCGCGAGGTGCATCGACTCGGTGAGGATCAGCGTCCGCTCGAGGTCCCGCTCGGAGGGTGTCGGAACCGACGGGTAATCGAAGCTGAGGACGACGTCGTACTCCCCCGCGCGCAGCCGCGGAAGCGTCTCCTCCGGCTCGGCCTCGGCGATCGTGAGCCGCACCTTCGGGTAGCGACCGTGGAATATCGACACGGCCTCCGTGAGCACGGTCGCGCTGGCGCTCGGAAAGCTCGCCAGTCGCAGCTCGCCGCCCTCCAGATCCGCAATCGCCGCGAGCTCACGCTCGGCCTCCTCGAGGCGCGCGATCGCCGCGTCCGCGTGACCGACGAGCACACGGCCGGCCTCGGTCAGCTTCGGCCCCTCCCGGGTCCGCTCGAGCAATGGCATCCCGACCTCACGCTCGAGGGTCGCCACCTGCTGGCTGACCGCCGACTGCGAGAGGTAGAGCAGGTCGGCCGCCGCCGAGAACGATCCTTGGTTCGCGACCTCGCGGAGGATCCGTAGCCGCTTGACGTTGAGCATAAGGGCAACTTATCAGAGGACGCACGAATTGCTGTTGCCCTTATTCGGCCTGGGAGCGATCCTGACGGTGTTGAGCAAACGCCGGGAAGCCCGCGGCGAGCCGGCCGAGACGCGAGAGGGTATGAGATGCAAACTTCCACCGACATCGACCAAGCCAGCGCCGCGGTGACGATCCGCAGGCTCACCGGCGCCGATCGCCGTGCACTCGCGGCTCTCGCCGGGCGCGAGAGCAAGCTACTACCG
>Ga0214469_1001062_pt1 | contig 10129 bp, 10 predicted proteins | sample RVTome_10_FD_187340 | JGI IMG/M metagenome (GOLD analysis project Ga0214469, IMG submission 187340) | Soil microbial communities from uranium-contaminated site in the Upper Colorado River Basin, Wyoming, United States - RVT153D57 HiSeq ... | reverse complement strand
GACGTCCTCGACGCGATTGTCGAGCGGATCCCGGCCCCGGCCGGCGACCCGGAGGCGCCGGGCCGCGCCCTCGTCTTCGACTCGGCGTACGACCAGTACCGCGGCGTCGTCGCGTTCGTCCGCGTCGTCGACGGCGAGTTCCGCCCACGCGAGCGGCTGCTCGCGATGGCGCAGGGCACGACGTTCGAGACGGAGGAGCTCGGCTTCTTCTCGCCCGAGCGGACGCCCATGCCGACGCTCTCGGCCGGCGAGGTCGGCTACGTGATCACCGGGCTCAAGGACGTGAGCCGGCTGCGCGTCGGGGACACGCTGACGCAGGACGCGCGCCGCGCCGCCGAGCCGCTTCCCGGGTACAAGGACGTCAAGCCGACCGTCTTCGCCGGGCTCTTCCCGACCGACTCCGACGAGTATCCGGAGGTCCGCGACGCCCTCGAGAAGCTCAAGCTGAACGACGCCTCGCTCTTCTACGAGCCGGAGACCTCGCAGGCGCTCGGCTTCGGCTTCCGGTGCGGGTTCCTCGGGCTCCTGCACATGGAGATCGTCCGGGAGCGACTCGAGCGGGAGTTCGACCTCGACCTGCTCGTCACCGCGCCCAACGTGGCGTATCGCGTGACGACGAAGGCCGGGGAGGAGGTCGAGGTGCACAACCCGTCCGACTTCCCGCGCGAGGTCGAGACGGTCGCGGAGCCGTACATCCGCGCCACCACGATCGTCCCGAAGGAGCACGTCGGGGCGGTGATGGAGCTGAACAACGAGCGCCGGGGGCGGTTCGACCACATGGAGTACCTGAGCGAGGAGCGCGTCCTCCTCACGTACGACCTGCCGCTCGGGGAGATCGTCTACGACTACTACGACCAGCTGAAGTCGCGGACCAAGGGCTACGCGAGCTTCGACTACGACGTGGTCGGGTTCCGGCCGGGCGAGCTCGTGCGCGTGGACGTGATGCTTGCGGGCGACCCGGTGGACGCGCTCTCGATCATCGTCCACCGCGACTCGGCGTACGGGCGCGGGCGCGCTCTCGTCGACCGGCTGCGCGAGGAGATCCCGCGGCAGATGTTCGACGTGCCGGTGCAGGCGGCGATCGGCTCGCGGATCATCGCCCGCGAGACGATCAAGGCGAAGCGGAAAGACGTGCTCGCCAAGTGCTACGGCGGAGACATCACGCGGAAGCGGAAGCTGATCGAGCGCCAGAAGAAGGGCAAGAAGCGGATGAAGCAGGTCGGCACGGTCGAGGTGCCCCAGGAGGCCTTCCTCGCCGTGCTCGATTTGAACGGGGAGCGGCGGTGAGCGCGGTGGGCGGGCAAGTCCGGCACCTCTACGTGCATCTGCCGTTCTGCGCGCACCGGTGCGGGTACTGCGACTTCGTCACGCTTGTCGGGCGCCACGGGGAGCACGGCGCGTACGTCGACGCGGTCATGCGCGAGCTTCGGCTGGAGGGCGGCACACTCGCGCCGCGACTCGAGACGATCTTCCTCGGCGGCGGGACCCCGACGTTCACGGAGGCGGGGGCGCTCGAGCGGCTGCTGGCCTCGCTGCCCGACGCGGACGAGGTGACGGTGGAGGCGAACCCGGAGACCGTGACCCCTTCGCTCGCCCGCCTTCTGTCACGAAATCGTGTCAACCGCGTGTCGCTCGGCGCACAATCCTTCAACACGTCCCTTCTGGCCGTGCTGGAGCGGCGGTGCAGGCCCGAGGACGTCCGTCGCGCCGTGCACGATCTCCGCGATGCCGGTTTCGACAACATCTCGCTCGACCTCCTCTACGGGATCCCCGGCCAGAGCACCGCCGAGCTCGAGGCCGACGTCGAGAGCGCGCTCGCGCTCGCGCCGGAGCACGTCTCGTACTACGAGCTCGAGGCGAAGCCGGGGACGCGGTTCACGCATGCGCACGGGGAGGAGCTCGCCCGCCAGGCGGACGCGATGGAGGGCTACTTCGAGCGCGTCGTCGAGGCGCTCGTCGGCGCCGGCTACCGCTGGTACGAGACGGCGAACTTCTGCCTGCCGGGGCGGGAGGCGCGCCACAACCTGGGCTACTGGCTCGGACGGGACTACCTCGGCGTCGGGATCGGAGCGGTGTCGACGCTCGGGCTTGAGCGGCGCCGGAACGCGCCGAAGCTCGCGGGCTACGTGGCCGCGCTCGCGCGCGGGCTGGCGCCTCCGCGCGAGATCGAGACGCTCGACGAGGAAACGAAGCGCCGGGAGCGGCTGATGCTTGGGCTACGGCTCGACCGGCCGCTGCCGCTCGCCGCGGTCGGCAGCGCGGTCGAGCCGGCCGCGCTCTCGCGCGTCGAGCGGCTCGGACTCGCGGAGCGCCGCGGCGACGGGCTCGTGCTCTCGGACCGCGGCCGCTTCCTCGGCGACGCGGTCACGGCCGAGCTCATGGCGTAGATCCGCCCAGCTCGTCCATGTAGGAGTCCCAGGGATCGGGCCGCCCGGCGGCGTCGATCGCTGCTGCCGCGAGGAGCGCGGCGCTCAGGATGAGACCGAGCGGGAAGAGCCCCGCCGCGATCCAGACAAGACGCGACGCTCGCTGGTCCGGCAACGAAAACGGCAGGACGCCTCGCGGCACGAGGACTGCGAGCGCCGCCGAGACGGCGGCGACAAAGCCTGCGAGGCTCACCACGTAGAGCGCGACGCGCCAGGTTTCGGCTGCGAACGCGAGGGTCGTGAACGCCTGCGTGAGCGCCACGCCGAGCATTCCGAGCGCGGCGACGACGATTGCCGCCCGGTCGCCGCCGGAAGCGCGAGTGCCCTCCAACGGCGTGCATCTCACATACGCCCGGGCGCGACCGCCGGTCGGTCCCTGGCCGAACTACCCTTAGAGGACATGGACATCGCCTCCCGAGAGCTCACGGCGCGTCAGGAGGACATCCTCGCGCGCGTCGTCGAGAGCTACGTCGCAACCGGCTCGCCGGTCGGATCGAAGACGCTCGTCGAGCGCGCCGGGATCGGTGCGTCGTCCTCGACCGTTCGCAACGAGCTCGCCCTGCTCGAGGAGCTCGGCTTCCTGTCGCATCCGCACACGTCGGCGGGCCGCGTCCCGACGGACGCCGGCTACCGGTACTACGTCGACCGCGTCCTCGAGCGGCTCGACCCGCGGCCGTCCGGGTTCGCGCTCGACCTCACGGGCGCGCAGAACGAGGTGGACGAGGCGCTCCGCCAGACGACCGAGGCGCTCTCGCAGGTGACGCGCCTGCTCGCGCTCGTCTCCGCGCCGCCGCTCGAGACAACGATCGTGAAGCACGTCGAGGTCCTGCTCCTGCAGCCGCAGCTCGTGATGGTTGTGGTCATCACCGCCACCGGCGGTGTCACCAAGCGCGTCTTCGCCTTCTCCGACCCCGTCGATCCGGGGCTCACGGAGTGGGCGCGTGAGTTCCTGAACGAGCGGGTAGCGGGGCTCCAGCTCGGCGCGCGCCTTCTGCGCGCCCGCTTCGAGGATCCCGGCCTCTCGACCCGCGAGCGCGCGTTCCTCGCCGAGATCGCGCCTGCGTTCACCGAGCTCGTCGAGGCGGGAGACCGGAGCCTCTACGTCGGCGGGACTGCCGGGCTCCTGGACGAGTTCCACGCCGACGATCTGCGCGGCTACCGCCGCCTGCTCGAGGTGCTGGAGGAGCGCGCTGAGCTGCTGGAGCTCGTCCGGGCGAACCTCGTCTCGAAGGACCCGTTCGTCCGCGTCGGCTCGGAGTTCGGCGATCCGGAGCTGCACTCGATCTCGCTCGTCGCCGCCCCGTACGGGCTGAGGCACCGCAACCTCGGGACGGTCAGCCTGCTCGGTCCGATGCGGATGGACTACGTGAAGGCGATCGGCGCCGTCCGCTCCGCGGCCCACGAGCTCTCGCTCTTCGTCGAGGAGCTCTACGAGGACTGAAGCGCCGCCGCAAGATCACGCGCATGGGTAACCCCCAAGGGGCCGAGGCTCCCAGGACGAACGTTATCGAGCGCTTCCGCACGGAATCCGCACGGGATGTGCCGAATTCGTGACGTCTTCGCGACCCGGGAACGGCCTCGGCGCGAAGTACCCTTAGCCCGTGGCGACGACACGGCGCGACTACTACGAGGTGCTCGGCGTCGCGCGCTCGGCGGGCGACGGGGAGATCAAGAAGGCATTCCGCCGGCTCGCGCGCGAGCTGCATCCGGACGTCTCTGACCACCCAGATGCCGAGGAGCGCTTCCGCGAGGCGGCCGAGGCGTACGAGGTGCTCTCGAAGCGCGAGACCCGAGACCTCTACGACCGGTACGGCCACGACGGCCTTCGCACAGGTGGCTTCCGGCCGACCGACTTCGACTTCACGAACCTCGGCGACATCTTCTCGGTCTTCTTCGGCGAGGACATCTTCGGCGCCGGGACATCGTCGCGCCGTGCCGGCCGGGGCCGCGGCCGCGATTTGCTCACCGAGGTCGAGATCGACCTCGTCGAGGCCGCAGAGGGGGTGTCCCGGGAGGTCGCCTTCCCGGTCGCCGTGACGTGCGGGACGTGCGATGGGAGCGGCGCCGAGCCGGGCACGCAGCCGGAGACGTGCCCGACGTGCGGCGGCGCCGGGCGGCTGCAGAGCGTGTCGTCGTCCCTCCTCGGCCAGATCGTCCGCGCGCAGACGTGCCCGGGGTGCGGCGGCACCGGCCGGGTCATCCCCTCGCCGTGCTCGATGTGCGACGGCGCCGGGCGGGTGAGCGAGGAGCGTACGGTCGACGTCGAGATTCCGCCCGGGATCCACGACGGCCAGCGGATCCGGCTGACCGAGGAGGGCCACGCGGGCGCGCTCGGCGGACGCGCGGGCGACCTCTACGTCCTCGTCCACGTACGACCGGACCCGCGCTTCGTCCGGGACGGCAACGACGTCCTCTCGACCCTCGACGTGACCATGACGCAGGCGGCGCTCGGCGCGCGGCTCTCCGCCCCGACGCTGGACGGCGACGTCGAGGTCGAGGTCGCGCCGGGCACGCAGCCGGGCGAGCTGCGGCTGCTGCGTGGGAAGGGGATGCCGGTTCTGCAGGGGTTCGGGCGCGGCGACCACAAGGTCGTGGTGAACGTCGTCGTCCCGAGCCGGCTCACCGACGAGCAGCGTCGCGTCCTCGAGGAGTTCGAGCGGCTCGCCGGCGAGGACACGTACCGGCCGGACGAGGGCTTCCTCGACAAGCTCCGCGCCGCGTTCCGCTGAGCGGCGACCTGCGCCGGGTCGCCGTCCGCGTGTCGCTCGCGCGCGCGGAAGAGGCTCGCGCCCGGTTCCTCGAGCTCGCGCCGGGCGGGTTCGAAGAGTCTTCCGCGGGCGACGAGCTCGAGCTCGCCGCGTATCTCGACGCTCAGGGCGAAGCGGGCGTGCGGGCCGAGTTCGCCGACGCCGCGAGCACGCCGGTCGAGCCCGGTTGGGAGCACGCCTGGCGCCGATTCCACCGGCCCGTCCGGATCGGGCCGCTCTGGGTCGGCCCGCCGTGGGAGGCGCCCGACGCCGGCTCGCTGCCGGTCGTCGTCGATCCCGGGCAGGCGTTCGGCACGGGTTCGCATCCCACGACGCGGCTTTGCCTCGAGCTCCTGCTCGAGGTGGAGCCGGCGAGTCTGCTGGACATCGGCTGCGGCTCCGGTGTCCTCGCCGTGGCGGCCGCCCGGCTCGGGTTCGCCCCGGTCACCGCGGTCGACTCCGACGAGTCCGCGGTTGCCGCGACGCGTGAGAACGCGCGGGCGAACCGCGTGCACCTGGACATCGCTCGCGCGGACGCGGTCGCAGACCCACTTCCCGCGACGACGGTCGCCGTTGCCAACATCGAGCTGGCCGCGGTCGAGGCGCTCGGGGTTCGTGTCGACCCGGACACCTTCATCACCTCCGGCTACCTCGAGCGCGACCGTCCCGCGCTCCCGGGCCTGCGAGCCGCCGGCCGGCGCACCCTCGACGGCTGGGCCGCGGATCGCTTCGAGCGCGCGTGAGCCGTCCGACACACATACGGCGCCTTTCCTGCACAGACACGCGCACCGGGCCGCGATAGCGTTTCATCTGGGGCGGCGCGATCCCCTCGGGGGACGTGCGTCCGCGCGCGGGGGCCATGGCCGGAATTGCCACGGCGGGAACGGCCGACCCGGCTACAGCGTTGCGACCGGTTCCCCGCTCGGGAGTACGATCGGCGCGTGGCGACGTTCTCCGTCCGTTTCCTCGGGTGCAAGGTCTCTCAGACCGACGCGCAGGATGTCCGCGAGCGACTCGTCGCCGACGGCCACGTCGAGGCGCTCGAGGCCGACGTCGCCGTCGTCAACACGTGCTGCGTCACGCACGAGGCCGTCCGGAAGTCCCGCCAGGCGGCCCGGCAGGAGGCCCGCACGGCTCGGCGGGTGTACGTGACCGGCTGCGGCGCCAACCTCGCCGGGGACGTATTCGCCGGCCTCCCGGAGAACGTCCGCATCATCCCGCTTCCGAGCGAGCGCACCGCGGCGGTCGTTGCGGGCGACGTCGGCGCGGTCGGCTGCGTCCGGGCGGATGTCGGCCTCGACCGTGTCCGGGCGTTCGTCAAGGTGCAGGACGGCTGCTCGTTCTCCTGCGCGTTCTGTGTGATTCCGCAGGTGCGCGGCGGCTCGCGTAGCCGGCCGGTCGGCGCCGTGCTGGCGGAGATCCGCAAGCGCGTTGCGCAAGGCCACCGCGAGGTCGTCCTCACAGGCATCAACCTCGGGTGCTACCGCGACCGTGCCGCGGGGTTCGACCTCCCGCGCCTCGTCCGCGAGGCGGGCGCGACGCCGGGCCTCGCGCGTCTGCGCCTCTCCTCGGTCGAGGTCAACCATCTGACCGACGACCTCGTCGCCGCGATGCGCGAGACGCCCACGGTGTCTCGTCACCTCCACGTCCCGCTCCAGTCGGGCGACGACGGCGTCCTGCGCGCGATGGGTCGCCGCTACACGGTCGCGACCTTCCTCCGCCGCACCGAGCGCGCCTACGGCTTCAACCTTACGACCGACGTGATCGTCGGCTTCCCGGCCGAGGACGACGCCGCGTTCGCGCGCACGCTCGAGACCGTCGGGGCGGCGGGTATCACGAAGGTGCACGTCTTCCCGTACTCGCCGCGGCCCGGAACGCGCACGGCCGACGCGGACCCCGTTCCCCGGCAGGCGAAGCGCGAGCGGAGCGAACGGCTCCGCGCCGCTTCCGGCGAGGCCTGCCGCCGCCGCTGGCGCGAACGGCTGGGCACCGAGGACGCCGTCCTCGTCGACCGCCCGGGCCGGGGCTACGGGGACGACTACACTCCCTGGCTCGTCGAGGGCCCGGTCGGCGAGCTCGTCCGGGTGCGAGCCACGCGTGTGACCGAGGAGGGAATCGTCGGTGTCGCAGCCTGACTGCCTGTTCTGCCAGCTCGTGGTCGAGGGCGATCACGTGCGCGCAGCAGACGGCTTCGTCGCGATCCGCGACATTGCCCCGAAGGCGCCGACGCACCTGCTCGTCCTGCCCGAGCGGCACGTCGACTCGTTCCGCGAGGTCGGGGAGTTCCCGCCCGGCGAGGCGAAGCGGATGCTCGACTTCATCTCCGAGACCGCACGGCAGGCCGGCCTCGAGGACTACCGCGTGATCGTGAACGTCGGGCCGGGCGCCGGCCAGACGGTGTTTCACCTGCACTGGCACGTCCTCGGGGGGAACGGCATGGGAGGGTTCGAATGACGCTCATCTCCGAGTTCGAGGAGGAAGTCAAGGACGCCCTCCGCGAGCGCGACACCGAGCGGCTCGACACGCTCCGCCTCGTGCTTTCGGCGCTGCGTGCGGCCGAGAAGGAGCTGCTGCGCCCGCTGGACGAGAGCGAGGAGCTCCAGGTGCTCCAGCGCGAGCGCAAGCGGCGGATCGAGGCGGCAGAGGCGTTCCGCGCCGCCGACCGCCAGGAGCAGGCCGAGAAGGAGGAGCGCGAGCTGGACGTGATCGAGGAGTTCATGCCCGATCCGATCGAGGAGGAGGAGCTCGAGGAGATCGTCGACGACGCGATCGCCGAGACCGGCGCTACCTCCCTCCGCGACCTCGGCCGCGTGATGGCCGACGTGATGCCCCAGGTCGCGGGCCGCGCGGACGGATCGACGGTGAGCCGGCTCGTCCGCGAGAAGCTCGCCTAGCCCGGTGCTCGACGCGGCGCAGCTCCAACGCTGCGTGGATACGTCCTCGAGCTCGGATCGACGACTGGATCCAGGCCGCGGACGTCGTGTCGGTCGTGCTCCAGATTGTCGGGCCGAGCGGCGATGCAGAACTCCGCAAGATCGTCACTAGGGGTCGTGCGGCAGCTGATCGAACGCGATCCCGTGCATGCCGGCGCCGTCACGCAGGCCCGCTTCGTACCTGGCAGCTGCCGGCGGAGGAGGCGCTCGCCCGAATCGAAGCAGACTGGCCGTCCGGTGAGAGCGCCAAAGCCGGGCGAGGTGTGCCGGCTCGACCTCACGGAAAGCGGCGTGGCGCTCGCGCAGCGCCGAGGCCGGCCCGTACGCCCCGCCCTGACACGCTTTCGTCACACAATCGGCACGATCCGTGCGCTTCTCGCCTGTAGCCTGACCGATGAGGGGTAACCCAAGGGGGTTCCCCGGGGAAATCACCTTCGTGCGTGGAGACCAGGCCGCTTCCCGGCGCCCCGGGAACCCGCATCTACACTGAGAAGAGCTTGCAGGACGTTCTCTCGGTCTCCAATCAGGTCGCCGCCGAGCTCGCCACCGTCGACGACTCCGTGCTCAGCCGGCTGCGCGACCGGCTCGGTGCCACCGTGCTCCTCCGCGGCAACCGGCTGACGCTCGAGGGCGACAAGGCGAACGTCGCCGAGGCGCGCGCCGTGATCGACGAGCTCGTCGAGCTCGTCGAGGGCGGCCACGCGATCGGCGCCGGCACGGTCGACGCCGTCCTCGCCGCGCTCGACGAGAGCCGCGACCTGCGCGACGTCTTCGAGGACGTCGTCTGGCGCCACCGCGGCAAGAAGATCACACCCAAGACGGTGAACCAGAAGCGCTACGTGGACGCGATCCGCAAGTGCACGGTCACCTTCGGGATCGGCCCGGCCGGCACGGGCAAGACGTACCTGGCCATGGCGCTCGCAGTCGCGGCGCTCAGCGAGCGCCAGGTAAACCGGATCATCCTCACGCGCCCCGCGGTCGAGGCCGGCGAGCGGCTCGGCTTCCTCCCCGGCGACATGCTCGCCAAGGTCGACCCGTACCTGCGTCCGCTCTACGACGCGCTCTACGACATGCTCGACGCCGAGCGCGTGAACGCGTACATGGAGCGTGGCACGATCGAGGTGGCGCCGCTCGCGTTCATGCGCGGCCGGACGCTGAACGACTCCTTCGTCATCCTCGACGAGGCGCAGAACACGACGCCGGAGCAGATGCACATGTTCCTCACGCGGCTCGGGTTCGGCTCGAGGATCGTCGTGACCGGCGACGTGACGCAGATCGACCTCCCGCGGGAGCAGACGAGCGGCCTCGTGCGCGTGCGCGAGATCCTGCGCGACGTCGACGGCATCGAGTTCGTCGAGCTCGGCAACGAAGACGTCGTCCGCCACGTGCTCGTCCAGCGGATCGTCGAGGCCTACAAGCGCCACGCCGAGAACGGCGGCGAGCCCGACGCCGACGGGGAGCAGGCCCAGTGATCGCGGTCGAGCTCGAGAACCGAAGCGGCACGGCGGTCGACGAGACGGCTCTCACCACCCTCGCCCGCGAGACCCTCGCCGCCGAGGGCATCCACGAGGGCGACATCGGCATCGCGCTCGTGAGCGCCGAGGAGATGCGCGCCCTCAAGCGCGACCACCTCGGCGTCGACGAGGCGACGGATGTCCTCTCGTTCCCGATCGACGGGCGCGACGAGTTGCCCGCCGACGTCCCCCGCCAGCTCGGCGACGTCGTCCTCTGCCCCGAGGTCGTTGGCGAGGAGTGGCGGTGGCCGCTCGTCCACGGCCTCCTGCACCTGCTCGGCTACGACCACGGCGATGAGATGGCGCGCCGCGAGCGGGAGCTCGTCGGATGACCGAGCCCGGCCGCGCCCCCGCCGTCGAGCGCCCGGAGGCCGCGCAGGCGGAGCCCCAGCTCGACCTCGCGCCAGACGTCCTCACGAAGAAGCGCCCGCACTCGCTCCTGAAGAGCTTCAACTACGCGATCGAGGGCGTCATCCACGTCCTGCGGCGCGAGCGCAACATGCGCGTCC
>Ga0214469_1001059_pt1 | contig 10140 bp, 6 predicted proteins | sample RVTome_10_FD_187340 | JGI IMG/M metagenome (GOLD analysis project Ga0214469, IMG submission 187340) | Soil microbial communities from uranium-contaminated site in the Upper Colorado River Basin, Wyoming, United States - RVT153D57 HiSeq ... | reverse complement strand
TCCCCGGCCCCCGGCGGGCCCGGGGCTGCCTCCGGCGGCCGGGCCGGCAGCGGGGTCCCGGTATAGCCGGCCAGCACCTCGTCCACCAGCACCGAGAGCGACCAGAAGTCGGTGATCGCGTGGTGCAGCGAGAGCAGCAGGACGTGGTCGGCCGGGCCGCGGGAGTAGAGCGCGACCCGGAACAGCGGCCCGGCCGCCAGGTCGAACCGGCGGTCGGCATCGGCCTGCACCCGTTGCCGCAGCTGCCCGCCGTCCCACCCGGTCGCGTCGTGCCGGACCAGCACCGGGCCGGACCAGCCGGTCACCCGCTGCACCGGCTCGCCGTCCCGGGCCGGCAGGCAGGTCCGCAGCGCCGGATGCCGGTCCACCACCGCCCGCAACGCCCGCTCCAGGCGATCTGAGTCTAGTGTGGATCGGATCCGGGCGGCTCGGCTGATCTGGTAGGCGGTGCTGTCCGGCGCCCACCGCTGGATCAGCCACAGCGCCCGCTGGCCGGGGCTGGCCGGCAGCTCCCGGGGGACGCGCTCCGGTTCGGGCGCAGGCCCCGGGGCGGGCGGCCGGGCGCCGGCGGCCCGCTGCGCCAGCTCCCCGGCGGTGGCCCCGGACAGCAGCTCGGCCAGCGGCACCCGCAGCCCGTACCCGGTCTCCAGCGCACCCTGCAGCTCGACCGCGCGCAGCGAGTCCAGCCCGAGCGCGGTCAGCGGCGCCTCGGCCGGCACCGTCCCGGCCGGCCGGTCGAGCACCCCGGCGACCAGCCCGGCCACCCCGGCCGGTTCGTCGGTGCCGGCCGGCTCCGGCTCGCTGCCACCGCCGTCCGCGTCGCCGTCGCCGTCCCACCGGGCCAGCACATCCGGGGCGCCGGCGGCCCACCGGCCGGAGCCGGCCGCGTGCCGGCACGCGTACCGCTGGATCTTTCCGCTGGAGGTCTTCGGCAGCTGGCCCCGCCGCAGCAGCACCACCGTGGCCACCGGAACCTCGGCGGCTTCCGTTACGGCCTGCCGGACTGCCACCAGCACCGGAGCGGCATCGCCCGCGCCGGATGGCTCGGCCAGCTCGCAGGCGATCCCGACCTGCTCGGCACCGTCGCGTACCACCGGGAACGCGGCGGTGCACCCGGGGCGGGCCTGCGGCACCGCCTGCTCCACCGCCAGCTCCAGGTCCGGTGGGTGCAGGTTCCGCCCCCGTACGATGATCATGTCCTTGGTCCGGCCGGTGACCACCAGGTCGCCGGCCGGACCGAGCCGCCCGAGGTCGCCGGTGCGCAGGTAGCGGCGGTCCGGGTCGCCGGCCAGCCGGGCGCCGAAGGTCTGCGCGGTCTCGGCCGGGCGGCGCCAGTATCCCTGCGCGACGCTGGGCCCGGCCAGCCAGATCTCGCCTTCGGCGCCGGGCGGGCACGGCACGCCGGTGGCCGGGTCCACCACCGCCAGCCGCTGGTCACCGAGTGGCTGTCCAGCGGCGACCTGGCCGGTGCCGGTGACCCGGGGCGGCTGGCCGCCGGTCACGATCAGCGTCGCCTCGGCCAGCCCGTAGCACGGGTAGAACGCCTCCGGCCGGAACCCGGCCGGCGCGAACGCCGTCGCGAACCGGTCCAGGGTCGGCTTCCGGACCGGCTCGGCGCCGCAGAACGCGACCGCCCACCGGGACAGGTCCAGCGCTGCCCGCTGCGGCTCGGTGCTCTTGCGCACGCACAGGTCGAAGGCGAAGTTCGGGCCGCCGCTGACCGTGGCGCCGTGCCGGGTGATCGCCTCCAGCCAGGCCAGTGGCCGGCGCAGGAACGCCAGCGGGGACATCAGCACCACCGGGAAGCCGCCGTAGATCGGCTGCAGGATGCCGCCGATCAGCCCCATGTCGTGGTAGGGCGGCAGCCAGCTCAGCCCGACCGTGTCCGGGGAGGTACCGAACCCGGTGTGGACCAGCTCGGCGTTGTGGAGCAGGTTGGCATGGCTGAGCACTACCCCGCGCGGGTCCCCGGTGGAGCCGGAGGTGTACTGCAGCAGCGCCGGCACCGCCGGGTCGGGCACCGGCGGGGTCCAGCCGGCGGCGGCATCGGCCGGCAGCCGGTCGGTGGCCAGCCAGTCCAGCCCGGTCAGCCAGTCCAGGCCGGCCAGCTCCGGCACCATGGTGGCCAGCTCGGCCAGGGCGGCGCCGGTCAGCGCGACCCGGGCGCCGCAGTCGGCCACCAGCGCCCGCAGCCGGGGCAGGGTCCGGTCCCACCGGGCCGGGTCGGGCGGGTAGGCGGGGACCGCCACCGCGCCGGCGTAGAGGCAGCCAAGGAAGCCGGCCACGTAATCCGGGCCGGGCGGGTAGAGCAGCAGCACCGGCGCTCCGGCGGCCCCCCGGGCGGCCAGCGCCGCCGCGATCCCGCGGGCGGCCCGGTCCAGCTCGCTGTAGCTGACCGTCGTCTCGGGCGCGCCGTCGTCGTCGGCTACGAAGTGGAAGGCCGGCGCCGTTGCCTGGGCCTCCGCCAGCCGCCGCAGCAGCTCGACGACCGTCGACATAACCGGCACCCTAGGGCAGTACCGTGAGTACGGCAAGCGCTACCCCATGAAGGAGACGGTTCCGGTCGCCTCGGCCTCGATGGTGGCCTGGTCCCAGCGCATCGGCAGCAGCTCGCCGGTCCGCCACGGCTCCAGCTGGTCCAGATAGTGCCGATGGTACGGGTGGCCGGAGTTACCGGTCAGCTGCACCCAGCGCGATTCGTCTAGATCGGACATATCAACAATCATCCGCATCGACGGGGCGGCCGTGACCTGGTACCCGGCGGCGGCGTCCCAGGCGGTCGCGTTCACGATCGCCGGGCCGCCGGCGGTGCCGACCGGGCCGCGGTTGAACAGCGCCTCCACCGGCCCGATCCCGGAGCTGCCGAAGGTCGCATCGGCCAGCGTGAGGGTGTGGCTGTCGCCCCACCGCCACTGGTGCGGGTCCTCGCCCTGCGCCACCGCCAGCTCCTGGAATCCCTCCGCCAGGGCCCGGGCCAGCAGCTGGTCGCGGGTCTCCGCCGCCATCGTGCCGGCCCGGTTCCACCAGAACGACCGCGGTTCGTCCAGCAGCCCGGCCACCACCTGATACCATCGACTGCCGCCGATTGGCTCCGAGTCCTCCGGCAGCTCGTCGAAGATCAGCGCCAGCAGCTGCCGCCAGACCGCGTTGAAGTAGGCCGCCGCCGCCGAGCTGGCCGCCTCCGGGGTGCCCGGCCCGCCGCCGGCCGGCTGCTGGAAGTCCCAGTCCCGCAGCAGGTCCAGCGCCGCCCGCTCGGCCCGGCTCAGCGGGGCGGTGGCGGCCGCCAGCAGGGCCGGTACGAGGGTCGGGGCCAGCCCGTTCCGGCTGTCGAACTGGATCCGCTGCATGTCCGCCAGCTCGACCGGTCCGGCCGCGACCGCCTCGGCCAGCAGCTCGCCGATCCGGTCGCTGCGGTAGCCGTAGGCCCAGTCGTCGGTCAGGTGGGGCTGGTAGTCCGGGCCGATCACCGCCTGGTTCGCGGTGACGATCATCCCTTCCGGAGGGTTGTGGACGCTCGGCAGCTCCTCGAACGGGATCGGCTCGCCCCAGTCGTAGGCCGAATCCCAACCGGGCGCCGGCCACCGCCCGTCCCCGGCGCCGCGCACCGGCACCACCCCCGGCGCCTGGTAGCCGATCGTACCGTCCACATCGGCATAGACCAGGTTCTGGGCCGGCACCTCGAACAGCTCGGCCGCCTCCCGGAACTCGTCCCAGCTGCCGGCCTGGTTCAGCACGAACACCGCCTCGATGGTCCGGCCCGGGGTCAGTGCGGTCCAGGCCAGCGACAGCGCGTGCGGGGCGTCCGGCTGCTCCGGGTCGCCCGGGTAGCCGGCGGCCAGCTCGGCCAGGTCCTCGGAGGCGTCCGAGATCACCGGACCGCGGTGGGTCTGCCGGATCCGGACCGTCACGTCCTCGCCGCCGGCGACCCGGATCGTCTCCTCCCGCACCTCCATGTCCCGCCACTGGCCGTCCACCTGGTAGCGGTCGCCCTCCACCCGCTCCAGGTAGAGGTCGGTGACGTCGGAGCCGAGGTTGGTCAGCCCCCAGGCGATCCGGTCGTTGTGGCCGATCACCACCCCGGGCACCCCGGAGAAGCTGAACCCACTGACCCGGTAGCCGCAGCTGCAGTGCAGCCCGAGCTGGTGCCAGATCCCGGGCATGCTCACGCTCAGGTGCGGGTCGTTGGCCAGGATCGGGGCGCCGCTGGCGGTGTGCTCGCCGCCGACCACCCAGGAGTTCGACCCGAGCCCGGCCCCGGCGGTCCGGGCCGGGCCCGGTGCCGCCGCCAGCTCACCGCCGGCCCCGCCCTCGCCGGTGACGATCGGCGGGTGGTCGGCGTACGGGTAGTCGGGGTAGAGCTGTTCCACCTGGGCCCGGGTCAGCCCGGCGGCGAGCAGGGTGGCCCGCTCGAGCTCCTCCTCGACGTTGCCGCGCAGGTCCCAGGCCATCGCCTTGAGCCAGGCCAAACTGTCGACCGGGTGCCAGGGCTCCACCTCGTAGCCGGAGTTCTGCAGCCCGAGCAGCCGGTATTGGAGCGCCTTGCGACCGGTGTCGGCCGGGCCGCCGGTGGCCCGGATCCAGGCGTCGACGCCTTCCGCGTACGCGATCAGGTAGCTCTGCACCTGCGGCTCCAGCATCGCCCACTCCGCCTCGGCCACCCGCCGCCAGCCCAGCGTGCGCAGGAACGTGTCGGTCTCCACCTGGTCCGGCCCGAACCACTCGGCCAGCCGGCCACTGGTGACGTGCCGCCGGAAGTCCATCTCCCAGAACCGGTCCTGGGCGTGCACATACCCCTGGGCGCGGAACAGGTCCTCGACCGAATCGGCGTAGATCTGCGGGATCCCGTACTGGTCCCGGTGCACCGTCACCGGCCCGGCCAGCCCGCCCAGCACCAGCTCCCCGTCATAGCTGGGGAACGGGCGGCGCACCGCCCGCACCCCCAGCAGGCCGGCCACCAGTGCCAGCACCAGCAGCCCTGCGATCACCAGCGCTCCGACCCGGACGGACCTGCGGCGCCATACGCGAGTCATGCCCGGAGCTTAGCCGCGCCGGCGGCCGGATGGATAGCGGTGGGTCGCCGCGGCGGTCATGGCTGCCCGGGCGGATCGTGGCGGTCGGCGGTCCCGGTGGTGACCACCGGCGTCATGAACTCCAAGCGGTTGCCGACGCAGTCGTAGCTGTAGAAGCGCCGGAAGCCCGGGAACGTGTCGTCCCATTCGACGCTTACGCCGCAACTGACGAGGTGTTGGGCCAGCGAGTCCACGTCGGTCACGAGGATCCCTGGGTGTGCCTTGCGGGCCGGCCGGAAGTCCTGCGCTACGCCGAGATGGATCTCTAACTGATCCGCCCGCACCCATAGGCCGCCCCGGGCCTGCAGCACCGGTGGCTTGGCCACCTCGGTCATGCCGAGCACATCGAGGTAGAACTCGCGGCACTTCTCCTCGGCGCCGGGTGGGATGGTGAGCTGGACGTGATGCAGCCCGTACCCGATGGTGGACCGGATACCGGTGGTCTCGTACGCCGACAGTTTCCGCTCTCGCACAGCCGTTACTTCCTACCTCCGGGGCCGGGCCGGCCGGTCAGCTTGCCGGCGTCGTGGACGATCCGGCCGTCCACCACGGTCAGCTCGGAGCGGATCTTCCGGATCTGCGACCAGGTCACCGAACTGGTTCCGGCCGTTGTTCAGGGCCAGCCGTTCCGGCTCACCGGGCCGGGGCGGCCGGGGCTGGCGGGCTGCTGCTCATCGCCGACGGTCCTCTCTGTGCCGGGGGGCATCGTGTCCGGCAGCGTACACTCCTGTTAAACGGTGCTAAGTGTTACTGTCCGAAGCCGCGCCAGCTGGCCAGCCAAGCCATCCGCGCATGTGCCGCTAACACCGCAAGCCGGCGACCGCGCTGTTAAGTATCGGTAGACACAGGCCGGGGCGCCGCCGATGCTACGGCAGCGCCCGCTTGCAAAGCAAACCCTACCGGCGGAGGGCGTGGACGGGTTGAACACGTGCCGCACGCAGGGCTGGGTAGGCGCCCGCGAGGACGCCCACGAGGGTCCCGATCAGCGGAGCGGGCAGCGCGGTCCAGGGCTCGACAAGCGGGGTCCACTGCTGGATCGCGGACACGACGACCACCGTGATGACACCCAGGCTGGTGCCGGCCAGCCCTCCGATCGTGCCGGTGGCCGCGCTCTCGGCCAGGAACTGGGCGGCGATGTGTCGGGGCCGGGCGCCGAGTGCCCGGCGGAGCCCAATCTCGTTGACTCGTTCTAGCACCGCGACCATTGTGGTGTTGGCGATCCCGACGGCACCGATCACCAGGCTCACTGCGGCCAGCAGTAGGAAGAGAGCGGCGAGGTCGGCGGCGACTCCTTCCCGCAGCCGGCGCGGGTCCGGTGGAGCGGTGACCTGGAACAGCTCCGGTGCATCCGGGCGCAGCGCGAGTGCGGCTTGGTCGGCCACCACCTGCCCGGCGCCAACCTCGGTGTCGATCACCATGGCGGGTTCGGTGTCGCGGGGATGGCCCCAGAGCCGCTCCGCGGTGGCACGCGGTACCAGTACGGTGAACAGTGTCTCCGGGTGGCGCTCGACGTTGTCGAGGATCCCGAGCACGGTGAACGGGATGCCGTCGATGAAGATCGCCGGCTGCACCGCCAGGTTAGCGACCCCGAGCCTGGCGGCGGCAGCAGATCCGAGCACGACCACCTGTTCGGCCCGGCGCTCGTGGAAGTCGTCATACAGCCGACCCGGTCCGACCGTCGGCCGGAGTGCCTCGAGCAGCCCCAGCGAGGCAGCCCGGACCTCTACCTCGTCTGGGGGCGTCTCGCCGGGAAGCGGCACCGCTGCCACCTGCACTCCAGGAACGGTCCACCATACCCCGGCCCGGCGTACCCCGATGATCTGTTCGACTCGCTGGTCTGCGTCGACCGGAAACGGGTTGGTTTCCACTGGCGTGGAGGCCAGGGCTGGGTCGCCAGCGGTGTCCGACTGCTCGACCGTGACCTCGGTGGCGGCCAGCGCGGTGAACCGCTCGTCGATCTGGCCGCTGGCGGTGGCGGTCAGGGCGAGCACGGCGACGAACGCACCCACCCCGAGAATCGTGCCCAGGGCGGTCAGTCCGGTCCGGGTGGGGCGCTGCACCATCCCCGCGATCGCTTCCGCGGCTAGATCGCGGACTCGCAGGTGTGATCGCGTCGCCGTCCGGTGTCGTCTCATCCGGTGTACACCCGCCCGTCCATCATCTGGATCCGGCGGGTGGCGCGGGCGGCGACCTGCGGGTCGTGGGTGATCAGCACCACTGTCATCCCTTCGCGATGTAGCTCGTCCACGAGGTCCAGGACCGTGGTCGCCGTGGCGCTGTCGAGGTTCCCGGTAGGTTCGTCACACAGCAGCAGCCGGGGACTGGCCACCAATGCGCGGGCGATCGCGACCCGTTGCTGCTCCCCGCCCGATAGCGTCGTGGGCAATGCGGACAGTCGATGCGCCAGCCCGACCCGATGCAGCGCCTCGGTAGCCTGCCGCTCTCGCGTGGCCCGCGGCGTGCCCGCGTACAGCAGGCCGAGCGCCACGTTCTGGGTAGCGCTGCGGTATGGGAGCAGGTGGAACGCCTGAAACACGAACCCGATCGCCCGCGCCCGCACCCCGGTCAGGTCGGCCTCCCGCAACGCGGTCACGTCCCGGCCGTCCAGCGCGTACCGGCCGGTGGTGGGGCGGTCCAGCAGCCCGAGTACATTCAACAGCGTCGACTTCCCGGAGCCCGACGGGCCGGTAACCGCCACGTATTCTCCCGGCCAGATGCTCAGGTCGCACACCTGCAGCGCCGGCACTGGCGGTGGGCCAGGGTACGTCAACCCCACCCCGTCCAGCCGCACCAGCGCACTCACGGCGCGACCCCGGCCCCGATCACCACCCGGTCATCCGCCGCCAGCCTGCCGTCCACCGGAGTGACCGCCACATAGCCATCGCCAGAGACCCCCGGCGTGACAGTCACCCGCTGCTGCCCGCCATCCGGGTCCACCCGCACCACGGCGGCCTGCCCGTCCGCCCCCGCGTACACTGCGGACAGCGGCACCACCAGCACCTCCTCACCGGTCGTCGCCGCCTCGACCGTCAACCGCACGTCCGCTCCGGCCAGCTGCTCGTTCAGTGGGTCGCCGGTCGCTGCCACCACCAGCTCGTGCCCGCGCGTCCCGGTCCCCGGGTCGGCAACTAGCTCCCCGATCTGTGCGATCTCACCGGCGGCGGAGATCCCGTCCAGCTCCGACACGATCTCCACCGGCATGTCCTCGGTCAGCATTTCCCGCTGCGCCGGATTCACCTGCGCCCGCACCACCAGCTCACCGCTGGAGACCGTCAGCAGCGGACCCGCCATCTCGGTCGAAGCCAGATCCAGCCCAACCCGAGCATTGGACCCTTCGACCCGGGCCGGGAACTGGGGCAGGAACACCACTTCGGACAGCGGCACCATCTCGCCGGTGATTGCCACCACCTCATCCCGGGCACGACGGGCGGCATCCAGGTCCTCCCGAGCGAAATCCACCTGCCGCTCGGCCTCCTGGACCGGATCCGGCTCACCCGGCCCCGGACTCGGGGGGTTGGCTCGCACCCGCCGCAACTCCGCCTGCGCAGTTTCCAGCGTCCGCTCCGCCTGCCGCACCGCGGCTTCGGCCGCTGTCACCGCCGCCTGATCGCCGGCAATGGGCGCCTCATATCCAAGCTCGGCGAAGAACGCCGCCACTGCCTGTTTGGTCGACCCGCCGAACTCCCCGTCCACGTCGCCCACCTGGTAACCGAGCTCGGCCAAGGCGGCCTGCAGCTGCGCCACATCCCGACCGCTCGTGCCGGGCCGCAGGTCCCGGTACGCCGGCACCTCGCCGACCAACGCGAACACCGGCCGCCCACTCACCTCCAGCAGCACCGTCCCAGGGTCGAACCGATCGCGTGGTGCCACCCGTACCCCGGTCACCACCGCCCGGCCGGCATCCCCGGGAGTCGGCGTGATCTCCACCGTAGTATCCGCACCGACCAGCCCCCGTAGCACCACGGTGTCCGTGAGGACCCGCCGCTCCACCGTCGCGGTCAGCACCGACCTGGGCGGCGGCGCGGTGTCGGCGACCCGCTGGGCCGGCGACCTGACCAGGCGCCCGGCCAGCAACCCGCCAGCCGTTACCGCCACCGTGCCACCACCCAGCCACCACAACAACCGCCGCCGCGCCACCGCCGGCCCGGCGGTCGCCACCTGGTCGTCGCGCTGGCCCCGTGGGCTGGCCATGGGCGGGGTAGCCCTGGCGGCCGTTGCCAGCCGGTCCGGGTCGGAGGACATGCAGTCGGCCTCCAATCAGCTCGGGCCGGCAATGACGTGGCAGCCGACCCGCGCACGGTCGCGGTCATCGTAGCGCCCATCCCCGACCAATCGGGTGATCAGGCTTCGCGTTCGACAACCTCGGCAGCGTTGCGACGCCGCACCTCCAGCAGCTCGAGCAGCTCGGCAAGGGCCACGCTGTTCTCCTCGATCAGCCGCTCCTGGTAGGCCACCTCGACCGCTGCCCAGGTGTCCACCAGGTCGACCTCCTCCTTGCACGCCACGTCGGCCGCCGCCACTGAGATCTCCATCTGGGTTGCCTCCGGACCGTTGAACGCCGGGTCGTCGTTGGCCTCCCACGGATCGTCGTAGTCATAGCCGGACCGGGCCATACACTCGCTCCAGGCACTGAAGGCAGCCACCACACGGCTGTCCTGCTCCGCAAGATTGCTCGCCTGGTTCCTCAAGGCCTGGCCGAACATCGGGTTGGCCACGGGCGCGGCCCCATCGTCCAGGGTGCGCTGCGCCGCACCGTGACAACCCCCTTCCGGGATCTCCATGCCGTTGTAGGTGCCGGACGGCCCTTCGCCGTACGCGACCGCGTAAAATGCATCGGACTTGGGCGGCGCCGCAGCGGCATCGTCCGCACCGTCGCCCGCCGTCAGCGGATTGTTGTAGCCATACTGGAGCGCATCGTTCATGTTCACGAGGCCGTACTTTCGCGCCCGAAGATCCACGCTGGCCACAGCCGGCCGCGGGTCCACTGTGAATCCGAACCCAGCCAGGCAGCGCTCCATCAAGATCTGGTATGCGTCCGCCTCGACGTCGTAGGCGGAGCCCCCGACGTTCA
>Ga0214469_1001058_pt1 | contig 10144 bp, 7 predicted proteins | sample RVTome_10_FD_187340 | JGI IMG/M metagenome (GOLD analysis project Ga0214469, IMG submission 187340) | Soil microbial communities from uranium-contaminated site in the Upper Colorado River Basin, Wyoming, United States - RVT153D57 HiSeq ... | reverse complement strand
GTAGGCCAGGGCGATCGGAACCAGGGTGTGGGCGAATCGCACCGCCACTCGGGCCGCCGTCCACCCACCACCCACCATTCGAGCCGCCGCCCACGATGCGATCCAATAGGCGGCGCCGATCGCCAGGACACAGCCGATCAGGAGCAGCGTCCCCCCGAACATCGTCTGTCCGAAGTCCCCCATCGCGGCGCGGAAGGATTCCGTCGCCGACGCGCCGTCGTAAGTGACGGTCCCGATGGCCACGACCACGAACGCCGGCAAGCCGCGCCAGGCGGGGAGCACGGTCAGCGACCGCAGCCAGCCCCGCCACACCAGACGGCCGTCGCCGCGTCTTCCCAGCGGTGAGATCGCCGAGATGAGCCGGTTGTACGGAGTGAAGGCGTCGAAGACGGCCAGCCCGGTCTCCCGGCCGGCATAGGCCACCGCTGCCATCATCCCGAGCGTGTAGGCCAGGGCTGCCGCGCCCAGCGTGACCGGGCTCCCGGAGTTGGGGCTGACCAGCTCCAGCCACGTGAAGGCGACCAGCAGGATGGCAGCGGGCCACACCCCGAGGGTGTCGAGGAGCCCGGTCCGCTCGCCGCGGCCGACCCTGAGCACGCGGGCCAGCGATCGCCACGGGTTGATGTCGGTGTACCAGTCGCCGATAGCGGCGCCGGCGAAGGGGACCACCAGCCAGAAGACCACCCACACCAGGACCGGGGCAATGGTGGGGCGGGTGGGATCGGTTTCCAGGCCAAATAGTGGTGGGATCAACTGCCCGATCACCAGGAAGAGTGCGATGACGCCTAGGGCGGGCAACAACCAGCCCCGACGCACCGTGAGCCGTGCCGCCTCGTGCCGGGGGCCGTCCTGGAGACGAGGATCGGGCCAGAGGACAGCGAGGGCGATGAAACTGATCACCAGTACCACTCCGGCCCCGACGACGAAGTAGCTGAGTGGCACCGGGAGGTCGAGCCTGCCCCCGATCCCATGAGCCATCGCCACCGACGGTGCGCCGAGAACGGCCAGGCAGACGAGGAGGAGAACGACGCCGAGCCGTCTCACGCGAACCTAATGCACGGCGTCACGCATACGTGACGCATTGCATAACGTTGTGTCGCCACTTGGTCAAGGAGTGACCTCGAGCTCGAAGAGTGGGGTGTGGGTCTCTTCCAGCTCCACCTCGAAGATCCCGGGCACGTCGGCGGTCAATGCGATCTCGGTCGGCACTCCAGCCGTGGCCCCGAAGAAGAGGTCGTAACCATGGACGTGGATCTCGGCATCGGTGTCGGTTAGGACCAAGATCGACACTTGATCCCCAACGGCGACGGACACCGTGCCCGGTCCCGCGACCACGCCTCCCTCGAAGGTGACGTCGATCGCCTGGGCAGTGGTGGTGGTCTCGGCGACCGTCGAAGTCGTGGTCGCCATCGTGGTGGTAGTGGTGGGCTCAGTAGTAGTGGTTGGAATCGTGGTGCTGGTCGAGCTCCTGGTGGTCGCCGCGTCGCCTCCCCCGCAGGCCACGACCAGCAGCAACACACCCGTCAGAATCGCCATCCTGGTGCGCATGGGCGAAACGCTAGATCTCTGCCCATGCAATCGAGGATTCCTGGCATAGGCTCCGGCCATGCGATGGGTCCGGCGGATACTGGTCGGCTTGCTCGTGCTGGCCGCCGTCATCGCGGTATTCGGCTTCTTCCTGGTTCGACGTTCCTTTCCCCAGGTCGACGGCGAAATGGCTGTGGCCGGTATGGCCGGACAAGTCGAGATCGTGAGGGACGGCGACGGTGTCCCCCACATCTATGCGAGCAACGAGCACGACCTCTTCTTCGCCCAGGGCTATGTCCATGCCCAGGACCGATTCTGGCAGATGGACTTCTGGCGCCACATCGGCGGCGGACGGCTCGCCGAGATGTTCGGCGACAGCCAGGTGGACACCGATCTGTTCCTCCGCTCCCTGGATTTCACCGGTTTGGCCGAGCAGGAGCTCGAGATGCTCGACCCCGAACAGCGAGCCATCCTCGAGGCCTATGCCGAAGGCGTGAACGCCTACATCGAGGCTCGCAGCCCGTCTCAGATCAGCCTGGAGTACGCCATCCTGCCTCTGCAGGCGTCGGGGTACGAGATCCAACGCTGGACCCCCGTCAACACCCTGACCTGGGCCAAGGTGATGTCGTGGGACCTGAGCTGGAACATGCTGCAGGAGATCGACCGTGCCGTCATCAGCGCCGGTCTCCCGGTGGAGCGGGTCGAGCAGCTGTATCCCGACTATCCCGAGGATCACCCCGTGATCGTCTCCACCGATCAGGTGACAGCCGGCCTCGAACCGGCGTCAACCATCCCCACGGCCGCCCTGTCTGCGCTTGCCGACACCGGGGAGCGGGCAAGGGAGGTGTGGGACCGCACAGGCGGCGGGTTCTCAGGAATCGGCTCCAACAACTGGGTGGTAGGCGGCTCCCACACCGAATCGGGACTCCCTGTGCTGGCCAACGACCCTCATCTGGCCATTCAGATGCCTTCCATCTGGTACCAGAACGGGCTCCATTGCACCGAGAGCTCAGAGGACTGCCCGTACCAGCTCATGGGGTTCTCCTTCCCCGGCACCCCCGGCGTAATCATCGGGCACAACGAGCACATCGCCTGGGGCGTGACCAACCAGTCCGTGGACACCCAGGATCTGTACATCGAGAAGGTCAACCCGGAAAATCCCGCCCAGTACGAATACCACGGCGAGTGGGTCGACATGGATGTCCGGCCCGAGACGATCGTCGTGGCCGGTGGGGACGACATCGAGTACGACGTGATGGTCACCCGGCACGGCCCGGTCATCTCCGACACCTACTTCGACGAACCACCCTTCGAGGGGACGGAGGTGGATTTGCCCGAGGACTACGTCGTGTCACTGGCATGGCAGACCCTCCAGCCGTCGACCCTGGTGGAAGCGATCATCGGGATGAACCTGGCCACGGGCTACGAGGAATTTCGCACCGCCCTCTCGAAGTGGGACGTCGCCGCCCAGAACGTCGTCTATGCCGACGTGGAGGGGAACATCGCCTACCAGGCGACAGGTGAGGCGCCCATCCGGGCCAGCGGTGACGGGTCCTGGCCGGTCGAGGGTTGGACCGGGGAGAACGAGTGGACCGGTGTCGTCCCCTTCGATGACCTGCCCCACCTCTTCAACCCGCCACGGGACTACATCGCCACTGCCAACAACCCGCCGCTCGCACCCGGGAGTGAGCCGTTCCTGTCGATCGACTCCGACTACGGGTACCGGGCAGCCCGGATCGAGGAGATGATCGAGAGCACTCCATCGGGTTTCTCCGTCGGCTCGGCGCAGGCGATACAGATCGACGGCCAGGACGGCGGAGCCCCGAACCTCGTCCCGCATCTTCTCGCCATCGACTCGGAGGATGAGGCCGTGGCCGCGATGCAGGAATTGATCGAGCCCTGGTCCACCGGCCCGAACGCGTTTCAGGCCGGGCCCGACTCACCCGGATCCGCCGCCTATCAAGCGACCTGGGCCAACCTTCTCCGGCTCGCCTTTCACGACGAGATCCCCGAGGACTACTGGCCCGAAGGGGGAAGCCGTTGGTTCGAGGTGGTCCGCGGCTTGCTCGAGAGCCCGGGCGACCCGTTCTGGGACGACATCCGCACCGCCGCTGTCGAGGACCGTGATGCCATCCTGGAGCAGGCGATGATCGAGGCCCACGAGGAGGTGGTCGGGCTCCTCGGCGATGACCTGACAGCGTGGCGATGGGCCGACCTCCACACCGCCTCGTTCGAGAACCTCAGCTTCGGCCAGTCGGGAATCGCCCCCATCGAGTGGCTCTTCAACCGGACCGCCCCGGATCGCGTCGGGGGCAGCGCCGATCTCGTCAACGCGGTCGGGTTCTATCCGCCGGACGGATATGTGGTCGACTGGATCCCGTCGATGCGCATGGTGCTCGACCTATCCGATCTGGCGGCATCGACATCGGTCAACACAACCGGACAATCTGGGCATGCCTTCCATACCCACTACGACGACATGCTCGAACCATGGACCGACGGCACCCACCACCCGATGCGCTGGACCCGGGAGCAGGTAGAGGATGGGGCGGAGGGAACGTTGCGGCTGATACCGGCCGGTTGAGGCTTCTTTGTCGCCGTGGGCCCATATACGGGCCCACGTACTTCAGGTAAGTCCTACCACCCCCGGGAGGCTCCGGTCCCGGGGAGACGGGCAGTCTGGCGGTAAGGGAAGACTTCGATCAGCTCGCCGGTGCGGATTCGATCCTGGATGGCGTGCCAGGCGTCGACCCCGAACAGGTCGGCGTGGTGGTCGAAGAAGACCTGGCGCAGATCGTGGGCCAGCCCGAGAAAGCTCTGATGCTCCTCGGGGAACACATCGTGATCCCCCACCGGGAACCACGGCTCCGAGCCCAGCTCTTCGACCTCGTCACGAGCAACGGGTAGCTCCCGGAAGTTGATGTCGACCAGGGCGCTCAGCTCGTCGTAGTCGTAGAAGACGACACGGCCGTGGCGGGTCACCCCGAAGTTCTTGGGGAGCAGGTCGCCGGGAAAGATGTTGGTCGAGGCCATGTCTTTGATCGACTGGCCGAAGTCCACCACGGCGTCGACGGCGGCCGGGTGGGCCGCCTCCCGCACATAGACGTCGAGAGGCACGACGCGTCGCTCGACGTAGACGTGGCTGATGATCACCGATTCGCCCTCGAGCCTCACGGTCTGCGCCGCCTCCGACAGCAGCTCGTCGAGGACCGCTGGCGAGAAACGGGAACGGTGAAACTCGAGATGTTGGAAGTCCTGGACATCCATCAGCCTCCCCGCCCGATCGTGTTGGAAGACCAGCCGGTATTTGCCCATCACCCCCCGCCTGGTGGTCCGCTTCGGCGGTGGGAAGGTGTCACGGATCACCTTGAAGACGTCGTCGTGGCCCGGCATGCCGAACACGATCATCACGAGGCCCTTCGTCCCCGGCACCGGCTGGAACTGCTCCTCGGTCGAGCGCAGATGCCGGAGCAGATCGCGGTAGAGCTCGGTTTTGCCGTGCTTGTTCTGCCCGACGGCGATGTAGATCTCGGCGAGGCGCTTTCGAGGCATGAGGCGGCGGAGGAAGCGGGCCAGGTCGTAGGGACGGGCGACGTCGACGTGAAAATACGACCTTGTGAAGCTGAACACGATCGACGCCTCGTCCTCGGTGAGGAGGACTGCGTCCACGAAGACGCCGTCGTCACCGTGACTCAGGGCGATGATCAGCGGGAAACGGTGCGACCCGGCATACAACAATCCGACTATGTAGGCGGACTGCCCTCGGTAGAAGACGGTGCGCACGATCTCCGTCTTACCCACCGCGGCAAGTGCGCCGGGCTCACTGAGCCGGGCATCGATCCGCTCCGCCACCTCGTCGGCATCGGTATCCAGCCGGGCATAGGGGACTGCATGGGCGAACGTGTCGAGGATGTCCCGGACCAGGCCGGCGGTCGTCTCCCTGCGGTCAAACGTCAGATACACCGGCTCGCGCGACGGGATGGGTGGGCTGTCGAAGTCGGAGTCGACGAACTCGATGTGCTCGGCGACGCCGACGGTCCTGAACACACGCCGGGTCACCGAGTTGTAGAAGGTCTCGGCCAGCTCCCAGTCCTGCCGGTCTGAGATGAGGCCGGAATAGACCGCCTTGACCGCCACCCACACCAGCGGGTCGTCGGCCCTTCCCCCGAGCAGGTGGGTCACCGACTCCATCACCCGATCGACCACCACGGTGTAGAGGCGGAGACGCTCGACGGCATCGCTTTGCATCCCAGGCCAGTCGCGTTCCTCGAAGCGGCGGGGCGCCCGCTGGTTTATCGCCCGGAACCGGGACACGTACTCCTCGAAACCCTCCAGGATCCGGTTGGCGCCCAGGTTGGAGAGACGGCTGTCGGTCAGCGCCCCGCTCGACGATCGCCTCTCAGCCGACAAAGGATGAGATCACTTCGACGACCCGGTCCGGATGGGTCCAGGGCGCCTCGTGCCGCACACCGGGCAGCTCGACCACGGTGGCGTTGGGCAGCGATGCCGCCAGCTCGTATTGCCAGGCCGGCGGAACCAGCTCGTCCAATGTCGGGATCACCACCAGGGTCTCGATCTCGATCTTGCCGATCCACGGGCGCGAGTCGAAGCGGAGGAGAGCCAGCGTCGCCTGGGCGCCGGCATCGACATCGCGGCGGTGGGTCTCCTCCCAGAGCCACCGGGCGTGACGCTCCTCGACGGCACCGGTCCAGCGGAGATAGAAGGAGCGGACCTCGGGGGTCCCCAGCCCGGTGAGGCGCTCCCCGGCGCGGGCGAGCACCGCCCCGACGGCCCGGAACACCCGGTGCGGCTGGGGGTGGTGGGTGAAGGTGGCGATGAGCGCCAGACGATCGACCCGATGGGGATGACGGCGGGCAAAGGCCTGGGCAATCGTGCCACCCATCGAATACCCCACCACCGACACGCGGCCTACCCCGAGAGCATCGAGGACCCCGGCCATGTCGTCGGCGAGGTCTTCCACCTCGAAGCGGTCCCTCGCCAGAGGTGCCAGCCCATGGCTGCGATGGTCGACCATGATCACCCGATACTTCTCGGCGAGACCGGGGCTGATCCGGTACCACTCGGCAAGCGACGACCCGGCCAAACCGTGGATCATCAACAGCATGGGTGCGCCTTCGGGACCCGCCTCGCGCACCACGAACTCCTGGTCGCCCACGAAGACGGTCCGACCCGCGGTTCGCCAAGGGTGCTCTTGAGGTGGGGGGAAACGAGGGCTGATCGTGGGGGCGAACGCCCGCCACACGATCAAGGCCACCAGCCAGCCCCAGAACCTCCTCATCGGGCACTCCCGCTCACGGCGAAGACGAGATCCTCGACTGGCTTGCCTGACGTCAGGTGCTCATCGATGATCCGGTCCAGTGACGCCTCGGTGAGACCGGCGTACCAGGTGCCTTCGGGGTAGACGACGCAGATCGCCCCCTGCTCGCAGATGCGGAGACAGTCGACCTTGCTCCTCAGGACCGACCCGTGGCCACCCTCTACCGGGGTGGCTTCGGCCTCTGGCTTGCCCGACCAGGGTGGCGGCGCCGAGGCCAGGCCCAGGTCCTTGAGCCTCGTCTTGAGATGGCTCCACAAGGCGTGGGTGACCTCCCACGGAGCGCATTTGGGATTGGTCTGATCGGCGCAGAGGAAGATATGCCGCTCCGCCCGGGGTATGGACAGGGCCTCGGCGATCACATCGAGTCGCTCCTCACTGTTCACGGAGTCACCGTTATTCCGGTCCCTGTCTCGACCCGGCCAATCAGTGCCGATCCGGGTACCGATTGGAAGTACTCGCCGGCCGATTCCGGGGGAACAGCGACGAGGAGCCCGCCGGAGGTCTGGGCGTCGGCCAGCAACTTCAAGTCGTCCTCACCCACCTCTGACTCCACGAACTCGAGGACCGACTTCAGGTTGCGCGCCGACCCACCGGCCCACATTCCCTCTTCGAGCAACTCTCTCACCCCGTCGAACACCGGGACACGATTGAAGGCGATCGTCGCCGAGACGCCGGAGGCGAGGCACATCTCCCGGAGATGGCCGAGCAGCCCGAAGCCGGTGACATCGGTGGCGGCATGTGCCGAGCTCCGGGCCAGGGCGTTCCCTGCGACGTCGTTGAGCGTGGCCATCGACTCGATCGCCGTCTGGGCCAGATCGGGTGGGCACTTCCCGCGCTTGATGGCCGTGGTGATGATGCCGAGCCCCAACGGCTTGGTCAGGATCAATGTGTCGCCCGGCTCGGCACCGGAGTTGGGGAAGTAGGAGTCGGACCCGACCATGCCCGTCACGGCGAAGCCATACGTCGGCTCGGGGCTGTCGATCGAGTGCCCCCCGACCACCGTGCAGCCGGCCCTCGCCATGACCTCCATGCCACCCGAGACCACATCGGCCGCCAGGTCGAGGTCGAGCTGGTCGCGGGGCCAAGCCAGATATTGCAAGGCGGTGAGGGGCGTCCCACCCATTGCGTAGACATCGCTTAGTGCGTTGGCGGCGGCGATGCGACCCCAATCCGACGGGGAGTCGACCACGGGGGTGAAGATGTCGACGGTCTGGACGAGAGCGCGTCCGGCGCCGATATCGAACACCCCGGCGTCATCCGAAGAGGAGGGACCGACCAGGAGGTCGGGGTGTGAGCTGGCCGCGTGCCCGTTGACCGTCCCCATGACCCTGGCCAGCTCGTCGGGCCCGAGCTTGCAGGCACAGCCGGCGCCGTGGGAATACTCGGTCATGCGCACTTCCTTCACCCGGGGGAAGATAGCCCTGGGCCATCGACTGACCTCCGGGACCGTGGCGACGAGCCGCCTTCGGATAGGCGTGGGCCTGTGGTTAGCCTTTTCCGGTCCATGATCGAACCGACCTTTCTCACCCCCGCCGCATTTCAGAAGATGCAGGATGAGCTGGATCAACTGAAAACTGCCGGGCGGCGCGAGATCGAAGAGCGGATCGCCGAGGCTCGATCCCACGGCGACCTGCGCGAGAACGCGGACTACGACGCTGCCAAGAACGACCAAGGCCTGATGGAAGCTCGGATCCGCAAGCTCGAGCATCTGCTCAACACCTCGGAGGTGAGAGAGGTGAAGGACACCGGTCGAGTGGAGGTCGGCAGTGTCGTCACGGTGGTCGACTCCGATGGGGACGAGCTCGAGTACTTCGTCGCCCCACAGGAGAACAAGGTCTCAGGTCTGCTGCTGGCCTCGCCCATTAGCCCCCTGGGCGGCGCCTTGCTCGGCGCCTCGATCGGGGACGAGGTCTCCTACCCGGCCCCTGCGGGGACCTTCACCGTGACGATCAAAGCGGTTCGGCCCTACGAGGGATAGTTACCCTCTGGCCGGTTCGCCGTTCGAGGGGTGCCGGTGAGACTCAGACTCAGAAGGCCGCGCCAGCTTGCCAGAGATCTCCTGGCTGCTGCGCGCCGGGACCACGAGGAAGTTGCCGACTATCTCGAGACGCACGGCGAGGAGTGGGAGGCGCTGGCCGAGGCTGCCCCCGGTGACGCCGCCGACGTCCTCGAGCAGCTGACCGAGGAGGACGCGGCAGGCCTGCTCGCCGAGCTGGAGCCGGAAGACGTCGCCGACATCCTGGAGCAGATCGCCCCGGAGCTGGCGGCCGAGTTGCTCGAGGACGTCCCCATCGCGGACCTCACCGCTGCAGTCAGCGAGATGAGCGACGAGGCCGCCGCCGACCTCCTGTATGAGCTCGACGACGACGTCACGGAGAGCGTGCTCGCCCTGCTGGACGACGAGTCGGAGCAGGAGATCCGCCGCCTCCTCGAGTACCCGTCGGACACCGCCGGCGGTCTGATGACAACCGAGATCGCCGCGCTGCCCCTGGGTCTCACCGCTGGGGAGGCAATCGAGAGGATCCGGCAGCTGCACGAGCAGTACGAGGACTTCGCCTACGTCTACGTCGTCGACGATGACCAGAAGCTAAGGGGTGTCATCTATTTCCGCGACCTGGTCTTCGCTCGTCCCGGAGTCAGTCTCGAGGAGGTGATGGTCCGCGACCCGGTCTCGGTCGAGGGGATGACCGACCGGGAAGAGGTGGCCGAACTGGCCCAGAGGTATCGCCTGTTCGGGATCCCCGTGGTGGACGAGCAGGGACGCCTACTCGGGGTGGTCACCACCGATGCCGTCATCGAGGCGGTCCAGGACGAGGCCACCGAGGACTTCGCCGCAGCCGTCGGTGCCGGTCTCGGAGAAACGGTGTACACCGACGTGACCAAGTCGTTCCGGTCCCGTGCGCCGTGGCTGGTACTCAACCTGGTCCTGGCCACGTTCGTCGCCTGGGTCATCGAGCGTCAGACGGGGGTCATCCGGAGCGAGCCCGTTCTCGCAGCCCTGATGCCGATCGTGGCCACCCTGGGCGGCAATGGGGGCAATCAGAGCCTGGCGGTGATGATCCGCTCCCTGGCTTCTGACGACGTGCCCAGGGCGCAGGTGACTTCGATCCTGCTTCGCCAGGCCGGGGTCGGGGTCCTCAACGGTCTGCTCCTCGCCGTGGCCGCCGCCGCCATGACCTACGTGTTGATCGACTCAGGGGTCTTCCAGAGCAACTCCGACCCGGTGACGGTGGCCCTGGTGATCGGGATCGCCTGCATGGCCAACCTGCTCATCGCCAC
>Ga0214469_1001057_pt1 | contig 10149 bp, 6 predicted proteins | sample RVTome_10_FD_187340 | JGI IMG/M metagenome (GOLD analysis project Ga0214469, IMG submission 187340) | Soil microbial communities from uranium-contaminated site in the Upper Colorado River Basin, Wyoming, United States - RVT153D57 HiSeq ... | reverse complement strand
CTCGCGATGGCGCGGTCGAGCTCGTCGTCTGCATGGGCCTCGACGACCGCCCTCATGCCCAGATCGCCCGCGATCGCGAGCATCGCGGCGAGCTCACGATCGGTGAGACAGGCGGTGATCAGGAGCACGGCGTCGGCTCCGTGTGCCCTCGCCTCGATCACCTGCGCCGGATGCACCAGGAAGTCCTTGCGCAGCAGCGGCGATCGCACGACCGCGCGGACCGCGGCGAGGTCGGTCAACGACCCGAGGAAGTGCTCGGGCTCGGTCAGTACCGAGATCGCCGCGGCACCGCCGGCCTCGTACGCCATGCCCAGCGCGACAGGGTCGGCGTCGCCGGCGATCTCTCCGGCGCTCGGGGATGCGCGTTTGACCTCCGCGATCAGCGCCGGGGTGCTCGCCCGTAGCGCCGCTGCGAAGTCACGGGCCGGCGGCCGCGCGGACGCGCGGGCGAACAGCGCACCCTCGTCCAGGGGATGCGCATCGAGCTCACGCCGAACGCCGGCCACGAGATCGGTGAGGAAGCCCATCGGGGCAGCGAGTGTAGTCACCCGGAACCGAACAGCTCGTTCAAGGGAAGGCCGCCGTCGAGGAAGGCGCGACCGACCACCGCACCCGTCGCGCCGGCCCGGCGGACGGCGCGCAGGTCATCGGCGGTCGCGATGCCTCCCGCGGCAATGACCGGGCGGCCGGCCCGCACCACTTTCCGCAGGGTGTCGACGTCGGGGCCCTCCAGGCTCCCGACCCGGGCGACCGCCGTCACCAGGAACGTGCGCGCCCCTGCGGCGACGAGCCAGCCCAGCGTGTGGACCAGGGGGAGGTCGACATGCGCCCGACCGCGAGACCGTATGCGATCGCCCTCGACCTCGATGCCGACCAGTGCGCGGTCGGCGAGCTCGGTGATCATCTGCGAGGCAACGGCTCCGTCGGCGAGCGCCCCCGAGCCGAGCACCACCCGGTCGGCCCCGGCATCGAGCACCGCCCGCGCATCCTCGACCGTGCTGACCCCCCCGCTCCCCTGCACGCGGACACCGAGGGCCGCGATCGCCCGCACGGTCTCGAGGTTGCGGGCCTCGGCGACGAACGCGAGGTCGAGGTCGACCACGTGCAGCCGCCGCGCACCGGCGGCCACGTACGCCCTTGCGGCGACGAGCGGGTCGCCGCCGAACGCGCCGGAGGGGGCAGGACCGTCGGTCGTGAACACGGCGAGCCTGCCGGCGGCGACGTCGATCGCCGGGATCAGCTCGAAGGTCATGCGTTTCACCCTAACGGCACCCGCTGGCATCATGGACGCGCATCATGACGAGATGGAGCTGCCCGTCTTCGCGCTTCACACCGTGCTGTTCCCCGAGGGAACGGTGACGTTGCGGGTCTTCGAGCCCCGCTACCTCGCGCTCATGGACGACGTCCTTCCGGCCGGCAGGTTCGTCGTCGTCGCGATCAGGACGGGCCAGGAGGTGGGTGGCGACTACGAACCTGATCGAGTCGGCGTGACGGTCTCGATCGACGCGCACGTCCGTGACGACGACGGCACGCATCGGCTCCGGATCGCGGGGCGAGACCGGGTCTCCCTGATCGCTCGGGTGCGGGACGACCCGTACCCCGTCTGGCATGTCGAGGCGTTCCACGACGAAGGGGGCGCGGGCACCGATGACGTGGAGGCCACGAGGGAGGCGCTCCTCGCCTACCTGGAGGCCACGGGCGGCTCGGGGGGACGGCCGCCCGCCGTCCCGCACGACCCGGTCTCGGCCAGCTACGCGCTCGCCGCCGCCGTGCCCGGCTCGATCCCTGAGCGCCAGGCGCTGCTCGAGCTGCCCGGGGCCGGGGAGCGTCTCCACGCCGTGCGGGCGGTGTTCCGTAAGGAGGCGGCGCTCGTGCGAGCGCTCGGGGCAGCGGCGGGTGGCGCCAGCCTCGACGTGAACCCCAACTAGTCTGCGCAAGACTACCGGGCGGCGGTTCCGGCCGACTCGCGCTCCCCCCGGTCCGGGTCCCGCTCGAGCCGAGCGGCGCCGCCGCCGAGGAGCGACCCGAGCTCGCCGAGCAACGGCCCCGCAGGGTGGACGCGGTAGGTGCCCAGCTCGAGCGGCGTGACGCCGGTCGTCGACAGGAATCGCACCCGGACCGGCGCACCGCCCGGGTGGGCCTCGAGGAGCTCCTTGAGCCTGGCCAGCACCGAGGGCGTGCACGCCGACGCCGGCAGGTCGACCACGAGGGCCTCGGGTGCCTCGATCGTGACCGCGGTGCCGAGGTCGGGCTCTCGGACCTCGGTCGCCCGGATCTGCAGCTCCCGCCCGCGAAGATCGATGCGCCCGGTCGCCACCACGATGCGGTCGGTCTCGATCATGCCCGGCACCGCCTCGTACACGCTGGGGAAGGCTACGACGTCGACGCCGCCGGCCAGTCCTTCGAGACGGAACTGCGCGTAGGGCTCGCCGCGCTTCGTGTACTTCCGCGCGACCGCCCCGATGATGCCCCCGATCGTGACGAGATCGCCGTCACCGAGCGACTCGAGATCTGCGATCTCATGAGAGCATTTGGCGGACAGGGCTTCTCGGACCTCGAGCAACGGATGGTCGGTGACGAACTGCCCGAGCATCTCCTTCTCGAGCCGGAGCAGCGTGCGCTTGTCGAACTCCTGGGCTTCGAGCACGGACTCGTCGACCGCGGCCGGGCCGCCCTCGTCGCCGCTCGCGCCGAACAACGAGAACTGCCCGGCGGCCTCGGCCTTGCGCTCAGCGAGGATCGGCCCGGAGACCTTGTCCTGCCCCACCAGCAGGCCCTGGCGTGAGTAGCCGAGCGAGTCGAACGCACCCGCCTGCACCAGCGATTCGACCACCCGTTTCGTGAGCACGCCGGGGTCGACCCTGCGGCAGAAGTCGGAGAACGATTCGAACCCCTCTCCGGCGCGGCGGGCCTCGATGATCTTCGTGACCGCCCCCTCCCCGACGTTCCGTACGGCCGACAGGCCGTATCGGATCGCCGCCACGTCGCCGGGTGCGGGGGCGAAGTCGGTCTCCGACCCGTTCACGTCGGGCGGCAGCACCTCGATGCCCATGCCGCGGCACGCGTAGAGGTAGTACGGCTTGCGGTCCTTGTCGTCCTTGACCGAGGTGAGGATCGCCGCCATGTACTCGACCGGGTGGTGCGCCATGAGGTAGGCGGTCTGGTAGGCGACGTAGCCGTAGGCACAGGCGTGCGAGGCGTTGAACCCGTAGTCGGCGAAGGGCACGATCATCTCGAACAGTTCGGCCGCGAGCTGCTGCTGGTAGCCCTTGCCGACGGCGCCGGCGATGAACTGTTCCTTGAACGGCATGAGCACGTCGAGCTTCTTCTTGCCCATCGCCTTGCGGAGCGTGTCGGCCTGGCCCATGGAGAACCCGGAGAGCGCGACCGCCACCTGCATCACCTGCTCCTGGTAGATCATCACCCCGTACGTATCGCGCAGGATCGGCTCGAGGTCGTCGTGCGGATACGAGACCTGGCGCCGGCCGTGCTTGCGCTCGGCGTATTCGGTGTGCAGCCCGCTGTTCAGCGGGCCGGGCCGGTACAGCGCCACGAGCGCCATCATGTCCTCGAACCGGTCGGGCTTGAGCACCTTGATCAGCTGGCGCATGCCTGCCGACTCCATCTGGAAGACGCCGGTCGTCTCGGCGCGCTGCAACATCGCGTAGGTCTCGGGATCGTCGAGCGGGACGTGGTCGATGTCGAGGTCGACACCTCGCGCGCGAAGATGCCGCAGGGTGTCCTCGATCACCGAGAGGTTCCGCAGGCCGAGGAAGTCCATCTTCAGCAGGCCGAGCGACTCGACCCCGTTCATGTCGAACTGGGTGACGACCTTCTTGGAATCGTCGCGTGAGTCCTTCGAGAGCTTGAGCGGCAGGTAGTTCACGAGCGGTGCGTCGCCGATCACGACGCCGGCCGCATGCACCGAGTCCTCGCGCCGGAGGCCCTCGAGCGCCCTGGCGGTCTCGACGATCTCCTTGGCCTCGGGCTCGCGCTCGTACGCGTTCGCGAGATCGGGCGAAAGCTTCAGGGCGTCCTCGATCGGGTAGTCGCGTCCCATCACCGCCGGCGGGTACATCTTGCAGAGACGGTCGCCCACGACCGGTGGGAAGCCGAGCACGCGCGCGGCATCGCGGATGCCCTGCTTCCCCTTGATCGTCTGGAACGTGACGATCTGTGCGACGTGGTCGGCGCCGTAGCGTTCGGTGGCGTACCGGATCACCTCGTCGCGCCTGCGCTCGTCGAAGTCCATGTCGATGTCGGGCATCTGGATGCGTTCCGGGTTGAGGAACCGCTCGAACAGCAGCCCGTAGCGCAGCGGATCGAGGTCGGTGATACGAAGCGCGTAGCTCACGACCGAACCTGCGGCCGACCCGCGGCCGGGGCCTACCCGGATGCCTTGCTCGCGCGCGTGCCGGATCAGGTCCCACACGATCAGGAAGTACCCGCCGAAGCCCATGCTCGTGATCACGTCGAGCTCGTGGTCGATCCGCTGCCGGATCTCGGGCGTGATCGTGCCGAACCGCTCCGCCGCCCCGTCGTCGACGAGCCGGCGCAGATACTCGTCGCGTGCGATGCCTCCGGGGGTCTCGAACCTCGGCAGGTGGTACCGCTCGTCGGCCGGCGCACGGTCGCCGTAGACGAGGTCGAGCTCCACGCTCTCGGCGATCGTCAGCGTGTTGTCGCAGACCTCGGGGGTCTCCGCGAAGACGTGTCGCATCTCCTCGGGGCTCTTCAGGTAGAACTCGTCGGCGTCGAACTTCAACCGCTTCAGATCGGTCTGCACCTTCTGCTGCTGGATGCACAACAGCACGTCGTGCGGCTTCGCGTCTTCCTTCAATGTGTAGTGCAGGTCGTTCGTGGCCACGACCGGGATGCCGAGCTCGCCACCCAGATCGAACTGCTGCCGCAGGATGCGGCGCTGGTCGACGATGCCATGGTCCTGCACCTCGATGAAGTACCCGTCGGCGCCGAAGATGTCTCGGTACTCGCCGGCGACCTGGCGTGCCCGATCGGGCTGACCGTTCAGGAGCAGCACCGAAAGCTCGCTGGAAAGGCACCCGGAGAGGCACGTGATGCCTTCGGCGTGCTCGGCCATCAGCGCCTTGTCCATCCGCGGCCGGTGGTAGAAGCCCTCGAGATGCGCCGACGAGACCAGCTTCAACAGGTTCCGGTACCCGGTCTCGTTCCGCGCCAGCAGGGTGAGGTGGAAGTACTTCTCCTCGCTCTCCCCGAGGTTGCGGTCGAAGCGCGACCCGGGCGCCACGTAGGCCTCGACCCCGATGATCGGCTTCACGCCCGCCTCGCGGGCGGCCTCGAAGAACTTCAGGGCGCCGAACATCGCTCCGTGGTCGGTGACCGCCACGGCGGGCATGCGCAGACGCTGGGCCTCGCTGAAGATCGTCGGCGCGCCCGGGTTCGAGGCCGGGGGATCGATGCGGGCTGCTCCGTCGAGTAGGGAGAACTCGGAGTGGACGTGGAGGTGGACGAAGGTTTCGGTCTGTCCGGTCATCTGCTGCGCGAGAGCTCCTTGACGGACGGATATCCACAGCCCCCGGGCGGACTGTGGAGAACTACACCGGTGTTATTCGAGCGGAGCCTCAACCTACGCCCGGTCGTGGGGGCCGTCAAGGCTGCAGGTCACGGGCGCGCTCGAGCGCACGCGTGAGGTCGTCGGGGAGAGCTTCGTCGACCTCGACGCGCTCCCCAGTGATCGGGTGGTCGAAGACGATGCGCCACGAGTGCAGGAACGGACGAGCCAGGCCGAGCGCGGTCGCGTCGTCGCCCCCTCCTCCATAGGCTCGGTCCCCCAGGATCGGGTGCCCGATAGCCCTCAGATGCACGCGGATCTGATGCGTGCGGCCCGTGCGAGGCGCGGCCTCGAGGAGCGTTGCGCGGGCGAACCGTTCCCTCGTCTCGAACATCGTCTCGGCGGCCCGGCCTTCGCTGCGGTCCACCACGACCCGCTCGGCGCGGCGGCCGAGCGGGGCTTCGACCGAGAACGTGTCGTGCTCGATGCTTCCGCGCGTCAGCGCGAGGTATCGGCGCTCGACGTCGTGACGGCGCATCATGCGCGCGAGCGCTTCGTGCGTTCGGTCGTCCTTCGCCACCAGCATCAACCCCGAGGTGCCGGCATCGAGCCGGTGGACGATGCCCGGCCGGAGTTGCCCACCGAGGCTCGACAGCGGCATCCCCATCCCAAGGAGTCGGTTCACCAGGGTGCCGGTCCGGCGCCGCTCCGTCGGGTGCACGATCAACCCGGTGGGCTTGGCGATCACCGCCAGATGACCGTCCTCGAAGCGGACCGGCACGGGCGGGCCCTCGGGCGCGAGCGGCGGTGGTGCCGATCCGATCTCGACGTCGAGCCGCTCACCCCCCCGGAGCCGGAACGACTTCGGGCGCTCGACGCCGTCGACGAGCACAGCCCCGTCGGCGATCGCGCGCTGCACGTCGGACCGGGGTCGGCCGGTCAGCCGCGCCACGACGGCGTCGAGCCGGCCGGGATCGGCGGAGAGGATCTCAACGCCCATCTGTGGACGGGGCGTCGGACCTCGGCGGCGTCGCAGCGTCGCCGCCATGGCTTTCGGGCCGATCGCCGAGGAAGGACCCGAAGGCCAGCAGGACGGCGCCGACGACGATCGCAGAGTCGGCGACGTTGAAGACCGGCCAGACCTGCAGGTCGATGAAGTCCACGACATGGCCCGTGAAGTCCTCTCCTCTCGCGTACCGATCGGTGAGGTTGCCCAGCGCCCCTCCGAGGACGAGCCCCAAGGCCACGGCGGTGACGGGGTTCGTGTGTCGGAACGCGGTCACGACGATCAGCAGCGAGACGACGACCGAGGCGCCGACGAAGAACCAAGGGATGTCCTGGCCGAGGCTGAACGCACCCCCCGGGTTCGTGGCGAACCGTAACGACAACACGCCTGGGATCACGTCGATCGGGTCGCCGGGAAGCGTGCGCTCGGCCCAGAGCTTCGTGACCCTGTCGAGCACATACACGGCGCCCGCTGCCGAGAAGAGCCAGATCGCCGCGCGCCTGCGTGCGCGGAGCACGCCGGTCACCGGCGCGACTGCGCCTGCGCGTCCTTGATGCAGAGGTCGACGTAGGGAAGCGCCTTGATGCGGGCCTTCTCGATCGGCTTGCCGCATCGTTCGCAGATGCCATAGGTGCCGTCGTCGATCCGGCCGAGCGCACGGTCGATCTTGGCCAACAGGTCGCGCACGTTGTTCTCGATCGACAGGTCCTTCTCCCGTTCGAAGGTGGCGGTTCCGGCGTCGGCCGACTCGTCGTCGAGGCCGACGTCGCCGGAGAGCTCGGACTGGGTGGCCGCGAAGGCCTCCTCCTCGATCGTGGTGAGTTGCTCCCGCAGCTCGCCGCGTTCCTCTTCGAGGCGACCCTTGAGGTCGCCGATCTCCTTGGCGGTGAGCTTGGTCTGGGCCATGGTCGGCGCAGGGTAGCAGATGGGACCGTTCAGGGCGCATCATCGCAGGTCAGAGCCTATCTAGGACCTCCCTGAGACCTGACCCTCCGAGACCCCCTCGACCACGAAGATCTTGATCCGCGAGCGAGCGCCGCCGCGCAGCGTGACCGTGCTCTTCGGCAGGCGAATGACCTGGCGTGGCCGGATCTCGGGACGACTTCGCACGGTGACGGTCGCCGTGGCGTGTAGCATGCCTTCCACAGGCGACGACGGGAACGCGCCGCGCGCATCCGTGAGGCACGAGCGAGCCGGGGAGGGTGGGAGCCCGGCGCCGAGCCCCGCGTGGACATCATCCCCGAGCCCCTGCCCGAGCCGGCCTTCAGGGGCGTGCGAGACGCAGGCGGGCCCGCCCGTCACAGCGGGGAGGTCTCTGGTGAGGCCGTGAGGGGCCGGAGTCCGTGAGGACCCGGCAACGCGGGGTGGCACCGCGGGGCAGACATGACGCCTCGTCCCGGCACCGACGGGACGGGGCGTTTCGCTTGGCCTCGAGGAGCGGAGCGGTAGGCCGAGGAACAGGCCTCGAGGAGCGGAGCCGGGGGCCGAGAAGGGAACGGGAGACGCGCATGGGGTTCGAGCCGGTGGACACGACGAAGAGCTTCCCGGAGCTCGAACGCGAGATCCTCGAGTTCTGGAGGCAGCGGGACGTCTTCCACGCGTCGCTGGCCCAACGGGAGGCCGCCCCGTTGTGGATGTTCTACGAGGGCCCTCCGACCGCGAACGGCACGCCGGGAGTGCATCACGTCGAGCCCCGCACGTTCAAGGACGTGTACCCGCGCTTCAAGACGATGACCGGGCATCTCGTGCCCCGCAAGGGCGGTTGGGACTGCCACGGGCTGCCGGTCGAGCTCGAGGTCGAGAAGGAGATCGGCACGACCGGAAAGCGCGACATCGAGGCGTTCGGCATCAAGGAGTTCAACGAGCGCTGCCGTGAGTCGGTGCAGCGATACGTCGGCGAGTTCGAACGACTCACCGAGCGCATCGGCTACTGGGTCGACCTCGACGAGGCGTATTGGACCATGTCGCCCGAGTACGTCGAGTCGGTCTGGTGGTCGCTGAAGTCGCTGTTCGAACGGGGGTTGCTGCAGGAGGCGGACAAGGTCACCGCCTACTGCCCTCGTTGCGGCACCGCGTTGTCCGATGCCGAGGTGGCCCTGGGCTACGAGTCCGTGGACGATCCGAGCGTCTTCCTGCGGTTCCCGATCGTGGATGCGGCCGACGAGCGCCTCGTCGGCGCGGCGCTCGTCGTCTGGACGACCACTCCCTGGACCCTGCCCTCGAACGAGGGGGTCGCCGTGGACGACGCCGCGAACTACGTGGAGGTCTCCCTCGACGGGGAACGACTGATCGTCGGCGAGGCGCTGCGTGAGGACGTGCTCGGTGAGGACGGCGACGTCACGCGGGCGCTCTCAGGGTCCGACCTGGTCGGCGCCCGCTACGCGCCGCCCTACGCCAACGTCGAAGACGCCCATCGCGTGGTGGCCGGAACCTTCGTGTCGATGGAGGACGGCAGCGGTATCGTCCACCTGGCGCCAGCCTTCGGTCCCGAGGACCTCGCGGTCGGGCTCGAACAAGGGTGGCCGGTGCACAAGCCGGTCGGGGACGACGGCCGGTTCACGGACCTCGCGCCGGAGTTCGTGCGCGGACTGTTCGTGAAAGAGGCCGACCCCCATATCGTCGAGGACCTCCGTGAGCGCGGGGTGCTGATCCGCTCGGAAACCTACGAGCACAATTACCCGTTCTGCTGGCGGTGCCGCACCCCCTTGCTCTACTACGCGCGCACCTCCTGGTACGTGCGCACGACCCAAGTGAAGGACCGGCTCCTCGCGGTGAACGAGCAAGTCAACTGGTTCCCCGGCCACATCAAGCGCGGCCGGTACGGGAACTGGCTCGAGAACAACGTCGACTGGGCGCTCTCGCGCGAGCGCTACTGGGGGACGCCGCTGCCGATCTGGCGATGCGGCGAGGGGCACCTGCGGGCCGTCGGGTCCCTCGCCGAGCTCGGCGACCTCGCCGGTCGCGACGTCACCGGCGTCGATCCTCACCGGCCGGCGATCGACGAGGTGACGTTCCCCTGCGCCGACTGCGGCACGGAAGCGCGTCGGGTGACCGAGGTCATCGACGCCTGGTACGACTCCGGCGCGATGCCGTTCGCGCAATGGGGCTATCACCCCGAGCTCGGTCGCGGCATCGAGGAGTTCGAGCGGCACTTCCCCGCCGACTTCATATCCGAGGCGATCGACCAGACGCGCGGGTGGTTCTACACGCTCATGGCCGAAGGGGTGCTGCATTTCGACGCGACCGCGTATCGCAACGTGGTCTGCCTCGGGCACATCATCGCGGCCGACGGCCGGAAGATGTCGAAGTCCCTCGGCAACATGTTCGACCCGTGGGAGGCGCTCGACCGCCAGGGCGCCGACGCCTTGCGTTGGTTCATGATCACGAACGGCTCGCCGTGGGCCTCCCGCCGCATCGGTCACGAGGTGCTCGATGACGTGCTCCGGCGGTTCCTCCTCACGCTGCGCCACGTTCACGCGTTCTTCGTGACCTACGCGACGGCCGACGGGTTCGACCCGGCTTCGCCAGCTCCTGCGGTCGCCGAACGACCCGCGCTCGACCGCTGGGTGCTCTCCCAGCTCGCTCGAACCGTGCGAACGGCGATCGACGGCCT
>Ga0214469_1001055_pt1 | contig 10153 bp, 12 predicted proteins | sample RVTome_10_FD_187340 | JGI IMG/M metagenome (GOLD analysis project Ga0214469, IMG submission 187340) | Soil microbial communities from uranium-contaminated site in the Upper Colorado River Basin, Wyoming, United States - RVT153D57 HiSeq ... | reverse complement strand
GACCGGCTGCGCCGCAACATCCCCACGTTGCAGGCGGGGCTGGTCGCCGCCTACCTGGCGGCTCTCCTCGGCAGCGCCGTGAACGACTCCGGCGCCATCGTCGGCGGGGTCACGCTGATGGTGCTGGCCACGGCCTTGGCGGTGCTGGTGCTGGAGCCGGACCGCGTCGGGCGCGGGCCCGCACCGGCCGGCGGACTCGCCGAGCGTGTGGACGTGGGGCCGGCGCCCGAACGGCCACCCCGGCAGGAGCCGGAACCGGTGCCACGCGCCGGGAGTCGCGGCAGTTGAGCGCAGCACCCGCCGACGTCGATCCTGATGCCGTGCCGCGCTCGGCGCGCTGGCTGGTGGGCGCGCTGTTCGTGCTCCTGCTTGTGCCCGGCCTCGTCGGCTTCGACGCCTGGCCACTGACGGGTTGGCGGCTGTTCTCTCTGGCGCGTGACGAGACCCAGACCCTCTGGGTGCTCGAGGCGGTGGACGACGACGGGTCGTCGCGGTTGGTCGACCTCGAGGAACTACCTTTGCGCTACCGGCACGCCGAATGGCCGATGGCCGATCTGCCCGGTGCCTCGGCGGAGCGTCGCCAGGCCGTGTGCGAGGCGTTGCTGGGCGCGGTCGTCGACGTCGAACCGGGGACCAGCGAGCTGCGCATCGCCCGGGATCGCGCCCGGCTCGAGGAGCGCGAGGGCGAGTGGACGGTGATCGACGACCTCGAGGTCATCCACACCTGCGGGCCAGCCGACCTCGAGGATGCGGGCACGTGACCCGGCTGCGCCGCTGGCTCGACGACGCCCTCTGGGGGCCCGAGACCGCGTCGCGCCTGGTGATCGTCTACGCGGGGCTGTCGGCGCTGATCGGCCTGCGGATCGTGCTCGGCTCCTACCGCCAGCTGGCGGACACCCCGTCGGCGCTGGTCGACCCGGTCCCGATCCTGGGCTGGCTCGACCGGATGCCGTCGGCCGAGACGATCATCGCCATACAGGTCGTGGGGGGATTGGCGGCATTGGCGGCCGTGATGAGGCGCCGGCCCCGGCTTGCGTTCGCCGTTGCCTGGCTGTGCTACCTGGTGCTGGCGGGGTTGCGTGGCAGCCGGGGCAAGGTGCTGCACAACGACCTGTTGCTGCTCTGGGCGTCGGCGCCGTTCCTGCTGGCGCCGGTGGTGGTCGACGTGCGCGACCGGGTTGCCCGCCGCCGCTACGGCTGGCCGATCCGCGTGGCGATGGTCATCACCGCCCTCGTCTACTTCTTCGCCGGCTACCACAAGCTGCGGCGCTCGGGGATCGACTGGGTGCTCGGCGACAACATGCGCTATGTCCTGCTGTGGGGGCCCAGCATCGGCGAGGCGCAGTGGGAGAGCATGGCCCGGTGGGTGGGTGAGCACCTGTGGGCGGCCAAGGCGTCGGGTGCCTTCATCCTCGGCCTGGAGATCAGCTTTCCGGTGGTGCTGGTCGTGCGGCGCCTGCAGGCCTGGTACGCCCTGGCGGCCGTGTTCCTCCACGTGACCACGTGGTTCGTTCTGGGCCTCGACTACTGGGCGTGGGCGGCCACGGTCTCGCTGCTGTTCATCGACTGGCCGAAGGTGGCTCGGCGGCTCAGGCGTGCCGCACGCGGCGATGTCGGTGCCGGAGAGACCACGACGCTGCCGGTACCGGGGGCCTGAGGTGGTCGCGGGCGCATTCGTCGTAGGCCTGGTGGCCGCTGCCGTGCTGTGGGTCCTCTCCGCCGCCGCTTTCGGCGGCGCCGTGTTCCAGCGCGAGAACTTCCGGGGCCGCTACCTTCCGACCGCCGTCGGGATCCTCGTCGCCCTGGTGGTGCTGGCGGCGGATGCTGTCGTGGCGGTGATCGCCGCTGCGGGCGCCGAGCCCGACGCGGCGGTGGTCGACGGCCTGCGGCTCACGACGTTCACGGCGCTCGGCTTCGGCCTCCTGGGACTGCTCGACGATCTCGGTGGCGCGGGGCAGAGCGGTGGCTTCGCCGCGCACCTGCGCGCGCTGGCCGAGGGCCGGCTGACCACCGGGGCGATCAAGCTGTTCGGTGGGGCAGCGGTGGCGGTCGTCGTGGTGGCGACCCGGGAGCCCGACTCGATCGGCCGGGTCCTCGCCGACGGTGCGTTGGTGGCGCTGGCGGCCAACCTCGGCAACCTGTTCGACCGCGCGCCGGGGCGCACGATCAAGGTGACGCTGGTGGCGTTCCTCGTGCTCGTCTTGGCGGTGGGGGCGGAACGTGGGCTGGTGGGGGTGGCGCTGGCCGTGGGGGCCGGGGCCGGCCTGCTGACCGCAGACCTGGGGGAGCGGCTGATGCTCGGCGATGCCGGGGCCAACGTGCTGGGTGCGGTGCTCGGTCTGGGCGTGGTCCTCGCCTGCTCGCCCGGCGTGCGGACCGTCGTGCTGGTCATCGTGGCCGCGCTCAACCTGGCCAGCGAGTGGGTGTCGTTCAGCCGGGTGATAGCCGCGGCGCCGCCGTTGCGGGCCGCCGACCGCTGGGGCCGCCTACCCTGATGGCCGCGGATCCACAAACGGCGGTCCACGGCGACGGCGACCCGTCGGGTTATGCTGTGAGCCCGTGACAAAGCACATCTTCGTCACGGGCGGTGTCGCCAGCTCCCTCGGCAAGGGCATCACCGGCTCGTCACTGGGTCGCCTGCTCAAATCCCGTGGCCTGCGTGTCACGATGCAGAAGCTCGATCCCTACATCAACGTCGATCCGGGGACGATGAACCCGTTCGAGCACGGCGAAGTATTCGTCACCGACGACGGCGGCGAGACCGACCTCGACCTCGGTCACTACGAGCGCTTCATCGACGAGCCGCTTTCGCGGGCCAGCAACGCCACTACGGGCTCGATCTACTCGGCGGTCCTCGCCGCCGAGCGGAGGGGCGACTACCTGGGCAAGACCGTTCAGGTGATCCCGCACATCACCGACGAGATCAAGCGCCGCATCAAGCTGTTGGCGGGGGACGATGTCGACGTGGTGATCACCGAGATCGGCGGCACGGTCGGCGACATCGAGATCCTGCCGTTCCTCGAGGCCATCCGGCAGTTCCGCCTCGACGTCGGCCGCAACAACGTGGCTTTCGTGCACGTCACGCTGGTGCCGTTCATCGGACCGTCCGGGGAGCAGAAGACGAAGCCCACGCAGCACTCGGTGACCGAGCTGAGGGCGCGCGGCATCCAGCCCGACGTCATCGTCTGTCGCAGCGAGCGCCCCCTGAGCGACGCGCTCAAGCAGAAGATCTCCAGGCTGTGCGACGTCCCCCCGGAGGCGGTGGTCAACGCCGCCGATGCCGCCAACATCTACGAGGTGCCGCTGGTACTCCACGAGGAGGGCTTCGACGGCTACCTGTGCGACCTGCTCGGCTTCGACCAGCAACCGGACCTCACGGAGTGGGAGCGTCTGGTCGAACGGGTCGAAGCCGCCACCGACACGATCCGGGTGGGGATCATAGGCAAGTACGTGAGCCTGCCCGACGCCTACCTGTCGGTGGTCGAGGCGCTCAAGCACGGCGGCTTCCACCACGGGACGCAGATCGACGTCGACTGGATCCAGGCCGAGGAGGTGGAGGGACTGCTGGCAGAGGGCCGGCTGCGCGACCTCGACGGGATCGTGATCCCGGGCGGGTTCGGCGAGCGGGGCAGCGAGGGCAAGATCATGGCCGCCGGCTACGCCCGCGAGCACGGCATCCCCTGCCTGGGGCTGTGCCTCGGCCTGCAGATGATGACGATCGAGTACGCCCGGAATGTTCTGGGGCTCACCGGCGCCAACTCCACCGAGTTCGACCCGGCCACGCCTCATCCCGTGATCGACCTGATGGACAGCCAACGCGACGTCACCGACAAGGGGGGCACCATGCGCCTGGGCGCCTACATCGCCGAGCTGGTGCCCGGTTCCCAGGTGGCCCACGCTTACGGGAAGACGGTCGTGTCCGAGCGGCACCGGCACCGCTACGAGTTCAACCCCCGCTACCGGGGCAAGTTCGAGGGCAGCGACCTGGTCTTCTCGGGCTCGTCGCCCGATGGCCGCCTGGTCGAGTTCATCGAGCTGCGCGGCCATCCCTTCTGGGTCGGGACCCAGGCGCATCCCGAGCTGAAGAGCCGCCCCACGCGGCCGGCGCCGCTGTTCCGTGAGCTCGTTGGGGCGGCACTGGACCGGGCCGAGGGACGCCGCCCCCACCTGTTCCCGGTCGCCGAGCGCGACGCGCTGCGGTCGGCCGCGTCCTGACACGTCCCGGGCCATCGTGACGTTCCGGATCGTGGGGAAGCGGCCTGCGTGGCAGGGGCGCCGGATCCGCGTGGCCGTCGTCGAGGTCGAAGGCCCCGACGGCGATCGGTTCGAGCGGGAGATCGTCCATCACCCGGGGGCCGTGGCCATGGTGCCCTTGCACGACGACGGCACGGTCACGCTCATTCGCCAGTTCCGCGTGGCCGTGGGCGATGCCATGTGGGAGATCCCGGCCGGCATGCGCGACGTGGCCGACGAGCCCACCGAGGAGACGGCCCAGCGCGAGCTCGCCGAGGAGGTCGGGCTCCGGGCTGGGCGGCTCGAGGACGTGGCGCGCTTCCACAACTCGGTCGGCTTCTCCGACGAGGCGGTGGTGATCTACCTGGCGACCGACTTGAGCGAGGTGCCCGACGATCGACAGGAGGCCGAGGAACAGCACATGCACGTCGAGCGCCTGCCGTTCGAGACCGCGCTGGCGATGGTCGACGACGGCCGCATCACCGATGCCAAGACCGTGATCGCGCTGCTCACGCTGGCGCGGCGGGGCCTGTAACTAGCCGCAGCCGCACGCACCGCCGCAGCAGCCACCGCCGGCGGTCATCGGCGCAGGCGCCGCTGAAGCCCGGCCGCCGACCGCCACCAACGGCAACAGCTTGACCGTGTCGTGGTGTCCCTCCGGGCACGGCGCGGGTGCGTCGGCCTCGGCCATCGATCGGCGCAGCTCGAAGGTGTCGCCGCAGGCGCGGCAGCGAAAGTCGTAGAGCGGCACGGGTGCAACGTTACTGCCGGTCGGCGCCGTAGCGTTACCCCGCTCATGTCCGATACCGATCTCACCGACATCGCCGACGATGCCGACCTGCTGCCGCTCGAGGTCGAGGAGTGGCTGTCGTGGCTTGCGACCGAGAAGGGCCGGGCGTCGTCCACCCTGGAGGCCTATCGCCGCGACGCGCGGCGCTGGTGCGCCTGGCTACGTGCGCGGGGACTGGCGTTTGACACCGTGCGCGAGCCAGACCTCGAGGCGTACGTCGGGCACCTGCGACACGCGGGACTGGCGCCCGCGACGGTGGCACGCGCGGTGGTGGCCGCCCGGTCACTGCAGCGTTTCCTGTCCGAGGAAGGGCGGATCCCGAACGATCCCGGCGCCGACGTCGAGGCGCCCCGGGTTCCGGCCGGTCTCCCCAAGGCCCTCTCGGAGCCCGAGGTCGAAGCCCTCCTCGCCGCCGTCGCCGGCCCGAGGCATGCCTCCCGCTCCCAGGGCCGCTCGGGCCGGGGGAGCGGGACACGTGTCGACGACGCCATGGCCCGGCGCGACCGGGCCATCCTCGAGGTGCTCTACGGGACCGGGCTGCGGATCTCGGAGTTGGTGGGCCTGCGCCTCGGTGACATCGACCTGGAGTCGGCGCTGCTGCGGGCGTTAGGCAAGGGATCGAAGGAGCGGGTCGTCCCGGTGGGCCGCCACGCCATCGCGGCGCTGGTGGAGTGGCTGGGCCCCGCCGGGCGGCCGGCGCTCGCCCCAGAGCACTGGAAGCGCCGCGGCGACTCCGACGCCGTCTTCCTCAACCGGCGGGGAGGCCGCCTCACCCGCCAGGGCGCCTGGCTGGTGGTCAGGCGCTGGGGCACCGTCGCGGGCCTCGACGGCAAGCTCACGCCGCATGTGCTGCGGCATTCGTGCGCCACGCACATGCTCGACCACGGCGCCGACATCCGGGCGGTGCAGGAGATGCTCGGGCATGCTTCGGTGAGCACCACGCAGGTGTACACGAAGGTCTCGACCGACCGGCTGTTCGCCGCCTACCGGGCAGCCCACCCCCGGGCGCTGCGCTGATCGTGCGCCGACCGGTCCGGGGTTCTCTCCGGCCGCCAGGGGCGCCATGCTGGGGTCATGGTCGCTACACCCTCCTCGATGCTCCCGCTGGGCACACATGCGCCCGAGTTCCGCCTCCCGGCGCCGGACGGCTCGCTGCACGGGCCCGCCGACGTCGCCGATGCCGCCGGCCTGCTGGTCGTGTTCCTGTGCAACCACTGCCCCTATGTGAAACACGTGGCCGATGGCCTGGGCCGCTTGGCCGCCGGCTGGATGGACGACGGGTTGGCCGTATTCGGCGTCAACCCCAACGACATCGACGCCTACCCCGAGGATGCGCCCGAGCGGATGCCGGCGTTCGCCGCTCAGCACGCTTGGACCTTCCCCTACCTGTACGACGAGACCCAACGCGTGGCCGCCGCCTACGGGGCCGCCTGCACCCCCGACTTCTTCCTGTTCGATGGGGACCAGGCCCTGGCCTACCGGGGCCAGATGGACGGCAGCCGGCCGTCCAACGGCGTGCCGGTCACCGGTGCCGACCTCGACGCCGCGGTCCGGGCCGTGCTGGCCGGCGAGCCGGTGCCGGACGACCAGAGGCCGAGCGTGGGCTGCAGCATCAAGTGGAAGTCGGGCCTGGAGCCACGCTGACAAGCCGCTGACCAGCGACTACGCAGGAGGGTCCGGGTGGAACGCACCGAGGGCCGTCACGGCGCGAGCCTGACGAACAGCTGCACTCTGGCCACCGCTACAGCGACCTGCGCCCGGGTCGCCGCCGCGCCCATCCGCCGCCCCGTAGCTCTGTCTCCTCGGCGGCGAAATCCCGACCGTCCACCAGTACGGGTGTGGTCCGGTAGCCTTGTCGTGATGCCCGACCAGACGCTGCTGTCCAGCCTGCGAGAGCAACTCGAGAGCGAGCGCGCCCGGCTTCGAGCTCAGATCTCGACACTCGACAGCGGCGGAGGAACGCTGTCGTACGACGAGAACTTCGCCGACTCCGGTCAGGTGGCCGCCGAGCTGGGCGAGAACATGGCGCTGCTCAACCAGCTCAACGAGCAGCGCGACGAGGTGGAGCGTGCCCTGGCCAAATTCGACCAGGGCAAGTACGGGCTGTGCGAGCGCTGTGGCGAGCAGATCGCGGAAGCGAGGCTCGAGGCCATCCCGGCAACGCGGTTCTGCGTGAATCACGCCTGAGTGCACGCGCGTTACCTCGGCCACCTGGTTCGTCGCTTCTTCGGATCCCTTCGTCCGGGTGGGCCGTCGCCGGCGGATGACACCTGGGCTGTGGGTCGGATGACGCCCGCTGAGGCCGGCCTCTGGCGACGGATGAGCGCGCCGGATCGGCGCCACGCCGTCACCGTCGCCCGCCGCGTCGAGGCCGCGTTGGGTCCGGCGACGAGCCGTCCGGTGCTGGCGGCGGCGCTGCTCCACGACGTCGGCAAGATCGAGAGCGGCTTCGGCCCCGCCCGCCGAGCAGCCGCCACGGTGGCCGGGATGGCCGGAGGGTACGACGCGGCCCGACGCTGGCGCCGACGGGAGGGGGTGGTTGGTCGGGTCGGCCGCTACCTCTGCCACGACGAGATCGGCGCCGAGCTGCTGGTCGACGCGGGCAGCGACGCCCTCACCATCGCTTGGGCCCGCGAGCACCATCTGCGACCCGAAAGATGGACGGTCGCCGCAGAGGTCGGGGCGGCGCTGAAGGCGGCCGACGACGACTGACGCGGCCGGCGGGCGGCAGAACCGTTCGTTGAGTGATACTAAGGCTCCGTTCCGTCCTGATCGGGGCAATCCGCGGAAGGGGGCGGTGATGGCAGACGCTAGGTGGCTGGCAGTCGGTGGTCTCGCCGTGTTCCTGGGCGGCTGCTGGACCGGCATGAAGTCCGAATCGTCGGGGGAGCAGTACTGCGTGGTCGTCCTCGAGACCGCGGCGGCTCATCCCGGCTTCGCGCCCGGGCAGTTCGTGGAGGAGCCCGAGGGCGGCTGCCTGGACGGGGAGCACGAGGTGTGCGGCCGATTCGAGGGCGACGACGAGGCCCGGCGCTTCGAGTCCGACAGCTGCCCCTGACTGTGTCCGTGACGGTCAGGGCGGGGGCAGGCCCAAGCGCTCGCGCACGAGGGCCATCTTGGGGGCCGCCATGGCCCGGGCCTTGTCCGCCCCGGTAGCCAGGATGCGCTGTGTCTCCGCCGGGTCGGCCGCCAGCTCGGCGAAGCGCTGCTGGAGTGGCCGCAGCAGCTCGACCACCGCCTCGGCGGCGTCGTCCTTCAGCGGGCCGTACTGGCTGTAGTTGCCGGCCAGCGCCTCGGGCTTGTCGTCGGTCGCGGCCGCCAGGATCGTCAGGAGGTTGGTCACGCCCGGCTTCCCGGTCGGGTCGTGGCGGACCTGGGTCTCGCTGTCGGTGACGGCCCGCCGGAACTTGCGCCGGATCACGTCGGGTTCGTCCAGCACGAGGACCGTGCCGAGCGGCGAGTCGACGGACTTGGACATCTTGCGTTCCGGATGCTGCAGGTCCAGCACCCGGGCGGCCACCGGCGGGATGGCGTGCTCGGGCACCACGAACGTCTCGCCGTAGCGGCTGTTGAACCGTGTGGCCAGGTCGCGGGCCAGCTCGAGGTGCTGGCGCTGGTCATCGCCCACCGGCACCTTCTCGGTGTCGTAGAGCAGGATGTCGGCCGCCTGGAGGGCGGGGTAGGTGAACAGCCCCGCCGACACGAAGTCGGCCTGGTCGGACTTCTCCTTGAACTGCGTCATGCGCCGCAGTTCGCCGAACGCCGCGGTGCACTCCATGATCCAGCTCAACTCGGCGTGCTCGTGCACCTGGCTCTGGGCGAACAGCGTCGTCACCTCGGGGTCGAGCCCAGCCGCCACCAGGATCTGCGTGACCTCGACGATCTTGGCCCGCAACACCGCGGGGTCCTGCGGGATGGTGAGGGCGTGCAGGTCGACGATGCAGTGGATGGCCTCGTCCTCGTGCTGGGCACGGACCCAACGCCGAACCGCGCCCAGGTAGTTGCCGAGGTGCACCTCGCCGGTGGACTGGATGCCGGAGAACACGCGGGCCATGAAGGGCGATGGTAGAACGTCGGTGCTGCGGGACCCCCACTCGTTCCGGGAACGATCACCGGGGAACCACACGGCTGTGATTATCATCAGAACGATGCCCTACGAGGTGCAGACACCCGTCTTCGAGGGGGCCTTCGACCTGCTGCTCCACCTGATCCTCCAGGAGCAGGTCGACCTCTACGAGGTGAGCCTGGCGACGATCGTCGACGGCTACCTGCGCGAGCTGGAGCGCATGGAGCAGCTCGAGCTCGAGGTGGCGAGCGAGTTCCTGCTGATCGCCGCCACCCTGGTGGAGCTGAAGAGCCGGCGCCTACTCCCGATCGGCGATGACCTCGACCTCGACGAGGAACTGGCGGTCTGGGAGGAACGCGACCTGCTGCTGCACCGGCTGGTCGAGTGCAAGACCTTCAAGCAGGCGGCCATCGCGCTCCAGGTGCTGGCGGGTGAGGCGGGCCGCAGCCACGCCCGCGTGGTGGGGGTCGACGACCGCTTCGTCAGCCTCATGCCCGATCTCCTGGAGGGGGTGGATGCCGAGGAGGTTCGTCGCGCCTTCCTCCGGGCCATGGTCCCCAAGCCCGTGCCGCGCATCGACCTCGAGCACGTGGCCCCCATCCGGATCTCCGTGACCGACGCCATCACCGAGCTGGTCGAGGAGCTGCCGCGGCTGGGGCGCACCACCTTCCGGGATCTCACCGTCCACCTGGTGGAGCGCCTGCACGTGGTGGTGCGGTTCCTGGCGGTGCTCGAGCTGTTCAAGAAGGGCCTGGTGGAGCTCAACCAGGCTCGCACGTTCGGCGACATCGTCATCGTGTGGCGGGGAGAGGATGGTGCCCGGGAGGTCGGCGAGGTCGAGAGCGACCAGGACCTGGCGACCATCGACGTGTACGAGGGGTGAGCGGGCTTCCGATGGCGGGTCCTCCGGACCGACTGGGCGACGACGTGCGGGCCGAGGCCCGGCGGGCCGTCGAGGCGATCGTCCTCGTGACCGAGGAGCCGATCGAGCCCGGCCTGCTGGGCCAGCTCCTCGAGCTGCGGCCCGCGATCGTCGAGGAACTGTGCCTCGAGCTGGCCGCCGA
>Ga0214469_1001054_pt1 | contig 10154 bp, 8 predicted proteins | sample RVTome_10_FD_187340 | JGI IMG/M metagenome (GOLD analysis project Ga0214469, IMG submission 187340) | Soil microbial communities from uranium-contaminated site in the Upper Colorado River Basin, Wyoming, United States - RVT153D57 HiSeq ... | reverse complement strand
GCTCTCGACGGCCTGCATCTAACGGTCGAGACCGGCGAGGTCCATGGCTTTCTGGGCCCGAACGGCTCGGGAAAGTCGACCACTATCCGCGTCCTGCTCGGGTTGCTCAGGGCGGACAGCGGAAGAGCCACGTTGCTCGGGGAGGACCCCTGGCGAGACGCGGTCGCGCTCCATCGCCGCCTGGCCTACGTCCCCGGAGACGTGAACCTGTGGCCCAACTTGACGGGCGGCGAGGTGATCGACCTGCTGGCTCGCCTGCGAGGAAGCGTCAACACCAAGCGCAGGGCCGATCTTCTCGAGCGATTCGATCTCGATCCCACGAAGAAGGGCCGGACCTACTCGAAGGGCAACCGCCAGAAGGTCGCACTGGTCGCGGGGCTCGCCTCGGACGCCGAGTTGTTGATCCTCGATGAGCCCACCTCCGGGCTCGACCCCCTGATGGAGGTGATTTTCCAGGACTGCATCCGCGAGGTCAAAACCGAGGGACGGACGGTGTTGCTCTCGAGCCACATCCTGGCCGAGGTCGAGGCCCTGTGCGACACGGTGAGCATCATCCGGCTCGGCAAGACGGTCCAGAGCGGAACGCTGAGCGAGTTGCGGCATCTGACGCGGACCACGATCGTCGCGGAGACGGCGCAACCGGCCACGAGTCTCGCAGAGCTAAAGGGGGTCCACGATCTTCTCAGCGAGGACGGGCGGGTCCATTTCGACGTCGACACGGCACACCTCGACGAGGTGATGCGACACCTAACCGGCTTCGGAATCCGTTCACTCAGCAGCCAACCCCCGACGCTCGAGGAACTGTTCTTGAGGCACTACGGCGATACCACCGCCGAGGACGCCGATGCCGAGGCGCGCCGGCAACAGGGGGACCCCGCCTCGCGCGAGCCGGCATCGTGAGGGCACTGACCGGCACTTCTACGCTCGTGCGCCTCATCCTGCGACGCAACCGCATTCGCATTCCGGTGTGGATCGTGGGATTGGTGGTCTTCGCCCTCAGCAGTGCCTCGGGCGTTCAGGGGCTGTACAAGACCCGTGCGGATCTGGTGGCCGCGGCGAGAGTGGTCGAGAGCAACCCCGCCTTCATCGCCATGAACGGCCCGGCCCAGGGACTCGACACCTTTGGTGGACGGGCCGCGTGGGAGATAGGGGCCTTCGGACTGACCGCCGTGGCCCTCATGAGCATGTTCCTGATGGGCCGGCAAACCCGGGCCGAGGAGGAGAGCGGCCGGGTCGAATTGGTGCGCGCCGCCGTAGTCGGCCGCCATGCTCCGGTAACGGCCGCGCTGGTCGTCGTCTCCGGTGCGAGCATGTTGCTGGGCGCGCTCGTCGCGGCGGGCTTCGCCGCCCTCGACTTTCCCACCGCCGGGTCCGTCGCAATGGGAGGAGCGTTTGCCGCGACGGGGATCGTGTTCGCCGCGCTCACGGCGGTGACGGCACAGGTCACCGAGCACACGCGCGGTGTGTACGGACTGACGGGGGCCTTGCTCGGAATCGCCTACGTGACCCGAGCTGCGGGCGACCTCGGCAACGGCGTCTTGTCCTGGTTCTCCCCCATCGGTTGGGCGCAGGCGGCAAGGCCCTTCGCCGGCGAGCGGTGGTGGCCCCTGCTTCTGGCCGTCGCCGTCGCGGGCCTGCTCACCTACGTGGCCTATGCGCTGGAGGCCCGGCGCGACATGGGGGCGGGGCTCGTCGCCCAGCGCCCCGGCCCCCCGGTTGCCTCGCACCGGCTCACGCGGCCGCTGGGTCTCGCGTTTCGCCTGCAGCGCGGAGCCCTGGCCGGATGGACGGCCGGCCTCTTTCTGAGCGGGCTCGCGTACGGGACGGTGGGCAACGACATCGAAGAGCTGGTCGCCGACAGTCCCGAGATGGCCGATGTGATCGCACAGGCCGGCGGGAACCTGGTCGACTCCTTCTTCGCCACCACAACCTTGATGCTGGCGCTTCTCGGTAGTGGCTTTGCGATCCAGTCGGCCCTGCGCCTGAGATCGGAGGAGACCACGGGACGCGCCGAACCACTGCTCGCGACCGCCATCTCGAGGACCCGCTGGGCGAACTCCCACCTGATCGTTGCGCTCGCAGGGGGCGCAATCGTGGTCGGGGCCGGTGGTCTCGGGACCGGCATCTCCTACGGCATCACCATCGACGATCTCGGCCAGATACCTCGCCTGTTCGGGGCCTCGCTCGTCCATCTGCCGGCGGTCTGGGTGCTCAGTGGCCTTGCGATGGCGCTCTTCGGCGTGAGTCCCCGCGTCGCCATGTTCGCGTGGGCGGCCTTGGCCGCAAGCGTGATCAACGGGTTCTTCGGGCAGCTCTTCGGATTCCCGGACTGGATCAGGAACCTTTCACCCTTCACCCATACGCCTCAAGTGCCCGTGAGCGATCCGACCGTCGATCCCCTCGTTGTGCTGACGGCTCTCGCCGCCGCGCTGGTCGCGCTGGGACTGTGGGGCTTCGATAGAAGAGACCTGACCACGACCTAGGCGGGCCGCTGGACGACCCGCTCGGCGTGGGGGGCGACGTAGGCACGGAGCTGCTTCACGCGGGTCGCAACGACTCCCGTGCCGACCAGACACGCCAGCCCGCCGACCACCACCGATGGGCCAGCCCCGATGGCGCCGGCAACCAGTCCGGCCTCGAGGTCGCCGATGCGCGGGCCTCCACTCACCACCATCAAATTGAGAGCCTGCACGCGGCCACGCAGGTTGATGGGCGTTGCCTCCAACAGCATCGTGCCGCGGAACACCGCGCTGACCACGTCGGCCGCTCCTGCGATAGCGAGGAATATCAGCGTCAGCAACAGCGAGAACAACGACAGCCCGGCGGCTGCGATGGCGGCCCCCCAGACCGCGACCGCGATCACGACCGCGATCCCCTGCCGTCGCACGTGTTTCACCCACCCGGTCGTGAGAGCGCCGATGAGCGCCCCCGCGCTGGGGGCTGCGTACAGCAACCCCAGTCCCGCCGCTCCCAGGCCGAAGGTCTTGTCGGCGAGCTGGGGGAAAACCGCGCGCGGCATGCCGAAGATCATCGCGATGAGGTCGATGACGAAGATGGAGGAGATCAGGGGTGTTCGCAGGCTGAAACTGACGCCCTCTTTGATCAGGCGTCCGCTCAACCGCCCCTCGTCGTCCCTGCGCCCGCCGGCGTGCGGCGGAAGCTTCGGAATCCACCGAAGCGCGATCAGAACGGCAACGAACGTCAGCGCGTCGGCAGCATGGACCCATCCGGGGCTCCCGAAGACGGCGATGACCAGCCCGCCCGCGGCGGGACCAGCGATATGCGTAATCTGGTACGAGACCTGGCGCAGCGCGACCGCCGCCGGCACCTGCTCCTCGGAGATGAGGTCGGGAATGATCGCCGCGCGCGGGGGCCGGTCGATCGCCTCGAACGCGCTTCCCAGCGCAGTGAGCGCGTAGATCGACCAGAGAGAGATGTCGCCGCTGAAGGTCAGCACCGCAAGCGCGATGGAGTCGAGCATCAGCCCGAGAGTCGCGATGAACATGACCTTGCGACGGTCGAACGTATCGGCAATGGACCCGCCGATTATGGAGATGGCGATGAGCGGCACGACCTCGACCAGACCCACGAAACCCACGGCGACGGTCGAGCCCGTGATCGTGTACACCTGAAAGGGAACCGCCACGAGCCTCATCTGAGTGCCGATGAGCGACACGATCTGACCGATCCACAGCGCGCGATACGAAACGGAATCGCGCAGCGGCGCGATGTCGATCGCGATGGACCGAACCGCTCGGAACCTTCGCCCCAATTAACCGTTCTCCGAGTGTCCGGCCCCGCTCAATAGAGGATCGACGAGTACGACTTGAGCTTTTCGCGCCGATGAAGGGCATCGACGAGTCGCACGGTGCCCGAACGCGAACGCATCACGATCGATTGCGTGATCGCGCTCGACCGCTGGTAGCGCACCCCCTTTACGAGTTCACCGTCGGTGATTCCGGTCGCGGCGAAGAAAACGTCCTCCCCGGCGCAAAGATCGTCGGTCGTGAGCACGTCCTTGATGTCGAGTCCCGCATCGACCGCCGCCTGTCGCTCCTCGTCGGTGCGAGGCCACAGCTTTCCCTGGATCACTCCTCCGAGGCACTTGATCGCAGCGGCCGAGATGACTCCCTCGGGGGTCCCGCCGATCCCGAGTAGGAGGTCGACGCCCGTGCCGTCGCGCGCTGCGGCGATTGCTCCTGCCACGTCACCGTCGAGGATGAACTTGATGCGCGCTCCGGCCTCTCTGACCTCTTTGACTATCTCGTCGTGGCGGGGGCGGTCGAGAATGACCACCGTCAGGGCGTCGACGTCCGATGATTTCGCCTTGGCGATTCGCTTCAGGTTCTCGGCAACGGACGCCTCGATGTCCACAACGTCGCGCGCTTCCTCGCCGGTCGCGATCTTTTCCATGTAGACGCAGGGGCCGGGGTCGAACAGAGTGCCGCGCTCGGCCAGGGCGACGACCGCGAGAGCCCCGCCCATGCCCTTGGCGGTGAGCGTCGTTCCGTCGATCGGGTCGACCGCTATGTCCACACGGGGGGCATCGCCGTTGCCCAGTTCCTCGCCCCTATAGAGCATCGGGGCCTCGTCCTTCTCGCCCTCCCCGATCACAACGACGCCGTCCATCGGCACCGTGTCCATCATCAGTCGCATGGCGTCGACGGCCGCTTGGTCCGCAGCCTCCTTGTCGCCGCGCCCCATCCAGCGGGCCCCCGCGAGGGCCGCCGCCTCGGTCACGCGAACGAGTTCCATGGCGAGGTTCCTGTCGGGTCCCTCGCCGGTGGGCCCGGCTTCCAGCATCATGCCTCCTGGTCTCGGGTCGAGCCCGGCTGGCCTCTCAACCCCCTGAAATGCCTTGTTCGATTGGGGTCGAGCGTAACGGGAAAACACAACGCACATGCCAAGACTCAGACGGGTGGACTGCTCCGGACCCGGCTTTACGCGCAAACGACACGGACGGGGGTTCGTGTACTACGACGCGGCCGGGAACCGGATAACCGATGCCGAGATGATCGCGCGGGCCAAGGGTCTCGGCATCCCCCCGGCATGGCGAGATGTGTGGATTTGTGCAGACCCGAACGGCCATCTTCAGGCGGTGGGGACGGATGACGCCGGCCGCAAGCAATACATCTACCACGAGGTGTGGCGGGCCCGCCGGGATCAGGAGAAGTTCGATCACATGATGGACTTCGCGGCCCTGCTCCCGGAAATGCGGGCCATCACTCTCGAACACCTGCAGCTGAAGGGCCAACCGCGCGAGAAGACCCTGGGTCTGGCGGTCCGGTTGCTGGACCGTGGGTTCTTTCGCATCGGAAGCGAGGGCTACGCCGAGCAGAATCAGAGCTACGGCCTGGCGACGATCCAGAAAAAGCACGTGACCATCCGCGGCAGCGAGGTGATCTTCGATTACCGCGCCAAGAGCGGAAAACGGCGCGTCTGGTCCACCGTGGACCCGATAATGCTCGAGGTCATCAAGTCGCTCAGACAGCGGCGAAGCGGCGGTCCCGATCTGCTCGCCTACAAACAGGGCCGCCTGTGGCGCGACGTGAAGTCATCGGACATCAACGACTACGTGCGCGAAATCTCGGGCGGTGACTTCACCGCCAAGGACTTCCGAACGTGGGGGGCCACCGTGCTGGCCGCGGTTGGTCTCGCCGTCAGCGGTTACGCATCCGATTCCGCTGCGGCCCGCAAGAGGGCGATCGCCCGGTCGGTCAAGGAGGTGGCGCATTACCTCGGCAACACGCCCGCCGTGTGCCGCGCCTCCTACATCGACCCGCGGGTCTTCGACCGCTATCTGTCGGGTTGGACGATCTCGCTCGAGTCGATCGGTGAGGGCATGGAGTTCGGCGATCTCTCGACACAAGGACCCATCGAGCGGGCGGTCGTTGACCTCATCGAGGACCGGCGAAAGTCGCCGGCCCTCGAAAAGATCGCCTGAGGCTCAGTTACCGAGCGGCTTGGTTGTGGGAATGGGGCACAGATAGCCGAACTTCTTCGAGGGTAGGTAGCCATCGATCGCCGCGCCCTTCGCGTACCACTGTCGCGGGATCGGAGCTCGCCGAGTCGGGCTGTCCCGGCCGCCCCTGTTGATCCTTAGTACGTCGAGTCCCCGATAGGCGTCGATCGCGTAGACGATGTTCTTAGCCTTCGGTGCCCAGTAGGCGGCCCACGTCGACCCGTTGGCGGGAAGGTAGTAGCCGACCTGGCGAATCTTCGACGGGTTGGTCGTATCCAGAAAGCGCGTTCCCTGCTCGTACCAACCGACGGCCGCGATACCGGCCCGCTGGTCGAACCAGTGCGAGGAACAGTTCACGGCGAGGGGAGCCTTGGAGTCGTCCGCACCTCCGGTGAGGGTTCCGTTCAACTCGGTCTCCCACGTGTCGAGGTTGGTGATCTTCCCTTTGCGCATCCGAATCCGATAGGTCTCGAACTTGCCCTGGCCGTTGCAACTCCCCGGTTGTTCCTCGTCGGTATCGACGTAGTCCTCCTCAGTCACCAGCAGGGTCTTCCCGCGCCGCTGGCTGTTATGGAGGATGAAGTCGTTGAGCTTCGAGGGGTTGGAGGCCTCGGCCCCCGTCTTCGCGACGAGTCTCGGCTTGAGTTGGTTACCGGTCAGCCGGTAGGCCGCCGCTCCACCGCCGCCAACGGACCAGAGAACTCCTTTCGAGTCGCGCTCGGTGTCGTGAGTCACATTGAAGTCGCTATTGGAAGCAACTGAGCGGAAGTCGCCGAGTGACTGGGGGCTGGCCGGATTCGACAAATCCACGACCTCGACGCGCGACCCTCCATCGACCCACAATCGCGAGCAGTCCCGGGTAACGAAGTTCGCAATGTGCCCCGCTCCGTTCCCGGTGCCCTCGAGGCCCAGGTTGTAGGTCGCGAGCAGACTCGGGAGGGCGGGGTTCGAGATGTCGATCACGTACAGCGGAGCGGCCGGGTTGACGGCATCGCTCGCAATGACGAGCAAGTTTCCGCATGCGTCGACGTCCTCGTTCTCGAAGTGAGGAAGCGGTAGCTCCCCGACGATTCTTGGATTCGCCGCCTGCGACACGTCGAACACGGTCAGGCCGGTGGGCCCCGTGGCAAAGCCGTGGTTCCCCTTGAAGTGCATTCCGAACAGCGAGCCGGGCACGTTGCCGAGCACCTTGACGTTGTTCGAGATCGCCAGCGGCGGCGGCGCGGGCAGGACTTGGCCGGCCGCGGGCCCGAGTCCGGTGAAGGCCAGCAGCAGCGCGCCCAGCGCCGCCACGAATGGTGTCAGAAGTCGAGTTCTCATGAGGAGGACTTCGTCGTAGGACGCCCCACTCCTCCATTGCGAACCAACTTCTCGGGTGAATCCGTCAGGCGGGATAGGCGACGATCTCGGTCGCCTTGACCGCCGCCCAGGCCTCCGCACCGGGGACGACGCCGAGATCCGAGACCGCGGCCGCGGTGACCAGCGCGGTCACCGGCACCTCGCCCTCGAGGCGCACCCGCGCGACGTCGTGATACGGCTCCACCGCCGCCACGACTCCCCGCCACGTGTTGCGGGGACTTCCCTCGGGCCGCCGTGCGTACAGCGCCACCGCGCGCGGCGAGACGCTGACGAGCACCTCCCCCTCGGGGGTCCCGGGCACCACGAGCACAGCGCCCGATTCGAGCGTCACGCGGCCGTCGCGCGCGGCACCGCGCCACAGGTTCTGGCCGAACAACTCCGCCACGTATGCCGACCGAGGTCGCCGGCGAAGGTCCTCGGCGGTGCCGGTCTGAACCACGCGCCCCTCGTCGAGCACGACGATGGTGTCGGCGAGCAAAACCGCCTCGACGGGATCGTGGGTGACCACGATCCTGGCGCCCTCGAAGCGGTTCAGGTGCGTGGCCAGAGTCCGCCGCAGTGGGCCGCGCGCCATGGCATCGATCGCGGCCAGCGGCTCGTCCAGAAGCAGAAGCCTCGGCTCGGCCGCCAGGGCGCGGGCCAGGGCCACGCGCTGGGCTTGTCCCCCGGAGAGACTCGAGGGTCGCTGGTTCGCGTAGGACGCCAGGTCCATGCGTTCGAGCCAGCGTCCGGCACGTGTCCGTGCCTCCCTCTTACCCGTGACCGCCCGCAGTCCGAAGGCGATGTTCTCGACCACGCTCATGTGCTCAAACAGCAGGTAGTCCTGGAACAGCAGCCCTACCCGGCGTTTGTCGGTGGGGACGTGGCGGCCATCCGACGTGTCCTCCAAGACGTCGCCGTCGAGCTCTACCCGCCCCCGCTCGAGTTCGACGAGCCCGGCGAGAGCAAGCAGCAGCGTGGTCTTGCCCGCGCCGTTGCGGCCGACCAGAGCCACGGTCTGACCCGGGCGCGCTTCGATGGCCACGTCAAGCTCGAGCGTTCCGCGCATCAGATGAAGTTCGGCCTTAAGGGTCACGGCGAGGACACCAGCCGGTCACGCATGGCCACGATGACGGTCAACGAAACCGCAACGAGCACGAGGCTCAGCGTGATGGCGCCGTCCAAACCCCTTTGGAGCTCGACGTACACCGCGAGGGGGATTGTCTGCGTGCGGCCGGGAAGGTTGCCGGCGAAGGTGATCGTCGCTCCGAACTCTCCCAGGGCCCGGGCCCACGCCAGAACCGCCCCCGCCCCCAGCGCTGGCATTACCGCGGGGAGAGTGATCCGCCACAAGACGGTCCACGGACTCGCCCCGAGCGTCGAGGCCGCGTCCTCGTAACGGACGTCCAGCGCGCGCAGCGCGGCCTCGACGGTCAGCACGAGGAAGGGCAGGGCGACAAAGGTCGCGGCCACCACGGCGCCCGCGGTGGTTCCGAACAACCGAAGGCCGAAGAGCTCTTCCAGCAAGCCCCCGACGAACCCGAGGCGGCCGAGGACGAGCAGCAGGGCGACTCCGCCGACCACCGGCGGGAGCACCAGGGGGAGAAGGGCCAACCCTCGCACCAGAGAGCGGCCGCGGAAGTCACCGCGGGCGAGCACCCACGCCAGGGGCACCCCGAACAACAACGACAACAACGTGGCCAGAAGCGACACTCGCAGCGACAGCCACAGAGCCGCGCGGATCTCGGGCCGCGCCAGTTCCTCGGCCAGGCTTCCCCAGGGCGCGCGCAGCACCAGGCCGACCAGAGGCAGAAGCAGGAACAAGACGCACACCGCGGCAAGCGCTGCGACCAAAAGCGGCGGTTTGGGGCGGGTGTGGCGCGCGCCGCGCGTTGGACTGCTCATGGCAACTGGAAGCCGTGCTCGTCGAGGATTCGGCGGGCGGGCTCGGATTGGACGAAGTCGACGAACGCCCGGGCGCCGCGGTGCGCGCCCTTTAGCGCGGCGATCGGGTAGTTCGTCACCACGTTGTGCTCCTCGGAAATCTCGACGCCTTCGACCGCGGGGTCAGCGGCCACGTCGGTCGCGTACACGATCCCCGCGTCCGCCTCGCCGAGTCCGACGCGCGTAAGGACACCCCGCACGTCGCCCTCCAGCGAATCCGGATCGAGCCTCACCGCGGCGTCGTCGAGTATCCCGCGGGCGTAGTCCCCGGCGGGGCACGCCTCGTTGCACAGGACCACCACGAGCTCGGGGTCCTCGAGGTCGGCCAGGGACTCGATGCGCCGGGGGTTGCCGGCCCGTACCGCGATCGCCATGCGGTTCTGCGCGAACACCCCGGGTGCCTCGGCGAAGCCCTCGTCGGTGACGCGGGCCATGCTCGCTTCGTCCGCCGAAGCGAAGACGTCGGCGGGCGCCCCCTCGACGATCTGCGCCGCGAGGTCCGACGACGCCAGGAAGTTGAGCTCGACGTCGATGCCCTCCTCGGCGGTGAAGTCGCCTGCTATCTCCTCGAAGGCATCGGTCAGAGATGCCGCGGCGAACACGGATACACTCCGCCCGTTTGACGCCCCCTCGCCGGAGCCTCCCGAGCACGCGGTCAGGAGGAGCGCGAGCCCGAGCAGCGCAAATTCCCGCCGGTTACTCATGGGGCGGGAGCTCGATGATGACCGTGGTCGCCTTCACCGCGGCCACCGCCATCACGCCGGGCTCGAGCCCCAGCTCCTCGGCCGCCTCTGCGGTCATCAACGACACCAACCGGTGGCGTCCCGACTGAAGCTCGATCTGCGCGGTTACCTCGTTGCTGATCACCCGGGTCACGATCCCGGCGAAGCGATTGCGAGCCGACTGGGCG
>Ga0214469_1001053_pt1 | contig 10155 bp, 11 predicted proteins | sample RVTome_10_FD_187340 | JGI IMG/M metagenome (GOLD analysis project Ga0214469, IMG submission 187340) | Soil microbial communities from uranium-contaminated site in the Upper Colorado River Basin, Wyoming, United States - RVT153D57 HiSeq ... | reverse complement strand
GCGCGCTGCGACGAACGTCCCGCGGCCGGGCAGCGCCTCGACCACACCGCGCGCCGCCAGCAGCGCGACCGCCCGCTGCACGGTCACCGGCCCGACGCGGTGCGCGGCCATCAGCTCGCGGACCGAGGGCAGCCGCGCGCCCGGCTCGAGGCCGGCGGCCCGGCTCTCGAGGTCGGCGACGATGGCGTCCAGCGTGCGCTCGGGCACGCCGGGAGGCTAGTTCACTCGACGACGGCGGACTCGGGCCTGACCAGGAGGCGGGCCACGACGTCCGGATGCTCCGGGCGGCTGAACAGGAAGCCCTGGGCGGTGTCGCAGCCCGTGGTCTGCAGGTTGCCCAGCTGCTCGGAGGTCTCGACGCCCTCGGCCGTGACCGAGAGGCCGAGCGCGTGCCCGAGCTCGACCACCGCGTTGACGATCGCGACGTCCTCGGAGGAGTGCGGGATGCCGCGCACGAACGAGCGGTCGATCTTCACGCAGTCGACCGGGAAGCTGCGCAGGTACTCGAGCGAGGAGTAGCCGGTCCCGAAGTCGTCGACGGCGATCTTGACGCCGAGCTGCTTGAGCGCGGCGAGCGTCTCGATCGACGCCTCCGGGTCCTCGACCAGCACGCTCTCGGTGACCTCCAGGCACAGCTGCGACGGCTCCATGCCGGTGCGCTCGAGCGCGGCGGCGACGAGGTCGATCAGGTCGTCGTGCGCCAGCTGGCGCGCCGACACGTTGACGCGCACCACGAGCGGCTCGTCGGCGCCGCGCTCGGCCTGCCAGCGCTGCGCGAGCCGGCACGACTCGTTGAGCACCCAGGTCCCGATCGGGACGATCAGGCCGGTCTCCTCGGCGAGCGCGATGAAGCGGTCGGGGCCGACGAGGCCGTCCTCCGGGTGCTCCCAGCGAACCAGCGCCTCGAGGCCGACGATCGCGCCGGTCTCGACCGACACCTCGGGCTGGAAGTAGACGCGGAACTCCTCGCGCTCGATCGCGGCGCGCAGCGCGCGCTCGGTGTGCAGGCGCGTCAGCGCGCGCTGGCGCGTGACCTCGTCGAACAGCATCAGGCGGCCACCGCCGGCCTCCTTGGCGCGGTACATGGCGGCGTCGGCGTCGCGGATCAGCTCCTCGACGTCCTGGTCCGGGTCGGCGGAGAGCGCGATGCCGAGGGAGGCGGCCGACATCGTCTCTCCGTGCGCGAGGTGGAACGGCATGGCGAACGAGCGCAGCACGCGCTCGCCGACGGCGATCGCGTCCTGCTCGTCGGTGATGTCCTCGCACAGGATCGCGAACTCGTCGCCGCCGAAGCGGGCGACGGTCTCGTGCCGGCGCAGCGAGTTCCGCAGCCGCTCGGCGACGGCGGAGATCAGCTTGTCGCCGGCCGTGTGGCCGAGGCTGTCGTTGATGACCTTGAAGCGGTCGAGGTCGAGGAAGAGCACCGCGACGTAGCGGCCGCGGCGGCGCTGGAGCCGCTCGAGCGCCTGGCCGACCCGGTTGTTGAACAGCAGCCGGCTCGGGAGCCCGGTCAGCGGGTCGCGCAGGAGCTGTGTCTCGTTCGTGCGCCAGGCGACGACGTGGGCAGCGCTCGCGGCGAGCACGAACGCGCCGTGGATCAGCGCCCAGCGCCACGGGCTCTCGACCGCGGCCTGGTGGCTGTAGACCGTCTCCGGCGCAATGGCGCCGGCGAGGCCGTGGTGCAGGACCACGTAGCCGATCGCGACCAGGAACGGGAGCCAGTCCTGGTACAGCGTGAGGACCCCGATCATCACGAAGAAGTGGAAGTGCGCCTCGATCGCGCCGTCCCACAGGTGGACGAGGATCGCGGAGGCGGAGATCAGGCCGAACGAGGCCGCGGCCACGCGCAGCTTCATGCTCGCCCACTCGGACGCGGCCAGCAGCGCGGGGACGGCGAGGAAGCCGCCCTCGAGCAGCATGTGCGGCACGCTCTGGCCGCGGACGAGCCCGAACAGCGTCAGTCCGACGACGTGGGCCCACAGCAGCCAGACGATCGTCTGGTGGCGGCGCCGCCAGATGTGCTCGGGCAGCAGCTGGCCCTGCGGCAGCCAGGCCCGGACGATCTCGAGCGCGCGAACCGTCCGGCTGTCGTCGGTCGCCCACCGGTCGCCGCGCGCACGCTCGAGTATCCCGCCGTCGACGTGGCTCATGACACGGTGAATCGGCAGCTATTGACAGAACTTTGCATTTCAGGCGCTCAGCTCAGCGGGTTGGCCGACCGCGGAGCGCAGCAGCGCCATCGCGTCCTGCCCCGGCGACGCCGCCGCCGGGACGGCCACCTTGCACGGCGCCCCGGTCTTGTAGACGAACCGCGTGCGCGCCTCGTGGTAGCTGCGGTCGGCGCCGAAGAAGCACTCGTGCGAGCGGGCGAGCTCCTCGGTCCGGTAGACGCTGAGCGGCTTGACCTGCTCGTCGCGGGCGCGGGCGCGCCGCTTGGCCTCGAGCCAGCGCGGGTGGTCGTCGTGGCGGGCGAGCCGCTCGGCGAGGCCGCAGACCTGCGCGTAGAAGCTCTCGGCGTCCTTGCCGAAGGCGGCGTCGAGCATCCCGATCTCGACCGCCCGGCGCGTGCCGATCGCGGTGAACGGCGACGACGTCAGCTCGGCGGTCAGCTCGGCGCCGATCCGGCGCGGCATCAGGTAGGTCCAGTACTCGGACCCGTACAGGCCGCCCATGTGCTGGTAGTAGGGGTTGAGCACGACGTCCTCGCGAGCGACGACGTGGTCGGCCGCCATCGCGAACGGCACGCCGCCCGCCGCGGCGTCGCCGGCCAGGGCCGAGACGACGACGTGCGAGTCCGTCTCGACGATCTCGCGCACGATGTCGTCGATCGCGTGCAGGTTCCACCAGGACTCCTCGCCCGGGTCCTGCGCCGCCTCGATCACGTTGAGGTGGATGCCGTTGGAGAAGAAGTCGCTGCCGCCGGCGAGCACGATCACGTTGGTCGTGCGGCGGCTGCGGGCGTAGCGGTAGGCCTCGACCAGGCGCCGGCACTGGGCCGTGCTCATCGCGCCGTTGTAGAAGTCGAACTGCAGGTAGCCGACACCCGCCTGCTCGGTGTACTCGATCTCGCGCCACGTGTGGCCGTCGGGGATCGGGGCGTGGATCGGCACGTCGATCTCCGGGACGTCGAGCTCGACGGCGGCGACCTCGAGCGCGCGCGTGGCGGGCAGCTTGAAGTGGTCGGGCCGCTTGAGGTGGGTGATCCAGACGGCCCCGTCGATCGTGGCGCGGCAGATGCCGCCGTTGCGGGTGGCGATGATCTCGCCGGCGTGGCCGCGCAGGCCGCGCTCGCGGTGGACGCCGAAGAGGTGGAACTCGGCGCCGCCGATCGTGTCGAGCACGCCCGGGTGGCCCTCGGCGGCGCGGATGCGCCGGACGACGGTCTCGGTCGAGTCCGCGCTCCAGTCGATCGCGCGCTCGGGCTGGCGGATCAGCGGCCGCGAGCGGCCGGTGACGCCGGGGTCGGAGTAGTCGAGGCGGCGCGGAGTGTCGCCCTTCTCGAGCGCGGCCATCGCGTCGAGCAGCGCCTCGATCGCGCCGCGGCGGACCTCGTGGCGGTAGATGCCGCTCTTGCCGGCCTCGCGCATGCGGAAGTTGCGGGTCCCCCAGATGTCGCCGCCGTCGACCTCCCCGGTGGCCTCGAGCACGGTCACGCCCCACTCGCCCATGCCGAGCTCGATCGCCCAGTCCAGCGAGGACGGGCCGCGATCGCCGACCGGACCGGGATGGACGATCAGGCAGCGATGCTTGGAGTAGATCGACTCCGGGATGATCTTCTTCAGGATCGGGCACACGATCAGCTCGGGCTGATGCCGCTCGACGGCGGCCTCCATCGCCTCGGCGGTCTCGACGACGGCGACCGCGACCGAGTGGCCGAGCTCGGTGAGCGCGATCTGCGCGCGCTGGCTCAGGCTGTTGTGCGCTGAGACCAGGAACAGGATGCGGAGCGGTCGGGCGGACCGCTGCGCCGGCGCCTCGCCGCGCAGCGGGTTCGGGCTCCGGCGGAGAACCTCGTGGAGATGCGTGGCGTCGGTCACACTCCGGGAATCGGCGTGTCGATCCACCCCGAACATCGACCAAGCGTCCAGATGAATACGATCCGGCTCGTGAACGACGTCGAGCACCTGCGCGAGGTGATCGAGCTCGGCGTGCAGTCGGCGTCCGGCGAGGGCGGGCCGTTCGGCGCGCTGGTGGCGGTCGGCGGAGGCGTCGTCGGCCGCGGCACCAACCGTGTCGTCAGCTCGGGCGACCCGACGCAGCACGCCGAGGTCGTCGCGATCCGCGAGGCATGCCGCACGCTCGGCACCCACGACCTGTCGGGCGCGGTGCTGTACGCGAGCTGCGAGCCGTGCCCGATGTGCTTCGGCGCCGCATGGTGGGCGCGCGTGGACCGGATCGTGCACGCCGCGAGCCGTGCCGACGCGGCGAGCGCGGGGTTCGACGACGCGGCGATCCACGCCGACGTCGCGCGGCCGCCTGAGCAGCGCGAGCTCGCGACCGTGCAGCTGCTGGCCGAGGAGGGGTGGCGCCCGTTCGCGGCGTGGGCGGCGAACCCGGACCGGGTCGCGTACTAGCGAGACGAGCGGCAACTGCGGCTGCGTAAGGGGAGCGGGAGCGCCGGCGCAGTCGGTTCCCCGTCGACCGTCCTGCCCGACTGTCGTATAGCGACACCCATCCAGGACAGCGGCTGACATTCTCGCCGCGCGGCCGGCACACCAGGCTCCCTACCCAGACGCAGTTCAGTGGTCGCGCCAGGCCTCGCGCTCGGCCGCGAGCCCCGAGCAGCACGAGGTGCTGCCGCAGTGCGGGCAGGTCGCGTCCGACGCCGCGGACACCCAGCCCGGGTCGCCGAGCGCGGGGTCGCAGTCGAGGTCGGGGGTGCCGAGCGCCCAGGTCTCGAACACCTGGCCGCACTTCGAGCACTCCACGGTGAGCCGCTCGGCCGAGCGCGCCATGACGCGGACGGTAGTTCAGCCGAGGAGCGCCCGCAACTGGCGCTGGACCGCGGGCCGCAGCCAGCCGGTCTCCGTGTCGCCCGCGCTGAGCACGCTCAGGCGCAGGCCGTCGAGCGAGGCGACCACGAGCCGGGTGTCGAGGTCGGGGGTGATCGTCTTCGAGCTCGCCAGCACGCGCTCGCCGAGCGCCCGCAGCCCCTCCCCCCACTCCTCGTGCACCTGGCGCGCCTCCGGCCGGCCGAGCAGCTCGATCTGCAGCCGGTACAGCGCGACGGCGACCTCGCGCTCGCCCGAGACCTGCTCGAGCAGCCAGTCGGAGAGCTCGTCGGCCCAGGCCGAGGCGTCGAAGCCCTCGCCGCCGAGACGGTCGGCGATCGCCGCGATGCGAGCGACCTCGCGCCGCGCGGTCCACCGCAGCGCCGCGATCAGGATGTCAGCCTTGTCGGCGAAGTGCCACGTGGTCGAGGAGAGCGCCACGCCGGCCTCGGCCGCGACCCGGCGGTGCGTAACCGCCGCGACGCCCTCGCGCGCGACGATGCGGACCGTCGCGGCGACGATCGCGTCGCGCACGCGCTCGGAGGCCTCGGCTCGAGAACCGGTGGCGGCGGGCACGCGCAGGATCGTAGCCGGTACGGGCGTACTTGCACAGCGAGTACGCTCGTACTAGGCTCCGCGCGCCCATGGCCGACAGTCCGACCACGCGCCGTTCGTTCTTCGGCCTCGCAGGCAGCGCCGCGCTGCTCTGCACGATCGGTGGCGAGGAGGTCGTGGTCGACTCGCCGGACGCGCTGGGGAAGGCCGACGCGGCGGCCGCGCGGGTGCGCAGGCCGAAGGCGGCGCTGGCCCAGGACGTGCCCCAGCTCCAGCCGCAGCCCGGCGGCGTCCGGCGCGAGTACTGGATCCAGGCGAAGACGCACCGCTGGAGCATCGTGCCGAGCCGGCGCGACGACTGGCACAACCGCCGGATCCCCGGGCGGACCGTCTACCGCGCCTACACCTACACGGAGATGACGCCCGGCTTCGCGGCGCCCAAGCACGGGCCGACGATCCCCGGTCCGACGCTGCACGCCGAAGTCGGCGACGTGCTGGTCGTGCACTTCCGCAACGCCGACCGCAGGCTGCGCCAGGCCGTGACGATGCACCCGCACGGCGTCAAGTACAGCCCCGAGTACGACGGCGCCTACATGGGCGAGTACACGCACGCCGGCGGCTTCGTCGGTCCCGGCGAGACGTTCACCTACCAGTGGGAGTGCACGCCGGACTCCGTCGGCTCGTGGCCGTACCACGACCACGGGCCCAACCACACGCTCAACACCTTCCGCGGGCTGTTCGGGATGCTGCGCATCCGGCCGAGGGGCGAGCCGCTCCCGTCCCTGCACCGCGCCCTGTTCGCGCACCAGCTGCCGCCGCCCGTCACCGGGCTGCAGCGGAACTTCCAGTGCATCAACGGCCGCGCCTATGCCGGCAACACCCCGACCATCCGCGCGCGCGTCGGCATGCTGGTCGAGCTGACGGCGTTCGGCATGGACAACGAGTTCCACACGTTCCACATCCACGGACACCGGTGGAAGGACCCGTCGGGCCAGTACGTGGACAACCCGTCGATGGGGCCGAACGAGCACGTCACGGCCCGCTTCGTAGAGGACAACCCGGGCCGCTGGCTCTACCACTGCCACGTCTTCTCCCATCAGGACACCGGGATGACGGGCTGGTACGTCGTCGACCCGTAGACCGAGGAGGGAACCATCCGTACTTCGCTGAGGATCGCCGGCACGGGTCTGCTGGCGGTCGCGCTGCTCGCGCCCGCCGGCGCGAACGCCCAGACGTACCCAGAGCCGAAGGAGCCGGGCAAGGTGGAGCCCAGGCCGAAGCGCCCGTACGCGACGCACACCGTCTGCAAGAAGCGCGGCCGGTGCGACTTTCGCACCATCCAGCGCGCGGTCAACGGCGCGGACGCCGGCGACACGATCAAGGTCCGGCGCGGGGTCTACCGCGAGGCCGTGCGGATCGACGGCCGCAAGAAGCGCTACCTGAAGCTGATCGGCAATCCCCGCCGGCCGGCGCGCGTCGTGCTCGACGGGCGCGGCCGCAAGCAGAACGGCATCGCCGTCAACAACGCCGACGAGGTCAGCGTCAAGGGCTTCAAGGCGCGCAACTACCGCGCCAACGGGTTCTTCTTCACGAACCTCAACGGCTACACGATGAACCACCTGATCGCGCAGAAGACCGGCGTCTATGGTCTCTACGCGTTCAACACGATCGGCGGGCGGATCCTCAACTCCGAGGCCTACTACGTCAACGACGGCGCCTTCTACATCGGGCAGACGCCGCCGCAGGACAAGCCGAAGCAGACGCTGGTGCGCAACGTCGAGGGCTGGGGCAGCCCGATCGGCTTCAGCGCCACCAACATGCGCTACGTGACGATCACCAAGAGCCGCTTCTACAACAACGCGGTCGGCATCGTCCCGAACGCGCTCGACTCGGAGAAGTTCCCGCCGCCCGAGAAGAACGTGATCACGGGCAACGAGATCTTCTGGAACAACTTCAACTTCCACGAGGGCGACCCGCCGTTCACGCGCCCGCAGCCGACGGCGACCGGCAACCTCGTCCCGCTCGGGACCGGGATCCTGCTGCTCGGCGGGCGCGACCACCGGATCGAGGACAACAAGATCTACGGCAACTTCCTCACCGGGATCGCGGCGATCGACGGCATCCTGCTGGTCGAGAACCCGCTCGCGGTCTCGCTCGATCGCAACATCATCCGCGACAACGAGTTCGGCCTCGGCGGGACCGACCTCAACGGCCGCGACATCGCGTACGACGGCAGCGGCACCGGCAACTGCTTCACGCTGGCGCCGACCGACACGGCGTTCCCGGCCGACCGCTCGACGGTCGCCGGCTGCTCGACCGCGAACGTGGACGGCGACGCGCGGAATCAGATGATCGCGTGGACCGGCCAGGGCGCGCTGGCGGGCTGGTCGGAGCACCCGCACCCGCCCAAGAAGGGCTACGAGCCGCTGGAGATCTTCGAGCGGTGAGGGTCGCCATGCTGATCGCCGGCGTCGCGCTCCTGTGCGCGGCGCCGGCGCAGGCCGCCAAGCCCAAGGGCAAGACGGTCCGCATCTACGACAACTACTTCCTGAAGGACTCGATCACGGTCAAGCGCGGCGCCGTCGTGACCTGGCGCTGGCCCGGCTTCGCCGAGGCCGGCGACGTGCACGACGTCAAGCTCAAGTCCGGACCCAAGGGCGTCAAGAGGTTCCACTCCGAGGCCGCGGCGACCGACTACCGGTTCCGGCGCAAGCTCCGCAAGCCGGGCCGCTACCGGATCGTGTGCACGCTGCACGAGGGCATGAAGATGAAGGTCCGCGTGCGCCGCGTGTACTAGCGCGCGATCAGGCCGCCCTGCGCGGCGACCGGCTCGATGCTGAGCTCCATCAGGAAGCGCAGGTCGTCGGCGGGCAGGAACGCCGTCACCGCGGCGACGACCGACGCGCCGGCGCGCTCGGGGTCCGACCAATCGGCGGCGCGCACTGCGTCGAGGAACGTGTGGATGTACGTCTCCTGCCAGTCGAGCATCTCGAGCCCGGCCGGCTCGCCGTGGCCGGGGTGCAGGCGGGCCGCGGGCGGCAGCTCGCGCCGCAGGCGCGCCAGGTTGGCGAGCCACTGCTCGTGGAAGCCGTCGGCCAGGTAGGCGTGCATGCGGCCGTAGAACTGGTCGCCCGAGAACGCGCTGTCGCCGAGCAGCCAGACCCCGTCGTGGGGCGACTCGCCGGGGCCGAGATCGAGCGCGGTGAACGTCAGGCCGGCGAGCGTGACCTCGTCGCCCCCGGCCACCGCCCGGTCCGGGAAGACCCGTCGCGCCGGCCACTCGTCACCGAACATCGGACGCAGGATCTGCTCCTTGGCGTCGTCGTCGCGCCGGATCGCCTCGGCGACGCCGGCCAGCGCGTAGATCGGTGCCTCGGGCAACTCGACGAGCCCGCCGTAGTGGTCCGGGTGCGCATGGGTCACGAGCACGCCGGCCAGCGGCTTGCCGGTCGCCTCGACACGCGCCCGCAGGCCGCGACCGCCAGACACGGTGAGCGTGCCGTCGACCACGACGACGCCGTCGTCTCCTTCGATCACGTAGGCGTTCACCGGCACCGTGTCGGCGCTGCCGGTGAAGCGATGGATCCTTGTCATGCTGCGGATGCAAGCAGCGCACGAACCGCCCCACAAGACGGCACTCGGAGGTGCCCATGGCCGACCTCGAGCTCCCGATCCAGCCGAACGTGCTCAGCCAGGACTGCGCGTCGCGACGAGCGCTCGAACTGGTCTCCGAGAAGTGGACGGCGCTCGTCGTCTACGCACTCGTCGCCGGCCCGAAGCGCCACGCCGAGCTGCTGCGGATGATCGAGGGGATCTCGCAGAAGATGCTCACGCAGACGCTGCGCCGGATGGAGACGGACGGTCTCGTCGCGCGCGACGTGCTCGACCCGGAGCCCCCGCGGCACGTCGAGTACCGCCTCAGCGCGCTGGGCGAGACCCTGGCCGAGCCGCTCGTGGCGCTCTGCCGCTGGGCGATGGACCATCTCGACGAGGTCCAGGACGCGCGCGCGGCGCGCGCGGCGCCCGCGCTCTGAGTTCCGTCCGCGAGTGGCTCTACCGTGGCCGGACATGGCGTTGTCCGCCTGTCCGAGCTGCGACTCGAGCTTCCTGCAGCCACTGCGCTGCGAGCCGAAGGGGACGGGCGACGTGCTCGTCGATCTCCGTTGCCCGGAGTGCATGACCCATCTGCAGGCGCCGTTCACGCGCGCCGACATGGCCGAGCTCGATCGTCTCCAGAGCGAGTGGCGCGAGGAGATCGTCGCCGCCTACGAGCGGTCGGTGACCGAGAGCATGGAGGCGCTCGCCGCCTGCCTCGTCCCCGCGCTCGCCGCGGATCTGATCGGCGCGGACGACTTCGCGCCGCTGCCGCGCCGCGCCGCGTAGCTGGTTGATTCCGCGACCACCACGATCGCCTGACGCGGCTTGCGGCGCGGGGCGCTGTGCGGGCTGCGACGGGTCCGGGAACGTCGACTGCGGCCGGGTAGGGTGGGTGGTGGTCCCCGAGGGTTTGTGCACTGCCGGGGCCGGCGGGCGGGGTCGATGCACGTTTCACCCGCATACGAGGGGTTTCGTGACGATGCGAGACCTCGCGGGCCGCGCGGTGCACGTT
>Ga0214469_1001052_pt1 | contig 10158 bp, 3 predicted proteins | sample RVTome_10_FD_187340 | JGI IMG/M metagenome (GOLD analysis project Ga0214469, IMG submission 187340) | Soil microbial communities from uranium-contaminated site in the Upper Colorado River Basin, Wyoming, United States - RVT153D57 HiSeq ... | reverse complement strand
GCCGCGGCGGCGGACGTCGCGTACGGGCGGCCGCCCCGCCCGCCGCGGGTGGCGCTGACCGGCAGCCAGCCGGCCGCCGACACCGGCGCAGCCACCCTGCCGGAGACCGCGGCGCCCACCCGGGCCGGGGACCGCCCGCCGGCCGACCGGGCGGCGCTGGTCCGGGACGTCCACGCGGCCGGCATCGCGGCCATCCGGCGCCATCTCGACGTGGGGTTCTTCGAGCACATCACCGCCGCCGACGTCTCCTACGTGCTGGCCACACTGGACCAGTACGAGCTCGCCACCGCCACCGCGATCATGCAGGAGGTCGGCACCCCGTACCGGGACCGGCTGGCCGACCACCTGGCACCCGGGCAGCGGCGCCGGCACCGGCGGTCGGTGCTGGCCTGCTACGGCGCGATGGGACGCCGGGAGCGGCAGCGCCGGGACGCCCGGCTGTTCGACGGCCTGAGCCTGTCCGGCCTCGCCCCGGCCGAGCAGGCCACTGTGGTGGCGGTGCTGCGGGACCTGTCCGACCAGACCTTCGAGGACCTGCTGGCCGGCGACCAGCGGGGGCGGCTCCTGGCGATCATGCAGACCCCGGTGGCCGAGGACGCGGAACAGCGCTCGGCGGTCACTGCCTTGTCGGCCCGGCTGGAGGCGCGGCTGGAGGCGCGCCGGCAGGCGGCCACCGCCCGCACCCGGGAGATCCGGCGCCGGGCCGCGGAGCTGCTGCGCAGCCCGGACGCCGAGCAGGCCCGGCAGGCGCTGGCGCTGGTGCGGGAGCTGCTGCCGGGCGGGACCGCGGCCACCGGCGGCGCGCCCACCGAGCGGCCCCGTTCGGAGGCGCTGGCCCAGGTGGTGGCCGACCTGGAGGCGGGCGGGGCGGTCCGGCGGGCGATCGGCGCACTGCCGGGCGCCGAGCGGGTGGAGTCCCACCCGGCCGGCGGGGTGCTGCTGGAGGTGATCCGGCACCGGCCGGTGGCCGCCAACCTGGCGCACTTGCAGACGCTGCTCTCGTACGGCTTCCTGGACTGGGCGATCCGGGACTGGGAGGCGTGGCTGGCATACCAGATCGTGCGCCGGCTGCCGCCGGAGGACCAGCAGCGGTGGCGTCGGCTCGACAATGGACGCTGGTTCCGCCGGCTGGAGGACAACCTGCCGGAGGAGCTGGTCGTCTCCGGCGCCTACCAGGGGGTGGTGCTGGAGCGGGACGAGCAGGGCGCCCTGGTGGACGTGGCCTCCCGGATCGCCGGCACGCTGGCCACCCGCGCCGGCCGGGCCGCCTGGCAGCGGATCCTGGCCGCCTGCCGGGAAGGGATCAACCAGGCGCGGGCACCCGGGCTGCTGGTCCAGATCCAGTCGGTCGGGGAGGCGACCCAGACCGAGCCGGAGCGGACCGAGCTGCGCCGGGCCGTGGTGATCCGGCTGGACCAGCTCGGGTACGCCAGCGAGATCTTCGCCCGGCTGCCGGACCGGTTCCTGCTGCAGCTCGACCACCTGAACCTGGTCCGCCGGATCGCCGCGCTGCGCGACCCGGAACACTTGCGCCGGCAGGTGTACCAGCTGATCAGCCGGAACTGGTGGCGGCAGGTCCCGGTGTTCGGCTACTTCTTCCCGGCGTGGTCGGTCTCCGCGCACGACGCGTTCGTGGCCTTCCAGCTGGCCCGGCTGCTGCCGGCGGCGGACCGGGCGGAGCTGGAAGCCAGCGGACACTGGGCGGCGATGTTCGACGCGATGACCGTCGAGATGCGACACTCCACCGGGATGCACCTGTTCACCGACCGGGACGGCCGGGAACGGGACCGGCTGCGGGACCGGCTGCGGGACGACCGGCTGTGGCGGGCGGAGCGGGCCGCCGAACTGCGCACCCTGGTACGGATGGCGATCGAGCTGGGGCAGCGGCGGTTCATGTTCGACCGGTCCCGGGAAACCAGGGCGTTCGCGGTGCCGCAGCTGCGGCCGATGGTGGACGAGTTCGAGCTGTACTCCGAGCCGGACCGGACCAGCTACCGCCCGGAGCGGGTGACCGCTGCGGGCGGGCCGCGGTACCTGTGGGAGCTGCTGGCCGACGTCGGCGGCTGGCTGTGGGTCAAAGTGCCCGCACTGGTGGCGGTGCTGAGCCGGACCCGGCTGGGACTCAACCTGGTCGGGGCGGAGCGGCTGGACCTGAACCAGCTGCAGGCGCTGGCCGGCGGGGAGCTGGGTGGGGCGGTGCTGGCCGGCTCGGTGCCGAACCAGCTGACCCTGCTCTACCACCCGCGGGACGGCCGGCTCCGGCTGGAGCTGGCCGAGCTCCAGATCGACCGCGTCAACCAGGTCAGCGCCGGGCTGGGGATCCGGACCAACCGGGTCACCATCCGGGGACTGTCCGCCGAGGCCAGCTTCCCGGCCCAGCAGCTGGACCGGCCGGCCGCGGTGCAGCTGCGGCTCCGGCAGGCGGAGCTCACCGACCTGCTGGTGACCGGGGACGAGCTGCTGGCCGGGATCGCCCGGGTGGCACTGCGGACGCTGCAGCTGAACGCGAGCCGGACCGGGCTGGAACACCCGGTCCCACCGCCCCCGGGCGAAGACTTCCACCTCCCGCTGGGGGTGCTCTCGCTGCTGGTCGACTTCATCGTGGACCTGGTCCGGCGGGTCCAGTACTACCGTCGCGGTGAACGCTCGCTCGCCCAGCTGCAGGGCATCCAGGTCATGGTGGACAGCGTGGAGCTGGCGGGGCTGGCGTACGGGGCCGACCTGACCGCCGCCTCCGCCCGGGTGGAGAACGTCTTCCTGGGGGCCGGGTTGAACCGCGGCGCCTACCTGCGGGCACTGCGGGAGGTGCTGCAACGCCGGCTGGCCCGGGCGCGCACCCGCGGCGACGCGGCCGCGGTCACCACCATCGAGCAACGGATCGCCGACGTGGACCGGGAGCTGGTGGAGATCCGGGGCCGCCAGCAGCGGCTGGGCGAGCTGCACCGCAAGTATGTCGCCGATCCGGGCAGCCTGACCGCGGCCGAGCGCCAGGCGGCGGCCGGCCTGGAGCGGGAGCTGGCCGGCGGCACCGCAGTCGACATCGGACGGCTGGAGCTGGCGGGCCTGTCCGGGGATCTGCGCGCGGACCGGCTCTCGCTGGCCGGCCTGACCGGCGACGTCGCCTCGCCGGTGTTCACCCCGCACACCGCCCCGCTGTCGTCGGTGTTCGTCACCGACCAGGAGCGGATCGCGCAGTTCCGCCGCTCCGGGCCGCAGCGCCCGGCCGGGGCGGCCGGACCGGCGCCGCTGCAGCTGCGGGCCGAGGAGGCGGCCGCCGCCGGGCTGCGCTACCTGGGCGAGATCCCGGCCGCCGCCTCGCTGGAGAAGCAGTTCGCCGCCCTGCCGCCGGGCACCCCGGCGGCGCGCCGGGAGCTGCTGCGCCGGCTGGCCGACCAGGTGGCCGGGTACGAGGCGCTGGACCGGCGCGCCCGCGGCCGGGAACCGCCACCGGTCACCGCGGACGAGCGCCGGGCGCTCGGGCTGGAGCGGGAGCGGCTGCGGATGGTGTTCGGCCTGCGGGTGACCGGCCTGGCCGTCCAGGGAGTCGGGGCGGACCTGCTGTTCGGACCCGGCCTGGCCGACCTGGTGTTGCGCGGCGGCGCGCTGGACTCGGTCACCGCCACCGGGGTGGAGTACGGCGGGTACTTCCGGGCCGAGGAGGTCACCGGGCGCGGGCTGACCGGCGGGCCGCTCCCCACCCGGGCCGGGGACCGCAGCGCCTACCGGTTCGGCGCGCAGGAGCTGCGCGCTCGCGGGGTCACAGTGGACTGGGCCGGCAACCGGGCGGCCGAGGTCGGGGTCACCGGGGTCTCCGGCGAGCTGGCGGTCCGCCGGGCCGCCCCCGGCCGGCCCGCCACCAGCTACCGGGCCCGGCTGTCGGTGGGCCGCGCCGCGGTGGCCGGGATCGACTACCGCACCGGCACCGCCTGGGTGCACTCGGAGGGGGCCACCACGGTCACCGGGATCTCGCTGGCGGCCGAGCTGGCCCGCCGCACCGCGGCCGGCGGCGGCTGGGTCGCCCGGGTGGAGCAGCTGCACCTGGACCGGGTCGCCGCAGACCGGCTGATCTTCGAGCGGAACGGGCCAGGTGACCCGTACCGGGTGGAGATCACCTCCGGGGCGCTGCTGCACATCGATGTCCGGGATCTGGTGTACCCGATCCCGGCGGTGCCGGACCCGGCCGCCCGGGGGCCGACCGGCCGGTTCGAGCTGGGCGGGATCGACCAGCTCCGGTTCCAGGTGGCGCTCGGCGCACTGGGCAGCGGCTCGGGGGTGCTGTCCAGCGTGACCGAGACCGGCGCGCCGCGGACCACCGGGCTGCTCACCGTCCGGCTCGCCAGCGATGGTGAGGACATCGACCTCAATGGGCTGGTGCTCACCGGAGGGGAGGTGCGCACCCGCAGCGGCCGGGTGCGGATCCGGCGGCTCCAGGTAGGAGCGTCGGTGCACCACTCCGGGGACACCTGGACCATCCGCAGCCTGACCATCCCGCAGCTGCGGCTGGGGTGGCTGCGGTGGCGGACCGGCGACGGAGCGGTGGTCAGCTCCACCGGTGGGGCCGGGCTGACCGGGCTGCGCGCCCGCGGCACCATCACCGCCCCGACCGGCGGGCCGATCCGGGTGCGGGTGGAGGAACTGGACATCGCCGCGGTCACCGCGGACCAGCTCCGGTACCGGCAGGACCCGATCGACATCACGATCGGCCCGCGCGCCCCGGGCCGGGCCGGCCGGCCACCACTGGAGATCCGCGACATCCGGCTGCGGGACTTCCAGTGGAGCACCGGTGCGGCCCCGACCGGCCGGCTGACGCTCGGATCGGCGGCGGTGGAGTTCCAGGCCCAGCTCACCGAGCGGCTGCAGGCCGGCGCCACGATCAACCTCAGCTCGCTGCACGCCACCTTCACCGAGCGGGGGCACGTGCTGCTGCGGGCCCGCGGCTCCGCCGACGCCGACCTCAGCTATACCGGGCCGGTGCCGGGTGGGGTCGGCGCTCCGGCCGGGGCGACCACCGTGCACACCAGGGTGGACGGACTGGACACCGGGGTGGTGGACATCGGGGGGAACGCGATCGAGTTCGGCCCGGGCAGCCAGCCGGGGCTGGAGATCCGGGAGATCTCGGTGGACCGGATCGACTACTGGTCCCCCGGCCTGCGGGTGGAGAGCCTGGCCGGCGGGCGGGGGGTGGTGCTGCACCGGCCGCACGCCCGGCTGCGGGTGGACCTGCGCACCGCCGCGCAGCGGCGGGCGATCGGTCCGGACGCCTCGGCGATCGGCCGGATCGTGCTGCGGGAGCTGGGGATCGACTCGATCGAGCTGGACGGGGTCCGGATCACGCTGCCGGATCTGGTCCCGCCGGACCCGGCCGGGATTGCCCGTCCGGTGCAGCTGTGGCTGCCGGCCGGCGAGCCCGGCGTACTGCGGGGGATCAACCTGGTGCTGCCGGCCGCCGGCCTGGAGCTGGCCGCCCCGACCAGCTCCACCGGGAAGTGGTCCATCCCGGACCTGCACCTGCAGATCAGCGGCGAGACCGACCCGGGCACCGGCACCCGGACCGGGCCGGCGCTGCTGCTGCCCCGGCTGCGGGCCAGCGTCGGGGGCGTTTTGGCGGATGCCAGTGCCCGGGTGGCGACCGAGCGGATCGACATCACGCTACTCAGCGGCGGCGGCACCGAGGTGGATCTGCGGCGGCCCAGCATCACCGCGATCCAGGCGCTGTTCCGCAGCCGCCCGGAGCACCGGCTGCAGATCACCGGGCTCGGTCCGGTGGAGCCGGCGGAATCGGGTGGGGTCCGGGCCGAGCGGGTGCAGTACGCCGGCCGGACCGGCGAGCTGGCGGTCACCGACCTTGGACTGAACCGGCTGCGCTACCTCGACGCGGCCGCCGGGCTGGAGATCACAGTGGACCGGGCGAGCCTGCCCGGTCAGGTGAAGGCCACCCTGCCCGGCCCGGGCCGGCAGCTGGCCGGACGGATTCCGGAGCTGGACATCAACGGCGCCTGGTTCCAGGTCGACTTCCCGGCCGGCCCGCCGGGACCGGCCCCGGCGCCGGCGCCGCCGTCCCGCCACCCGTGGACCGACCTGCTCGGTCAGCTCGGGCCGTTCCAGCAGGTCTTCGACTCGTTGCAGGGCAGCATCGGGCTCACCCTGCACCAGACCTACACCGGCTGGTTCCGGACCGACACCCCGGTCAACCTGCAGATCGTGGACGGGCAGCTGGACTACTACGAGGTCGAGCGGCAGATCATCAAGGGCTGGCGGACCCTGGTCTACTTCGAGCTGCGCCGCCGTCCCCGGCCGGAGCTGTGGCTGCTGCTGGAATCGCCGTTCAGGCCCGACCAGGCCGACGAGGGGATGAAGCTGCCGCTGGCGGTCTGGTCGCTGGCCACCGACGAGTTCCGGCAAGCCGACCGGCACTCGCAGATCCGGATCTGGCGGCTGCTGAATGTGGAGGGACCGCTCCGGGTGGACCTGGACAAGCCGTCCAAGCCGGGCGGTGGCGGGCCCGGCGGACCGAGTCCGGTGGAGCTGCGGCGGATCGACGCGCAGCTGGCGGTCCGCAGCGTTCGGCCGATCCCGATCGGCCTGGACCGGGTCTCCGGCGGCAAGGTCGCCGGCACGCTCACGCTGGCCCGCAACGCGCTCAGCGACCTGCGGGTCACCGGCCAGCTGCCGGGCGGGACCGGGTTGGGGACGGTCGGCCTCTCCCAGGCCGAGGTGCAGTCGGTGGACCTGCGGGTGCCCGGCAGTCTCGACCTGGGGACCGGGGCGATCAGCATCTCCGGGATCAGCCACGTCCACCTCTGGATGAGCCAGAACTGGGACCCGAAGAAGCTGACCGGCCGGGTCACCCGGGCGCGGGCCCGCAACATCACCTGGAGGGTGCCGTGAGGTTCCCGCCCCGTCTCACCCGCGGCACCGGCCCCGCGCCGGTGCGCCGCCCGTCCGCCGTGCCGCGGTGGGCCGCCCGGCCGCAGGCCGAGGCGGAGGCGGAGCGGGCCGGGCAGGCGCTGCTCCGCCCGGGTGCGGCGGTCGGGCCGGTGACCGGCCGGGCGCCGGAGCCGGACCCGGCCGGGGCGGCCCGGCTGCCCGGGCCGGGGCGGCCGCTGGAACCGGTCACCCGCGGCTTCTACGAGCGCCGGCTCGGTGCCGACCTGCGCCGGGTGCGGGTGCACGACGGGCCGGCGGCGGTCGCCGCGGCGGCCGAGCAGCACGCCCGCGGCTACACGGTCGGGGAGCACGTGGTGCTCGGCGGCGGTGCCGACCCACAGCTGCTCGCGCACGAGCTGGTGCACGTACTGCAGCAGCGCCGGGCCGGCCGCCCGGTGGTGCAGCGGCAGGAGCAGCCGACGCGACCACAGCTGTCCGGAGTGGGCCGGAACCCGCCCGATGTGGACTTCACGGTGCCGGCCGCCCGGCCGTCCTCGGAGGACGCGCACGTGCTGTTCCGGCAGGACTCGATCTCGCTCGCCCAGCTCGACCTGTCCAAGCTGCAGGCCCGGCTGGAGGCGGCGACCGGCCCGCTGCTGGTCCACCTGGACGGGTACGCCAGCAACGAGGGGGATCAGGACTACAACCTGAACCTGTCCGCGCACCGGGCCGCCGCGGTACGGGCGGCGCTGCTCCCGCTCCTGCCGGACGGCTCGGAGGTGAAGCTGTACGCGCACGGCGCGACCGCCGAGTTCGGTGGGCTGGCCGGAAACCGGCGGGTCGGGATCCGGTTCGAGGAGCTGCCGGCGCAGCCGGTGCCGCCCACCGGCATCCCGTCCGGGCTGGCCCGGCGGCTGCGGCTGGTGCCCGACCTGGAGCTGCGGATCGACCCCGGCTCGATCCCGTTGCCGCCCGGAGCGCTGCCGCCGATCCCGCCGCTGCGGCTGGACGAGTCCTGGCCCGGGCCGGTGGGTGCCGGGACCATCCCGCGGCGCCCGTACCGGCCGCCGCCGGCGCTTCCACCGCCGATCCCGCCGCCGGTGCCGGTGGGCGGGACCGCCGGGGCGGCCGAGCCGTTCCGGCCGGAGCTGTTCCGGCTCACCCCGCGGCCCGAGCTGGTCGACTGGGGGAAGCTGCGGCAGACCTTCACCGACCACGGGGCGGGCGCGATCAGCCCCCGGCTGGCCGCCGACGCCGCCGCCTTCACCAGCTACTGGTACTACCACTACCGGTCGCTGGGGCTGCCGCACGAGCGGGCGTTGAGCCTGGCGAACTTCGGCACCCGGTTGACGGTGGGCACCGAGCTGGCCAAGGAGGGCAACACCGCGGCCGACCGGATCGACAACGAGCTGCGCCAGCACGGGCTGCCGACCCCGATCGGGGGCACCGTGGACGTGCTGGACCTGTGGCGCAAGGCGCGCGACTGGCGAGCCAGGAAGAAGAAACCGGGAGGTGGCGGCCGATGAGCCAACCGAACTCACCGCGCGTGATCCGGGGCGGGCTGGTGCTGCTGGACCCGGTCACGAACGCGGTCCGCCGGGTGATCCCGTTGCAGTACAACCCGGACACCCTCACCCGCAGCTTCCAGGTCCGTGGCGCCGGCGGCGAGGCCGGGGCGCGGGCGGAGGCGCTGCGGCTGACCGGGCCACCGGTGCAGAGCATCAGCCTGGACGCCGAGTTCGACGCCACCGACCAGCTGGAGTTCCCGGAACAGAACCGGGTGGCGGTGCAGGTCGGGCTGCGCGCGCAGCTGGCGATGCTGGAGACCATGGTCTACCCGAGCCACCAGGCGGTCCGCCGGGCCAGCGAGCTGGCCGGCCAGGGCCGGCTGGAGATCACCCCGATGCCGGCCCCGCTGACCCTGTTCATCTGGAGCAAGCACCACGTGACCCCGGTCCGGATCACCGAGCTGACCATCACCGAGGAGAGCTTCGACACCCGGCTGAACCCGATCCGGGCGAAGGTCCACCTGGGCCTGCGAGTCTCCACAGTGAACGACGTCGGGGCCACCAGCCGGGCCGGCGGCCTGGCGATGACCCACCACCAGCGGCTGGAGCAGCTGGCCGTCCGGCCGGCCCCGGCCGGGCTGGCCACGCTCGGGATCGGAGCGCTGCCATGACCGCCCCGGATCCGGCCGCGATCCTCGCCGACCTGACCCAGGCCGCCGCCGCCCACCGGGTCGCCGGCGGGCACCAGGCGCCGAACAGCCGGTACCGGGACACCCCGACCGCGCAGCGCACCAACCCGGACGGCACCCTCACTGTCCATCTGCGACGCCGGTTCCTGCCGGACCCGGAGCAACTGGCCACGCTGGGCCGGGTGACGGTCTCGGACGGGGACCGGATCGACACGCTGGCCGCCGAGGTGACCGGGGACCCGACCCAGTTCTGGCGGCTCGCCGACGGCAACCTGGTGCTGCGGCCGGAGGAGCTGGTGGCGCAGCCGGGCCGGGTGATCCGGGTGACCGCCCCGGAAGGGCTGCCCGGGGGTGGTCCGGGTGCTTAGGGGAGTCACCTTGAGCCTGCTGCTCGGCCCGCTGCGGGTGCAGCCGGTGCCGGCGGAGCTGGCCGAGGCGCTGCTGGAGGCGCAGGTGACCGTGACCGCCGGCCAGCGCAGCGGGTTCCAGCTCCGGTTCGCGCTGGCCAAGGGCGGGCTGCTGGACCGGGAGCTGCTGCCCGGCCGGACCCTCGACCCGCCGAACCGGGTGATCCTGGTGGTCACGGTGGACGGGACGCCGCACGTGCTGATGGACGGCGTGATCACCCGGCACGACCTGGCGCCCGGCAACGAGGCCGGCCAGTCCACGCTGACCGTGACCGGGGTGGACGTCAGCCAGATGATGGACCTGATCGACCTGACCGGGCTGCCGCTGCCGGCGATGCCGCCGGAAGCCCGGGTGCTGCTCGGGCTGGCGCCGTTCGCCGCCTACGGGGTGGTGCCGCTGGTGGTGCCGAGCGTGCTGCTGCTGGCCCCGAACCCGCTCACCGAGGTGCCCGGCTGGCAGGGGACCACCTACGCGTACCTGACCCGGCTGGCCGAGGAGGTCGGGTACGCCTTCTACGTGGAGCCGGGGGCCCAGCCCGGTATGAACATCGGCTACTGGGGACCGGAGATCCGCACCGGGCAGCCGCAGCCGGCCCTGAGCGTGAACCTGGACGCGGCCACCAACGTGGAGTCGCTGTCGTTCTCGTTCGACGGCCTCGGCAAGAAGGTCTATTTGGTGCTCGGGTA
>Ga0214469_1001051_pt1 | contig 10159 bp, 8 predicted proteins | sample RVTome_10_FD_187340 | JGI IMG/M metagenome (GOLD analysis project Ga0214469, IMG submission 187340) | Soil microbial communities from uranium-contaminated site in the Upper Colorado River Basin, Wyoming, United States - RVT153D57 HiSeq ... | reverse complement strand
GCGATCTCGGCCTCGAGCACGTATCGCTCGGCGAGAGTTATCAGTTCGGATGCCACAACAGGATGCTACTAGCGCCTCACCCGGACGAGGTCTGAGGCGCTTGTTATCAGGGGGTGCCGGTGATCAAGGCCTTGCCCGTGGACGAGACCTCCCCCCACGGGGCTGTCTCCGAAAAGCGCTTGACCACGAGGGTGTTGGCGTCTCGAGTGACCGTCACTCGGAGAACTTCTCGGTTGCGGCTCAGCTCGAGCCGCACTAAGTGGGCTCCGTGCCCCATCGCCAGCTGCTGAGCGCTTCGCTCCAGAATCACTAATGAGCCGATCCGTTCGGCCGACTCCGACACATCGACGGCGATCTCTTTGGATATCCCATCCAGCTGGAAGGCGTTGACCGCGATGGCAGCACCGTCGTAGAGGACGATTCCGAGCAGTGCGAGAAACAGGCACAGTTTGACGGCCCAACCCGCCACGAGCCCCCGTTGGTCCGAATGAAGGTTCATGAGGTGCTTATCGGTCGCTAGTTGGGGTGACCTTTACCCTCAGTTGTGAATCTCCGCCCCAGGACCGCCTTGACGTAGTCGAGTTCCTCGACGCCCAGCGCCACGCAGAGCGCCAAAAAGGAGATCGCGCCGGCGAGCACCGGCAACGAGACGATGAGGAGGTCGTTGAAGAAAGAGGTGGGTTGGATGAACTCGGTGGTCAGCGAATAGGCCCCCCACACCAGCAAACCCATTCCCATCGAGGCGGCTGCGATTTTGAGCGCGCTGCGAGCGATCCGGGCCTCGTCGATGCCGTTCACGCGGCGAGAGAGCACCCTTCCCTGCAGAACGACTCCGACGACGTAGTGGATGGCGTGGCCCGCCGCGAGTCCCCGAACACCGAGCCAGGCGAACATCGGGATGTTGATCGCGGTGTTCATGGACACCACGGCGGCGTTTATCAAAAAGGGTGTCTTGGAGTCGTGAAGGGCGTAGAAGGCGCGCAGGAACAATTGGTAGACCGCGAACGGGACGAGGCCCAGAACGAAGAAGCGCAAGACGTTCGCTACCAGCTGGGTCGATTCGGGTCCCATCACCCCGTGTTCGAGCAGGACCCTCACAATCGGTGTTCCCAGCACGAAGTAGCCCACGGCCGCGGGAAGGATGAGGAGTGTGGTGGCTCGGACTCCCACCGACAGTTGGTTCCGATACAAATCCCAGCGTTCGTTGGTCGCGTGCCCACTCATTCCCGGCAGCAGCGCGGTCATGATCGAGACCGAGAAGAGTCCGTGTGGCAGCAGGAAGAAGGTGAAGGCCCAGGTGTACGCGGTGTAGCCGCCGACCTCACCGCCGGCGAGAACCTGGACGACGAGGTATCCGAGCTGGTTCGTCACGACGTAACCGATGACGAAGACCGACAGCTTGGCGAGCTTGATGACCGAGGGATGCCTGATATCGAAGGTCCACCGGTATCGACCGAGGCCTCGGAGGAAGGGCAGCTGTGCCATGGCCATAAGCACGACGCCGAACGTGGTGCCTCCCCCGATGACCAGCAACTGACCGGTCGTTACGCTCTCGAGCGACACGGTATCGACCGCCGAGCGGAAGGCGAGAAACACCGCGATCACGGCGAGGTTGTTCAGAACGGGAGTGAACATGGGCGCCCCGAAGCGCTTGTGGGCGTTCAGAAGGCCCGCCGTGATGGCCGTCAGGGCGTAGAAGATGATCTGCGGAATGAACAAACGCAGGAGGAAGGTCATGACCTCCTCCATGCGCGCCGTGCTTCCATCGACATTGAGCGTGTAGAGCTTGGCTATCCAGGGGGCCAGAAGGATTCCGAGGATGCTCACGGCCATTAGCCCGACCACCGAGACGTTGATCAGCGCGCTCGCCACTCGCCAGGCGCGCTCGCGCCCCTCCTTCTCGAGCAGGTCGACGAAGACGGGCACGAACACCGAGGTCAGGATGCCGCCGAGAAACAGCTCGTAGATGATGTTGGGGGCCGTGTTGGCGTAGTTGAACGCGTCGCTCAGTCCGCCCGTTTCGACCACTCCGAGCGCCGCGGCTATGGCCGCGATGCGGAGCAATCCGGTGGCGCGCGACAGGATCGTCCCGAGCGTCATGACCGCGGTGGAGCGCGCGAGGTTGGTGCTCAAGCGGGCTCCTGCGCGGGGGCATTTCGCCGGCGGTACCAGCGCAAGAGATAGAAGGCGATCAAGAAGAACAGGGCCCCCACGGTGATGGTCAAAGCGATGTTGTTGAATTCCGTCGACCGCACCGTCGGCTCGCTCTCGGCGATGGTCTCCGAGCCGTCGGGAGTAACGAGCGCCATCCTCACCGGGAAGATCCCACTGGCGTCGGCCCTCACCGGAATGGTCAGGGGAGTGCGTCCGTTCTCGAAGGTTTGTATTTGGTCGTCCTCGAAGGTGAGGCGCGGGGATGTCAGTTGAAAACGAACCCTGACCGGATAGCCCGCGTCGTTCAAGACGCGTACGGGAATGTCCTCCGCCCTGGACGTGAGGGTTATGCGGTCGCTGACCTCGATCGAGACTTTGTCCAGCTCGGCGCGCGCCTCCTCGACCGAGGCGCTCGCGTAGTCGAGGCCCCGGGCGGCAAGGGCTTCGTCGGCCCACCAGTTACGGCTTTCTGCCACGAGGTAGTTGCGCAACAGCCGCTGGTACATCGACGCCGGTGGCCCCACCGAGTTGAAGCTCTGGATGGTGGATTCGGCCTCGTCGATGGTTGCGTAGTCGAAGGAATCGAGCTCGTGCCGGACGGCGGGAGAGTCCTGCGCGACCCGGCGTTCCACCCGATCTATGTCCAGCTCGAGGCCCTCTTCGGGGGTAACGGTATTGATCCAGGGTGCCCGCACGAGACCGCGGAACAGGGTTCGTATCACCCTGCCGCTGGGATGCCACAGAGTGGGCAAAGACGCATGCACGACGCGATCGATCCGCCCGGGCTGCTCTTCCCGGATCATCGCGGTCTCGGCAAAGAAGCGCTGCAGATTCAGCCGGTCGTCGTCGTCTCTCACCACGGCGGTCAGATGCGCCTGCAGAGCGGCGTCGGCCTCGTAGCCGACCGTCTCACCCGCCTGCGTCGATACCGTGACCGGACAGGTGGCGCTGAGTCCCTCTATGGGGCACCCGGACAGCAGGGGATCGGGGGCCTCGACGAGCGACGAGCCCGAGAAGAAGGTCTTCTGGCCCGTGTTGCTGGTGAGCTGCATCAGCTCCAGGGCGTCGGCGTTGGTCCGACCGCCCGGCGGAAATACCCAGGAGCGGTCGACATCGACCTCGAGCACGTCGCTCAGTACGGTCTCACCCAGCGTGATCTGAGTTGCCATGTGGCCGTCGACTCCGCTGGCCGCCAGCGAGGGGAGATCCGGGTAGGCATAGGGAACCAACACGGGTTGGATTCCGTCGGAGCGCATGACCTGACGAAGTTGATCGACCAGGTTGGTCGCCGCCTGGGCCTCCGGCGACCCCTCCTCGACCTGTTCGTCTCCCCGGCGATATCCGTCGCTCATGTCGGCGACCTCCTCGACGAGGCGCGGTGTGGGCGCGACGCCGAGGCGAAGCCGCCCGGCGAGCCGGTTCAGCTCGGAAACCGTTTGCGTCAGCCACCCCTTGTCCTCGAGGGCCCCCTCGAGGGTGGGTTGCCCGTCGACCTCGTCGGTCACGAAGCCACCATCGGGGCCGCGCGAGGGAAGGTCGTTCAGGGGGGCGACGCCCGCGAAGTTCAACTGGGTCGCCGCTCCGCCCGGGTAGTACATCAGGTGGGTCGTCAGCGAATCCAGCGGGGTCGCATCTTCCGAATCCAAAAGGTTGATCGTGGCCGGATAGATGCCCGGGTCCTCGCCCGCAAGCAATTCGCTCACGGGGTCACCGAGCTTCACCACGCGACTCTGGCCGGGCTCGACCGGGCCGTCGATGACCCTCGTTATCGCCGCCAGTGCCACACCGGGGGTGGAAACGAACGAGTCCTGCAGATCGGATCTGCTGGTGAGGCGGCTCTCGCGGCCGACGTTCAGGGTGAATCCCCCGACGGCCTCCGCCGATTCGTTGGAGATCCGCACCCGGATGTTGAGCCTGCCGTCGGCGTCGTAGGACACCGGTTGTCCCACCAACTCGATCGTGACGTCGGAGTCGGATTCCTGGGCGGAGGCGGGCGACGCGGGGAGGCCACCGATGGCCAAAAGGGCTATGACCGAGCAGCCCAGGGCGCGCCGCGCCGGGGCTCCCTTGGGCGCGCGCGAAGGAAAGCGAAACATTTCGAGCCAGCATAAGGGCGACGTTTGAGGAACCGACGACACCAAAAGGGCCCCTCTCTCTGAGAAAAGGGGCCCTTGGCGGTGACTCTAAGCTCTACTTGGAGCCGCCGATGCGGCCGATCTTCTGGTAGAACTCGCTGCCGTAGCGCTGCTTGGTGGTCTCCCCGCCCTTCTTGCCGCCGATGCGGCCGATCTTGCCGAAGTGGTCCTCCCCGTAGCGCTGCTTGGTGGTCTGTCCACCCTTCCTACCGGCTTCGGCTCTGCTCATCTTGCGGCTGGTCTGGTCCGCCATTACCCACTCCTTTGCTGCTCGATGCGACCCCCTGCTTGCTTGTTAAAGCCCGATACCCCCCGGCCCGCAACGAAAACAAGCACTTTGTGACAGAAACTTTCGGAGCCGGACCGGCGCCGTGACGATCTAGGCGGCATCGGCGGTCAACTGCCCGCCCCAACCTGCCGATGAAAAGGGGCAAGTCAACTTCAGGAAGCGAGAAAGCGAGTTATGGCGACCGTTCACGACTTCATGCGCTACGTGGTGGACCGCAAGGGATCCGATCTTCATATGAAGGCCGGGGGCCCTCCCTACGTCCGCATCAACGGGACGCTGCATGCGACCGACTTCCCGGCGATGACCGTGTCCGATTGCGAGCGTGCCGCGCTCGACATCATGACCGACGACCAGGCGGAGCATTTCAAGACCAGGGGTCAGGTCGACTTCGCGTTCTCCGAGCCGGGTCTCGGCCGCTTTCGCTTCAATGTTTTTCTCCAGCGCGGTTCGGTGGCGCTCGCCGCCCGGCGGGTGCTCCCGGGTAGTCCCGGGTTCGAGAGTCTCGGCTTGCCGACCGTGGTTCGTTCCATGGCCGAGGAGTCAAGAGGCCTCATCCTGGTCACCGGTCCTACGTCGTCGGGCAAGACGACGACCACCGCGGCGATGATCAACCACATCAACTCGACCCGCCGGTGCCACATCTTGACGATCGAAGACCCCATCGAGATCCTGCACCAGGATCGTTCCGCCATCGTCAACCAGCGCGAAATCGGCCAGGACGCACCCGACTTCCTCCAGGCCCTGCGCGCCGCCATGCGACAGGATCCCGATGTCATCTTCGTGGGAGAGATGCGCGACCCCGAAACGGTCACCGCCGCCCTCCAGGCCGCCGAGACCGGTCACTTGGTCATCTCCACGCTGCACACCCGGGACGTCACCGAGACGGTCAACCGCATCATCGACTTCTTCGAGCCAAGCCAGCAGACCCAGATTCGGGTGTCGCTCGCCGGGTCGCTACGGGGAGTCGTGTCGCAGCGGCTGGTACCGAGCGCCGATGCGCGCGGACTGGTTCCGGCGGTCGAGGTCCTCGTGATGAACGGCCGCATCCGTGACCTGATCCTCGATTCCGAGCAGACCCACATGATTCACGACATCGTGGCCGAATCCGGGTTCTACGGGATGCAGACCTTCGACCAGGCCCTCCTCGAGCTCTACAGACGCAAGGTCGTCACGCTCGACGATGCCCTGCATGCCTCGAGCAGCCCGCACGACTTCCAGCTGGCTCTTCGTCAAGAAGGACTCCAGCCCGTCTCATAGTCTGGGGCCATGCCCCAAACGACCTCAGCCCTCGAAGAGCTGCTCGAACCCAACTCGCCCATCCAACGGTTGGCCGAGCGCTTCGCGAGCAACGATCACGAGCTCTATCTGGTCGGGGGGCCGGTGCGGGATGCTGCGCTGGGGCGCCAGAGCAGGGATTTCGACTTCGCCACCGACGCAACCCCCGAGCAGACTCACGAGATCGTCAAGCCGATGGCGCGGTCGGTTTGGCTCCAGGGCGCTCGATTCGGCACGGTGGGGGCCCAGATCGGTGACACCCACGTCGAAATCACTACCTTTCGCACCGAGCGTTACGAGCCCGAGTCTCGGCATCCCGACGTGAGCTTCGCGGGCGACATCGAGACCGATCTGTCGCGCCGGGACTTCACGATCAACGCCATGGCCGTGCGCCTGCCGGGCCTGGAGCCGGTGGATCCCTTTGGGGGCATGAAGGACCTGTCCAAGCGGCGCCTGAGAACGCCGATCGAACCGGAGGCATCGTTCCGCGATGATCCCCTTCGCATGCTGCGCGCGTTTCGGTTCGCCTCGCAGCTCGACTTCAAGATCGACCGTGAGGTGCTGGACGCGATCATCGAGCTCAGGGACCTCATCAGGACGGTGTCCTCCGAGCGAATTCGCGACGAGCTTACGAACCTGCTTCGTGGGGAGGCCCCCAAGCGCGCCCTCGAGCTGGCCGACTCGACCGGGCTCACCGATCTGTTCCTCCCCGAGTTGGGGGCGCTCAAGCTCGAGCAGGATCCCGTGCACCGCCACAAGGACGTGTTTCATCACACGCTCGCCGTCGTCGAGCGGACCGACCCGGAGGACCGGCTTCGCCTGGCCGCCCTGCTGCACGACATCGGCAAGCCGAGGACGCGTCGCATCGGGCCCGACGGTGTCACGTTCCACCACCACGAGGTCGTCGGGGCGGATATGGCCGCGCGGCGCCTGCGAGAGCTTCGCTATCCAAACGAGACGGTGGAGGCCGTGCGCGAGCTCATCTTTCTGCATCACCGGTTCCACACCTACCGGTTGGGCTGGACCGATTCGGCCGTTCGTCGCTACGTGCGCGACGCGGGACCGCTTCTGCGCGAGCTGAACCTGTTGGTGCGCGCCGACTGCACCACGCGCAACGAGGCGAAGGCCCGGCGGTTGGCTAAGCGAATGGACGAACTCGAGGCGCGCATCGCCGAGCTCGCGCAGCTGGAGGAGATCCGCAGGATTCGCCCCGAGCTCGACGGCCGACAGGTGATGGCCTATCTGGGGATCGAGCCCGGTCCCGTCGTCGGGGAGGCGCAACGGTTTTTGCTCGACGTGAGGCTGGACGAGGGCCCCCTCGGTGAGGAGGCCATCTACCAACGTCTCGACGACTGGGCCCGGGAGCGAGGAATCACACCCGCGGGCGAGCGCGTTGCACCCAAACCGAAGAAGACGAAATGAGCGAGCCACCAAGGTCCGTGCCGCATCCCGGCGAGCCGTTCTTCGGCCCCGTTGCGGAGCATCTCGGCGAGGCTTATCTCCGCTACGACTTCACCAAGGGGACTCGTCAAGAGGTCACGTTTCTGCTCGAGCTGTTGCGCTTGAAGAGGGGCGCGCGCATCTTGGACGTTGGGTGCGGCCCCGGACGACACGCGGTCGGCTTCGCGCAGGCGGGGCTCGCAGTCACCGGGGTGGACGTATCGAGTCGCTTTCTCGAGATCGCCGCGAAATCAGCGCGCGAGGCCGGAGTCAAGGCGTCGTTCTTCGAGTGTGACGCGCGCCAGATGCCGTTCGATGACGAGTTCGACGCGGTCGTGTCCATCTGTCAGGGCGGGTTCGGCCTGATGGGTGGTGACGACTCGGTGGTGCTCCGTCGCATGGCGGAAGCGACCAAGGCCGAGGGCAAGGTGATTGTCACGGCGTTCAACGCCTACTACTCGGCCCGCCACCAGACCGACGCAAACCTCGACGCCGATATGGGGGTGGTTCACGAACGAACTGTGGTTCGCAGCGAAGAGGGGGCCGAGAAAGAAGTCGATCTCTGGACCAGCGTGTTCACCCCGCGCGAGCTGAGGCTGATGGCGATCGGCGTGGGCCTGATCCCAGAAGTGGTTTACTCGGTGTCGCCGGGTGCCTATACGCGCGCCGAGCCCTCTGCCGAGACGCCCGAGTTCCTGATGGTCGCGCGCAAGCCATCTTCTCGTAATCGTTGAGCAGGGAGTCTGGAATCGAGGAACGATCGGAGACAAGGGGAAGGGGGGCCCTTTCGGACCCCCCTTCGTGACTCCGTTTAGAACTCTCCGCACGGCCCCCCTTGTGCGTAGGGCTCGGCCTCCCAACTGGAGGTGTCGTAGCCGTAGAGGCTGCCGTCGGCGGCCGCCGTCAGCACATCGAGCGTGGGAAGGCGGAACAGGTTCTCGAGGTACCCGTTCGACTTCTGTCCCACGGACCGGACCTCGTAGAAGATCGCACCTTGGGTCTGGAAACCGGGATCGCTTCCATCGGGGCCGGGACCACCGAGCATCATCCTGCTCAACACCGCGTTCGTGATGTCGATGTCGGGATACCGGGCCGTGTGCGTCTGACCGAAGCCGTCCAGCGCATCGAGCGATATCGAAGCCATCTGCCGGTTGGTGAGCCATTGCTCGTCGGTCATGCGAGTCGGCGAGATGGCCCGCGCCCCGATCTGGAACTGGTTGAGATCGTTCGTGCCGGCGACGCGCGGCGCGCTGCTCATGTGGTGGAGGTCGAGAGCAAGCCTCGGCTGCATGGCCTCCCAAACGTCGTAAAACGCCCGCGACTCCGGCTGGGCAAAGTTCTCCCAGTCCCGGTTGAGGTCGATGCGGTTGGGCGTCGTGGATTGCCTGATGTTGGCCTCGGCGCCGTCCGGGTTGTACATGGGAATGACGACCACCGTCAGGTTCTCGCGAATCAGCCTGGCGTCCGGGCTCCCGCCGGTCAGGTACTTGAGAACCTGCAGCGCCGCCTCGGTTGAGTGAAGCTCGTTGCCGTGAATGCGCGATTGCAGCCAGAAGACGTCTTCGCCCTCTCCGATCGTGGCGTAGAACAGCTCCCGTCCCTCGCCGGACTGCCCGGCGCTTTCCACCGTGACCATGCCCTTGCTGGTGCGTTCGATCTGTGCAAGGGAGGTGACCACGTCCTGGTAGTTCGCGACCGAACTGAGCGAGACCTTCTGGTTGTCCTGGAGACAGGGACCGCCCGGAACGTGGGCCGGGTCGGCCGCACTCTGGCCGGCAAACAGAAGCGACGTGCATGCGCCCAGGACTAAGAGCGCGCGAAGCCGATGAAGCATGAACATACCCCCCCGGTAGTCGTAACTGGCCTCTGCATGGTACGAGGCCGTTTCGTCCCGGTCAATTCTTCTTAAATGGGGTCGATCCCGCCGTCGATCAGGCCGCCTCGATCTCGGCCCCCCGGGAGCATCCCCGCCCTTCGCATCGCCCTCGCGAGCAGCCCCGCGAGAAGTACAACGAGGATTCCGCCACCGGCGAGGAGCGCGCCCAGCGACGTCCCGGCGAAAGCCACCAGAAACAGGGCCGCGACCACGCTCGCGAGGTTGTAGAGGATGTCGTAGAGCGCGAACGCGCGGCCCCTGTACTCGTCGGGCAATGCCTCCTGCACCTGCGCGTCAACGGAAACCTTCGCTATGAACGCGCCGAAGCCCGCGAACAGACTCAAGCCGACGGTGGTGGTGAGCTGCAGCACGGGGGCCACGACCAGCATGCTCGCTCCCGACACCATGAACCCGACGATCAGCAGAGCGGGAGTCGAAAACCGTCTGCCCATTGCGGGGGCGGTTAGTGCGCCGACGAAGGCTCCGGCCCCCGCGGCTCCGAGCGCCAGCGCGCTCGCGCTGAGGCGCGCGGCGTTGTCCGCGGCGGGATATTCGGCCCGGATCACGTCGATCGCCACGAGCGCAACGAACATCGCGGCCACGCGCAGCACGAAGATGCCGAGCAGCGGCAAGCGGGCTCGCTCGCGTTTGTAGATCTCGCGAACGCCGTCCGCGAGCTCCGCGGCGATCCGCCCGGCCGCATCGCGCATTCGTTCCAGGTGCTCGTGGGGATGCGCCATCGGGTTGCTCATTCGCCGGGCGACGACGGCTCCCGCCGTGTAGAGGGCCCCCGCAACGATGAAAGCGGTCTCGGTTGAAGCGAACGAGGCGACGCCCAGGCCGGCTACGCCACCCACCAACGCCGAGATCATGCCGAGCCCTCCCGACACCGAGTTGCCGCGCAGCAGATGATGCTCGTGCAAGACCACCGGCAGTGCGGCCCCCTTGGTGGTCAAGAACAGACGCCCGAGGCCGAGCAGCAGCAGCACG
>Ga0214469_1001049_pt1 | contig 10166 bp, 8 predicted proteins | sample RVTome_10_FD_187340 | JGI IMG/M metagenome (GOLD analysis project Ga0214469, IMG submission 187340) | Soil microbial communities from uranium-contaminated site in the Upper Colorado River Basin, Wyoming, United States - RVT153D57 HiSeq ... | reverse complement strand
GCCGCATGGGTGTCGACGTTCTCCGGAGTGCCGGCCGTCGTGGCGTCCTCGACCGAGCCCGGCATCCTGGGCCGCGTGGCCTCCGGCGATTCAGTCGGCACCTACTTCCACGCCCGCCGGAAGCGAGCGACCGCCCGGCGGTTGTGGATCGCTTTCGCTCAGCCTCCTAGAGGAACCGTCGTGGTGGACCAGGGCGCACGCCGCGCTCTGGTTGAGGGCAAGCGGAGCCTTCTGCCCGCGGGGGTCGTCGAGGTCCACGGTGACTTCGAAGTCGGTGCGACTGTGGACGTCATGACGTCAGACTCGCAACTGGTCGCGCGCGGCACGGTACGCTACGCGTCCTCGGAGCTTGATGACGCAAAGGGACGACCTGCGGCGGAGTTCGCGGGCCGTGAGGTGATCCATAGGGATCAGCTCGTCGTGTTGGAGGACTGATGGCCGGTACCGTGACCGAGATCTGCAGACTGGCGGCCGCCTGTGCTCCCGAACTCGCTCGCCTTGACGGCGCCACCAAGAATGCTGCGCTCCATGCGATGGCAGACGCGCTCCTCGACTCCAAGGGCGAACTCGTCGTCGCGAACAAGGAGGACGTCTCGACGGCCGAGGCACAGGGAACCTCACGGACACTGCTGGATCGGCTGACTCTCACCCCGTCCCGCTTGGAAGGCATGGCCTCGGGGCTTCGAGGGGTTGCGGCTCAGGACGATCCGGTGGGCGAGATCGTCGCCGGACGGCGGCGACCCAACGGACTGACAATCGAAGAGGTGCGCGCCCCTCTTGGCGTCATCGCAGTCATCTACGAGGCCCGTCCCAACGTGACGAGTGACGTCGCCGGTCTTTGCCTCAAGTCCGGAAACGCGGCCGTGTTGCGTGGCTCCTCTATCGCGTTGAACTCGAACGTTGCGATCGTCGATGTACTGCGCTCGGCTCTGGAATCAGCAGGCGTTCCAATCGACGCCGTTCAGTTGGTCCCCGATGCGTCGCGCGCCTCGGCCGAGGAGCTCATGACCGCAAAAGGCCTCGTCGACCTCCTGGTGCCGCGCGGCGGACCGGCCCTGATCGGATCCATCGAAGACAACGCAACCGTGCCGTTCATCATCGACGGAGACGGCAATTGCCACATCTACGTCGACGAGTCGGCCGATGAGGCGATGGCGACCTCTATCGTCGTCAATGCGAAGACCCAGAGGCCGAGCGTTTGCAACGCCCTCGAGACTCTGTTGGTGCACGAGGCGAAGGCGTCCGCCTGGTTGCCCAAGGTGCTCGACGACCTCGCGACCGCGGGGGTCGAGATACGTGGTGACCAACGTGTCATCGAGACATGGTCCCGGGCGTCGGCGGCGGCCGAGGACGATTGGGCCACGGAGTACCTCGACCTCGTGCTCGCCGTTAAGGTCGTCCGGAGCCTCGACGCGGCGGTCTCGCACATAAACGAATACGGCACGGCGAACGCCGAAGGCATCGTCACGGGTGATCTGTCGGCGGCCCGGAGGTTCGCCTCCGAGATCAACGCCGGCTCGATCTTCGTCAATGCGTCCACACGTTTCTCCGACGGAGCCGAGTTCGGCTACGGCGCGGAGATTGGGATCTCGACCCAGAAGCTGCACGCAAGAGGCCCCATGGGCCTGCGCGCTCTCACATCGACCAAGTTCGTCGTCTGGGGCGATGGGCAGATCCGCACCTAGCGATGTGATTGTTCACATTGCCGACCCGCGTGCGTCAAGCGGCATCAACCTTCCGCTCCTAGCCTGACTGCAGAGTCCCCGGCAAGTGGACTTGTGGAAGGGGTCTTGTCCCCAGGCTCCCTTCCGAGACGCGTGTGGCTTGGGGGGTCATTTCCCCAGACCCCCCATTGCCACTGCGATGGGACTCGGCCCGAAAACGCCTATTCTGAATCAAGCATGAGTGAGCAGAGCTTCCTGCCTGAGGATCGCTACTTCAACCGCGAGCTTTCGTGGGTTGACTTCAATGCGCGGGTCCTTGCTCTTGCCGAAGATCCCGAGTTGCCGCTGTTGGAGCGAGTGAAGTTCCTCGCGATCTTCGCCGGCAACCTGGACGAGTTCTACATGGTCAGGGTGGCCGGCCTCAAGAGACAGGTCGAGGCCGGCCTCTCCAGCCGAAGCTCCGATGGGATGACCCCGCGCAACCAGCTCGCAGCCATAGCCGAGAAGGTCGAGCCGCTCGTGAACCGGCACGATCGACTCTTCCTCGACGAGATCCTCCCCGCTCTTGGTAAAGAGGGAATCGACATCCTGCGCTGGTCCGACCTCGAGGACTCCCAGCGCGACGAGATCAACGAGGTCTTTCGCGACAAGATCTTTCCGGTTCTGACCCCTCTGGCAGTCGATCCAGGCCACCCATTCCCGTACATCTCGAACCTCTCGTTGAATCTTGCGGTCATGATCAACGAACCCGAGAGCGATCGCACCCACTTCGCGCGCGTAAAGGTCCCCCCGCTTCTTCCCCGCTTCATCGAACTTTCGGGCGGTGAGGTCTTCGTCCCGATCGAGGACATAATCGCGGCGAACCTGGACCAACTGTTTGCCGGAATGAATGTCGTCGAGCACTTCTACTTCAGGGTCACTCGCAACGCCGACCTCGAGGTCAACGACGACGGCGCGGAAGATCTGCTGTTGGCTCTCGAGGAGGAGCTTCGCAAGCGCAGGTTCAGCCCCGCGGTGAGGCTCGAGATCGAAGAGAGCATGCCCGATCACATACTTGACCTACTCCGCAGGGAACTGGAGGTAGGCGAGGAGGACGTGCACAAGCTGGCCGGTCCGCTCGACCTCACCGGTGTGTGGGATCTCTACGGCATCGAGAGGCCCGAACTCCTGTACCCGCCCTTCCATCCCGTCACCGGTCCCGATCTGCAACTGTCCGAGGACGGAGGTTCGAAGATCTTCGACGTCTTGCGCAGCAAGGACATCCTGCTGCAGCACCCCTACGACTCCTTTGCGACCAGCGTCGAAGCCCTCGTCGAGCAGGCGGCAGGCGATCCCGACGTGCTGGCAATCAAACAGACGCTCTATCGCACTTCCGGCGACAGCCCGATCGTGAACGCCCTGATCGATGCCGCACAGGCCGGCAAGCAGGTTGTGGTCCTCGTGGAGATCAAAGCTCGCTTTGACGAGCGCGCAAACATCAACTGGGCGCGCGCTCTCGAGCAGGCGGGTTGCCATGTCGTCTACGGCCTCGTTGGTCTGAAGACCCACGCCAAGCTGTGCCTCATCGTCCGCCAGGAGAAGAACAAGTTGCGACGCTACGTTCATGTTGGGACGGGCAACTACAACCCAAAGACCGCGCGCATCTACGAGGACCTGGGGCTGTTGACTACCGACCCCGAGATCGGAGCAGAGGTCAGCCACCTGTTCAACTTCCTCACCGGGTATTCACGGCACACTCAGTACAAATGGATCCTCGCTGCCCCCTATGGGTTGCGGCGGCAGGTCATCCGGTTGATAGAACGCGAAGCGAAACTGCATACGGACGAACGGCCGGGCTACATCGCTCTGAAGCTGAACAGTCTTGTCGACGAGGCTGTGATCGACGCGCTCTACATCGCGTCGCAAGCCGGAGTGAGGATCGACCTCTTGATACGGGGAATCTGCTCGCTCAAGCCCGGCGTTCCGGATCTCAGTGAGAGCATCACCGTCCGCAGCATCCTCGGCCGCTTCCTCGAGCACTCCCGCATCTTCCATTTCGCGAATGCGGGGCAGGACGACTTCCTCATCGGAAGCGCCGACATGATGCCGCGAAATCTCGATCGTCGAGTTGAGGCGGTGGTCAGCGTCAAGGAGAAGGGGCTCAGGCTCCGTTTGAAGGAGCTCATGAGACTGTCCTTCACCGACAACACTGCCGCTTGGGAACTTGATGGCGAGGGCGTTTGGACGAAGCTGCAACCCGGCGAGGACGAGGTGGTCAATCTGCAGGAAGAGTTGATGCGGCGTGCAGACAAGAATGCATGAGGTGGAGCGGAAGCTGGCGATCCACGGTCCCTTCGATCTTCCGGATCTGAGTCGGATAAAGGACGTCGGCTCCGTCGAGGAGGCTTCGCCGCAGCGCCTTCGCGCAACGTACTACGACACCGAGGACCTGCGTCTCGCGCGCAACGGCATAACGCTCCGCTACAGATCAGGCGAGGAATCGGGGCCGACGTGGACGGTCAAGCTGCCAGTCGACGGCGCCGCGTTCACGCGCGACGAGATCAACATTGAGGGATCCGGTTCGGCGGTGCCACGCGAGGCCTCCAACCTGGTTACGGCTTATGTGCGCTCCGGCCACCTGGCGCCCGTAACGCGCATCCACACGCACCGCAAACGCCTGAATCTTCTAAACGGATCGGGGGAGAGGGCCACCGAGGTCGTTGACGACGAAGTTTCCATAGTCGAGGGCAGTCGCGTGGTCGCTCGTTTCCGTGAGCTCGAGGTCGAGGACAAGGGCGCCGGTCCGCGGGCGGTTGCGCGCGTGGCCGCCGCTCTCCAAGAGGCCGGGGCCGTGGTGGAGGACTCGAGTCCCAAGGCGATCAGGGCCCTCGGCGCCCGCGCTACCGTCAAGCCCGACATCGTCTCTCCTAAGAAAATCTCGCCCAAGCAGCCGGCCGGTCGGGCGGTAGAGAGGAGCCTCGCCGGCGGTATCTACCGGATGGTTGCCAACGATCCCGGCACCCGGCTCGGTTCCGAGGAAGCCGTGCACCAGATGCGAGTTGCCGCGCGCCGGATGCGCAGCGACCTCAGGACTTTCGGCCCACTCGTCGAGGAGAACTGGGCTCAGTCTCTCGTAGCCGAGCTCAAATGGATCGCGGACCGACTCGGTGAGGTTCGAGACCTCGATGTGATGCAGATGCGGTTACGCAAGGCCGGCGGGGGCATGGAGAATTCGCTGCAGTCCCTGTTCAAGTCGATGGACGCCAAACATGACATTGCCCGCGAGCACCTTTTGGAGGACATGCGCTCCAACCGCTTTGTCTCACTGCTGGATCGACTGGTCGAGGCGTCGCACAGCCCGGTGCTCACCTCCTCCGCCGAGGAACAGACGTGCAAAGAGGCCCTGCCCCCCTTGGTCCGCGAAGCCTGGGTGAAGCTCGCCCGGCGCGCTCGTTCTCTGCGGCCGGGTGACCCGAACGACGACTTTCATCGGGTTCGAATACTGGCCAAGCGCGCTCGCTATGCCGGCGAGGCGGTCGCACCATCGCTCGGAAAGAAAGTCGGTAAGCAGGCCCGCACCTTCGCGTCACGCTGTGCTGAAGTGCAAGACCTTCTGGGCACTCTTCAAGACGCAGTGGTTTCGGCGGGCATGGTTCGGCACCTTGCGGACGAGCATCATGGGGACGGACCGTTCAATCTTGCGCTCGGCAGATTGCTGGAACGCCAGGAACTCGCATTGCGTGAGTCAAAGCAGCAGTGGCCCAAGGTTTGGGCGTCGCTTGATAAGCCGAAGAATGTCGCATGGTTAGAGAGCTAGTCCTGCAGTGAGTCCCGAAGAACACGTCATTCAAGCTGCAGGCGGGGTTGTGTGGCGCGCCACTTCGGCAACCGGGGAAGTCGACAGTGTCGAGGTCGCGATTGTTCATCGGCCGCAGTACGACGACTGGACCATTCCCAAGGGTAAGTGTGGACGCGGCGAACCATTGGTCGAATGCGCGATCCGAGAGGTCTTCGAGGAAACCGGCTATCGCGTCCGGCTCGGGCGATATCTTGGCGAGGCCCACTACATGAAGATCTCTGGGGGCGAGGAACGCCCGAAGGTCGTTTACTACTGGTCCCTGCGAGCGGATGGTGGACTGTTCACGCCGACGCAGGAGGTCGATGGCCTCCGCTGGCTGTCCGTCGATGAAGCCCGCGAGATGCTCACCCGTTCGACGGATGGGGCCATCCTCGACCGCTTCGCTGAGGGCCCGGTGTTCACGTCGACAGTGTTGCTCGTTCGCCACGCCAGCGCGGGGAGTCGCTCGGACTGGGTGGGCGACGATCGGATCCGTCCACTCGATTCGAAGGGCTGGGAGCAGGCCGAACAGATGGTGCGCCTTCTCTCGCGATTCGGCGTGGGCAAGATCGTCTCGGCGGATTTCGTCCGCTGTGTTCAGACCGTCGAGCCGTTGAGCGAGGCGATCGGGGTTCCGATCGAAGAGGAGCCGCTGAAGAGTGAGCTCGGCTACCCGGGGAACGAGGCGGCGGCCCTCGAGTTCGTTCGGTCGGTTGGGACCCCCGAAAGCGCCGTCGTGATCTCGAGCCAGGGCGGCGTCATTCCTGACCTAATCGAGCGGCTGGCGAAAGAGGACGATTTCGACCTGCCGGCCGACTTCGACACCAAGAAGGGCAGTACCTGGGCGCTCAGTTTTGACGGGCCTCGCCTTGCGGCGGCGGAGTATTTCCCCGCCCCCGAAGCCGGTCCGTAAACCCAGAGATTTCCTCTTCAGAGGGCTCCGCCAGCGGCCGAAGAACTGTTGTAGGAGTTGCTGTCCGTTTCTTTCTGTCCAGTATCGGGTTGACTAGAGGGCTGTGAAGCGTCTTGGAGTCATGGGAGGCACATTCGACCCCCCTCATCAGGGGCATCTCGTCGCGGCATCCGAGGTCTTGCACCATCTGGACCTCGAGAAAGTCATGTTCGTGCCCGCCGGCGACCCCTGGCAGAAGGAGACCGTCGCCCCTGCAGAGGACCGATATCTGATGACGGTTCTGGCGACTGGGTCCCACCCTCGGTTCGAGGTCTCGCGCGTCGAGATCGATCGAAGCGGCCCCACCTACACCGCCGACACCATGGAGACCCTCGATGGCTTCTACAACGGGGAGGTGGACCTCGTCTTCATCGCGGGGGCCGACACCGTTCTCGGCATGGGCACGTGGGAGAAGCTTGATCGGTTGTCGCAGCTTGCCGAGGTCGCCGCGGTCTCTCGCTCGGGGATCAATCTCGCCGACATCGACCCCGGCCCCGGGTGGCCGAGGATCCACGTGGTCGAGATGCCGGAGGTTGCGATCTCATCGACCGAGATCCGCGACCGGGTTCGCAAGAGCCTTCCCATCGACTATCTCGTGGCGTCCGACGTTGCTGCCTACATAGTCGAGCATGGCCTTTATCAGGGGGACAGGGACGCCGATGGCTGATCGACGAGGTCGACACAGCGCGGGCCGCAAGCGTCGAAAGAGCCCTCTACCGGCGTCGCCGAAAGGCCGACGCAGCGCGGGGCCCCGAAAGCCGGTTCCTCCCCCCAGTCCTCCAAAGACCATTCCTGAGAGGAAGGCTCCGGCTCCACGGCGCAAGACCTTTCGCCTGCCGTCTATTTCCGGACGGGCCATGCTCGTCGCGGGTGGCGCGGTCCTGTTGGTGCTGGCGATCGTCGTGGCGATCAACACGCTTGTTGATCGCGACGAAAGCGACCCGGGCGAGGATCGAATCCCATCGACCGCCGGCGCATCGGGCGAGAAGACCACCTACCTGGTCGTTGGCACCGAATCCTCACCCACCGGCCCCGAGACGCGCTGGATGACACTGATCCAGGTCGACGCCTCCGGGTCGGAGGCGACCGTTGCCTATCTTCCTGCGCATACGGGCTACGAGGTCCCAGGTCGGGGACTTCAGGGCATCGGCGAGGCCCTCGGTACTGGCGGAATCTCGCTCATATCGGTCAGCGTCGAGAACATGCTCGGAGTGCCCATCGACCATTTCATCGAGCTCCCCGCCCCGGAGGCCGAAGCCCTCTTCGAGCAAACTGGTGATCTGACCGTCAACGTGCCCCAGGAGGTGCGCGTCTCCGCCGGGGCGGACTCGTCGCAGGTGCTCTTCGCCGCCGGCGAGCAGGTTCTTCCACCCCGATTCCAGACCGACCTTCTGTACGAGGCGGGGCTCGAGGGGGACGAGACCGAATTGGGGTCCCGCCATCTCGCGTTCTGGCAGTCCTTCGTCGAGACTCATTCGGAAGATCCCAAGGCCCTCGAGACCGCTGTGGCGGCGGTGCCCGGAGCGCTCGACTCCTCAGACTCCTCCTCGGAGGAGCGGGCCTCCTTCCTCATGGATCTCGTCTCGGTGGCGCCGGAGGAAGTCACCTTCGCCTCCCTGCCTGTCGAGGAGGAGGTCACAGGGGAGACAAAGCTCTACTCGATAAGCGATGACGACATTCGTTCGTTCGTCGGGGAGACCTTTGGGGAGGTGCCGGGCGATGAGGTCCGGGTGCAGATCCTGAACGGAAACGGTCTGCCGGATACGGCCCAGGCGGTCGCCGAGAGACTTGTGGGCGAGGGCTACAAAGTGGTGCTCTCGGGCAACGCAAACCGCCTCGACTACGACACCACTCAGATCGTGATCTACGACTCGACGCCTGAGGCCCAGACGGCGGGGGAGCGAGCCGGCGAGCTGCTGGGGGTTGGAAACTTACAGGTTTCCGTGAACCAGCAGGGTATCGTGGACATCACGATCGTCGTTGGGAAGGATTTCATTGACGCAACCGAACCAGAAGGCGACTGAGGCCGCCGAGTACCTCCAGACGGCCGTCACGGCGGCCGCCGGCAAGAACGCCGAACGCATAGTTGTTCTGGACGTCTCACAGACCCTCACAATCACCGATCACTTCCTGATCTGCAGCGGAAACTCCGAACGTCAAGTCAACGCCATAGCCGAAGAGATCGAGCGTCGTCTGCGCGACGAGTGGAATATCAAGCCGATGCGCAGGGAGGGTCACAGAGAGTCCCGATGGGTGATTCTCGACTACGTCGATTTCCTAGTGCACGCATTCCATCGAGAGGAACGGGACTACTACGACCTCGAGCGCCTGTGGGCTGACGCTCCGGTGCTCGACTTGCACACCGAAGAAAACGGACGGCGATCGGCTCACCGATCGCAGGAGGACGGACAAGAAACCGATGAGCCAGCAGCCACGGCGGAGGCGCCGTAAGCGGCGAGGTCGCGGCGGACAGGGCAAGAAACCCCAGCAGCAGCAAGAGTCCGCCTCGCAGCGCTCACAAGGCGACACCTCAAAGCAGCAACCGAAGTCGGAGGGTGGTTCTCGACGACGTCGTCGTAGAGGACGCAGCCGCTCGCGGGGTGGGGGCGAGCGCTCGGCGACTCCGGCGAAGTCATCAGAGGACATCGTGCGGGCGCCGGACCGCAAGCGACCCGACACGCTCATGCTGCCACCGGACGACCGGAGGCTCGAGGACATCATCGGCTCGCTGCAGTCCGAGATGGGCGTTCCGCAAAATCCTCAGGAGTACCGCCTGACCGTCAAGATCGCCGAGGAACGGGACGGTAACCATCGAAGCCACAAGCCGTCCGAGGTCAAGGCTCCAAACGGTGAGGCGAACGGCAAGCCCAAGCGCGAGAAGGCGCCCGCGCCTCCGCATGTCGGGGGCGGCGACGCTCCTGCCGCACAGCGGGAAAAGGCCCCATCCCGCAAACGACGGTCCCGTCGCCGCAGGCGAGGGGGCCGGAGCCGGGGTGGGAGCGGCGGTAACAGCGGAGGCGGCGCGCCGAAGACCTGATTTGGTTTCGGCAGCTAGGGGCGGAAATCGTCTGGGTTCGGGTTTGAGGTCGGGTTCGTCTTGCTCACGGGACCAAAACCGGGCATCCAAGGGCGGAATGGGTCTGGGGCCTGTTTTCGAGGCCGCTTTGGCTTGGTCCGCACTCTTGGGCCCTCCAGGTACCCTCTCGTGCACCCTCTAGGGTCCGAAAGTTACCGATCGCCTTTCTGTGGCCACCATCCGTCGCATGACAGCACCCTCAGGGTCACAGAAAGCCAGACCGGTTCCCCGAGCCCCAAGAAGCGGGCAACGCCCCGTCAACAACCCCGATTTTCCCCCTAGGTGCCCGGTTTGCCTTCCTCAGAGCCCCGAAAGCGGTAAACGCGCCGTCAAACAGCTTCAAATTTCCCCTTGGTGCCCGTTTTCCCCTCCCCGGCCCCCGTTTTCCGTCACTCGATGACGACCCTTAGGGTGTCCGGATGGCCGACAAGATCCTCGTTGAAAGTCTCAGGAAACACTTCGGGTCGACTCTCGCCGTCGCCGATCTCAGCTTCGCCGTCCGGGAGAGCTCCATTACGGGATTTCTCGGACCCAACGGAGCCGGAAAGACGACCACCCTGAGGGTTCTGCTCGGGCTTGTGACCGCGACAGCGGGCCGGGCGACGATCGACGGCCAGGTCTATCGGACTCTTGATCACCCCACGCGCAAGGTGGGGG
>Ga0214469_1001047_pt1 | contig 10181 bp, 12 predicted proteins | sample RVTome_10_FD_187340 | JGI IMG/M metagenome (GOLD analysis project Ga0214469, IMG submission 187340) | Soil microbial communities from uranium-contaminated site in the Upper Colorado River Basin, Wyoming, United States - RVT153D57 HiSeq ... | reverse complement strand
TTAAAGTTCACATTAATTCGAGATGTTTAAGAAATAATTTCTATCCAATAATTATCATAATTTTTCGTGATCAACGAGGTTTGCTCTTTTCTACCTTTTCGAATCTAGGTAAAGCTCGAATTGATCTACGATGGGACCCGAATGCAGACCAGGTTCATGAGTCAAACTAAAAGGACCGTTGGTGAAAGCCTCTATTATTTCTCTTCTGATTATTATAGCGACTTTCTCCTCTTCCCCGGTACCGAGAGCCACTCATCTCATTGTTATACTTCCTCTGACCATATTGATTTTCTCGTCTATCTCGGTAACCGTTAGAAGGCCTGTAGGATCTACCTCTCGAAAAAGATGGGCGATTGTTTCTACCTTCATATACAGGGACTTCTATGCCTAGTTCAAAATTCAACTTGCGGATTGGTTGCTCTGTACGATTGATAATTCTCTGAAAGTCGTCGACTCGCTCCACAGAAACCAGGGATACGGCCTTGCCAGTCCCACCTGCTCGAGCTGTTCTGCCTATGCGATGAAAATAAATTAATGGATCCTCTGGAACATCATAATTTACCACATGACTGACTGCAGGGATGTCGATACCTCGAGCTGCTATGTCTGTAGCAACAAGTATATCTTCCCTTGCCGTCTTGAATCTATACATAGCTACTTCTCGCTGCTTTTGTGATAAATCTCCATGTATTGAGATGGCCTTAAAACCCGCATCTTTTAGATCATTTGCCAATCTGTGAGTTCGCTGTTTTGTAGCAGCAAATACGATCATCTGTTTCTTACTTTCATTTTTGATCAGCTCGCAAAGATGCTTGAATTTCTGCCTTTCCTGGGTAATTAGATATGACTGATCGATCGTGTCGAGGCTGATTTCTTCTTCATTAAGTAGGACTTGCTTAGGATTAGTCATATATTCTTCTGCAAGGCGAAGAATTTCAGGAGGCATCGTAGCTGAAAAAAGACAGGTTTGGTGTTTCTCACTTATATAAAAAAGAATGAACCGGATGTCATCAATGAAACCCATATCGAGCATTCTGTCGGCTTCATCCAGTACAACATGACTTACCTTGTCTAGCTCGATAGTTCCTCTCTTCAAATGGTCAATGAGTCTCCCAGGAGTGGCAACGACTACCTGAGCTCCTCTCTCCAATCGTGATTGCTGCTGACCGATACTTACCCCTCCAAAAATGGATACTACCCGAATTGAGGTATATTTCGAATATTTTGTAATCTCATGGGTTACTTGAACCGCAAGTTCTCGAGTTGGTACTAATATCAAAAATTGTACCGGACCGTTATTTTTGAGACGCGATAACACAGGCAAACAGAAAGCTGCCGTCTTACCCGTTCCAGTATGTGCCTGGCCAATTACATCATGCCCTTGCAAAATAAATGGTATTGATGCTTCTTGAATAGGAAATGGCCTGGCGAAGCCTATTTCTTCCAATGCCCTAGTTAGAGGTGGGCTTACTCCTAATTCTTCAAATGTAGAGTTCAATCTTTCTTTTCACTAATATTTTTCAGCACAAATGCACGGAAGAAATGATAAGTAGTATTCCGATACTTGACAGATCTGCCGCCGCTTTTGACGATATATCTAAGAAAACACAGAAATATAAGGGATACGGAATCTAATCCAGCATAAATTAGGATACAGTTATCAGGTGATCAATTAGGAGTATGAGCGTAATACAAGTTTTTTATATTCAGACCCTCTAATGATTATTCATGCTAAGCGAAACGCCCAGTAACGACTATCAAGACAAGAAACTTCGCGGATCAGGAGGCTACGTTCAAGCCAAAATAACGGAGGAAGAACAAAGAAAAGGTAACTTAGGAGGGCCTGAGCTTTTCCTAGCAGGTGTAGGAAGACTAGATGAAAATAGGCTCTTGAAGCACTATTGTAACAAATGCGAAGAACAATTTGATGGTCCTCCGTCCATTGTGTTCGATAACCCTAATGAAGATTTAGGGGAAGGGGTGATCTTAGAAGAGAAGGGTGAATACAAATGCAAGAAATGCAAAAGTACGATTGCGCAGTACCGTAAGTTTCGATCTCCTCAGAATGAAAAGCTAGAACAAGGCGATTCATCGTTAGTCAAGCCTCATGGAGTTAGTCAACAAATTTCTTCGATGAAGCCTGAAGAATCTTCGAGAGCATATGAACATTCAGCGGTGGGCTCGGCAAATGAAGTACATAGCGCCATGGTTAACGGAGATTTTCTCCCAATACACTCACTAATCGAAATGCCAGCTTATGACGCAGAGGCCATGCTTATTGGAAAAATAAAGAAAATCGGTCTTCGAAGGCTAAAGAATGGAAGAGTTGACGTAAGTATTATGGTCCATGATCAATCAACTGAGAAGGATGCTAAATCATCTGAAATCCTGTGGTCAAAGATCTCCAAGATTGGTGACATTGTGTTAATCAATGAGAATCGCACTAATATGGACCCCGACCCGTCTAACGGATCTAAAATGCTCGAGAAGTGCAAGGCATGTGGCTATGATAATGAAGATGGCTCGAAGTATTGCGAAGAGTGTGGAGCAAAATTATGATAGTGATATGCATGCTTCTATGTGAAGAGATTCTGTGGAAATAAGTAGCTCTTACTGTGGTTCAATTGTAGCGGGGGGCTTGCTCGACACGGCATAGGTCACCCAAGTAACTCCTTCCACTTCATTGCTAATTCTATTGCTAATTTTTTCGATGATATCATGAGGTAATCGCACCCAATCAGCTGTCATTGCATCAACGGAATCGACGACCCTTATGATAACAATGTGACCATAAAGTCTCCCATCACCAATTACTCCTACCGCCTTATCATCTCCAACGGCCGCATATGCCTGCCAGACTTTATCATACCAGCTTTCTGCCATCAATTCATCTTCGACTATCTTGCTAGACTCCCTGGCGATACGAATTTTCTCATGATTTACCTCGCCTATAATTCTTACAGCCAAACCAGGTCCAGGGAAAGGATGCCTCTTCAATAATTGGGGAGGGACGCCAAGATTCTCTGCAAGCCTTTTTACTTCATCCTTGTAAAGTGTACTCAGCGGTTCAATAACCTTCAAATCAAGCCATTTAGGCAATCCTTTCACATTGTGGTGACTTTTGATAACTGATGCTGGGCCATGAGACACCCCGCTTTCTATGATATCAGGATAAAGGGTTCCTTGAGCGAGCCATTGAAAAGGACCATGTCTAGATGCAACATCACTAAATACTCGAGCAAATTCTTCACCTATTATCATCCTTTTTTCCTCCGGATCCTTGATTCCACTCAGCCTTGTAGTGAATTGCTCTGATGCATTGACTACGATTAATGGTATATTTAGAGCCTTTTCAAAAGATTGGACTACTAACTCCTCTTCTCCGCCTCTTAACAAACCATGATTGACAAATACACATCTAAGGTTGTTTCCTACTGCTTTATGTAGCATAACCGCTACTGTGGTCGAATCAATTCCTCCGCTAACTGCGCATAATACTCTATCTCTTCCTACCTTATTCCTGATCTCTGAGATCGAGCTTTCTAAGAAGTCTTTCATATTCCACGCAGGCGCGGCCTCACTTATTCGAAATGAGAAATTCCTGAGGATCTCTGTTCCGCTTTCCGTATGTAATACTTCAGGATGGAACTGTATTCCAAATAGCTTCTTGTTTCTGTTAACAATCGCTGCCGACGACGAACTATCGGTATGAGCCAGTACTTCGAAATCCTTTGGTATCGATTCAGCAGTATCGCTGTGGCTCATCCAACATCTTATGTTACCTTTTATATTACTAAAAAGATCCTTATTATCATCAATAACAAGGTTCGAACTACCATACTCACGAACATTAGATTTTCTTATCCTTCCCCCAAATCTGTCAACAATTAATTGATGCCCATAACAAATACCTAGGATAGGTATTCCCAGGTCAAAAATACCGTAATCAGGCCTAGGTGACCCTTCAACATATATGCTGGCTGGACCACCTGAGATGATTATTCCTTTAGGTCTGATTTCGCGAAGCAATCTCGCAGGAGTATCATGGCGCAACAACTCGCAATACACATTTGCTTCCCTTACCCTCCTACATATCAGATGGCTATACTGCGAGCCGAAGTCGAGGACTACAATTCTGTCCATGATTCATCGTGAACCCTTTTCAATCATACGACTAAGGACCCATGCGCATGTGTTGAATATTTCATTGAGGCGTTCCTTATCCCTGTAATTGTTGATCCTGATTTTACGTATCATGTTGCTTTCATCTTCTTCAACAAGATAAGTCAAAGAATCCGACTCTTTAATTTGATGATTGCGAGCTTTTTCTTCGTCCTTAACCTTCATACCATCAAGGATTCTTCCCAAGAAAAAAGATCGAAATGGGGCGGTGTTGGTATTTAATGAGATATTGTCGGCAGGAACGATATCTATAAAATCAGTAGTATACTCTGCTTTAGCAAGCAGTAGGTTATCCCTTATTCTATGAAGTTCCTTAGTTTCTGTAATAAGAGATCTAGAAGGATCTGAAGCTGTCGAACTAGATTTGTTTCCCTGGTGTATTATATCCGTGGCGGCTGATTGATTATTTGGTTCTACAGCATTTGAGACTATAGTCTGTTTCGACAGCTGATGACTTGTAATGCCAGATGGTTTAGTTGGAGAGAATTGATTTGTTGGACTAGATGGGATCGGGTAGTTATCTTTCAAGATAGATGCTGCTTTGAAACTTCCTGACTTAAGCAAGCTATCTACGAGGGAAAGGGTAGCACGCAAGTTTTCAATTTCCTCATGTTTGTCAAAAATCAGTTTAACAAGCCATTCACGAATCTCCGCGGCTCGTTTGATTTCATCGTCAGAATAGCCAGATGACATTTCAATTTGCATTGACACGAAAGATATAAGAGCTTTTCAGAGGCCAAATGTCGATTAATTATTTCTAATCTGGTTGCAATGAAGCATCCTCAAAAGCATTCAACCGAGCTTATGAAAAACTAAAGCCCGCTTTTGGGATTGCTCCCAAGGAACACTGGAATGATTCATCCTCTGCTAACTTGAAGCTGCTTCGAGATAGGCAAAACCTCTAATTGGCTTTATCGAGGTATCAAATAGCTCTGATCGTGTTCTACCCGCCAGCATTGCAAGTAATTTTTTTGCTACCTTCATCTTAGCCTTCTTCAATTCAGAATCTCTGACCGTATCTTTTGAATACTTTCCAATCTCATTTCCTAAATCCATCCCAACAAGTATTATTTGGCTCGCCCCCAATTCTTCGGCAAGAAAAACAGAGCGATCCCCATCGGTAAAGCCACCGAAATTATACACATTATTCAAAGGCATTACCTGGGTAGAGCCTATGACGTGTCTAAGTTTAGGTACTATTTTATTCATGACTGGAATATTATCGCCGTGTGCGTGGACTACCATGACTGCCCCCAGCTTATCCGCTTTCTTGAGAAACAATTGGTTCCCATCTAAGTCGGTCACAACGATGTCTGGTTTGATTCGGTGTTCTAAAACTGCTTGAACTGCTCCATTAGCGACAATCTTAGTACAGTTTCGATTTTTCTTGATATATGAAATGCTAGCTTCTAGGTTAACCCCTGCTCCTATCACCATGACCTTCTTTCCGTGAATTTTCTTTCTTAGCACTTTTAGATCTAATGCCTTTCGCCGAGTCATATTAGAGAGGACTTTTGCGGCTTCTTGGTCCCTCTCAGTGCTATAACCAAATTGTTCCCTGATCTCCTGATAATAAGGAAACCATTCGATAAACTCCACGGTTAAGGTTATAAACAAGTTACTAATAGGTTGTTTGCTCGTGGACTTGAAAGTCTGACCGTACAAATTTTTTCTTGTCAATGTCAACGGTGGGGATACAAAACGATGAAAACCAAATAATTCGTCATTCCTGTAACAGTTATAACTTTCCAACACAGAATGTCTCTTATCACTTTGACAATTGAAAAAATGAAAGCAACACCTAGCTTTCCTGGAGATGAGGTTGCATTTATAGAAGAGTTTGAGAGCGGCAAGAATACGTATGTCGACGATGGGAGTATTCGATCTAGCACGGTTGGACGCAAGTTGTACGATTTGAAGAGACGAATAGTAAGGATTGAGCAAAAAAATACTCCAAATTTGCCAAAAATTGGAGATATTCTTGTTGGATACATTGATATGTTATTTGGTAGCATGATATCAGTGAAGATTCTGTATATCAATGATGCAAAATCTATCTCAGGGTTTTCTGCCATTTCAACTACGAGGGGTATATCACTCTCAGGTGGACAAGGCGGATGGCCCAGAGAAAGAGGGGATCGTAGATCGAGAATCACATTCAGGGTAGGAGATATTATAAGAGGAAGAGTAGTAAGCCTTCTCAATTCAAATATTCACATCACTATCGCAGAGAGGGATTTTGGTGTAGTCTACACATTGTGCTACAATTGCGGGGGAAACACAGTGAGAGTGAATAATGCAGTTAAGTGTGTAGAATGTGGGACCTATGAGGAAAGAAAATTGACGGCAGATTACGGAAAAGAAACCTTTAGTACAATTCGCAATGGCAAGACGTTAAATGGTGGTACATAAGGTCGCTTTTCAGGGTGAGAGGGGGGCATATAGCGAACTTGCTGTCATCCAATTTTTCCCTAATTCTACGCCCACTCCGGCGCGATCCTTTCAAGAAGTAATAGAGACACTGTTATCAGGCCTGTCCGACTATGCAGTAGTACCTATCGAGAATTCAATTGAGGGTAGTGTAAATGAAGTATACGATTTACTGTTGCAGTCGAACTTGTTCGTCATAGGAGAAACGTATCAAAGAATACACCACTGCCTTATTGCAATAAAGGGAACGGACCGAGGTTCCTTGAAGGAGGTGTATTCACATCCCCAAGCTTTAGCACAGTGTAGGCATTATCTTAATGAGATGAAGCTTGATCCTGTACCAGTATATGATACGGCAGGAGCAGTAAAGATGATTAAACTGGGCCAAAATAAAAATGCGGCGGCTATCGCAAGCAAGCGCGCAGCTGAAATCTATGGAATGGAGATTTTGGATATGGGAATAGAGGACAGGAAAAATAATTTCACGAGATTTTTTATATTATCCAGAGACCCTACGCATACGAAGCCATCAGGGAATGATGGAACATCCATTATTTTCTCTGTCAAGCATGCACCTGGATCGTTAGTAAATATCTTGTCCGAATTCGCAAGAAGAGAAATTAACCTTACCAAGATCGAATCTCGTCCAACCAAAAAGACTCCATGGGAGTACAACTTTTTTACGGACTTCGAGGGACATGTTCTTGATGCAAGAATCAGGGATGTTTTAACAGTCATAGAACCAAAGACAGCATTTGTAAAGATTCTAGGCTCGTACAAAAAAGAAAATACTGGCTGACAATATATGGTATTTTCATCGAAGCTTTGCCCGCAAACCAAGTCCCAGTACTATGATTCCAGTTACTATTAGCATGAGTTGACCTGCCAAGGCTATCTGGCTACCTTTCGTGAAAGCACTGCCCCCAATGAACAAATCAGAACTTCCCAAGTTCTCTATGGATATCAAATATTGTCCATCCTTTTGAGCTGTAAAATTATACTGAAAGTCAGAAACATCAGTTACCGACCTAATTACATCGTTTTCAGGATCCACAATCTCAATGCTTGAATTAGATCCTGTGACAGAGAACACTACAGGATTACCTACATTCATGCTAGGAGTCAATAGATCACTTTGACCTGCTTCAACTGTTCCGTTAAGCGATACTGGAACAGGGGTCAGTGTATAAAGTGCTGATGCCGAGCCGATGACAATGAAAGAAATTCCTGCGCCAAGTAAGATATAGAAAATCCTTGACCTAGACGCGAAAGGCCCTACCATGTATCAAGTGGAACGCAAAGGGACTATAAATACATCGGTCTGAATTCATTCAACATAGTTGTTCTTGGTCTCGATCTCATCTGATCTGATGTTATCAAATTGAAGGTTACGGGTGACTTCGAGTTCTTCTTCTGGCTATCAAAGCAGGTAGTATAATATGCGCGTTGTCATGTTTGCAATCACATGATATGAGGACTCGTTCCATTCTACAAACATACAAACTATATGATTAGAATCGAAAACAAGCCTTTTTATATTTTCAGGCCAGTAGCCTTGCTACTGCAGATTAGGAGTAATCAGAATTTGAACATAGTCATTGTTAACTACTGTTGGATAAACTAAACAGACTGCTTATTTTAGTTGCTCTCCCAAGCTTTCGTCAGTGTCACCGAGTGTTTTCTGAATTTCGTTTTGTGCATCCTTTGTAGGACTGCTATAGTCTAGAAGTCTTCGTATACGAATGGCCCGGTTAGTTCCCAGTCCGGCTATCATTGATAGCTCTGCCACTGATGCGGTCAGTGTTCGTATAGGGGTCTTAAATTTTTTTAGCATACGGATAGCAGTTTTGTCACCAATACCTGGCAAGGAAGATAGGATTGATAACTGCTGAATATAAAAGGGATTCTGCTTACGAATCCGTCTGAGCAGTGGCCCATCAGGTGATCCTTCCATACGGACTAGATTCGCAACTACCATGAGAATTCTGGATGTGCATTCAGGGGTGGGAGCTGGTATTATAGGTATCCTAAATTCTAGTGCAACTTTTGCTAGCGCGTCAAAAATTAGAGGCATCTGTTCGATGTATGATTCGCGGCTATCATCATCCCTCGTTTGAGAATACAGATACTGCTCCTGTTCTTGTAGTAATGTGTTGCCCTCAACCACGATTAATGGCTTAGAATAGTATTGAATCAAATCGTTACACTGCAAAAATAATCGTCCGTCATAAATGGAACTTATCAGATCCGAAATAGTTTTCCTTTCAATGGCAGTCTGAGAAGATACGACGTAGTCTCCTACCGCTAAAAGGGAAAATTCTATTGAAGCTCCAAGGCCACGTAGCAGCTCAGGAACCCGACTGCTTTTCTCTCTTTCGTCAATTACAATCCTAACTCCCACAATTAGATATTGGGATTCCCTCGTTAATGTTTTTAACTAAGTCCCGCTGGGATCCCGCATAACCCAATCCCTTCCTAACGTGGTTTGAGATGCGTTTGAGCAATAATAAAATGATCTATTTCAGATAGTTTGTGTGGGCCACGCATTCATATCATTGAGGGCTTTGAGCGGACGGGTTGGTCCCCCCTACTATCCCAGGTCCCCCTGCGGGACCTAAATTCCCTTGTGCGCCTCTTATCATTTGATTAATCTTGTTTTCTACTTCCTTCAAGTTGTCCTTCACCCTTGTTTCCTGTTTTGAAAGTACCATTAAACGAGTCTTGGCTAGTTCTTTTTTCTCTTCTAGTTCTTTAGAAATATTCTCTTTCTTAACTTTAATTAGTAATGGGCCAGCGCTCTTGTAAACAGTGTCTTCTGGACCCGCCTTACCGAGGTCCTCTAATGCTCTATCTATCTCAACGGATTCCAATTCGACCTGCTGCTTTTGCATCATTATGGCTTGCAAGTTTTGTTGGAGCTGTTGAAAGCGTGATACTTGTTCTTTCAGCCAAGGCGGAAGTTCTTGTTCACTCATTTATATGACAGGGTTTAACAAACACCAACATAAAATCATAGCGCTAAATATCCGATAGAGTGTCAACACATAATTGAAAGAGTCTAAGGTACGAATTTAGAGTTGCACGTAAGGAGGGAATATCATTCGCCTCCACTCGGATTGTTATCATGTGATCATCGAGAAAAATCTCCGACGTTGTTAAATAATCTTTTGAAAAGTATGTTGAATCTGGACGGAGTGCAAAGAAAGCAGCCTCTGCGACTGGCCTAGCCCTTTGATTATTTCGATGGAAGAAGAACCGAATCTCTGATCTACATTGCTTGCTTGCTAATATCATAAGCTCCCGAGGCTACTTTAAAATGACATTTCGGACATTGCCATATCCCAAGTGCGATCCGAGAGAATCTCTTAGAGCCACATGAAGGGCACTTTCTGTGCTTCTTGAGGATTCTGTACACAGCTCCGTATCGCTTTCTAACAGTCGCCCCAAACTTGACTCCTAATCCCTTAAGAGATGTTGATTTATGCTTTCTTCTAGTGACCATTGCTAGTAAGCTCTTTAATTTTGGTTCGAACTTCCTCTCCTTTAATTCTTGCTATTTCTGCTGCCTT
>Ga0214469_1001046_pt1 | contig 10182 bp, 6 predicted proteins | sample RVTome_10_FD_187340 | JGI IMG/M metagenome (GOLD analysis project Ga0214469, IMG submission 187340) | Soil microbial communities from uranium-contaminated site in the Upper Colorado River Basin, Wyoming, United States - RVT153D57 HiSeq ... | reverse complement strand
GAGCGAGCCCGACGCCGGCTCCAACGTCGCCGGCATCCGCACCCGGGCCGAGCGCGACGGCGGCGAGTGGGTGGTCAACGGCCAGAAGATCTGGACCTCGGGCGCCGCCGACGCCGACTGGTGCTACCTCATCGCCCGCACCGACCCCGACGCCAAGCCGCACGAGGGCCTGTCGGAGCTGGTCGTGGACATGCGGTCGCCAGGGGTGTCGGTGCGGCCGATCGTCGACATGACCGGCGGCCGGCACTTCTGCGAGGTCTACTTCGAGGACGTGCGGGTGCCCGATGCCCACCTCGTGGGGGAGCTGAACGGCTCGTTCCGCCAGGTCATGCGGCAGATGGAGCACGAGCGGGGCGGCATCGACCGCCTGGTCTCGAACCGCCGGCTGTACGAGGACGTGCAGCCCTGGGCCGACGCCGCCGACCCGCTGATCCGCCAGGAGATGGCCGCCATCGAGTCCGGCTACCGGATCGGCCGCCTGCTCGTGCTGCGAGAGACCCTCGGCCAGACGCCGAGGCAGTTCTCGGCTGCCACCAAGACCTTCTGCACCGAGCTCGAGCAGCGCATCGCTGCCTTCTGCGGCCAAGTGCTCGGCGCCTGGGCCCTGCTGGCCGAGCCTGGCCCGGGGAGCGAGATGCAAGCGCTGGCCCGCCGGGTCAGCCGCAACCTCTGCTACGCGCCCGCCTACACGATCATGGGCGGGACGACGCAGATCCTGCGCAACATCCTCGGAGAACGCACGCTGGGCCTCCCCCGCGAACCGCGCTGACGTCAGAACCGGCGTTCGAAAGGTGGCGGTTTCGGCGCATCCGAACGCCGGAGGGATTTGTGTCAGAGACGTCGGACCGGCGGAAGCGGGTCGTGCTCGATCGGGGCCGCGCGCAGCCGTAGGTCGGCGACGGCCGGGCCGGACGGCGACACGATCACGGGGTTGAGCTCCAGCCCCACGACCTCGGGGGCCGCCTCGACCAGTGCTCCCACCCGCAGGAGCAGGTCCTCGAGGCCTCGGCGCCCGGCCTCGTCGAGCAACGCGCCCAGCCGCGACGTCGCCACGAACCGGCGGGCGTCGAGATCCGTGAGCGGGAGCACGTGCACGTCGGTGGTCGACAGGTCGGTCGCGACCCCGCCGGCACCGAGGGTGACGACCGGCCCCACCAGTTCGCTCTCGGCCACCGTCACCGCCACGTCGATGCCGGGATCCACCATCGGCTGCACCACGACGGGCCACAGGGCGTCACCCAGCGCCCCGCCCATCCTGGCCAGCGTCGCCAATAGCTCGGTCTCGTCGTGGACATCGAGGGCGATGCCGCCGGCCTCGGTCTTGGCCGCCCGGCTCCGGACCCCCGACTTCACGGCCACCGGGTAGCGGAGGTCGCGGGCGGACGCGAGCGCCTCGTCGCGGTGCGACGCCACTCGCGACGGCACGATCGGCAGGCCGGCGGCGGTGAGCACGTCGACGGCGACGTCGGTCGGCAGCCAGCGGCCGCCGTCGTGGGCCCGGCCGTCGGCCAGGGCCGCCGCCACCCGGGCGCGTCCGGCAGCCGGATCGGCTCCCGGCGGCACGACGACGCGGCTTTCGGGAGCCCGCCGCCACCGGGCGTACTGCGTCACCCGCCCCAGCGCGTAGGCGGCGGCGTCGGGAAAGTCGAACACCGGCACGTCGGGCTCCGAACCCGGCGAGATAGACGTCGGATGGGGACCGAACACACAGACCAGCAGCGTCTTATGGGGGCACGCGGCCCGCGCGGAAGCCACCGCCCGCACCAGGTCAGCCGTCGACTGGCGCGGCGCCGGCGCGCAGACGACCAGCACGCTGTCCACCGCTGCGTCGCTCAGCAGCGCCTTCAGCGCCCGTTCCAGGTCGTTCGGGCCGGCCTCGAAGCCCAGGTCGACGGTGCTGGCGCGCACACGCGTCGCCGCCCGGGATCCGGGCTGCGCGGCGTGCAGTTGCCGGCGGACGCCGGTCCCCAGCTCGGCCAGCACCAGGCCGGCATCGACACAAGCGTCGGCCGCGAGGGCCAGGGATCCGCCGCCGTTGCCGACCAGCGCCACGCGGTTGCCGTCGGGCAGGGGTTGGCAGGCCAGCACCCGGGCGACGTCCAGCAGCTGCGACAGCGTGTCCACCCGCACCACGCCGGTCTGCTCCAGCAGCGCCTGCATCGCGGCCGGCTGGGCCTCGGCAGCCTCGGCCGGGTAGGCGCGGGCCGCGCCCCGGCTCTTGACGGCCACGATCGGCTTGCTGCGGCCCAGCTCGCGGGCGATGCGGCTGAACTTGCGGGCGTTGCCGAACGACTCGAGGTACAGCAGCACCAACTCGGTACGAGGGTCGTCGGCCCAGTACTGGAGCATGTCGTTGGCCGACACGTCGGCTCTGTTCCCGATGGCCGCGAACGACGACGCGCCCAGTCCGACCTCGCCGATGTGGTCGAGGATGACCCCACCGATCGTGCCCGACTCCGAGAGCAGGGCGACGGGACCGGGGCGGGGATTGGGCGTGGCAAACGTGGCGTGGAGCCGCACGTTCGGATCGGTGTTGATGACCCCCAGGCAGTTGGGACCGAGCAGGCGAGTGCCGAAGCGCCGCGCCGCCCGCAGTGCGGCCGCCGACAGCGCCGCGCCCTCGGCCCCGGCCTCGGCGAACCCCGCCGAGATCACGATCACGGCCGGGACGCCCTTGCGGCCACAATCCTCCACCACCGCCGGCACCTGGCTCGCGGGCACGGCCACCACCGCCAGGTCGACCGGTCCGTCGATGTCGTTGATGTCATGCACCGCCGTGACCCCGGCGACTTGGTCCGCCATCGGGTTGACCGCGTACACCGGTCCGGCGAACTCGTGCTCCAGCATGTTGCGCAGCACCGCATGGCCGACGCCGCTCCGCTCCCGGCTGGCGCCGACGACGGCCACGGATCGCGGTGCCAGCAGCCGGTGTACGGCCTCGGCCTCCGCCCGCTGGGCCCGGGCCATGATGGCCGCCTCGGCCTCGGGCGTGGGCTGCAGGTCGAGCCGCACCTCGATCACGCCGTCCCCGAAATGACTGGCGGTCGCGAAACCCGCGCTGCGGAACACGCCCACCATCCGTGTATTCGTCGGCAGCACGATCGCCGTGAACGCTCTCATCCCGCTGCGGCGGGCCGCCACGGCCAGGTACTCCAGCAGCACCGTGGCGATGCCCCGCCCCTGGTGGCGGTCGTCCACGAAGAACGCCACCTCGGCCTCCGACCTGGTGGGCAGTCGGTCGTAGCGGGCCACGCCCACGATCACGTCGTCGCGCAGCGCGACGAAGGCCATGCGGTCGGCGTAGTCGACGTGGGTGAGTCGCTCCACCTCCCGTTCGGGCAGGCGAGGGCGGGGTGTGAAGTAGCGGAAGTAGATGCTCTCGGCGGATTGGCGGCCGTGGAAGTCGACGATGCGGGGACCGTCGTCGGGCTGGATCGGCCGGATGTGCACGGTGCCGCCGTCGGCCAGCACCACGTCGGCTTCCCACCCCGCCGGGTAGCCCGGCGGAGCGGCGGTTGCGGTCGCGGCGTTGGTCGTGGGCTCGTCCACCGACCGCGAGGCTACGGGCGGGTTCGATCGAGGGTGGTGGTCAGTTGTCACGCCGAGCGCGGTAGCTTCGACCCTTACGTCGGTGGCAGGCGGAATCGACGGGAGGCCTACTGGTGCGTTGGCGTTGGTCGTGGTCATGGTGGGGTGCCCTCATGGCTGCGGCGGTGCTCGTCCTGGCGTCCGGTGCGTGCGCGCAGGAGGCCGACGAGAATCCCCTTGCCCGCGATCCGATCGGCGAGGAACGTGGGGCCTCCGGCGGCTCGGACGCCGGCGGGCCGGGCCCGGTGCCCGCCGACGACCTCGACGCGCTGGTCGTCACGGCCATCGAGGACGTCGAGGCCTACTGGACCGAGACGTACCCCGAGATCTACGGCGGTCCGTTCGAACCGTTGGCGGGCGGCTACCAGGCCTACGGCCCCGACACCCCGACACCACGCTGCGGGCCGGCGCCCATCAGCTACCGGGAGATCGCGGGCAATGCCTTCTACTGCCCGAGCGAGGACCTGATCGCCTGGGACGAGGCGACGCTGATCCCGCAGATCAACGAGACGTACGGGGCGCTCGCGGTCGGCATCGTGTTCGCCCACGAGTTCGCCCACGCCATCCAGACCCGGGCCGCGGTCCGGGGTCGCACGATCGACCTGGAGCTCCAGGCCGACTGCTACGCAGGGGAATGGACAGCTCACGTGGCGGAGGGCAACAGGGACCCGTTCGAGGTCACCGACCGCGAGCTCGACTCCAGCGTCGCCGGCATGGTGGCCATCCGTGACCTGCCCGGCACCGACGAGAACAACCCGGGGGCCCACGGCAGCGGCTTCGACCGCATCGGCGCATTCCAGGAGGGATACGAGAACGGGCCCGAGCACTGCGCCGACTACGAGGGTGCGCCTCGCCGGACCTTCGACATCCCGTTCAGTCCCGCGGACCTGGCGGCCGCGGACCCCGGCAACTTCCCGCTCGATGACGCCGGCCCCACCTGCCCGGACGACCTCGACGAACGCATCCTCGCCGGTGACTTCGACCGCGAGAGCGGCGAGGCGGCGGACTGCGGGCTGGCGTCACTGCTGGAGGCCGACCTCAACGTCTACTACGAGACCCTGTTCGAGCAGCTGGCCAAGACGTGGACGCCGATCGACGACCTGGTGCTCGTCGACCCGGCTGGCGAGGGGATCAGCTGCGGCGGCGAAACGCTCTCCGGTGACGAGCTACGCGGTGCCGCCGTCTACTGCGTGGACGAGAACGTCGCGGTGATCGACGGCGCCGGGCTCACCGGCGAACTGTACGAGATCGGTGATTTCGCGTTCGGGACCGAGGTCGCGCGGCTGTGGGCGATCGCCGCCCAGGCCCACCTCGGCATCGACGGGGATGGCGAGGAGCAGAGCCTGCAAGCCGACTGCATGACCGGCCTGTACGCCCGGTCGATCTCTCCCGAGGTGGCACCGGGCGAGCCCGACTCCCCGCTGCTGGGCATCTCGCCCGGCGATCTCGACGAAGGGATCCAGGGATTCATCGCCTACGGCGACGCCCAGTCCGGCGATGCGGGCACCGCGTTCGAGCGCACCGACGCCCTTCGCACCGGGGTGATCGAGGGCCTCGAGGGCTGCGAGCGCGACTACGGCGAGTTGGCCTGAGCAGGTCCGTCGGACCCCCCGACCCTGCGGGCTTGGGCCCGGCGCGACTCCCGCACGGCCAGGACCGCGATCCCGCCCACCCCGATCGCGATGGACACGAGCACCAGCGCCTGGAGGGCACCGCCTCGGTCGCCGGCATCGGTGGGAGCGCGCCCCGAGTTGGGCTCCGGGATCATGTCCTGCTCCGGCACGGGCGCGTCGTCGGTGGACGGGTCGCCGTCGGGATCGTCCGCCGGCTGAGCCACCGCCGTGACGCCGCCCCCGGCACTCCCCTCCGCACCGACTCGGGCGGGGACGGCGAGGACCGTGATGCTGGCCACCAGGAGGACGGCCACGCCGGCGAGGGCTCGTCCGCGCATGGACCCATGGTCCGCGGCCGGGCAGAGCGGGTTCAAGCCGGCGGTTGGTAGTCGGCCGGGAGCAGGATCGACTTGGTCTCCAGGTAGGCCGACAGGCCCTCGGGGCCCAGCTCGCGGCCGACGCCCGACGCCTTGAACCCGCCGAAGGGGTTGCGCAGGTCGATGGTGCCGAACTGGTTGATCCCGTAGGTGCCGGTCCGCACCTGGCGGGCGACGTCGAGGCCGCGCTCCACGTCCTGCGTCCACACCGAACCCGACAGCCCGTAGTCGCTGTCGTTGGCGATGCGCACGGCGTCGGCCTCGTCGTCGTATGGCAGCACCGCCAGGACCGGTCCGAAGATCTCCTCCTGAGCGATCGTCATCTTGTTCTCGACGTCCACGAACAGGGTGGGCTCCACGAACCAGCCCCGATCCAGGCCCACCGGCCGCCCTCCGCCCACGGCGAGCTTGGCGCCCTCGCTGCGACCCTTCTCGATGTAGCCCAGCACCCGCTCGCGCTGGCGCTCGGCCACGAGCGGGCCCACCACGATCGATGGGTCCGCCGGATCGCCCACCGTCGTGCCCTTCACCGCCTCGGCCACGGCGTCGACCACTTCGTCGTAGCGTGCCCGCGGCGCCAGGATCCGCGTCTGCGCCACGCAGGCCTCGCCGTTGTTCATGAGCGCGTTGGGCATGAGCAGAGGGATGGCGCTGGCCAGGTCGGCGTCCTCGAGCACGATGGCCGCCGACTTGCCACCCAGCTCGAGCGTGCAGCGCTTGAGCATCTCGCCACAGATGGCACCCACCTTGCGGCCGGCCGCGGTCGAGCCCGTGAACCCGACCTTGTCGACGCCGGGATGGCGCACGATGTACTCGCCGATCTCGCGGCCGGCGGGCAGGATCGACACCATGCCCTTGGGCAGCTCGATCTCGTCGAGGACCTCGGCCAGCAGGTAGCCGTCGAGCGGTGTCTCCGGCGACGGCTTGAGGATCATGGGCGACCCGGCGGCGAGGGCGGCGCCCAGCTTGAGCGCGACGATGAACAACGGCACGTTCCAGGGGATGATGCCGGCCGACACACCCACCGGCTCCTTGCGCACGAGCACCGGGCCCAGGGCGCCGGGCCGGAGCTCCTCGAACGGGAACCTCCGGGCCAGCTCGACCCAGCCGTCGAGCACCATCGTGGACGAGAGCACCTGACCCATGAGCGCCCAGCTCGACGGCGAGCCCATCTCGTTGGTGATGGTCTCGGCGAACTCGGGCGCCCGTGCCTGGATCGCTTGGGACAGCTTGGCGATGTACTCGGCCCGCTCGGACGGCGACAGCCGCGGGAAGGCACCGCCCAGCGCGGCCTTGGCGGCCTCCACGGCCCGGTCGACATCGCCCTCGGATGCCTCGGGCACCGTGGCGATCACGTCCTCGGTGGTGGGGCTGATCACGTCGATGGTGCGGGTCGACGCCGCCGCCACCCATTCGCCACCGATGTAGAGCCTGTCCTTGGTCGTGGTCTCCATGACGCTCCTTCCGTCGCAGCCGGCGAGCCCGGGCGACCTGAAACCGCGTCAGCCATCGTGCCATGACACCTGCCCGCGTCAGGCATCGGGGCCACGGAAGCGCCAACCTCCGTGGCCCATCGTGCGCCGCGTCAGCCGCTGCCTTGGCCGCGATGGCCCGAGCCGCACCGGGTCTCGAGCTGGGCGGCTGGCTCTCCGGGCAAGCCGATCGACGACGCCAAGCTGACTCGCACCGCACCGCGGTCGATCCGCACCTCGAGTGCCGCCAGCAGCGCGCAGAGGACGATCAGTGCGCCCACCATCTCGGCGCCCTCCTCGAGCCAGGTCACCGCTGCGTAGGCGAACCCGTCGCCCACGGCGTCGAGCACCGCGCCGCTCAGGGCCTCGAGACCCAGGGCCCCACCGATGTAGGTGCCGAGACCGAGCGCCATCCAGCGACGAAGGTGGCGCGGCAGGGTCACGACAGCCCAGGCCGTGACGGCCACGAGCGCCGCCGCCAGGACCACCCCTGCCACGACCCAGGGATGCCGCAGCACGCCCGTGGCCTCGACGTCCAGCGTGCCCGTGACACCCGAACCGAGCCGCTCGTGCAATGCCACCGCCTCATCGAGTGACATCCCGATGAACACGAGCGCCAGCGCCGCCCACCGCCATCCATCGCCCCGGCGGGCCCCGGTCGAAACGACGGTGAACAGACCACACATGCCGGCGACGGCCAGCAACAAGGCGGCCGAGTACCACGTGGGGACCGTCGCCTCCGTGTTCACGTCGAACAGGAGGGGGAGGCCATCGGAGTAGTCGGGATCGCTCTGGCGGCGCACCCGGGCGAACCAGCGTGTCAACGGATTGGCCAGCAGCACCAGTGCCGTCGAGGCGCCGAGCACGACCGCCGCATAGCGCGCCACCGGCACCACCCGGGACGACGGCGCGCCGCTCCCAGCGGCCGTCACCGGCGAGGGTGGATCGCCCGGTTGTCCCTCCCGCACAGGATCACGGTCGGACCGGGTGACCACATGGCCATGATGCGAACCCCAGATGAGATGGAGGTTAACCAGCGATGAGGTCGAGCACCCGCGGTTAGCGCATCTCGGCGAATGCCGGGTAGGCGTCTAGCACGTCGGGGTTGGCGAGGCTGCCCCGGCTGGCGGCGGTGTCGGGATCGGCGCCGAGCAGGATCCGTTTGACCGGCACCTCGAGCTTCTTGCCCGACAGCGTGCGGGGCACGCCGGGAACGGCATGGATCTCGTCGGGCACGTGCCGAGGCGACAGCTCGGTGCGCAGCGCCTTGGCGATGCGATTCCGGAGCTCGTCGTCGAGGGCGATCTCGGGCGCCAGGGTGACGAAGAGCACCAGGCGGCCGGGTCCACCCTCGGGATCCTCCAGGTGGACCACCAGGCTGTCGGCCACCTCGGGCAGCCCCTCCACCACCGAGTACAGCTCGGCCGTCCCCATGCGGACCCCGCCCCGGTTCAGGGTGGCGTCGGACCGGCCCGTGATGATGGAGGCGCCGTCGTCGTAGACCGTGATCCAGTCTCCGTGGGTCCACACGCCCGGATGGTCCTCGAAGTATGCGGCGCGGTAGCGCGTCCCGTCGTCGTCGCCCCAGAACGCCACCGGCATCGAAGGCATGGGCGCCGTGATCACCAGCTCGCCCTGCTCTCCCACCACCGGCCGGCCCCCGACATAGGCCTCGACCTTGGCGCCGAGGTAGCGGCACGAGATCTCGCCCGAGCGGACCGGTACCAACGGGCACCCCCCGACGAAGGCCGTGCACATGTCCGTGCCACCGCTGATCGACGACAGCAGCAGGTCACGCCCGATCGCCTCGTACACCCAGTCGAACCCCTCCGCGGGCAGGGGCGCACCGGTCGAGCCGACCGACCGCAGGGCCGAGAGGTCGGCGACCTCCGCCGGGGCGATACCCGCCTTGCGGCAGGCCAGCAGGAAGGGCGCCGACGTGCCGAAGAAGGTGACCTCGTCTTCGCCGGCCATGCGCCAGAGCGCCCCGAGGTCGGGATGGCCGGGGTCGCCGTCGAACAGCACGAGGGTCGCCCCCACCAGGAGGCCGGATACCAGGTAGTTCCACATCATCCAGCCGGTGGTCGAGAACCAGAAGAAGCGGTCGCCGGGCCCGAGGTCGTTGTGCAGCGCCAGCACCTTGTGGTGCTCGACCAGGATGCCGCCGTGGCCGTGCACGATCGGCTTGGGCAGCCCGGTCGTGCCGGACGAGTACAGGACGTAGAGCGGGTGGTCGAACGGCACCGGCTCGAATGCCAGCTCCCCGGGTTCGGCCAGCAGTTCGTCCCACGTCAGCGAGTCCGGGAATCGCGAGTCGGGGTGGAGGTAGCCGACGGTGACGACGTGGCGCAGCGAGGGCAACCGGGCGCGGACATCGGCGACCTCGGCCGCCCGGTCGACCCGCTTGGCGCCGTAGCGGTAGCCGTCCACGGCCAGGAGCACGGTCGGCTCGATCTGGCGGAACCGGTCGACCACGCTTCGGGTGCCGAACTCGGGGGCGCACGACGACCAGACCGCCCCCAGGCTGGCGGTGGCCAGCAGCGCCACCACCGCCTCGGGGGCGTTGGGCAGGTAGGCCGCAACCCGGTCGCCCCTGCTCACGCCCAGGCGCACCAGCCCCGCCCGACAGCGGGCCACCTGCTCGCGCAGCTCGGCAATGCTCAGCTCGAGCGGATCGCGCGACTGCGACCTGGCCAGGATCGCGGGCCCCGCCGGCTCGCTGCGCAGGGCGTGGGCGGCGTAGTTGACCATCGCCCCCGGGAACCACACCGCGCCGGGCATGTCGGGGCGAGCGAGCGCACGCTCGACCGGCGTGGCCGAGTCGAGGTGGAAGTGTTGCCAGATCGTGCGCCAGAACCCGTCGAGGTCGTCGACCGACCAGCGCCACAGGCTCTGGTAATCCGGGAACGACCGGCCTCGATAGCTGTCGAGCCATGACAGGTAGCGACCGATCCGGGTGCGCTCCCGCACGTCCTCGGGCGGCTCCCACAGCACCCTGCCTCGCTCGGCCATGGGCGTCACCGTATGCGACCGGCACCGCCACAACTGGCGTCCCTCACGCCGGGATCTCGGCGTCAGAGACGCCAGAACGGTTCGCGTCAGCCCTGGCGGGCCGGGACGACCTCCACCACG
>Ga0214469_1001045_pt1 | contig 10183 bp, 4 predicted proteins | sample RVTome_10_FD_187340 | JGI IMG/M metagenome (GOLD analysis project Ga0214469, IMG submission 187340) | Soil microbial communities from uranium-contaminated site in the Upper Colorado River Basin, Wyoming, United States - RVT153D57 HiSeq ... | reverse complement strand
CGAGATCTGACCTGTAAGGTCGAACCAGTGGCTCTTTACGAAGTAACCCGTGCGGTCGAGGCCGAGAAGCCGGTGATGATCTCGGCCCTCATGGGCTGGGTCGATGCGGCCTCGGTCGCGACCGACGCCGCCAAGCACATCGCCGGAACCGGCGCCGTGGTCGCCTCTTTCGACGGAGACGAACTGTTCGACTACCGGTCGAACAGGCCCATCCTCGACATCGTGGACGGCGCGATGGCGAGCGTTACCTGGCCCGAGATAACCGTCAGGGAATCGACGCTTGGGGGCCGCGACGTTCTGGTGATGTCGGGAACCGAACCCGACATGCGCTGGCACGCGTTTTCGGCGTCGGTCGTCGAACTGGCCAAACAGTTCAACGTCGGCCTGCACATGACGCTCGGCTCGGTGCCGGCTGCCGTGCCACATACACGCGCCACCCCCCTGTTGAGCACCGCCTCGCGCGAGGGTCTGGTTGCCGACATCAGCCAACTGCCGCCCACGATGCGCGTCCCGAGCGCGGCGATCAGCATCGTCGACCGAGAGCTCGGTCGGGCGGGCATCGACACCGTCGGCTTCTTCGCGCAGGTTCCGCACTACGTCGCGGGGCCGTATCACGACGGCATACTGACTCTGGTCGGTCGCGTCGCCTCCCAGCTGGGAGCCCAGGTCTCGCTCGACGAGTTGAGGCAGCTGGCTTTGTCCGAGCGGGCGCAGCTGGACGAGATCGTCGGCGCGCGGCCCGAGGCCAAGGAGCACGTAGCCCGGCTCGAGGCGGCCTCCGAGGCGGAGAACATCCCCTCGGGCGACGAGCTGGCCGACGAGATCCAGCGTTACTTCAGCCAGCAGGACCCGGGCGGCGGGCCTTTTCCGGGGAGCGGATCGGGTCCCTTCGAGAACTAGGAGCCCCATCGCTCTCTGTGGACGACCGCCTCGGGGGGTTTGCGCCCACGTTTCGCCGACCCGGTCGTCGCTCTGGATGCCGCGTGACCGATCGTGATGACTCCCACCGGTGAGACGTCGTCCGGGATCCCCAGCAGTTCCTTGAGCCCGTCGAGCCGGTGGGGACCGAAGACCCCCGCGCTCAGCTTCTCCGCGACCGCCGCGAGGAGCACGAGCATCATCGTCGCTCCGCCGTCGACCCACCAGTAGGGCACGGGCCACTCGATCTCCTGGCCCCCGTCGGTGAGCTTGTCGGATTCCCGATATCTGGCGTGGTAGTCGTTCTCCCGAATGCAGACCACGACGTGGACGGGGGCCGTCGAAATCCAGGGAGGCAGTCCGGAAGCGACGTAGTGAGCTTCGTTTCCGAGCTCGGCAATCGCCGCGCGGATGTCGGGGTCGGTCACGACGACCAGGTATTGGCCCTGGCTGTGGCCGGCGCTGGGAGCGCGCCGCGCTGTATCCAGGATGCGCTCGAGCGCGTCGGGATCCACCGGCTTGTCGAGATAGCTGCGGATCATCTTGCGCCTGCGAACCGCCTCAGCGAACTCCATGATGTCCTCCCTGGTTGGGTGATGCGATATCCTCCTACGACTAAGCAGCCCCAGACCGCAGGTGGATACGTCCTTAATCCCACAGCCTGCGCAGGCGAGCGAGCGGATCCTCGGATTCGCAACCGCACTTTCTCGTGCGCGGTCGCCGTCTGGCGACCGCTTTTTGTTTGCCAGGCTTTCTCCGCGGCATCGAGCGGAGACGGAGGAAAAGACGAAGAGGGAGAAGTGCCTATGGCCAGACCGGAGAAGATCGCGGCCGTCAAGGAGATCTCGGAGAAGTTCAGCAACAGTGAGGCGGCGCTGCTGACCGAATACCGGGGTCTCAGCGTCGGCGAGATCGCCGAGGTCCGGCAGGCCCTGCGCGAGGCGGACGCCGGCACCGAGTACAAGGTTTCGAAGAACACGCTTGCCCGTCTCGCGGTCAAGGACCTCGGGCTGGACGATCTCATCGACCTGCTCGTCGGGCCGACCGCAATCGCGTACGTGAAAGGCGATGCTGCCGCGGCCGCGAAGGCGATCGACGACGTGTCGAAGAAGTATCCGGTTCTGCAGGTCAAGGGCGGAATCCTCGCCGGACAGATCATCTCGGCCGAGCAGGCAAGGGCGCTGGCGAAGCTCGAGCCTCGCGAGACGCAGCTCGCCAAGATCGCCATGATGATGAACCAACCCGCTCAGCTCACGGTCAATGTCCTGGCCGCCCTGCTGCGGGACCTCGGCTCGATGCTGGCGCAGGTCGTCACGAGCAAGGAGTCCGAGGCGCCGTCCGAAACTCCGGGTGAGCCCGCGGCCGAGGCCTCGAGCGCGGAGGCTCCGGCCGACGAGGCACCGAGTGAAGAGACCTCCGACGAGGAGGCAGGCGGGGATGGCGCCGAAGGGGCCGCCGCTGCCGACGACGAGACCAAGACGGAATCCGCACAAGAGGAGGAAAGCGAGTAATGGCAACCAAGACACTCACGCAGGACGAAGTACTCGACGCCATCGCCAACTGGACGGTGCTCGAGCTCAGTGAGTTCGTCAAGGCGTTCGAGGAGAAGTTCGGCGTCAGCGCGGCCGCTCCGGTCGCGGTGGCCGCAGGCCCCGGTGGTGGCGGAGGCGAGGCCGCCGTCGAGGAGGAGAAGGACGAGTTCGACGTCGTACTCAACGCGGCCGGTGACAAGAAGATCCAGGTCATCAAAGAGGTCCGCAGCCTGACGAGCCTCGGCCTGAAGGAGGCCAAGGACCTCGTGGACGGCGCCCCCAAGCCCGTGCTCGAGAAGGTCAACAAGGAGCAGGCGAACGAGGCGAAGGAGAAGCTCGAGGCCGCCGGCGCCACCGTCGAGGTCAAGTAGAGCAACGCAGGTACGGCGAGGGGCGGGCTCCCACACGGGGCCCGCCCTCTGCGCGTTCGGGCCCCGTTCGGCAAGAAACAACAGCAAACCCGCATTCGAGGGGGAAACTTGGATGCGGACGGGCCTGGGGGGCCGATCGAGCCGGTCCCACGCATCTTTGGACCAAAAAACCTCGCCCAGCGAGGCCGAATGTCCAAAGAACTGGGTTTTTCAGGCGGAGCGGGCGGACCCAGCCCCAGCGGAGGCACAAATCATCCCTCCGCCCCCCCACCTGGGAATACGTCGCCGGACGTGGGTGTTGACCCGGGAGCAGGACCAGGAATAAGGTGATTTCTGGCCCAATCTGAGGGGTACCTATACAGGCGCTACCACGATCAGGCCAACTGAATAGCCGTTTATTTGACGCGGGTGTAGGCGTGCGCCTATACTCGCGTGCTGCTGTGTCCACCCCCTGTGCGTCTCAGACGTTCTGTCGCGCGGCTAAGAACCGCCCAGTTCGATCCGTTCGGGGAGCAAGCTTCAGCACCGCCGTCTAGCACCGCCAAGAGGAGGCTCGCTTGTCGTTCAATGCCCTGCGCGAACGCCGTACTTTCGCCAAGCTCACCGAGGTCCTTCCTCCCCCGGACCTCATCTCGGTACAGAAAGAATCCTTCACCTGGTTCCTCGAGGAGGGCCTGAAGGCCACGCTCAATGACATGTCCCCGATCGAGGATTTCACCGGGAACCTGGCATTGCAGTTCCTCTCTCACCGCTTCGAGCCACCGAAGTTCGATGAGGATGAGTGCAAGGAGAAGGACCTCGATTTCTCTCGCCCGTTGTTCGTGACCGCCGCTTTCATCAACAAGGAGACCGGCGAGATCAAAGAGCAGACGGTCTTCATGGGGGACTTCCCGATGATGACCGAGAAGGGCACCTTCATCATCAACGGAACCGAGCGAGTGGTGGTCAGCCAGCTCGTCCGGTCTCCCGGCGTTTACTTCGACCGCAGCGTCGACAAGACGTCGGACAAGGACATCTACTCCTGCAAGGTCATTCCGGCGCGCGGTGCGTGGCTCGAGTTCGAGACCGACAAGCGCGACACCGTCGGTGTGCGTGTCGACCGCAAGCGGCGCCAGTACGTAACCGTGCTGCTGAAGGCCCTCGGATTCGGCGACGACAACGAGATCCTCGAGCTGTTCGAGGGAGCGGAGTCGATCGCCGCGACGCTCGAGAAGGACACGATCGAGACCCAGGAAGAGGCCCTGATCGATGTCTACCGCAAGCTTCGTCCGGGCGAGCCGCCCACGGTCGAGAGCGCGCGCAGCCTGATCGAGAACCTGTTCTTCAACCCCAAGCGTTACGACCTCGCCCGGGTCGGTCGCTACAAGGTCAACCGCAAGCTCCAGTTCGAGTCGACCGAGGAGTCCATCACCGAGATGGGCTCGGTGCTCCGCAAGGAGGACATCCTCGAGACCATTCGCTATCTGGTGAAGCTGCACGCGGGGGACCCGGACTACGAAACCGACGATATCGACCACTTCGGTAACCGCCGGGTGCGTCCCGTCGGTGAGCTCATCCAGAACCAGATCCGCGTGGGCCTGTCCCGTATGGAGCGCGTCGTCAAGGAGCGCATGACGACCCAGGACGTCGAGGCCATCACGCCTCAGACGCTGATCAACATTCGCCCCGTCGTCGCCTCGATCAAGGAGTTCTTCGGGTCGAGTCAGCTCAGTCAGTTCATGGACCAGACCAACCCGCTTGCGGGGCTGACGCACCGACGTCGTCTCTCGGCCCTCGGTCCCGGAGGTCTGAGCCGTGAGCGCGCCGGCTTCGAGGTGCGTGACGTTCACCCGAGTCACTACGGCCGCATGTGTCCGATCGAGACCCCAGAGGGTCCGAACATCGGTCTGATCGCGTCGCTCTCGACCTACGCACGCCTCAACCGGTACGGCTTCGTCGAGACGCCCTACCGAAAGGTCATCAAGGGCAAGGTCACGAACCAGATCGAGTACCTGACCGCCGACATGGAGGACCGTTCGGTCATCGCTCAGGCGAACGCGGTCATCGACGAGAAAGGCCACTTCACCGAGGACAAGGTGTTGGCCCGCGCTCGTCACAACGATCCGGACTACGTCGACGCCGTGGACCTCGACTACATGGACGTCAGCCCGAAGCAGATCGTGTCGGTCAGCGCATCGTGTATCCCGTTCCTCGAGCACGACGATGCAAACCGGGCCCTCATGGGCGCCAACATGCAGCGGCAGGCCGTGCCTCTCCTCAAGCCCCAGGCCCCCATCGTTGGGACCGGGCTCGAGTTCCGGGCGGCCACCGATGCCGGCGACGTGGTCGTCGCCGAGCAGGACGGCACCATCGAGGAGGTCACCGCGGATCGCATCGTGATCGCGGCGAAGACCGGGCACGAGCGTCACATCTACAAGCTCGAGAAGTTCCGCCGCTCGAACCAATCGACTTGCATGAACCAGCGTCCGCTGGTTCGCGAGGGCCAGAAGATCAAGGAAGGTGACGTTCTCGCCGACGGCGCTTCGACCGACAACGGCGAAATGGCGCTGGGCGCGAACCTGATGGTCGCCTTCATGTCGTGGGAGGGCTACAACTTCGAGGACGCCATCATTCTGTCCGAGCGACTCGTCAAGAAGGACATCCTGTCCTCGATACACATCGAGGAGTACGAGATCGACGCCCGCGACACGAAGCTCGGCCCCGAGGAGATCACGCGCGACATCCCCAACGTATCGGAGGAGGTCCTGGCCGACCTCGACGAGCGGGGCATCATCCGCATCGGTGCCGACGTCGGCCCCGGCGACGTGCTCGTCGGCAAGGTCACGCCCAAGGGCGAAACCGAGCTGACTCCCGAGGAGCGCCTGTTGAGGGCCATCTTCGGTGAGAAGGCGCGAGAGGTGCGCGACACCTCACTCAAGATGCCGCACGGTGAAGAGGGCAAGGTCATCGGAGTGCGTCTGTTCACTCGTGAGCAGGGCGACGAGCTGTCCCCCGGAGTGAACGAGCTCGTTCGAGTGTTCGTGGCTCAGAAGCGCAAGATCTCCGAGGGCGACAAGCTCGCCGGACGCCACGGAAACAAGGGTGTCATCTCGAAGATCCTTCCCGAGCAGGACATGCCCTTCTTGCCGGACGGAACTCCGATCGACATCATCCTGAACCCGCTCGGTGTCCCGTCTCGAATGAACCTCGGCCAGGTGCTCGAGAGTCATCTCGGATGGGTCGCCAAGCATCACTTCGACGATGGCGACCACACGCCCGAGCCGGGCAAGTGGCACGACGCCGATCCGCAGTGGGTGTCCACTCCGGTGTTCGACGGAGCGCGCGAGGACGAGATCCTCGATGCGCTCGACACCGTCGCCGCTCGCAAGACCGAGTATCCGCTCGTCAACAAGGTCGGCAAGGCCCAGTTGTACGACGGGCGATCGGGCGAGCCGTACGACAACGAGATCACCGTGGGCTACATGTACGTGCTGAAGCTCAGCCACATGGTCGACGACAAGATCCACGCACGGTCCACCGGTCCGTACTCGATGATCACGCAGCAGCCTCTCGGAGGAAAGGCCCAGTTCGGCGGCCAGCGCTTCGGAGAGATGGAGGTGTGGGCGCTCGAAGCGTACGGAGCGGCCTACTGCCTGCAGGAGCTTTTGACGATCAAGTCGGACGACGTGCTCGGTCGAGTGAAGGTCTACGAGGCCGTGGTCAAGGGCGAGAACATCCCCGAGCCCGGGATTCCCGAGTCCTTCAAGGTGCTCATCAAGGAGATGCAATCCCTCTGCCTCAACGTCGAGGTGCTCTCCGCCACGGGCGAGGAAATCGAAATGAAAGAGATCGATGAAGACATATTCCGCACCGCGGAGGAACTGGGCATCGACCTGTCCCGCCGCGAGCCATCCAGTGTTGAGGAGGTCTAGGTAGCTTGATAGACGTCAACTATTTCGACGAACTAAGGATCGGGCTCGCCACCGGGGACCAGGTTCGCGCCTGGTCGAACGGAGAGGTCAAGAAGCCCGAAACCATCAACTACCGCACGCTCCGTCCGGAGAAGGACGGCCTCTTCTGCGAGAAGATCTTTGGTCCCACCAAGGACTGGGAGTGCTACTGCGGTAAGTACAAGCGTGTCCGTTTCAAGGGCATCATCTGCGAGCGTTGTGGAGTCGAGGTAACGCGCGCCAAGGTGCGTCGCGAGCGAATGGGACACATCGAGCTCGCGGCACCGGTGACCCACATCTGGTACTTCAAGGGCGTTCCGTCACGTCTGGGGTACCTGCTCGATCTGGCTCCCAAGGAGCTCGAGAAGGTCATCTACTTCGCGGCGTCGATCGTGACGTCCGTCGACGAGGACAAGCGCCACAAGGACCTCCCCGATCTCGAAGAGGAGATCCAGCACGAGGTCGCCCGCTTCGAGTCGGACCGAGACAAGCGTCTCGAGGAGATCCTCAAGGAGACCGAGGCGCGTCTCGAGGAGATGGAGGGCCGCAAGGCTCGCAGCTCCGAGAAGACCGCCGCCAAGAATCAGAGCGAACGCCAGCAGAAGGAAGTGCGCGAGCGGGCCGAGCGGAACATCGCCATGGCCCGTGACGTCTTCGAGTTGTTCCAGAACCTCAGCGTCAAGCAGATCGTCGACGACGAGATCCAGTGGCGCGAGCTCAAGGACCGCTACGGCGAGTACTTCAACGGTGGCATGGGGGCCGAGTCCATCAAGGACCTCATCGCCAACCTCGACCTGAAGGCCGAGGAGGAGTTCCTCCGCGACCAGATCAAGACGGCCAAGGGCCAGAAGCGCCAGCGGGCGATCAAGCGACTGAAGGTCGTGGCACCGTTCAGCGACGACGCCAAGAAGAACTCGCCCCTCGGTATGGTGCTCGACTGTGTCCCCGTCATCCCGCCGGACCTTCGTCCGATGGTGCAGCTCGACGGTGGACGCTTCGCGACCTCCGACCTCAACGACCTGTACCGCAGGGTCATCAACCGCAACAACCGCCTGAAGCGGCTTCTCGACCTCGGGGCCCCCGAGATCATCGTCAACAACGAGAAGCGCATGCTTCAGGAGGCGGTCGACGCGTTGTTCGACAACGGTCGGCGCGGACGTCCGGTCACCGGACCTGGCAACCGCCCGCTCAAGTCGCTGTCGGACATGCTCAAGGGAAAGCAGGGGCGCTTCCGCCAGAACCTGCTCGGAAAGCGCGTCGACTACTCGGGCCGAAGCGTGATCGTTGCCGGTCCGAAGCTCAAGCTTCACCAGTGCGGCCTGCCCAAGCAGATGGCGCTCGAGCTCTTCAAGCCCTTCGTCATGAAGCGGCTCGTGGACCTGGGTCATGCACAGAACATCAAGAGCGCCAAGCGCATGGTCGAGCGCAGCCGCCCGCACGTCTGGGACGTGCTCGAGGAGATCATTCACGAGCATCCCGTCCTGTTGAACCGAGCCCCGACGCTTCACCGGCTCGGCATCCAGGCCTTCGAGCCCGTTCTGGTCGAGGGCAAGGCGATCCAGATTCACCCGCTCGTGTGTGTCGCCTTCAACGCGGACTTCGACGGCGACCAGATGGCGGTCCACGTTCCGCTCAGCTCCGAGGCTCAGGCCGAGGCCCGGCTCCTCATGCTGTCCGCCCACAACGTGCTGAGCCCCGCGCACGGCGACCCGATCGTGGCGCCGACGCAGGACATCATCATCGGCACGTACTACCTCACCGCCGACCACGGCGGCGAGAAGGGCGAGGGCATGGTGTTCTCGAACGCCTGGGAGCTCCTCAAGGCCTACGACGCGAAGGCAGTGGACATTCACGCCAGGGTCAAGGTCCGGGGACTCAAGCGGTTCGAGGGCGAGGACCAGGCCGCGTACGATGCCAATCCCCGCCGCATCGCCGAGACCACCGCCGGCCGGGTGATCTTCAACGAGAGCTTCCCGGACGACTTCCCGTTCCAGGACAGCCCTGTGAAGAAGAAGGAGCTCGCCGCACTGGTCGAGCGATGCGCGCGCACCTACGACAAGAAGGACCTGGCCGACGTTCTCGACAACATCAAGAACACCGGCTTCGGTTACGCCACCAAGGCCGGAGTGACCATCGGTCTCGAGGACGTGACGACTCCCAGCGCCAAGCCGAAGATCCTCGAAGCGCACGAGAAGCTGGCTTCGAAGGTCGAGGGTCAGTACACCAAGGGTGTGATCACCGAGTCCGAGCGAAACCAGAGCCTGATCGAGATCTGGACCAAGGCCACCGACGAGGTGACCGAGGCGATGGAGCAGAGCTTTGACGAGCTGAACCCCATCTACATGATGGCGACCTCCGGGGCTCGAGGAAACATCGCGCAGATCCGGCAGCTCGCCGGTATGCGTGGCCTCGTCGCCAACCCGCGAGGCGAGATCATCCCTCGTCCGATCAAGGCGAACTTCCGCGAGGGCCTCACGGTGCTCGAGTACTTCATCTCGACACACGGTGCTCGTAAGGGACTGGCGGACACTGCGCTTCGCACGGCCGACTCCGGTTACCTGACTCGGCGTCTCGTCGACGTCAGCCAGGAGGTCATCGTGCGCGAGGAGGACTGCGGTACCGACCGCGGCCTGCGCATCGATCTCATCAGGGAGCGAAGCGCCCTCAAGCAGAAGTTGATCTCACGCATCTTGCTCGAGGACATCGTCGACCCCGATGGCAACGTCGTAAAGGCGACGGGGGACTCGATCAACACCGAGGACGTCGCCGAGGTCGAGAGCTCGGGCGCGCCCGAGGCCATCATCCGTTCGGTGCTTACCTGTGACTCGCGCTACGGCGTGTGCCAGAAGTGTTACGGCATCAGCCTGGCCACCAACGCGTTGGTCGAGCTCGGCGAGGCGGTCGGAATCGTTGCCGCCCAGTCCATCGGTGAGCCCGGAACTCAGCTGACGATGCGTACCTTCCACACGGGTGGAGTCGCCAACGTCGAGGACATCACGCAGGGTCTCCCCCGGGTCGTCGAGCTCTTCGAGGCTCGCACGCCAAAGGGGAAGGCCGAGATCGCGGCGGCGACGGGTCGCGTCGAGATTCACGACGACGAGAAGTCGCGCCAGCTCGAGCTCATCCCGGACGACGGCAGCGAGCCGATTCCGTACAAGGTTTCGCGTTTCGCTCGCCTGCACCCGGGAATTCGCAACGGCGATCACGTCGAGGCCGGACAGTCGCTCACCGAGGGGAACAAGGACCCCGACGAGGTCCTCGACATCCTCGGAACGCGTGAGGTCCAGCTCTACCTCGTGAACGAAGTGCAAAACGTGTACCGGAGCCAGGGTGTTCCGATTCACGACAAGCACATCGAGCTGATCGTCCGTCAGATGCTTCGGAAGGTCACCGTGCTCGAGCCCGGCGAGACCGAGTTCATGCCGAATCAGGA
>Ga0214469_1001044_pt1 | contig 10184 bp, 9 predicted proteins | sample RVTome_10_FD_187340 | JGI IMG/M metagenome (GOLD analysis project Ga0214469, IMG submission 187340) | Soil microbial communities from uranium-contaminated site in the Upper Colorado River Basin, Wyoming, United States - RVT153D57 HiSeq ... | reverse complement strand
TGGCCCCACGCCGTGAAAGCCGACCTTGACGCCGTCGGGACTGGCCATGCCGTATGTCCCGCGAGGACTGAGGCCGGTTCTCGTCGTGGCATCGGGCTGGTGGTGGATGAAACTCGGCCACGGCGTCGACCAGTCGAGCGGCCGGAAGTGCACCGGTTGTTCTAGCGACACCACCATGTCGGGCAGAGCGATCACGCCGGTGAGGACCTTCGGCGCCCACGACCCGGCCGCCACGACGACCTGCTTCGCGCGCACAGTGCCGGCCGCTGTGTGCACTTCGGCACCGGACGGCAGTGGGCTGATCGACTCGACTCGGACACCGTGCCGGATCTCAGCGCCGTGTCCGGCGGCCAGCCGCTGCATGGCGGCCACTGAGCGGTCGGCGTGCGCACGACCGCCGCGGGGCTGGTACAGCACGTCGCCATCGAAGGCCAATCCGGGCCAGCGCCGTGCCGCCTCCCGAGGGCTCAGCCACTCGGCACGGTAGCCCGCTGCCTCCATTGCTGCGGCCAGAACCTGAACGGTCTGCCGGTCGCCGTGGTCGATCACGCCGGTTTCGACCACCAGCCGCTCTCCGGCCTCTTCCTCGAGTTCGGCCCAGCGGGCCATCGCCGTCGCGGCCAGCTCGACGTAGAACTGTTCGCCGTACCCCAGCCGGACGATGCGGGCGCTGCCATGCGAGCCGCCACGATCGTGGCCGGGTTCGTGCTGCTCGAGTAAGAGCACACCGGCGCCTCGGCGGGCCAGTTGCCACGCGGCCGCCGATCCCATGGCACCGCCACCCACGACGACGACGTCGATGTGTCGCATGCCTTCAGTTCTATCCTTGCCGGCCGGCACCTCAGCGCGCGGCCCGCGCCGAGCTGGTCCTCCGGGCAACTCAGAGATCGACGAGGCGGTACACCTCGACCGACTCGGCCTTGCCCTTCACCTGAACCGGCCCCAGGGCCTCGGTGTGAGCGGTGGGAAGGCGCCGCGCGGTCTCGGCTCCGATCAGGACCTCGCCCACGGACGCGGCCCCCTCCAGGCGCGCGGCCAAGTTCACCGCGTCGCCGATCACCGTGAACGTCCGGCCCCCGGCAGTGCCGAGCAGCCCGACCGCCGCCTCTCCGGTGTTGACTCCGACCCGGAACCGGGGCCATTGCGGATGCTCCGCGGCAACCTCACCGGTGACCTGCTGGATGGCCAACGCGGCTCGGGCGGCTCGTTCGGGGTGGTCGGGCTGGTCGCCTCGGGTGTTGAACGTCACCATCAGCGCATCGCCGACGAGTCGATCCACCTGGCCGCCGTACTGCTCGACGACGGGCGGTATCGCGACGCCGAAGTACTCGTTGAGCATGGTGCTCACCTCGTGCGGCTCGTGATGCTCGGAGAATGTCGTGAACCCCTGCAGGTCGGCGAACAGAACGCTGATATCGCGGGTGCCCTTTGCGGTCTCCTGGAGGTAGAGCCCGGCAAATCGTTCTTCGTGCCACTGCCGCTGGGCCGTGACCGCAACGACGATGAACGCCACGAGCATCAGGAGGTGCCACTCCCACCACGTCGCGTGCCAGTTCCGGCCTATCGCGACCGCCAACTCTGCTTCGGCGAGCAGCACGAACGCCGATGCCATCGCGATGACCAGCGCCGCGGACGCGGGATGGCGCGGCAGGCGGAGGTAACGAACGACCGCGACGGCGTACAGCGCGAATCCCACGACCGAGAGCACAAGAAGTGGTCCGGACGCCCGCTCGGGCGGCGCGATGCCGCTCAGCGGAGGCAGACTCAACAGCGACACGACCGCCCAGCCGGCCATCACCGCCAGCACGGCTCCCCTGAGTTGCCCGGCTCGGCGCATTACCGCCACGGCACGTTCCGCCTCGAGTTCAGCACTCGAAGCGGCGGCGAACACGCTCGACACCAGCAGGCCGATCGGCGTGGCCAGCGTGAAGCCGGCATTCTGCCCCTCCAGCAGCACGCCCGGAGTCGCCAGCGCGTGAAGTCCCAGGAAGCCCGCCGCGGCCAGGAACGATAGTGAGACCAGGAAGACCCTGGCGTCGTTGCGCCGACGGGCCGCGCTTCCCGTCGCGTACGCGAGGGCCACGCTCAAGGCGGCTGCGATGAGCACCAGCCAGAAGTGAGCCGGGTGATGTTCCCACCGGACGTCGAGTCGGGGCTGGGCAATGAGCAGCACCAGCCCGACGATCGGCAGGGCCAGCACGACGGCGAGTGCGACCGCCCGCTGCTTCATCGGCCCTCCGCTCCCACCTGCGACGCGGCAAGGAATTCGTGGACCTGCTGGATCACGACCGAACCCTCGCCAACCGCCGAGGCGACGCGCTTCACAGATCGCCGCCTGACATCACCCACCGCGAAGATGCCGGGGACACACGTCTCCAGCATCAGCGGTGGCCTCTCCAGCGGCCATCGGCTCGCTTCATGGCTGCTCACCACGTCCGGACCGGTGAGGATGTATCCCCATTTGTCGCGCTCGATCTGCGCCGGCAGCCAGCCCGTGCGCGGCGACGCGCCGATGAGGATGAACAGGCCGGCCGCGGGCTCGCGCCGGGTGTCGTTCGTGCGCCGGTCCCGCAAGGTCAGCCACTCCAGCCGGGTGTCCCCGCCGCCGCCCACCACCTCGGTGTTGAACCGGACGTCGATCCCGGCAGCGCCGATCTGATCGATCAGGTACTGGGACATGCTGTCGGCCAGCGTCGAACCGCGGACGAGCACGGTGACGGCCCGGGCGTACCGGGCGAGGTGCAGCGCCGCTTGACCGGCCGAGTTGCCGCCTCCGACCACGAATACATCCGCACCGGCAAGCGCCCGCGCTTCGGACACCGACGCTCCGTAGTAGACCCCCGCGCCCTCGAAGCCTTCGAGTTCGGGTATCGCGATGCGCCGGTAGCTGACACCGGTGGCGAGCACCACGGCACGCGACCTCATCTCCGCACCGTCCCGCGTCCGTAGGACGTGCCAGCCGTTCTGAGTGCGGAGTTCGGTGGCCTCCCGGGTCAGCAGGAAGCTCGTGCCGAACACCCACGCCTGCTGGTACGCGCGCTGGGCCAGTTCTGCGCCGGCGACGCCACGGGGGAAACCCAGGTAGTTGCGGATCAACGAGCTCGAGCCGGCCTGGCCGCCGATCGACTCCTGCTCGATGACGAGGGTCCGCAGACCTTCCGAAGAGGCGTAGACCGCCGCCGCGAGCCCGGCCGGACCAGCGCCGACGATGATCAAGTCGAACTCCGCCGTTGCGCCGGCGGCCAGCTCCGTACTGACACCATAAGCGGCGACGAGTTCGGTGTTGGACGGGTCGACGAGCACCCTGCCGTCATGAAGCAGCACGACCGGCCGGTCACCGTCCGGCTGGCCCGCCTCCTGCAGCAAAGCCCTGCCCTCCGGGCCGGCACTGTCGTGGAAGACGTGTGGAACTCCGTTGCGGACGAGCAGGCTGCGCAGCTCGTGAGATCGCGACGACCACTGCGCGCCGACGATCGTCACCTCTCGGCGTACGGTCGACACCGCCCGTTCCCACTCGAGCAGGAACTCCGTGACGGTGCGGTGGAAGTACTCGTCCGGCAAGCGCCAAGGCTTGATCCCGTAGTAGTCGATCTGGCCGAGTGCCATCAGCCGGTGGATGGTGTCGGCCGTCGCTCGGTCTGCCCAGGCGCCCCACTCCACCAGCAGCACCCGCTTGGCCTCGGGATGGAGCATCCGGACTCGCCGGAAGAAGTCGTCGTCGCTGTCTGTGGTGCCGGCTCGGTTGCACATGACCAACGCGACCGCCGCGCCGTCGGCCTTGAGCCGCGCCAGCGACTCCAGCCCGGTCGAAGTCGATTGCTCGGTTACGACGTCGTAGTCGTTGCCGTATCGACGCCTGAGCTGACTGCCGATGCGCTCGTTCGAAGCCGCGTCGTCGTCCACGACGAAGAGCACCGGACGGCCAGAACGTGCAGAGGTCATGCCGTCCCCCCTTGACGGCCCCGTGCCGCCTGTGTGGAGTCTACGACCCGGGCGCGTTGGCTTGTATGTTCCGAGGTATGGCTGCCAGTGTGCGCGTCGGTGACATCGCACCCGACTTCGAACTACCGGCCCAGACCGGTGAGACCGTCCGCCTCAGCGACTACCGCGGCAAGCGGGTCGTCGTCCTGTACTTCTACCCGAAGGACGAGACACCGGGTTGTACTGCGGAGGCGTGTGCCTTCCGCGACAGCTACGAGGTGTTCAGCGATGCCGGTGCCGAGGTGATAGGCATCAGTTCGGACTCGGTGGCCTCGCATGAGCGGTTCGCCGGTGCGCACCGGGTGCCCTTCGCGCTCCTCAGCGACGACGACGGCAGGGTGCGCAAGAGTTTCGGCGCCAAGTCCAGCTTCGGCCTGCTGCCTGGCCGGATCACGTACGTGATCGATAGCGACGGCGTGGTGCGGCACATGTTCTCGTCCATGACCAACATCGGTGGTCACGTCGAGGGCGCGCTGGCGGTCGTCCGCGAGCTGACCGAGCAGCCTTAGCCGGTCATCTGCTGGGTACTGACGCCGAGGCTCTGGTCGTTGGCGCGGTCCGCGATGATCGCCGCCGCCAGGGCACCGCCGAGTAGCACCACGATCAGCACGATCACGCCGATCCGCCGCAACCGCTGGCGCCGCTGTCTGCGGGCCCGCTCGGCCTTGCGCTGCGCTGCGCGCTCGGCCTGCCTCTCCTTCGCTGACTTGCTCACGCGGCCAAAGTTAGCGCGCGACCCCGGTCGTCAAGCAACCTCCATAGACCTGGAAGGGTCGAGTACGAACCGAATTCTGAGAACTTTCGTGCAGTTGTCGACGGCGCGGCCGACCGTTCGTCGTCATGATGAGGGAGGTACCGCGCCGCCCGCGACCCAAAGGAGGGCCAGATGCGATACGCATTATTGATCTACAGCGAGGAGCCGACCGCACCGCCGTCTCAGGAAGAGATCGATGCCGTGATGGCCGAATGGTGGGCCTACGACACCGCGATCAAAGAGGCCGGCGTCCATCTCGATGGGGCCGCGCTCCAGGCATCACAGACCGCAACCACGGTGCGGCTCAAGGGCGAGGAGCGTGTCGTGACGGACGGTCCGTTCGCCGAGACACGGGAAGTTCTCGGTGGTTACTACGTGATCGACGTGCCAGACCTCGACACCGCACTGGAATGGGCGGCCAAGTGCCCCGGCGCGAAGTACGGGTCGATGGAGGTCCGACCGGTCATGGAGTTCGACACACCCGAGCAGTGAGGCCACGAGGGTGAGCGAGCGGGCAGCCGGCGCCGTCGAGGCGGTGTTCCGCGAAGAGTGGGGCCGACTGCTCGCGACGCTCGTCCGATGGCTCGGCGACTTCGATCTCGCTGAGGAGGTTGCCGCGGACGCCATCGCTGTCGCCGTCGAGCGATGGCCGGTCGAAGGGGTGCCGGACCGGCCGGCGGCCTGGCTCCTGACGACAGCCCGGCGACGTGCGGTCGACCTGCTCCGCCGTCGGCAGACCTATGCCGCCAAGCTCGCCATACTCAAGGTCGAAGCCGAGCGGACAGCGGCTGAGCAACACGCTACCGGGCCCCTGGATAGTGCGCAGATCGAGGACGATCGGCTTCGGCTGTTCTTTACCTGCTGCCACCCTGCGCTGCCGGCCGACGGACGCGTGGCTCTGACGTTGCGTTACCTGGCCGGGCTGTCGACGACCGAGGTGGCGCGCGCATTTCTGGTGCCCGAAAAGACGATGGCCCAACGGTTGACCCGCGCGAAGCGGAAGATCCAGGACGCTGGAATCCCTTACCGAGTGCCGCGAGCCGACGAGCTATCGGATCGACTGCCTGGCGTGCTCAGCGTGATCTATGTCGTGTTCACCGAGGCGTACGCGGCGAGCCAGGGTCCCGCCCTGGTACGACCGGAACTTGCCGACGAGGCGATCCGGCTTGCCCGGATCTTGCGCGATCTGCTACCGGCCGAACGCGAGGTCGCAAGTTTGCTCGCACTACTGCTCCTGGTGGACGCGCGCCGGGATGCACGCACTGACGATGCCGGAGCGCTGGTGCTGCTCGCCGACCAGGATCGCACCCGCTGGGACCGCACCAAGATCGAGGAGGGCCACGACCAACTCAAATGGGCTCTGCGTGGTGGCCCGCCAGGGCCGTATGCGCTGCAGGCGGCCATAGCCGCGGTGCACGACGAAGCGCCGTCGTACGAGTCGACCGACTGGCGGCAGATCGTCACCCTGTACGACGTCTTACGAGCTGTGGCGCCATCACCCGTGGTGGACCTGAACCGGGCTGTCGCAGCGGGCATGGCGCACGGGCCGGCGGCCGGGCTGGAGTTGCTGGACGAGCTCGCCGAAGTTCCGGAGCTCCACGGCTACCACCTGTTGCCCGCAGCCCGGGCACGCTTTCTCGAAGACTTGGAACGCTTCGACGAGGCGGCCCAGGCGTACCGATCGGCACTCGACCTCGTCGGCAACGACGTCGAGCGGGCCTACCTTCGGAATCGCCTGGCGGCCGTCGACGCCGAGCGAGCGCAGCGGTTGGATCAAAAAGATCCGCCGTAGGCCCGGTTTCCGGCGGCGGCCCAGGCGCCGTCGTCGCCACGAGGCTCGTACCGGCTGATGCGCTGGGTGCGGGAGACGAGCGAACGCATGGCATCGAGGTCGCCATCGTCGGCAACGACGACATCGGCTTCGCCGCCGCAGCGGCTGTGCCGCTATCGTCGGTTCGGCAGCCACGAGAGCAGCTCGGTCGAACGGCCATGGAGTTGCTGCTCGACGAGGTCGAGAACGGTCGTCGGCACACCCATCGTCAAGTCGTCTTCCAACCTGAGCTGATCGTTCGAGAGTCGAGTGAGCCCGTTCGGGACGGCTAGCGTGTAACTCGACCCCAGGAGGCGATCAGCTTGCAGCCGGCTTTGGTATGAAGATCGCGCTGTTCACCACCTGCCTGGTCGACGGACTCTTCCCGGACGTCGGCAAGGCGACCGTGACGCTCCTCGAGCGGCTCGGCCACCAGGTCGAGGTGCCACTCGACCAGACGTGTTGCGGCCAGATGCACCTCAACACCGGCTACACCCGCGAGGCCCGGCCGATGGTGCGCGGCTTCGCCGAGGCTTTCACCGGCTACGACGCGATCGTGGCGCCGTCCGGCTCATGCGTCGGCTCGGTCCGGCACCAGCACCCCGCTGTCGCCCGCCGGATGCGAGACAGTGCCCTCGCCCGCCAGGTCGACGCGGTATCCGGGCGGGTCTACGAGCTCTCTGAGTTTCTGATCGACGTGCTCGGCGTCGAGGACGTCGGCGCCCGGTATCCGCACCGGGTCACCTACCATCCGACCTGCCACTCGCTGCGGCTGCTCCGCGTCGAGGACAAGCCGCTGCGGCTGCTGCGCGCCGTGCGCGGGTTGGACCTGGTCGAACTGCCGGACGCCGAGCAATGCTGCGGATTCGGTGGGACGTTCGCACTGAAGAACGCCGACGTGTCGACCGCCATGCTGGCGGACAAGATGACCAGCATCCTGACGACGGACGCCGAGGTCGTCACGGCCGGCGACTCGTCGTGCCTGATGCACATCGGCGGCGGGCTGTCGCGGCTGCGCTCGGGCGTGCGTCCCGTCCACCTGGCCGAGATCTTGGCGGCGACGTGACGACGTTCCTAGGGCTTCCCACCGCGCCGGCCGGTGTGGGTCACCTGAGCAGCGGCCGGCCGTTTCCGGACGCGGCTCGAGCAGCACTAGCCGACACCCAGCTGCGCGGCAATCTCGGCCACGCGACGTCGACGATCCGGACCAAGCGGGCCCGAGCCGTCGCCGAACTGCCCGACTGGGCTCGGCTGCGCGCGGCCGGGGCGGCGATCAAGGACGACGTGCTCGCCAACCTCGACCGCTACCTCGTCCAACTCGAGGAGCAGGTAACCGCCCGCGGCGGCACCGTGCACTGGGCGCGAGACGCCGCTGAGGCGAACTCGATCGTCACCAGGCTCGTGAAAGCCACCGGCGCACGCGCAGTCGTCAAGGTCAAGTCGATGGCCACTCAGGAGATCGGCCTCAACGAAGCGCTCGAGTCGGCCGGCATCGCCGCCTGGGAGACGGATCTCGCGGAGTTGATCGTCCAGCTCGGAAACGACGAGCCGAGCCACATCCTCGTCCCGGCGATCCACCGCAACCGGACGGAGATCCGCGACATCTTCGTCCGCGAGATGGCGTCGGCCGGCCGACCCGCGCCGGACGGTCTCACCGACGACCCGGCCGCGCTGGCCGAGGCGGCCAGGCTGCACCTGCGGGAGAAGTTCCTGTCGGCGCGAGTCGCGATCTCGGGCGCCAACTTCGCCGTCGCCGAAACGGGCACGCTTGCCGTCGTGGAGTCCGAGGGCAACGGCCGGATGTGCCTGACCCTGCCGCGGACGCTCATCACGGTGATGGGCATCGAGAAGCTCGTGCCCACCTGGCGCGACCTCGAGGTCTTCCTGCAACTGCTCCCCCGCTCGAGCACCGCGGAGCGGATGAACCCGTACACCTCGATGTGGACCGGCGTGACGCCCGGAGACGGGCCTGGCGAGTTCCACCTTGTGCTGCTGGACAATGGCCGCACCGCCACGCTGGCCGATCCTGAGGGACGCTCGGCGCTGCGCTGCATCCGCTGCTCGGCCTGCCTGAACGTGTGTCCGGTGTACGAGCGCACCGGTGGGCACGCCTACGGCTCCGTGTATCCGGGTCCGATCGGCGCGGTCCTGAGCCCGCAACTGACCGGGGTGGAGGCCAACAAGTCGCTGCCCTACGCGTCCAGCCTGTGCGGCGCCTGTTACGACGTGTGCCCGGTGGCGATCGATATCCCGACGATGCTGGTCCACCTGCGCGAGCGGGTGGTGGACGCCGGCCGATCGCGCGTTCTGCCTGCACCGGAGCGTGTTGCGATGGCAGCCGCGGCGTGGACCATGGCGAGGCCGTCGCGCTGGCGGCGCGTACTGCGCCTCGGTAGGTGGGCACGCCCAATGGCTCGGTGGCGGATCTTGCCGCCTCCGGTGTCGACGTGGGCGGCGGCGCGCGACGTCCCGGTGCCACCGAAACAGACCTTCCGCGACTGGTGGAAGGAGCGCCGATGAACGCGCGGGACGAGGTTCTGGCGCGAGTACGCATGGCCTTGCGGGACCGGCCGGTGCCTGCGCCAGTCGTCCGTGACTACCGCACGGCCGACGACACTGACGGGTGCAGTCTGGCTGCGCTGCTCGATCTGTTGGCCGAGCGGCTCGCCGATTACCGGGCCAACGTCCGGCGCTGCTCCCTGGACGGAATCGCGGCGGCGGTGGCCGCTGCGCTGCGCGAGCGTGGTGTGCGGCGCATCGTCGTGCCTGACGGGCTTGCTGCCGAGTGGCTCGGTGACGTCGCCGGGGTCGAATTTGTCCCGGATCGCCCCGCACTCACCCCGGCTCGTCTGGACGGCCTCGACGGCACGATCACAAGTTGCGCGGTTGCCATTGCCGAGACGGGAACCATCGTGTTGGACGCCGGTGCCGGCCAGGGACGGCGGGCATTGACCCTCGTCCCCGACTACCACCTGGTCGTCGTACTCGGCGAGCGCATCGTTCCGTCCGTCCCCGCGGCGGTCGCCCGGCTGGCCGCCACCCGGCCGCTGACCTGGATCAGCGGGCCGAGTGCGACCAGCGACATCGAGTTGCAGCGAATCGAAGGCGTACACGGCCCGCGCACGCTGGAAGCGATCTTGGTAGGGGCCTGACGGCGGCCTGGCCGCCTCGGCCCCACGAACCATGGCGACACGGGAAGCGGATCGGATTAGATCACACCCGCCTGGCTTCGCTCGGCAGTCGGGCGGGCCGCATTCGGCCGTAAGACGACGTCAGGACTTGCGTCGTACGTGTGTTTCGTTGTAGTGTATGGGTAGCGAGGCGAGGCTGACAGCCGCCAGAGTGTGTTTCGATTGAGTGCCGATGTGATCGGTCCGGTTCAGACCCGGACTAACCGCCCTTCTGTCGTGCGGATCCACTCCGAGAGGTGTTGGTCATGTCGGCCGTTCCCCCACCGCCGTACCCGCCGGGTTCGGGCACGCCGGACGACCCGGGTGCGCACGGGGCGGCCGGTGCCCCGGTGCCGGTGCCGGAGGAGTTGGCGGTGGCGCCGGCGGGCGCGGTGCTGGCCGGGATTCTCGAGGATGTCGATGTTGAGACCGTGTCGGGTCACGACACGGTCGAGGTGATGTGCGCGGA
>Ga0214469_1001043_pt1 | contig 10191 bp, 8 predicted proteins | sample RVTome_10_FD_187340 | JGI IMG/M metagenome (GOLD analysis project Ga0214469, IMG submission 187340) | Soil microbial communities from uranium-contaminated site in the Upper Colorado River Basin, Wyoming, United States - RVT153D57 HiSeq ... | reverse complement strand
GCCGGCGTTGGTGCGCTGGACCATCCCGTCATGCGAGATGAACAGCAGGTCCTGGTGCTCGCGGACGATCAGCGCCCCGGCGAGACCGCCCTTGCGCTCGGTCAGCTTCACCGTCAGCACGCCCTTGGTGCCCCGGCCCTTGGTCGGGTACTCGGCGACCGGGGTGCGCTTGCCGTAGCCGTTCTCGGTGACGACGAACAGGTCGGAGTCGTCGCGGGCCACGTCCATCGTCAGCACCCGATTCTCGCGCCCGTTGACCTTGCCGGCGACGTTCATGCCCTTGACGCCCGAGGTGTCGCGGCCCATCGAGCGGACGCGGTCCTCGCCGAAGCGCGAAGCGTGTCCAGACTTCGAGACGAGGAGCAAGTCGTCGTCGCCCGAGGTCAGCCGCACGGCGACGAGCTCGTCGCCCTCGCGAACCTTGATCGCGATGATGCCGTCGGCCCGGATCGGCGTGTTATAGGCGGGGAACTCGGTCTTCTTCACGAGCCCCTTGGCCGTCGCGAAGGCGAGGTACTTGCCCTCGGTGAAGTCGCGTGTCGGGACCGCGGCCATCACGCGCTCCCCGTCCCGCAGCGGCAGGACGTTGACGAGGGCCCGACCCTTCGAGGTTCGCGAGCCCTCGGGGAGCTCGTAGACCCGAAGCCGGTAGACCTTGCCGAAGTTGGTGAAGAACAGCATCCAGTCGTGCGTCGAGCAGATGTGGAGGTGCTGGATGTAGTCGCCCTCCTTGAGGTCCATTCCCATCACGCCACGCCCGCCGCGGCGCTGCTGCCTGTAGGTCGCAAGCGGAAGCCGCTTGACGTATCCCGAGCGGGTGATCGAGATCACCATCTGCTGCTCGGCGATCATGTCCTCGATGTTCACGTCACCCTCGAAATGGGTGATCTCGGTGCGACGCTCGTCGCCGAAGCGCCTATCGATCTCGTCGAGCTCGGAGCCAATCAGGGCATCGACCCGCGCCGGGTCGCCGAGGACCGACCGCAGCTCGGCGATCTTCTTGGTCAGCTCATCGTGCTCGGCGCGGACCTTGTCGGCCTCGAGCGCGGTCAGCCGCTGGAGACGCATGTCGAGGATCGCCTGGGCCTGGATCTCGGTCAGCTCGAAGCGCTCGATCAGGCCGGCGCGGGCGGAGTCGGGGTCCTCAGAGGCCCGGATCAACGCGATCACGGCGTCGAGGTTGTCGAGAGCGACGAGCAGCCCCTCGAGGACGTGGGCGCGGTCCTCGGCTCGTCTCAGCTCGTACTGGGTACGGCGGGTGACGACATCGCGCTGGTGGGCGACGTAGTACTTGATCAGCTCCTTGAGTGAGAGCGTCCGTGGTACGCCGTCGACGAGGGCGACCATGTTGAGGCCGAACGCCTGCTGGAGGGGTGTGCGCTTGTAGAGGTTGTTCGTGACGACGTTCGGGTCGGCGCCGCGCTTGAGCTCGATCACGAGTCGCATTCCCGAGCGATCGGACTCGTCGCGCAAATCGGCGATGCCGTCGAGCTTCTTCTCGCGAACCAGGTCGGCAATCTTCGTGATCAGGCCGCCGTCGCCCCCCTTCTTGACCATGTAGGGGAGCTCGGAGACGATCAAGGCATCCTTGCCGCCCTTGAGCGGCTCGGCATGGACCCGACCACGGATCCGGACGCTGCCGCGACCTGACGCGTAGGCATCGCGGATCCCCTCGAGGCTCATGATCCCGCCGCCGGGGAAGTCGGGACCCTTGACGTGCTCCATCAGGCCGGCGAGATCGATCTCCGGGTTCTCGATGTAAGCCTTGACGGCACCGATCGTTTCGCTGAGGTTGTGGGGCGGGATGTTCGTGGCCATCCCGACGGCGATCCCGGCGGCCCCGTTGACGAGCAGGTTCGGGAACCGAGCCGGCAGGACGAGCGGCTCCTGCTGCGACTCGTCGTAGTTGGGGCCGAAATCGACCGTCTCGGCCTCGATGTCACGCAGCATCTCCGTCGCCACCCGGGCGAGGCGCGCCTCGGTGTAGCGCATCGCCGCCGGCGGATCGTCGTCGATCGAGCCGAAGTTGCCCTGGCCGTCGACGAGGGTCGTGCGCATCGAGAAGTCCTGGGCCATCCGTGCCAGCGTGTCGTAGATCGCACTGTCGCCGTGGGGGTGGTACTTACCCATCACCTCGCCGACGATGAAGGCGCACTTCCGGTACGGCCGGTTCGGCTGCAGGCCGAGATCGTGCATCGCGTAGAGAACCCGCCGGTGGACCGGCTTGAGCCCGTCGCGGACATCGGGCAGCGCGCGGCCGACGATCACGCTCATCGCGTAATCGAGGTACGAGGACCGCATCTCCTGTGTCAGGTCACGGTCCTCGATCCGACCGGTGAGTGCCTCGAGGGAGCCTTCCATCTAGTGGCCCTTCTCGGGCGGCCGCAGATGCAGCGACTGGCCGCGCCCACGATCAGACGTCAAGGAACCTGACCTCCTTCGCGTTGCGCTCGATGAACGCCTTTCGCGGGTCGACCTTGTCGCCCATCAGATCGGTGAAGACGCGCTCGGCCAAGGTGTCCTCCTCGATCGTCACCCGCTCGAGGGTCCGTGTGGCGGGATCCATCGTCGTTTCGCGGAGCTGGTCGGCGTTCATCTCGCCGAGCCCCTTGAAGCGCTGCATCGTGACGCCGTGGCGCGCGAGCTCGATCGCCAGCCGGCGCAGCTCGGCGAACGACTCCGCCGTCCGGGTCCGATCGGCGAGGCCGATCTGGAACGGCGGACGGCCGACCTGGTTCAGCAACGCCGCGTGGACCTCCACGAGGTGGCGGTAGTCGCTCGAGCGGAACAGGGCCGCGGGGAGGCGATGGATGCGGGCGAGGCCGTCCCGGCGGTGCACCGCTCGGACCTCGAGAACCTCGTCGTCGGCGGAAACCAGCTCGGTCTCGAACGGCTCCTCGGCCGGATCGGGGGCTTCGATCAACGCCTTCACAGCGACTAGCGTCGCCGCGCCGGCGTCGAGGACCTGCGACTCGGAGAGGAAGCGGACCGCGGCCTGGCCGAACTCCGCCTGCAGCGAGTCGGCCCAGCCCTCGTACTCGTTCAGCCGCCGGTTGAAGCGCTGCCAGCGAGCCTCGGTCAGCTTGTGTGACTTGCCGTCGGCGTCGGTCAGCACGTACTGCTCGTGCTTGTCCCGCAGCAGCAGCGCCTCGAGCTCGGACTCCTTCTCGATGTAGGTCTCCTGCTTGCCGTTCTTGACCCGGTACAGGGGCGGCTTCGCGATATAGACGTAGCCGGCCTCGATCAGCGCCGGCATCTGGCGGTAGAGGAACGTCAGCGCGAGAGTGCGGATGTGGGCGCCGTCGACGTCGGCGTCGGTGGCGATGATGATCTTGTGGTAGCGGGCGTCCTCGATGTTGAACTCGTCGTGGACGCCGGTGCCGATCGCCGTGATCAGCGCCTGGATCTCGTTGTTCTGCAGGACCTTGTCGATCCGGCTCTTCTCGACGTTGATGATCTTGCCGCGCAGCGGCAGCACCGCCTGCGTGTTGCGGTCGCGCGCCTGCTTCGCCGAGCCGCCGGCGGAATCACCCTCGACGATGAACAGCTCGGCGTCGCGGGGGTCGCGAACGGTGCAGTCGGCGAGCTTGCCGGGCAGGGTCGAGTTCTCGAGCGCCGACTTGCGGCGGGTCAGGTCGCGAGCCTTGCGCGCCGCCTCGCGCGCGCGCGCCGCCTCGACCGCCTTGGTGACGATCCTGCGCGCCTCGGTCGGGTTCTCCTCCATGAACTCGCCGAGCTTGCGGTTCACGGTTTCCTTGACCAGTCCCTCGACCGGCGGGTTGCCGAGCTTGGTCTTCGTCTGGCCCTCGAACTGCGGCTCCTGGAGCTTCACCGAGACGACGGCCGTGAGGCCCTCGCGGACGTCCTCGCCGCTGAGGTTCTCGTCCTTGTCCTTCAACAGTCCCTTGCCGCGGCCGTACGCGTTCAGGGTCCGCGTCAGCGCCGACCTGAAGCCCGACAGGTGCGACCCGCCCTCGTGGGTGTTGATGTTGTTGGCGAAGGTGAACAGTGACTCCTGGTAGGAGGACGTCCACTGCATCGCGACCTCGACCTGACCGTCCTCGGCCTCGCTCTCGAAGAAGATCGTCTTGCGGTGGAGCGGGTCCTTGTTCTCGTTCAGGTGGGCGACGAAGTCGACCAGGCCTCCCTCGTAGAGGAAGGTGTCGCCCTGCCCCGCCCCGCGCTCGTCGACGAGCTCGATCTTCAGCCCCCGGGTGAGGAACGCGGTCTCGCGCATCCGCTCGGCGAGCGTCTGGTAGTCGAGCTCGAGCGTCTCGAACACGGCGTCGTCAGGAAGGAAGGTGATCGTCGTCCCGGAGCCCTTGACCTTGGCGCCGCGCTCGAGGTCGCCGGTCGGCCTCCCGCTCTCGTAGTCCTGCGCCCACTTGTAGCCGTCGCGCCAGACCTCGAGGTGCAGGCGCTCGGAGAGCGCGTTGACGACCGAGACCCCGACTCCGTGGAGCCCGCCGGAGACCTTGTAGCCACCCCCCTCGCCGAACTTGCCGCCGGCGTGAAGTGTCGTCAGCACGACCTCGGCCGCGGGGCGCTTCTCCTCGAGGTGCTCGTCGACCGGGATCCCGCGTCCATCGTCGCTGACGGTGACGCTGTTGTCCGGGTGCAGCGTGATGGCGATCCTCGTGCAGTGACCGGCGAGGGCCTCGTCGACGGAGTTGTCGACGACCTCGTAGACGAGGTGGTGAAGCCCTCGCGGCCCGGTCGAGCCGATGTACATGCCCGGTCGCTTGCGAACCGGATCGAGGCCCTTCAGGACCGTGATCTGGCCCGAGGTGTATGCGTTGCTGTCGGCGCCCTCGCCACCGGCTTTCGAGGAGGGCTTGCTCGACTTCGACGCCGCCTCGTCCGGCGCGGCGCTGGAGCGTGATCCCACTGGGTCCTTTCTTCTGTCGTCAAAAGAAGCCCCGTCCGCAGGCGCGGCGCGGGTTGGCCGGCACCGTCGGCGAAGGGCTTCGGCGAGTTCACATAAGGATACCAGGGCGGGCCGCCGGAAACTGTACCGCGAGGCGGCGAAAGCCCTGCAAATGGAGGACAAAACAGTAGCGGAACGCGGACATCGATCGAGGCGGCGATCAGCGGCCGTGCCGGGCGGCGTCGGCGGTGAACCGAAGTCCCGTCACGCCCCCGCGCTCGGCGACGTCGGGGACGGCGTTGAGGCGCTCCAGGAGGTCCCGCTGGAGCAGGTCGAGCTCCTGCGCCCAGGTCGCCGTCCGGCAGGCGACGGTGAGCTCGCCGTCGCGCTCGGCGACGGGGCTCGCCTGCGCCGCGACCCCCTCCCCGGCGACCGCCGGCCACGCCGCCTGCGCGGCGGCCAGCACGGTCAGGGGCGCGGTGGCCGAACGAACGTCTCCGAGCGCGTCGGCGATGCTCCTCGGACCGCGGCGGGAAGTCGATCGCGAGCCGCGCCCCTTCATGCCGCCTCGCTCGCCGCCGACAGCGCGCGGCCTTCCCGGATCGGGATCTCGGTCCTCGAGCTCGTCGGGAGCTGAGACGGCTCGGTGGCCGTCAGCACCGCCTGGCCGCCCCCGTCGGCGAGACGCCCGCACAACAGCCGGCGGCGGTCGGCGTCGAGCTCGCTGGTGACGTCGTCGAGCAGCATCAGCGGCGCCGGCCGGCCTGCGGCGATCAGCGCCTCGCGCTCGGCGAACAGGAGCGCCAGCACCGCTACTCGCTGCTGGCCCTGCGATCCGTAGCGACGAATCGCCCGGCCGTCGATGCGGAGGTCGAGCTCGTCGAGGTGGGGACCGTGGCCGGTGAAGCCACGCCCGAGGTCGCTCTCGCGGCGCTCGCGCAGCTGGGTGGCGAGCTCGTCGGCGCTCGTCGCCGAGCTGCGGGGCGAGTACGCGAGCTCGATCGAACCCGCGAGGCCCAGCGCCTCGGCCGCGGCGGCGAAGCCCGGCGCGAGGAGCGTCGCCGCCTCTCCCCGGGTGACGATCAGATCGATGCCGGCCGCTGCCAGCTCGCCGTCCCAGGCCTCGAGCGACGCGGCGTCGCCGGCGCCGGCGCGTATCCGGCCGAGGAGCGCGTTCCGCTGCGCGAGCGCCCGCGAGTACCGCCGGCGCGCCTCGGCGCGCCCGGGCCACAGCGCAGCGCAGAGGCGGTCGAGGTGCGCGCGCCGGCCGGCCGGAGGGCCCTTGACGAGGACCAGGCGGTCGGGGAGGAAGACGGCGAGCGGAGGCCGGAGCGCGACGTGGTCGGGGGTGGCGGGCGTCCCGTCGACCCGCTGGCGGCGCTCGCCGTCGCGAGCGATCGCGGTCATGAACTCGTGCCGCTCGGCCTTGCCGGTGACGATCGCCTCGGCGCGACCCAGGGACTCGCCGAACGCGATTGCCTCGCGGTCGTTGCGGGTCCGGCACGAGCGCCCGGCGAGCGCCGTGTAGATCGCCTCGAGGAGGTTCGTCTTGCCGGTCCCGTTCGGCCCCCAGACCAGGTTCACGCCGTCACCGAGGGGGATCTGGGCCGCGGCCAGGTTGCGAAACCCGCGGACGGCGAGCGACTCGACCCGGGGCACTCGGAACTCCTCAGACGTTGAGCCGGATCGGCATCGCGAGATAGCTGAAGTCCTCGCGGCCGACCGGGCGAAGCAGCCCCGGACGCAGCGGCGAGCTGAGCTGGAGCGCGAGCTCGTCGCCGTCGACGGAGTCGATGCCGTCGATCAGGAACTGCGGGTTGAAGGCGATCTCCATCGGCTCGCCGTTGAACGGCGCCGGGAGCGACTCGCTGGCGTCGCCGACGTCGGGAGTCTCGGCGGCGACCGTGAGCTCACCCTCGGTGAAGGCGAGGCGGATCGGAGCGTTGCGCTGGGCGAGCTGGCCGATCCGGCGCGCGACCTCGAGCAGCTCTGCTCGGGGAAGCCGGACCTCGTGCTCGAACGATTCCGGGATCAGCTGCCGCCAGCTCGGGAACTGTCCCTCGATCAGCCGCGACGAGAGGACGACGGCGCCGGCGCGGAAGACGACCTGGTTGCGCGGCATCGCGATCTCGACCTCGTCCGGGCCCTCGCTCGCGATCGCCCGCTCGAGCTCGTGCAGGGCGCGCGCCGGGACGTTCGCGTCGAGCTGCTCCGCGACCGGCGCCTCGAGCTCGCTGTGCTTGACGCTGAGACGGTAGGAGTCGGTCGCGACGAGCGTCAGCCGATTGCCCTCGGCCTGCACCAGCACGCCGGTGAGGATCGGCCGGACCTCGTCGCGCGACGCTGCACGTGCGACCTTGGCGATTGCCTCGGCGAGGGTTCCCGCCGGCAACTTGACGCCGCCGTCCTCGAATGCGGGTAGCCGGGGGAAGTCGTCGACCGGAAGCGTGCGAAAGTGAAACCTCGCCTGCCCGGCCGTCAGCTCGACATCGCCTTGGTCGGCCCGGTGCTCGAGCACGACCGCGCCCTCGGGGAGGTTGCGGGCGACGTCAGCGAGGAGCCGCCCCGGTAGCAGCGCCGTGCCGGGGCTCTCGACCTCGGCGCCGTCGAGCTTCCGGCTCAGGCCAAGCTCCATGTCGGTCGCCCGGAAGGTGACCGCGCCGTCCTCGGCGTGGATGAGGATCCCGGCCAGCGATGGCAGGGTCGTACGGGTCGAGACGACACGACTGACGAGCTGGAGCGTCGATTGGAGTGAGGCGCGAGGTACGGACAGCTTCATCGGCAATCTCTCATCTTCCTATCTCGGTCAGATGTATCAAGGACGTTGACGATTGGGGAGCGAGGCGGGTTCGTGGCGCTGGCAGCGGGGATCGGCCGTGGGAGGAGGATCTGGGGATAAGGTGACGTCCTGGGGAAGCTATCCGTCGCGGTGGTCGGACGGGTCGCCATCCCCAAGCGTCAACCGAACCCTGTGGAGAGCGGTGGCGGTCTCTGAGCCGGGCTCGAGGCGCCGGCTGACCGTGCGCACGGCGTGAACGACGGTCGTGTGGTCGCGTCCGAAGCGTCGGGCGATGTCCATCAGCGAGTGCTGGGTGAGCTCGCGGGAGACGTACATCGCCAACTGGCGAGCCCGGACGACACGAGGGGTGCGGCGCGGGGAGAGAAGGTCCTCGCGGCTGACGCCGAGCACGGAGCAGACGGCCTCCTGGATTGCCTCGATGCTCGGAGCGACGCCGGCGTCGGCGGCCGCTGCGGGGAGGGGTCTGCCGCGGTTGAGGGCGCGCTGTACGAGCGACGGGGCGAGGGGCTCGCCGAGCATCGAGGCGAAGGCGATCACGCGCGTCATCGTTCCCTCGAGGAGGCGGACGTTGGCAGGGGCCTGGGCCGCGATCTCTCGCAGCACCGCGGGCTCGGGGAGATCGAGCGCGCCCTCGGATGCCATACGCCAGACGAGAGCGAGACGGGTTCGCAGGTCGGGCGGCTCGAGCGGAACGCAGAGACCCCACTCGAACCGATCGCGAAGGCGTTGCTCGAGGCGTGAGAGCGCCTCGGGCGGCCGGTCGCTCGAGAGGACGATCTGCTTGCCGGCGCCGTGGAGGGCGTTGAACGTGTGGACGAACTCCTCCTCGGTGCGCTCCTTGCCCTCGAGCATCTGGACGTCGTCGATGAGCAGCGCATCGAGCTCCCGGTAGCGGGCCTTGAAGCCCTCGGGCCCCTGATTCCGGAGCGCGCTCACGAACTCGGTCGTGAACCGCTCGGCGGTCGTGTGATGGACGTTGAGGGCCGGCTGGTGCTCGTGCATGTAGGCGGCGATCGCGCCCAGCAGATGCGTCTTGCCGAGGCCGGGAGGCCCGTGGAGGAAGAGCGGGTTGTAGGCGTCGCCGGGTAGCTCCGCGACGGCCAGAGCGGCGGCGTGGGCGAGCCGGTTGCCGGAGCCGATCACGAAGCGGTCGAAGCGGTGCGCCGGGTCGACTGGGAGCGATCGCGGCATCACCGCGGCCGACTCGTCCCGAGCTGCCGGGGAGTGTTCGCCGGTGGCGACGAAGTCGATCGCGTCGAGCTCCGGGGCGTGATGGCGAAGCGCCTCCAGGAGCCGGTGCATGTAGCGGCGCTCGACCCAGGTGCGGACGGTCTCGGGACCAGTGAGGTAGAGGGTCGAGCCGCGCGCCGAGACGGTCCGAAGCGGCTCGATCCAGAGCCGGAACGTCGAGGCCGGGACCGAGCTCTCGAGCTCGTCGCGGACCCGCTTCCACAGGGAGGTCAGCTCGTCGGTCGCGTCCCCGGGCATGGCGGCCGATCATAGATACGGCCCCGAGCGGTCGAGCCCGGCCTCCGCGCATTTGCCGAGAAAAACGGAAGCCTCGACCTGGCCGCCCCCGGGGCCCGAGGTCCCCGGCTTCGCGATCCGTATACTGGCGCGGCCGTGCGGCCGCTGTCCGCGGCCGATCTGGAGACTGAGCATGAAGCGCACCTGGCAGCCGAAGAAGCGCAAGCGAGCCCGCACGCACGGGTTCCGCGCACGGATGCGGACCCGCTCGGGTCGGGAGATCCTGCGGCGCCGCCGGCGCAAGGGGCGAAAGCGGCTTACCCCCTAGGGCGGTGGCGAGCTCGGGCGAACGGCGCAGGCGCGGCCGGCTGTCGCGCAGCGGCGACTTCGATCGCGTCTACCGCGAAGGACGCTCGCACTCGAACCGATTTCTGGTCCTGTATGCGTTCCCGCGCGGGGACGAGGGGCCGGAGGAGGCCCGCCTCGGGGTGTCGGTGAGCCGGAAGGTGGGCGGAGCCGCGCAACGGAGCAGTGTCAAGCGCGCTCTGCGCGAGGCCTTCTGGGCCCTCGGCTCGGATCTGCCGCACCAGCACGACTTCGTGCTGGTGGCCCGCCCCGACGTCGCCGGCCTCGTCGAGCGCGAGGGAACGGGCGGCGTCGAGACGACGCTCGGCGAGCTGTTCGCGGCGGCCAACCTCGGCCCGGGGCGTAACACGTGAAACGGCCGCTGAACGCTCTGCGCTCGGCGAGCCGGGCGGCGAGCAGCGCCGCCGCGTTCGTCCTCTTGCTGCCGCTCCGCGCCTACAGCCGGTTCATCTCGCCGATGCTCCCGGCCCGCTGCAAGTATTACCCGACCTGCTCGGCCTACGCCGAGCAGGCCGTGCGTGAGCTCGGGGTCGTCAGGGGCACGATCGTCGCGGCCTGGCGGCTCGCGCGGTGCAACCCCTGGAGCCACGGCGGGGTCGACGAGCTCGCCGACCGGCGCCTGTTCCGCGACGCCACGGCAGGCTCGGATTCCGATCGGGGCAACCACCACGGGGCGGCGGCATGATCCCCG
>Ga0214469_1001042_pt1 | contig 10192 bp, 9 predicted proteins | sample RVTome_10_FD_187340 | JGI IMG/M metagenome (GOLD analysis project Ga0214469, IMG submission 187340) | Soil microbial communities from uranium-contaminated site in the Upper Colorado River Basin, Wyoming, United States - RVT153D57 HiSeq ... | reverse complement strand
GGGGGCGAGGTGGCGATACCTGATGGAACGGAGACGGGCCGCTTCGCCGAGCCACGACTCCGCGGCTTGCACCAGGTAAACACCCTGAAGCGGACCGTGGATGAGCAAAGCGGGATGCCCGTCGTGCTCGGTGGTGAACGGGGTGTCGTAGTGGATCCGGTGGAGCAGCCAGGAGGAGGCGCTGAACATGAACAGGTCGAGGGCGCTCGGGGTTCGGGTCTGGACCGGGGCCTCGGCGCCGACCTCGGGGAGGGCGCTCATCGGTAGATCCTGGTGAAGTTCTCCCGGGCCACCAGCTCCCCGCGTTGGTTGGTGAAGGTGAACTCCATCTCCACAAACACCAGAGGCCCGCTCCGGCCCTCCTTCTCGTACATCTGCGCCAGCCTCTTCTGGACGGTGATCACGTCCCCGGCCACGACCCGCTCCCCGAACTCGACCGAGGTCTCGCCGGCCATGGCCCGGCGCGTGGGCAGAGGCGGGACATCGGCTGTGGGCGAGCCGTCGCTCTCGAGCTGGTCGGGCGGGACCAGAGCCGAGGCGTGCATGCGGACCACGTAGGTGAAGGGGGTCGGAGCCACCACGTCGGCATACCCGGCAGCCATCGCCGCCTCCCGGTCGAAGTGGATCGGGTTGGTCTCCCCGGTGGCGTGGGCAAACTTGGCGATGTCGGTTGCGGTCACCTGCATCTCGAACCGGGGATACTCCCGGTCCGCCCAGCGGCGGGCCTCCTCGGTGATGACACCCACAGCTACAAGCCCATGGTCTTGGCGATGATGTTGCGCTGGATGTCGGAGGTCCCGGCCCCGATCACACCGAGCCTCGACTCACGGAAGTGACGCTGCAGGTCGTACTCCATGGTGTACCCGTAGCCGCCGAGGACCTGAAGCCCCATGTCGGCCACCTGCTTGTAGGCCTCGCAGGCATAGAGCTTGAGGATGGCCGCGTCCCTGGTGGTGGCCAGACCGCGGTCGAGCCGGGAGGCGTAGCGGTACACCAGCATCTGGGAGATCTCGACCATGGTCTGCATATCGGCGAGACGATGCGAGATTGCCTGGAACTCCGAGATCGGCCGTCCGAACTGCTCCCGGTCTTTGGCGTATGCCACCGAGTCGGCCAGGGCTGCCGCTGCCGCCCCGGTGCGGGCTGCGGAGAGACAGAGACGCTCGTAGCGGAGGTACACCCCGAGATCGCCCCAACCCTCATGGAGGGTGCCCAACATCCTGGTCTTGGGGACACGCACGTCGCTGAAGTAGAGCATGGCGGTCCCCAAGGGCCAATGGCCCAGAGTCTCGATCGGCTGCCACTCCAGCCCGGGAGTGGCGGTGTCGACTATGAAGTTGGTGATCCCATGGTGCTTCTTCCCGTCGGACGATGTGCGCGCCGCCACCACGTCGAGATCACTGGCCTTGAACCCGGAGGTGAACACCTTTTGGCCGTTGAGGATGTAGTCATCGCCGTCCTCGACCGCGGAGAGGCTGATCGCGGCCGCATCGGAACCGGCGTCGGGCTCGGTCAGTGAGAAGCAGACCGTTAGCTCACCGGAGGCGACCCGGGGAAGGAGCTCCGTCTTCTGCTCCGGAGTCCCGTCCCGGCCGATGGCGAGCCCGCCCCAGGTGACGGCGCGGAAAACCCAGAAGGAGAGGTCGAGGAAGGCACGGCCCAGCTCCTCGAGCAGGATGGCCACCTCGACCGCCCCGGCACCGGCGCCGCCATGCTTCTCGGGGATGTTGATCCCGAGCCAGCCCTGCTCGCCCAGCTTGTCGTAGAGGTCGCGGGGAGGCTTGCGCTCCCGATCGCACTCCCTGACGTACTCCCGGGTTATCTCCTTCTCGCAGAACTCCCGGACGGTGGCCCGGAACAGCTCCTGTTCCGGGGTGAATTCGTGGTCCATCTGGGGGTAGTCAGCTCCTTTGGGTGAAGACCCGGCGGATCATATATCGTGCATCCTGCACAACCGACCAGTGAGCAGCGAGAGACCGTGAGCGCCAGCATCGAGACCGTCCGTGAACTGAGCCAGCGGCACAGCAATTGGGGGCGTTGGGGCCCGGACGACGAGAAAGGCACGCTCAACCTGGTGACTCCGGAGATGGTGGTGGCTGCGGCCGGTCTGGTCCGGCAGGGGAAGACAATCTCGATGGCTCTTCCCTACGACGAGGACGGCCCTCAGACCGGGAGTCTGGGCCGGTTCAATCCGATCCATCTCATGATCCGGGACGGGGCCGACGCCATCGCCGGCACCTCGATCCGGGACTTCTACGGTGGCGTGGACAAGCATTTCCGGGGCACCGACGACATCATCATCATGCCACTCCAATCCGGCACCCAGTGGGACGCCTTCGGCCACGTCGTGTTCGAGAACAAGATATACAACGGGTACGGGGCGGAGATGGTGTCGAGCAAAGGCGCGCTCAAGGGTGACGTCGCCAAGGCCGCCGGATCCATGGTGGGCCGAGGGGTCCTCCTCGACCTGCCACGCGCCCTCGGAGTCGAATGGCTGGAGCCGGGTCACGCCATCGGGTCCAGCGAATTGGTTCGGGCCGAGGAGCATGCCGGGTTGAGCGTCGGGCCCGGCGACTTCGTCTTCGTCCGAACCGGGGCCATGGCCTCGGCCCGGGCGGCAGGCGAGTGGGGGGACTACGCAGGTGGCGAGGCACCCGGACTGGGCCTGGACAGCGTGGAGTGGGTGGCGAGCCGGGACATCGCCGCCCTCGCCGCCGACACCTGGGGCTTGGAGGTCAGACCCAACGAGACCCCCGACGTGGCCCAGCCGCTCCACATCATCTTCATCGTGCACTTGGGTCTCTGGCTGGGGGAGATCTTCGATCTCGAGCCCCTGGCCGAGGACTGCGCCGCCGACGGTGTCTACGAGTTCATGTTCTGCGGGCCCCCGCTTCCCTTCACCCGGGCGGTCGGCTCTCCACTCAACCCGATGGCGATCAAGTGATGCAGCCGGTCCGCTCCATGCTGTTCACCCCGGGCAACCGTCTCGACATGCTGGCCAAGGCGGTGGGCTCGGGAACCGATGCGGTCATCGTCGACCTCGAGGACTCGGTATCGATCGACAACAAGCCAGAGGCCCGTGACAACCTGCAACGGCTCCCCGAGTCCCCGGTGCCCTACTACGTCCGCACCAACGCAATGGAGACCGGGCTGCTCTGGGAGGACGTGGTGGCGGCAGGGCAGTCCCCGGCGGTCGGGGTGATCATCCCCAAGGCCGAGGACCCGAAGGTGATCAGCCAGGTCGAAGGGGCACTCATCGCTTTGGAGATGACAACTGGCAGGGAACCGGGCTCGATCACGGTGATCCCCCTGATCGAGTCGGCTCTGGGGGTGCGGCTCACCTATGAGATGGCAAAGGCGTCGGACCGGGTGGACTGTGTGATGTTCGGAGGCGGGGAGCAGGGTGACCTCGTCGCCGATCTCGGGGTGGAGTGGACCCCGGAGGGCACCGGTCTCATGCAGGCCCGTTCCCAGGTGCTGCTCAGCTCACGCTCCGCCGGGGTGCCCTATCCCATGGAGGCGGTGTTCATGGACTTCCACAACTCCGAAGGGCTGCGGGTCGAGTGCGAGCTGGCCCGCACCCTGGGCTACGTCGGGAAGGTGGCGATCCACCCGGCCCAGGTCGCGGTGATCAACGACGTGTTCACCCCTTCGCCCGAGGTGGTCGAGTACCAGAAGAAGGTGCTCGCCGCTTTCGAGGAGGCGGAGGCTGAGGGCAAGGCCTCGATAGCAGTGGACGGGAAGATGGTGGACTACGCAGTGGCCCGGGTGGCGAGAACGGTCATCGCCCGCGCCGAGGCCGCGGCACGGGCGGGCAAGGAGAGCAAGTGAGCAGGAGCCGATACATCGCCGACGGGGTCGGTGTGGCCGTGGTCGGCAGCGGGTCGATCGGCAGTCTCCGCGCCGAGATCGCCCACCGGCACCCGTCGGTGGACTTCCTCGCCGTATGCGACATCGTCGAGGACAAGGCCACCCGTCTCGCCGCCTCGTGTGAGGCCGACTTGTGGTCAACCGATGCCGTCGAGATCGTGACCCGTGACGACGTGGACGCGGTGATCATCGCCTCCACCGAGGACTCCCATTTCGAGCCGGCCATGGCCGCGGTGCAGGCGGGGAAGACGGTGCTGGTGGAGAAGCCGTTCACCATCCTCGCCGACGAGGGGCACAAGCTGATCGCCGCCGCCGAGGAGTACGGCGTGTCCATCTACACCGGGTTCACCCAACGCTTCCGGCGCCGCTATCTGGCGATAAAGGAGCACGTGCTCAAGGGATACGTGGGCGACGTCACCTCGGCCAAGGCCACCATCTATCTGACTCAGGCCGTGGCCCGCTCGGTCATCTCCCGGGCCGGGACCACCACACCTTCGGTCAATACGATGACCTATCTCTTCGACCTGCTCACCTGGTACCTGGGTGGCGCCCATCCTGCCACCGCCTACGCCGCCGGCTCGAACAAGGGGCGCATCCACGATGAGTTCGGAGCGCTCGACTCGACCTGGTGTGTCCTCACCTACGAGGATGGCATGGTGGCCAATCTCGGGGTGAGCTGGGAGCTGCCCGAGTTCTGGCCGGCCTACGTGGCCAGCATGGACTTCGAGATCTTCGGTCGGGACGGGGTCATCTCCGTCAAGGACGACCATCGCGATGTGCTCATGGCCTCGCACAAGCCGGTCCCGTCCCCGTACACCCCGGATACTTCGATGAATGTGGCCATGCTCGGCTCTTACATGCCCGGCGACTGGGCCCTCGGCGAGCATTTCGGCGCAATGCAGGAGGAGACCCACGCCTTCATCAACAGTGTCGGCACCGGGCGGCCCGATCCCATCCTGGCCACCGGCAACGAGGGGATGGACGTGCTCGTCATCTCCCGGGCAGTCGACGAGTCGGCCCGGACGGGTGAGGTGGTTCCGATGCTGTGGCCGACTTGATTCTCGGGGTGCGTTGATGCCCGGCATGCTGACCGGGGTCACCATCCTCGAGCTGGGACAGGTCATCGCGGGCAACTTCGGGGGCGTGATCCTGGCCGACCTCGGCGCCGAGGTGATCAAGATCGAGCCCAAGACCGGCGACACCGCCCGCAACGCCACCATCGCCCCACTCCACGACGAGAGTGCCATCCATCTGTTCATGAACCGGGGCAAGAAGAGCGTGGTCCTCGATCTCAAGGACTCCCGGGGCCTCGAGATGTTCTACGACCTGGTGGAGCAGGCCGACGTGGTCATCGACAACTTCCGGCCTGGGGTCATGGCACGGCTCGGGATCGACCATGAGTCGTTGAAGCGACGCAACGCGGACATCATCACCTCGTCGGTCACCGGGTTTGGCGAGTTCGGCCCGGCCAAGGACAAGGCGGCGTTCGACCTGGTGGTCCAGGCCTACAGCGGCCACGTCGACATCACCGGTCCCGCCGACGGCGACCCGGCCCGGGTCGGCATCCCCATCGCCGACATCGCAGGCGGCATCTACTCCTGCATCTCGGTCCTGGCCGCCCTGGTGGGACGCGAATTGCACGGCAACGGTCAACACGCTGACGTTGCCATGCTCGACACCCTGGTCTCGCTCCTCTCCTACGACGCCCTCGACCATCTCAACTCCGGTCGGAGGTTGACCCGTCTCGGCACGGCGCACGCCCACATGGTCCCCTGGCAGGCTTTCAAGACGAGCGACGGCTATGTCGTGGTGGCGGCGCGGGACGAGAAGTTCTGGCAGAACCTGTGCGACGCCATCGGCAGACCCGACCTCAAAGACGATCCCCGCAGTGCCAACAACTCCTCGCGCGTGGCCAACCGGGAATACGTGGTGGGCCTCCTCTCCGACGAGTTCCGGACCAAGAGCAACACCGAGTGGCTCGCCATCCTCGACGAGTACGACATTCCCAATGCCCCGGTCAACGACATGGAGCAGGTGTTCACCGACCCCCAGGTCGTGGCCAGGGGCATGATCGGCACCTACAAACATCCCACCCTCGGCGACATCCGATACCCGCCGAGCCCGATCAAGTTCAGCGAGTGGGATGCCCCGAATCGGCCGGCTCCGATGCTCGGGGAGCACACGGTGGAGGTACTCACGACGAGATTGGGTATGGACGAGCCCGAGGTGAGACGTCTCGCCGACGACGGTGTGGTCAGGGTCTGGCCGGAGAGTGGGTAGGCAAATGCGTTTCGGGACATTCGTGCCGCAGGGATGGAAGGGTGATCAGAATGGGATCCCGGTCGAGGAGCAATGGGAGAGGATCACCGGCTTTGCGAATCTGATCGAGGACTCGGGCTACGACTCGATCTGGGTCTACGACCACTTCCACACCCATCCCGTGGTCAGCCAGGAGAGCACTTTCGATGCGTGGACCTTGATGGCCGCACTGGCGGCAGTGACCACCCGGGCGCGGCTCGGCCAGATGTGCACCTGTGCCCTGTACCGACCCCCGTCGCTGCTGGCCAAGATGGCGGCAAACATCGACGTCATCTCCGCCGGGCGTCTCGACGTCGGGATCGGGGCCGGGTGGTCGAAGGGCGAGTTCGAGGCATACGGATATCGATTCCCGCCTGCCCGGGAGCGTCTCGACATGTTGGAGGAGGCGGTCCAGGTGCTGATTGCGATGTGGACCGAGGACGAGGCGGGCTTCGAAGGTGAGCACTACACCGTGGGCGGCGCGATAAACCGGCCCCGGCCGATCCAGGATCCGTATCCGCCGCTCTGGATCGCAGGGGGTGGGGAGAAGCGGACCCTCCGGATCGTGGCGGAGTATGGGGATTTCGCCAATTTCGGCGACAACATCGAGGAGTTCCGGCACAAGTCCGGGGTGCTCGCCACGCACTGCGAGGCAGTGGGCAGGCCCTATGAGGAGATCGGCCGCACCTCTCACAGGATGTCGGTGATTGGGCGGGACGACGCCGACTTGCGCCACAAGCTGGGCATCGCCGCCCGGCGCCGATCATGCACACCCGGGGAGTTCGCCGAGGAGCATTTCGCCGCCACCATCTCCCAGGCGGCCGATGAGATGGGCGAGTTCATCGACGAAGGATGCGTCGAGATGATCCTCTACTTCTACGACATGGGGGAGGGGGACAGTCTCGAGCTGTTCGCCTCCGAGGTGATCCCTCAGCTGAGATGAGCGATCTGGATCGTCTCCTCGATCCGGCCAGCATCTCCATCGCCGGTCTCTCCGCCGACCCGGCCAAACACGGTGGTCGGGTCCTAGGCCATCTGAGACGTCTCGGGTACGGGGGCGAGGTATATGGGGTGAACCCGGGCAAACCCCAAGTGGACGGGGTGGAGATGTTCGAGCGATTGACCGACCTGCCCCGGCCACCCGACCTGGTGGTGTGTGCCATCCCGGCGGCGGCGGTCCGGTACGTGGCGATGGGCGCCGCCGGTGTTGGCGCCCTGGTGGTGTTCGCCGGGGGCTTCGGTGAGTCCGGGCGCGATGGCCGCGCTCTCGAATCGGATCTGATCAAGAAGGCAGATGCGGCAGGGGTGAGAGTCCTCGGCCCGAACAGTGGTGGGGTGATCCGCCCTTCCCGTGGCCTCGCCGCCAGCTTTCTGACCTGTCTCGACCGGCCGGCCGCCCAGATCCGCTCGGGGCGGGTCGGGGTGGTCACTCAGAGCGGGGGGACGGGAAGCTACCTGCACAACCTGGCCGCGGCCCGGGGCAGTGGTCTGGCGGTCTCGGTCTCGACCGGCAACGAGATCGACATCAAGCTCGGCGAGGCGATCGGGGCCGTCTCCGATCTCGACGAGGTGGCGGTGGTCCTCGCCCTGGTGGAGACGGTCAGGGACGGGAAGGTGTTCATCGATTCGGTGCGGTCGTCGCTGGACCGGGGGAAACCGGTCGTCGTCTGCCGGATCGGCACCGGGGCCCGCGGGAAGTCGATGATGACCACTCACACGGGGGCGATGGCGGTTCCCGAGAGAGTGCTGGAAGGCGTGCTCGACTCACTCGGGGTGATCATGGCCGAGACCCCCGGTGAGGCCTACGAGGTGGCGGAGATGATCGCCAGCACCCCGGTGCCCGGCGGCGATCGCACCGCGGTGGTCACCCACTCCGGCGGAATCGCCATCCATCTCGCCGATCTCGCCGAGCGTCACGGGTTGAACCTGCCTCCTCCCGGCCCCGACCTCGCCGTCCAACTCGAGCCACTTCTAGATCACGGCGTGGCCAACAACCCTCTCGACATGGGCGGGATCATCGGCGGTCCGGCTCGTTTCGCCGAGGTCGTCGATACCTTCGCCGGCTCCGGAGAATACGACATGACGCTGGCGGTATCCACCGCCCACCCTCCCGCCCACACCGACGAGCGGGTTGCGGCACTCCTCGCCCTCGACGATGAGGTTCCGATCCTGCACCTCTGGATGGCGGGGGACCAGGCCGCCCACGGTCTGACCCGGCTGCAGGAGGCCGGCATCGCGGTCACCCAGGAGCCGCGGTCGGCGATCAGGGCCGTGGCTGGTCTGTGCCGGCTGACCCGACGGTGGTCCCGCGCCGAGGTGGAGCCGCTCGCCGGGCCTATCGAAACCTGGGGTATCCCCTTGGTCGAGCGCGAGGTGGTGAGCGATGCCGGGGCGGCGGCGGACGCCGCCGAGCGACTCGGCTACCCGGTGGCGGTCAAGTTGGTCTCCCCGCAGGTGGACCACAAGACCGAGTTGGGAGGGGTAGCCCTCGATCTCAGCACCCGGGAGGCGGTGATCCGCTCCTTCACCGAGGTGATGGAGGAGGCAGCTTCGGCAGGATTGGAAGTGGTGGGCGCTCGGGTCGAGCGGTACCGACCCGGTCTCGAGCTGATCGTCGGCGCCCTGGTCGACCCGGTGTTCGGGCCTGTGGTCTCGGTGGGGATGGGCGGTGTCCTGACCGAGTTGATCGGTGACATCGTCTTCGCTCCTGCCCCGGTGGACACGAGAGAGGGGCGGGCGATGATCGCCCGACTCCAGGGCCACCGCTTGCTCGACGGGTTCAGGGGCGGCCCGCCGGCGGATGTCGATGCGCTCAGCCAGGTGGTGAGCATTGTGAGCCGTGGCTTGATCGGGTCGGGGCTGAGCGAGGTGGAGATCAATCCTCTGATCTGGGATGGCCGTGGGTGGGTGGCGGTGGACTGGCTGGCCCGCTGACCGAAGGTGGCATCGAGAGAGGTTTCCTCTCTTTTGCGAAGAAAATCGGCGAGGGCCGTTTACCTCGGCCCTCGCCGACCTCCACCTTGTGTGCCAAACCCCGTTTGGGGTTCACCGGTGTCATGTCCGGTCAATGCCTGGCCTAACCATGAAAAGAGGTGTTGGCTCGCTGGCGAGTCGGACATACCCATGATGGAATGGAATCTGCCGCCGCCGACAGGACCGACATGAGTCCCCAGCTGGGGCACGACGAACGGTTTCGCCTGCTCTACGAGAGTCATCTCGATGCTCTCAGAGTCTACTGCCTCAGGCGTCTGGACCGCGACGAGGCCGAAGATGCCCTGGCCGAGATCTTCGCAGTGGCCTGGCGCAGGCTGGAGAAGGTCCCTCCGGGGAGTGAGGCGCGTCTCTGGCTCTACGGTGTCGCCCGGAACGTGGTCCGTAACTCGATGCGATCCACCCGACGGCGAGCCCGACTCGCCAATCGCGTATCGGGCATCAGCGACCCACCCCGTCCCGGTCCGGCCGAGACCACAATGACCAGGTCTGAGCACGCCGACGTGCTGGTTGCCCTGAGCAAGTTGAGACCAGGAGACCAGGAGCTGTTGCGGCTCCACGCCTGGGAGGACCTTTCACGCACGGAGATCGCACGCGTGTTCGACATATCCATTGCTGCAGTCGACATGCGGTTGCACCGTGCCATCGCCCGGATGAGCGTCGCGCTCGATGCGCTGGCCGGTGAGGCGAGATCAGATTCCACCCGAAGTGCCGAAGACGGGGGAGGACAGCTGTGACCAGGCGGATTGATCCAGCTCGGGCCGATTTAGTGGTGTCGAGGCTTCGCGCCTCGAACCCGCAGCGGAACGGGGCCCGCCAGCGGATGAGCCCCGACCAGGTCGAAGCTTTCCTACTCCAAGTGATGGAAAGGACCGAAATGGTTCAGGACATATCGACACGACGTGATACGGACGAGGCACCGGATCGGGGCGCTCGCCACATGCCGCCATGGCTGGGCTTTGCCGCCGGGTTCGCTCTCGCTGCCCTGATCGCCATCCCGGTGCTCCTCTCCACCGGTGGCTCGACCGACCCG
>Ga0214469_1001041_pt1 | contig 10193 bp, 7 predicted proteins | sample RVTome_10_FD_187340 | JGI IMG/M metagenome (GOLD analysis project Ga0214469, IMG submission 187340) | Soil microbial communities from uranium-contaminated site in the Upper Colorado River Basin, Wyoming, United States - RVT153D57 HiSeq ... | reverse complement strand
GCTGCGGTCGCCTGCCGTTCGTGCGCTGCGGCCGCCGGCGTGCGCTCCGGCCGTGTGCGCGCCGCTCCCCGGTTCGGCGCGCGCAGCCCGTTCGGCGCGCAACCGCGCATCGAGGCGTGCGCGGAAGTCGGGCGGCGGTTGCACGTCGTCGAGGCGCTGCAGCCGCTGTCTCGTCCGCGCCAAAGCATCGAGCCTGTCCGCGACCTCGGGATCCTCCAGCAGCTGGCGCTCGATGCGGGCGCTGGTGAGGTCGTCGGTCTCGGCGGCGAGGTAGGCAGCGAGCAGTTCGCCCTCGTCCGGGGCGTCGGTCTGCGGGTCACGACGTTCATCCATGGCAGCACTCAGTCCTGCATGGTTGGAGGCCGGTTCGACCCTGTTTGGTTCCGAACATTCTTGCGGGTGGGTTCGAGCAGCTCCGCCAGCCGCGCATGACCCCGGTGGACCCGGGACTTGGCCGTGCCGACCGCGACGCCCTGGAGGCGGGCGATGTCGTCGTAGCCGGCCCCCACGACGTCGCGCAGGACCACCGCGTGCCGCTGCTCGGCATCCAGTTGCGCCAGCGCCGCCCGCAGGTCCGATTGCAGTTCGGTGGCCACGAGGCGATCCAGCGCCGCATCGTCGAGTGGTTCCGCGCCCGCGGACGAGCGTTCGTCGTCGAGCGGCACCGTACGTGGGTGGCGGGCGTTGCGGCGCGCGAGGTCATGACATGCGTTGGTGGTGACGCGGTACATCCACGTGGAGAACGCCGACTGGGCGCGGAAACCCGCCATGCCGCGGTACAACGCCAGCAGTGCACCCTGCGCGGCGTCCTCGGCTTCCTCGTTGTTGCCGAAGTACCGCCAGCAGATGGCGTAGATGCGCGCCGCGTAGCGATCGACGAGCGTGTCGAACGCCACATGGCTGCCGGCCACGGCCTGCGCCAGCAGGGTCGTGTCCTCGTCGTCCGCCTCCATGGACTACCCCTGGCACGAGCGGACAGTGCCCACCCGGGGGATCACGGGGCGATTCCCTCGATCGTCACATCGGAGAACGCGGCGCTCCACCCGCGGTCGTACTGCACGAGCGGGGCCTTGATCCAGATGAGCACGTAGCGTGTGGCCAGGGGATCTTCGAATGGGATGTACGACTGCTCTTCAGAGTTCTCGACGGTCGCAACCGTGTCCCACTCGTCCGGTTCGACCACCTCGTCGGCGGCGCGGATGTCGTACGTGATGCCGATGCTCGGGGTCGTCAACGTGATGCCCGTGATCTGCGTGACCTCGCCCATGTCGACCACGATGCCCAGCCCATCCTTGAGGTTGCCGAAGTCGGCGCCGTTGTAGGTGTCGGTGCGCCACCGGCTCTCGGGGTCCTCGTCGAACATGCGTGACAGCTGGTCTTCGTTCTCGGTCGGCGGGGAGCCCTGGGGATCCAACGTCCACCGGTCGGCGACCTCGAGCTCCTCTGGAGCGACGGCCGCGTTGGTCGCCTCGTCGGTCGTGGCGGTCAGGCTGGGAACGCCGCGGATCTCGAGGAGACCGGTGGCCACGCCGACCGCGGTGAGCAGCGCCGACAGCGCGACCAGCGCCAGCACCGACGCCAGCCAGCGGCCTTCGCTGCGCAGAAACGACCGGCTGTTGATCGGCTGCGAGATGTACGCCGGTTCCTCTTCGGCGTCCGGAAGGGTCTCACCGCGTACGAGCACCTGCGTGGTCTGGGTGAGGACCTCGTCGTCGCGGGCCCACGGCTCGAGCGCCTCGCCGAACGCCTTGCAGTTGGGGTGCCGCGCCACAGGGTCGCGCGCGAGCGCCTTCATGACGACCTCGTCGAGCTCCCGTGGCACATCGGCGCGCAACGAACGCAGTGGCAGGGGCTCGTGGTCCAGGCGCTGGGCGGCGATGGCCACGGTCGACGACGCCGAGAACGGCTGCTGACCGCTCAGCGCCTCGTAGAGGACGCATCCGAGGGAGTACTGGTCGGCGCGACCGTCGATCTGAGAATCCTCGACCTGTTCGGGCGCGACGTAGGCCGCCGTGCCGAGGACCATGCCGGTCTTGGTGAGCTCGCTGCGGGTGTGCTCGACCTTGACGATGCCGAAGTCGCCGAGCTTCACCGCCCCCTCCTCGCCGAGGAGGATGTTGGCCGGTTTGACGTCACGATGGACCAGTCCCCGCTCGTGGGCGAAGTCCAGCGCGAAGGCGACGCGCATGCCGACGCTGGCGGCGAGTCCGGGCTCGAGCCGGCCGTACTGCACCATGACCTCCCGCATGGTGACGCCGTGCACGAACTCCATGACCAGGTACACCCAGTCGCCGTCGCGGCCCGTGTCATAGACGCCGACGATGCCGGGATGCGCCAGCTTGGCCGCCGCCACCGCCTCCCGCCGGAAGCGCTCGCGGAAGTCGCGGTCGTTCGAGAGGTGCTTGTGCAGCAGCTTGACGCCGACGGTCCTGGCGAGCTTCTCGTCGTGCGCGCGCCAGACGGTCGCCATGCCTCCGATGGCGATGCGTTCCTCGAGCAGGTAGCGCTCGCTGAGGACGCGTGGTGGGAGGGAGGGATCAGGCTCCGGCTGTCCACCGGTGAGGACGCCTGTGCGGTCGGTTCCGTCGCTCATGGTGTCCCGACCGCCAGGCATGGCACGGCGGGCGGAACGGATGTCGATGAGGCCGGAACGCCGTACGTAGGGTCGAGTGAACGCGCCGCGACGATTGTGCTACGAGCCGCGACTCGGGGGGTCGGGGCCTCGGCCGTTGCGCGAAAGCCCGATTCCATCCAGTTGCTCACTCCAGGACGACGTGACCCACGATGGTCGTGAACAGGGACCGAGTCTACTTCGCCCGTTGGGGGCTGAGAACTTTTGTTACAGGCCGTCGGGGTTGAGTGCCGCCTGACGCGTCACGGTCGGCGACAGACGCTCACGCAGCGCAGGAATGCGGTCGAGCACCATGACAGCCGCAGGTCGCCGCAGGCTCACGGCCACGGTCGCGTCCTCCTGCGAGATCTCCACGCTCTCCACCTGGGCCGCGCCGTTGACCACGCCGTTGACGGCGTTGAGCACCGGACCGCTCGCCGGGCGGTCACGCCATGCCGCGGCGGCGGCGGTCGCCGCACGACCACTGAGGTCGTCGAGTTGATAGAAGTTCGTCACGATCGCGCCGAGCTCGAAGAGGAGCACGGTAGCGACCACCAGCGTGATCGCGAGGCCGCGCAACCCGCCGAGACCCACGCCGCCCCGCTCGTCCGCGAGGTCCACGAGTCTCTCCATATGGTCTTGGTTGCCGTCACGTCGACCATCGGCCGTGTCTGCGGAACCCTTAGGGCCTAGCGCAGCTACCGGTCGGGCTCAAGGACGGTGCCGTCCGCGCAGGATGCGGCGGACCTGGCGCATCTCGGGCAGGCCGGCCACGGAGGCCAGGGCGAGGTACACGACCACGATCGCGCTCCCCACGATCAGCACCTGCCAGATCAGCGGCACGTCGGCGACGAGCAGACGCACACCGATCGCGACGGCCCCCGCGGCGATGCCGGGCGCGATCGTGCGCAGCAGCGCGCCACCGCCGACACGCGCCCGCAATCCGCGCCGCCGCAGGAGATGGCGGCGCAGCAGCGCGAACTCCAGCCACGACGACATCCCCGCCGCCAGGGCCAGACCAACGGCGCCAAGACGCATGGCAGTGTCGGGATCGGTGGCGCGCTCGGCTGGTGGCAGCGGCGTGAACGCAGGCAGCGATCCCTGGAGCGCGAGCCCGCTCTGTGACAGCTCCACGCGGTCGAACTGCAGCATGAGCAGCGCTCCCAGCGCGGCCGCCAGCACGACCCGCAGAATCGCGAACGTTGCCGGGGCACGGGTGTCTCCGGCGGCGTAGAGCGCGGACTGCAGCAGGCGCGAGGACGTGTTCGACAGCAGCCCGACGGTCGATCCGAGCAGTACGAACCAGACGAGCTGGCTCGGCAGCGGCGCCAGGACCAGTCCGTAGAGGAGATCGCCGAGCACCACGAACCCGACCATCGTCGGCACCACGTAGAACGCGATGCGCGCCAGCGTCGGTGCGAGGCGCCGGGCCGCCAGCTCCCGGTCATCGGCGTCCAAAGCGCTCAGCTCGGGCAGCTCCGAGGCAGCCGCGCTCATGCCGAACAGGCTGATCGGAAGCAGGGACAGCCGGGTCGCGTACTCGAGCGCAGACAACGAACCCTCGGACAGCAGGCTGGCCAGCGCGATGTCGACGTAGATCATCAGCTGCACGACACCCCGGCCCGCGACGACCGGCCCGAACGATCGCAGGGCGGTGCGCACGCCTGGCAGGTTGACGTTCACCGACAGCCGCAGCGACGTGGCCGTTCGCAACACGGTGGGCAGCTGCACGGCGAATTGCAGGACTCCCCCGGCCAGTACACCCCAGGCGAGTGCGACGGCGAGGTCCTCGAGCGCGGCGTCGCGTGTCGCGGCGGTGTTGAGCTCGTCCGACAGCAGCCAGGCCCCGGCGACGACCAGCACGCCGATCTGTGCCGCGTTCCAGATGACCGGTGCAACATATGAGAGGAAGAACTTGCGATGGCTGTTGAGCACACCCAGGCACCACGCGGACAGCACGAGGAAGCCGACGCCTGGGAACATGATGCGCGTCAGCGTGGTGGTCAGTTGCAGCGTCTCGCCCGTGAAGCCGCCGGCCACGACGCGTGTGACGGAGTCCGCGAAGAGCACGCCGATCAGTGTCAGGGCCCCGGTCAGTGCGGTCAGCAGGCCCGCGATGGCCCCCGCGACGCGCCCGGCCTCCTCTTCGCGGCCCTCCGCCAGCAGGCGGCTGTAGACCGGGATGAACGACGCGGACAGCACGCCCTCGCCCAGCAGGTTCTGCAGCAGGTTGGGGATGCGCATGGCCGCCTGCAGCGCGTCAGCGGTGCCCTGCACGCCGAGGAAGCGGGCGATCGCCGCGGTCCGGACAAGTCCCGACAGGCGTGACAGCAGGATCCCGGCCGCCACGAGCGCCGAGTTGCGCGTGCTGTCGCCGCTGCGCTGGGATTCCATGGCCGCGGCTGTAGGGCCGTCGCTCACTGGTCCACGCTCACGCGGCGGGGACAGGGGCGACTGGGGGGTGGCGGCCGGACTGGCATCGGCCGCCAAGCATAATCCCCTTGCCGGAGTCCTCGGGATCGCACGGCAGCGGCCGACTCCACAGGTTGAACCCCGCACGACCTGCTCCGAGGTGATGGCCAGCGTGCCCGAACTGATCGACTTTCTCCGCCTGACCGTCGAATGGGACGGGTCGGATCTGCATCTCAAGGCCGGCGGCCCCGGATACATCCGGGTCTCGGGACAGCTGTGTGAGGTGACGCACCTCGGGCGCCTGCTGCCCGCCGACACGGAGGCGTTCGTCGAGCAGATCCTGCCCGAATCGCAGCGGGCCCTCTTCGCCGCGGGTCGCGAGGCCGACTTCGCCCACTCGGTGCCCGGTCTGGGCCGCTTCCGCGTGGCGGCGTTCCGGCAGCGGGGTTCGGTGGGACTGGTGCTGCGGCGCGTGCAGCCGGGGAGCCAGACGCTCGAGGAACTGCAGATGCCGGCCGCCGTGCGCAAGGTGGCCGAGGAGCACCGCGGCCTGGTGCTGGTGACCGGTCCGACCGGGGCGGGCAAGACCACGACGACGGCCGCGATGATCGGCCACATCAACGCAAACCGCCGCTGCCACATCGTCACGGTGGAGGACCCGATCGAGATCCTCCATCACGACAACCTCGCCATCGTCGACCAGCGGGAGGTCGGCGTGGACACCACGGACTTCGCCACGGCGTTGCGTTCGGTCGCGCGGCAGGACCCCGACGTCATCTTCATCGGCGAGATGCGTGACCTCGAAACGGTCAGCTCGGCGCTGCAGGCGGCCGAGACCGGCCATCTGGTGATGTCGACGTTGCACACCACCGACGCGACCGAGACGGTCAACCGCATCATCGACATGTACCCGCCGCATCAGCAGAAGCAGGCGCGGATCTCGCTGGCGAACACGCTGCGCGGAGTCGTGTCACAACGCCTGGTGCCCACGACGAACGGCGGCCTCGTGGCCGCGATCGAAGTGCTGGTGATGACCGCCCGCCTGCGCGAGTTCGTGCTCGACTCCGACCGGACCGACCTCATCCCCGACGCGATCGCCGAAGGCGAGTACTACGGGATGCAGACGTTCGACCAGCACCTGCTGCAGTTGTACAGCGACGGTGTGGTGTCCATGGACGCGGCCCTGGATGCGGCATCCAGTCCGCATGACTTCCGGATCGCGGTGCGTAGCCTCGGCGCCGTCCACTAGCGGAGTCCGCGCGGGACCGGCACCTCGCGGCGGTTTCGCGCGGGGCGCCCACTACCATGGCGCACCATGATCGACGTCGACACCCAACAGCGCCAGCTCGCCGAGCTGGTCGCGATCTACCCCACCGCCGACGAGCTGGCTACGCGCTTCGCGGAGGCCGGTCACGAGCTGCACCTCGTGGGCGGGACCGTCCGTGACACCCTGCTCCACGGCAGGGCCGGCGGCGACCTGGACTTCGCCACATCCGCCCGTCCGGACGACACCGAGCTGGTGCTGCGGGGGTGGGCCGATCAGATCTGGCTGACGGGTGCCCGGTTCGGGACCGTCAGCGCGCGCAAGGACGGCGAGATCTTCGAGGTCACGACCTACCGGTCGGACGCATACGAGGCCGGCTCGCGGCACCCGCAGGTGCGGTTCGGCGATGACATCGTCGCCGATCTGTCCCGGCGCGACTTCACCTGCAACGCCATGGCGGTCGATCTCCAGCGCCGTCGCTTCGTCGATCCGTTCGGTGGCCTGGCGGACCTGCGCCGCCGGCTGCTGCGCACACCGCTGTCGGCAGAGACGAGCTTCGCCGATGATCCGCTGCGCATGGTGCGCCTGGCGCGGTTCGCCGCCGTGCTCGCCGCCGAGGTCGACCCCGGCGCGCTCGCTGCCGCCACGGCGATGGCGTCGCAGCTGTCCACCATCAGCCGCGAGCGGCTGCGCGACGAGCTGGACAAGCTGGTGGTCGCTCCAGCGGTGGGTCGGGGCCTGGACCTGCTGTGTGACACCGGGCTGGCCGAGCAGTTCATCCCGGAGGTTCCGGCCCTGCGCATGGAGCACGACCCGGCGCACCACCACAAGGATGTCTACGCCCACACCATCGCGGTGGTGGAGGGCTGCCCCCCGGACGACCCGGTGCTGCGGCTGGCGGCGTTGCTCCACGACATCGGCAAGCCCGCCACCCGGCGGTTCGTCCCGGGCGGCAAGGTCACCTTCCACCATCACGAGGTCGTCGGCGCCAAGCTCGCCCGCAAGCGCCTGACGGCGCTGCGGTATCCCGGCAAGACCATCGACGAGGTCAGCGACCTGGTTCTGCTGCACCTGCGGTTCCACGGCTACCAGGACCAGGGCTGGACCGACTCGGCGGTGCGCCGCTATGTGCGCGACGCGGGCTCGCAGCTGCAGTACGAACGCCTCAACCTGCTGACCCGCGCTGACGTGACGACACAGAACAAGCGCAAGGCGCGCGCGCTGCATGCGGCCATGGACGAGCTGGAACGCCGCGTCGAGGCGCTGCGTGAACGGGAAGAGCTGGAGGCGTTGCGGCCGCCCCTCGACGGGCACCAGATCATGCAGCACCTGGGCATCGCACCGGGTCCCCTGGTCGGCCAGGCCTACCGCCATCTGCTCGAGGCGCGCATCGACCGCGGGCCGCTGTCGGAGGAGCAGGGTTACGCGTTGCTCGACGACTGGGCCGCCGAGCACCTCGACTGAGCGATGGCGCCCGGCGTCGACCGGCGAGGTCAGTGCGCGGCGTACTCGACCTCGTGCTCGCCCGGTGCGGGTTGCGGTGCGCCCAGCAGGAACCCCTGCCCGTACTCGACGTCGAGCCCGCGCAGCGTGTCGAGTTGCGCGGCGGTCTCGATGCCCTCCGCGATCAGGCGGCAGCCGGTGCGCTGCGCGAAGTGCTGGAGGCCCGCGACCAGCGCCTGACGAACGGGGTCGGCTTCGATGCCGCGGACCCACCCCCGGTCGAGCTTCATGTAGGCGGGGCGCAGCGCGAGCACGTGGGTCAGGCACGCGTAGCCCGAGCCGGCGTCGTCCACCGAGAGCCGGACCGCCGGTCCCAGTGCGTCAACGGCTTCGCGGACCCGCGGGTAGTCGTCGATGCGGTCGTGTTCGGTCAGCTCGAGCACCACGGGGCGGTCGGCCGCGGCGAGGATCTCACCAAGGTCGGGGCACGCCACCAGCACCAGCGGTGACACGTTGACGCTGATGTGGCCGATGTTGGGCAGGCCCTGCACCGAACGCAGCGCGTGGCTGATCGTCGCGACCTCGAGCGACACGCCGAGGCCGACCTCGGCCGCCTCGGCGAAGCGCAGCTCCGGGCTGGTGCCGTCGTGGAACCGCGTGAGGGCCTCGTGACCGATGATCTTCATCGTGTCGAGCTCCACGATCGGCTGCAGGACGGTCGAGAACGCGCGCTGGTCCAGCACCTGCGTGATCCCCGAGCGCAACGTCTCGCTGAGGCTCCAGCTCTCCAGCGACGGCGCGAGCAGCGCGGCGGCGACCGCGGACACGTCGATGGCCAGCGAGAGGCTGCGGCCGAACACGTCACCGGAGGCATCGCTGCCGGTGACGGCCAGCAGACCGAGCAGATCGCCGCGCGACCGCAACGGCGCCCACGCGGTCTCGCCGCGCGAGCCCTCGGGATGGATCGACGTCATGGTGCCGCCCGCCGCCGGCGTCGCGCGCTCTGACCACGGTCCCGTGGCGGCGTGCTTCCGCAGGCGGGTCGCCAGCGTCGCGGGCAGCGGACGGCCGTCGCGGATCTGCGGCGCGTAGCTGCCCGTGGTGGCCAGGGGGATGACCGCGCCGTCTCCGATGAACGCGAACACGCCCACCCCGTCGAGTCCGGGCAACTGCGCCAGGTGGGAGCAGATCATCTCGGCCGTCTCGGACGGCGAGTGCGACGGGCGGCCCTTGGTCAACGCACCGATGATCTGGTTGCGCTCGCGCATCCGGGTGGCCAGCACGCCGAGCCATTCGGCCTGCCCCCGCAGCTGGGCACGCACGCGGGCGACCAGCTCCTGCACGTGCACGGGCTTGGTCAGGTAGTCGTCGGCACCGGCCTCCAGCGCGGTGACCCGGTGATCGATGTCGCGCTCGTCGGTCACCATGATCACCGGCAGGGTGCGGGAGTCCTCCCGCGACCGCACGATCGACAGCAGCCTGCCGCCCGTCTCGTCCGGCAGGCTGCTGTCGAGCAACATCGCCGCGACCTTTCGTTGATCGAGGACCGCTAGCGCCTCGTCACCGGTCTCAACGGCGATCGCGCGCACACCCGCCGCACGCAGCACGCTGACGAACAGCGTGCGGATCGCCTGGTCGTCGTCGACCACGAGGACCGGAGCGGCAGCCTTCTCGTCTGGCAAACGCTGCGCCGTCAAGCTCCGCCCATTTCTCTCCGCTGATGAAGTTGTACGCAAGGTAATACTGAAGTGGCTCTTAGTACAAGTACCCCTGTGCCGACGACCACGTCCGCAACGCCTGCGGACTGGCTATGGTGCAGCGCCCGTCACGGTCCGCCCCCGCCGGAACCGGCCTCAGCGCGCCCGCGGCCGCAATTCTTTCCATTCGTCGGCGACCCGCACGCCACGTCCGTCTGCCGCGCGACGCTCAGTCAGCGTTGCAGGGCGGCGATGGTGTCGCGGATGCGCGCCGACCGGTCGAGATCCTCCAGCAGGAACGGTCGACTGCCACCGGCACCGGGTTGGACCAGTGGCAGTCGCCAGTTGGGATACTCATCGGTCGTCCCCGGCATGTTCGGCTGCCGCGGGTCGCCGATGGCGTCCCACAGGGTCGCGGCGACCAGCAGCGTCGGCGTGCCGGCCAGGAACCGGTGCATGGCCACCGTGCGATCCCAGCTGCCCGCACGGGCGTCGTCGAGGCAACCGTGCGCGATGAGCAGCCGCAGCAGCGACTCCTGCTCGTGCGCCAGGCGCCGGCGTTCGGCTTCGCGCGTGCCGGTCAGCAGACCGAGCTCGGCACGCACCTCCAGCGCGGAGCCCTCCCAGAAGCCCACCGCGGTCGGCAGGTCGTGCGTGGTCACCGACGCCAGTGCGGTGCGGGGGTACTGCGCGGCGGGGAGCCGGTCACCCTCGCGGGTGTGCTCGAAGAACAGCACCGCGCTCTTTGAGACACCGCGGCGGTGCA
>Ga0214469_1001040_pt1 | contig 10209 bp, 8 predicted proteins | sample RVTome_10_FD_187340 | JGI IMG/M metagenome (GOLD analysis project Ga0214469, IMG submission 187340) | Soil microbial communities from uranium-contaminated site in the Upper Colorado River Basin, Wyoming, United States - RVT153D57 HiSeq ... | reverse complement strand
AGTACTCGTCGACGGCCTGCATCAGGTCGAGGACCGCCTGCTCCCACTGCTCTTCGCCGTTGAGCGCACCCAGCGCCGACCCGATGATGACCGGGATGTTGTCGCCGTCGAACTCGTAGGACGACAGCAGCTCGCGGACCTCGAGCTCGACGAGCTCGAGCAGCTCCTCGTCGTCGACCATGTCGGCCTTGTTGAGGAACACCACCAGGTTGGGGACGCCCACCTGGCGGGCGAGCAGCACGTGCTCACGCGTCTGGGGCATCGGACCGTCGGCGGCCGACACGACCAGGATCGCGCCGTCCATCTGCGCGGCGCCCGTGATCATGTTCTTGACGTAGTCGGCGTGCCCTGGCGCGTCGACGTGCGCGTAGTGACGGTTCTCCGTCTCATACTCCACGTGCGCGAGCGAGATCGTGATCCCGCGCTCCTTCTCCTCGGGCGCCTTGTCGATCTGGTCGAACGGCGTGAACGAGACATCGGGGTTTTGCTTGTGCAGCACGTTGGTGATCGCCGCTGTCAGCGTCGTCTTGCCGTGGTCGATGTGACCGATGGTGCCGATGTTCATGTGCGGCTTGTTCCGCTCGAACTTCGCCTTACCCATGACCTGTGCCTTCCTGAATCAAAGAGGTGGTGCTTGTTGGTGCGCCGGAGCGCCTATTCGCCGCGGATCTTCGCGACGATCTCGTTGGCCAGCGACTCCGGCACGGCCTCGTATCCGGAGAACTGCATCGTGTAGGTGGCGCGGCCCTGCGTCTTGCTGCGCAGGTCCGTGGCATAACCGAACATCTCGGACAGCGGCACCTGCGCGGTGACGATCTGCGTGTTGCCGCGCGTGCCCATCTCCCCGATGTGCCCGCGCCGCGAGGTCAGGTCGCCGATGACGTCGCCCAGGTAGTCGTCCGGGGTGTTGACCTCGACGTCGAAGACCGGCTCGAGGAGCACGAGGCCCGCCTTGCGGACGGCTTCCTTCAGTGCCATCGAACCCGCGATCTTGAACGACATCTCCGAGGAGTCGACGTCGTGGTAGCTGCCGTCGGTCAGCCGGGCGCGCACATCGACGATGGGATACCCGGCGAGCACGCCACCCTCCATCGCCTCGCGGATCCCCTGGTCGACCGAACCGATGAACTCGCGCGGGATGGAACCGCCCCTGATCTCGTCGGAGAACTCGTAGCCGCCGATCTCGCCGGTCGGCTCGCCGTCGTCGTTGAGGATCTGGCGCGGCTCGTCGGCGAGCGAGCCGGTCGGCTCGATGGAGATCTCGACCTCCGCGAACTGTCCCGAACCACCCGTCTGCCGCTTGAAGCGCAGCTTGTGGTCGAAGACCGGCCGGCGGATGGTCTCGCGGTACGCGACCTGCGGACGACCCACGTTGGCGTCGACCTTGAACTCACGCAGCATGCGATCGACCAGCACCTCCAGGTGCAGCTCACCCATGCCGCCGATGATGGTCTGCCCGGTCTCGTCGTCGGTGTGGACGGTGAAGGTCGGGTCTTCCTCGGCCAGCTTCTGCAGGCTCTCGCCCAGCTTCTGCTGGTCGGCCTTGGTCTTGGGCTCGATCGCGATGTGGATGACCGGCGCGGGGAAGTCCATGCGCTCCAGCAGCACCGGAGCCTGTGGGTCGCACAACGTGTCGCCCGTGGTCGTGAACTTCAGCCCCACCGCGGCACAGATGTCGCCGGTGAAGGCCGCGGGACGGTCCTCACGGGAGTTGGCGTGCATCTGCAGGATGCGCCCGAGGCGCTCCTTCTTGTCCTTCGTCGAGTTGATGATCGCCTCGCCCTGCTCGACCAGTCCCGAGTAGACCCGGAAGTACGTGAGCTTGCCGACGTAGGGGTCGCTCATGATCTTGAATGCCAGCGCGCTGAACGGCTCGTTCTCGTCGGCCTTGCGCTCCATGGGCTCGCCGGACTTGACGTCGACGCCCGTGACGGGTGGGACGTCCTCCGGCGACGGCAGGAAGTCGACGACCGCGTCCAGCAGCATCTGGACGCCCTTGTTCTTGAAGGCCGAACCACACAGCACCGGCGTGAGCTGGCTGTCGATCGTGGCGTCGCGGATGCCCTTCATCAGCTGTTCGCGCGTCAGATCGTCGTTGGCCAGGTACTCCTCGAGCAGGTCCTCGTTGGTCTCGGCGATCGCCTCGACCAGCGCGGACCGGTACTCATCCGCCTGCGCCTGCAGCTCTGCGGGGATGTCCTGGTCGGAGAACGTCGACCCGAAGTCGTCGCCGCTGCCCTCCCAGACCCGCGCCTTCATGTCGACGAGGTCGATGACGCCGACGAAGTCGCCCTCGGCGCCCACCGGCAGCTGGATCGGCAGCGGTATCGCGCCGAGGCGCTCCTTGATGGATGCAACCGCGGCGAAGAAGTCCGCGCCGACGCGGTCCATCTTGTTGATGAAGCAGATCCGCGGAACGCCGTACTTGTCGGCCTGGCGCCACACGGTCTCCGACTGCGGCTCCACGCCGCTGACAGCGTCGAACACGGCGACCGAGCCGTCGAGGATGCGCAGCGAACGCTCCACTTCGACCGTGAAGTCGACGTGCCCCGGCGTGTCGATGATGTTGACCACGTGGTTCTTCCAGTGCGCGGTCGTCGCCGCGGACGTGATCGTGATGCCCCGCTCCTGCTCCTGGGGCATCCAGTCCATCGTTGCAGCACCCTCGTGGACCTCACCGATCTTGTAGTTGACACCGGTGTAGTAGAGGATGCGCTCGGTTGTGGTCGTCTTGCCCGCGTCGATGTGGGCCATGATCCCGATGTTGCGGGTCAGCTTGAGCGGGTGTTCTCGCTTTGCCATCGGTGTCTACCTTCTGCTGTGACGTACCACGCCAGGTCGCTGTGTCGTCAGGTACCTAACAGCCCTGCGCACGATGTCCGGTGGGGTCACCACCGGTAGTGCGCGAATGCCTTGTTTGCGTCTGCCATCTTGTGGGTGTCTTCGCGCCGCTTGACCGCCGCGCCGCTGTTGTTGCTCGCGTCCAGCAGTTCCCCCGCCAGGCGCTGCGCCATCGTGTGCTCGCGGCGTGCCCGTGCGTACTGGGTGAGCCAGCGCAGAGCGAGGGTGGTTCCCCGGCCCTGGCGCACCTCGATGGGCACCTGGTAGGTGGCACCACCGACCCGGCGCGACTTCACCTCGAGCAGCGGCTTGACGTTGTCGAGCGCGCGCCGGAACGTCTGCACCGGGTCCGCACCGGTCCGCTGCTGCATGTGATCGAACGCGTCGTAGACGATGCGCTCGGCCAGTGACCGCTTGCCGTTGAGCATCACCTTGTTGATCAACTGCGTCACCAGCACGCTGTCGTGCTTGGGGTCGGTCGCGAGCTTGCGACGTGGTGCGGGTCCTTTACGCGGCATTACCTTCTCCTGTGTCCCCTGGCGGCCACCGGGCGTCAGCCCCTCTTGGCGCCGTACTTCGAGCGCGCCTGCTGCCGGCCCGCGACGCCCGACGCGTCGAGCGCGGCACGGACGACCTTGTAACGGACGCCCGGCAGGTCGCGAACACGCCCACCGCGGACCAGCACCATCGAGTGCTCCTGGAGGTTGTGACCCTCGCCCGGGATGTAGGCGGTGACCTCGACCTGTGAGCTCAGCCGGACACGACACACCTTGCGCAGCGCCGAGTTCGGCTTCTTCGGAGTGGTCGTGTAGACGCGCGTGCAGACGCCACGCCGCTGCGGGGAACCCTTCAGCGCGGCCGTCTTGCTCTTCGGCTTCTTCTTCTCGCGGCCCTTACGGACCAACTGCTGGATGGTCGGCATGGAGCGTGTGTCCTCTTGTCGTGACGACTGCGTGCGTCGTTCATGTCATTGTGCGGCAGCGGGCCACGCATCCGGGCGTTTCGCTGGTGCGCGCACGCGCGCTCCGAGCCTGGGATTTGTGCGGGCTTCCATCGACGCCGTGGCATTGAGCAGACCCACTGCGATGGGGGCTACCGATGTTGCACCCGCGGTGGGCGCGCTGCCAGCGGTCGCTTTGCTGCAGTGCCAACAGCCGAGGTGATGAGAACCCCTCTGACTGCACCGCTGCAAACCACAGCAGTTTCGGCGTATGTCGTGCCTCGTCGACCTGTCCCTAGAGACACGTCATGGACGCCAAGGCACACCTCGGCGTCAGGAACTCCCTAGAGAGTAGGTTGATCGCCGCGCCATGTCAACCGAGCCACCACGTTGACCTCCGGCGCCGTGGCGGCATCGGGGTGGCATCAGGCATCGGTGACCACAGCCGTGCCGCTGGTGGTGACCATGAGCATCGCACCGTTGCCCGTGGAGATCGTCTCGTAGTCGATGTCGACGCCGATGACCGCGTTGGCCCCCCGCGCCGCCGCCTCGTGCTCCATCTCATCGAGGGCGATCTGGCGCGCCTTGGCCAGTTCGCGTTCGTAGGCGCCCGACCGCCCACCGACGATGTCGCGGATCCCGGCGAAGAAGTCACGGAAGACGTTCGCGCCCAGGATCGCCTCGCCGGTGACGATGCCGAGGTACTGGCCGATGTGTGCGCCCGGCAGTACGGACGTTGTCGTGATGATCACTGATCTTCACCCTGGTCGACGGTACAGGAAGTGCGGTCGATGTCAGCCTATCGCGAAGGCTGACCAGCGGAAATGCATGGTCATACGCATGCCCGCCGATGGTCTAGGCTCAGCCGCTGACGTAGTTCCGGTGGGAGACGACACGCGTATGAGCGCACGGCGCATGCTTCCATTCCTGCTGTCGGTCGTGCTGCTGATGGGCGTCACAGCACCGGCGGCCGCAGCGCCCGGCGGCGGCACGTTCGCAAGTGTCGCCAGCACCGCCACCGCACAGGGCAGCGCCGTCGCGGCTCCGACGAGCCTCCTGCTGGCCCCGAGCAGTTCGGCGGCCAAGACGCTCAGGCGCGGCGACAAGGGCAAGGCGGTCAAGCAACTGCAGACGCGCCTGCGCAAGCTCAAGTACTGGGTCGGTCCCGTCGACGGCACGTTCGGCAACCTGACCCAGCAGGCCCTCTATGCCTTCCAGAAGACGCAGGGCCTGACGCGTGACGGAGTGTTCGGACCCAAGACGCGCAAGGCACTCGCCAACCCCAAGAAGGTGGGGCGCAGGATCAAATCGGGCAACGGCGTCGAGGTGGACAAGAAGCGTCAGGTCCTCAAGCTGATCCGCAAGGGCAAGGTCAAGTGGATCTTCAACACCTCGACCGGGACCGAGAAGCCCTACACCCACAAGGGCAAGCGCTACATGGCCGACACGCCGAAGGGCAAGTGGAAGGTGTACCGCCAGGTCAAGGGCTGGCGTGATGGCGAACTGGGGCACCTGTACAACCCCAAGTACTTCCACACCGACGGCATCGCGATCCACGGCTACACCAGCGTGCCGCCACAGCCGGCATCACATGGCTGCGCCCGCGTGACCATGGAGGCGTCCCGCTACCTGTGGAAGTACATCCCCATCGGCACGCGGGTCTGGATCTACTGACGCGCTGACGCGTCGCTGCGCCGCGCGGTCGGTCGCATCTGACGTGTGCGCGACCGTGGGGTGCCCGGTCAGCGTTCCTCGTGGCCGCCGAACTGCCTGCGCATCGCCGACACGACCCTGTCGGCGTAGTCGCCGTGATCACGTGACGTGAAGCGCTGGAACAACGCGCTGGCGAGCACCGGTGTCGGCACACCCTCGTCGATGGCCGCCTGCAGGCTCCAGCGTCCCTCCCCCGAGTCCGACACACGGCCGGTGTACTCCTCCAGATCTGGACTCTCCTGTAGGGCGGCCGCGGTCAGGTCGAGCAACCACGAGCCGATCACGCTCCCGCGCCGCCACACCTCCGCCACCGCTGGGACATCCAGGTCGTACCGGTAGTACTCGGGATCGCGCAGCGGTGCGGTCTCGGCGTCGCCGGCGCGGTCCGCCTGGCTGGCGTTGCGCAGGATCGCCATGCCCTCGGCGTAGGCCGCCATGACCCCGTACTCGATCCCGTTGTGGACCATCTTGACGAAGTGGCCCGCGCCCGGCGGTCCGCAATGCAGCCAGCCCTGTTCCTCGGCGGTGACGTCCCCGGTGCGGCCCGGCGTGCGCGCGGCCGCGTCGGCGCCCGGCGCCAGGGCCGCTAGCACCGGGGCAAGCAGTTCGACCGCGCGGTCGTCGCCACCGACCATGAGGCAGTAGCCGCGTTCGAGGCCATGGACACCACCCGAGACACCGACGTCGACGTAGGCGATCTGGTCAGCGGCCAGTGCCCGCGCACGGTCGACGTCGTCGTGCCAGTGGGAGTTGCCGCCGTCGACCAGCACATCGCCCGGCTCCAGCGACGGCACGATGTCGGACACCACGGTGCCCACCAACCCGGCGGGCACCATCAGCCACACGACCCTTGGTGGAGCCAGCGCGGCGACCATCTCCGCGATCGACAGCGCAGGCTCGGCACCGTGCGCTGCGAGTTGCTCGACCGCCCCTGGGTCGACGTCATGGGCCACGCAGTCGATGCCGGCGCGCATCAGCCGTCGGACCATGTTGGCACCCATGCGCCCGAGTCCGACCATGCCGATCTTCATCGCGAACCCCTGTCGCTGGAGGTGTCAGACGCGCCCCTGGTTCGCGGCGGCCTCTGCCGCCTCGAGCAGCGCGTTCCACGAGGCGGCCGCACGGCGCAACCCATCGTGCTGCAACCGCGTCGCCAGCGCATCGAGTGACACCCCGGCGTCTTCGAGCTGCCTGGGATCCATCGACGCGATGTCGGGCTCCGAGGTCACTTGCCCGGCGGCGTCGACCGCGTCGAGCGTGCGCCGGCTCAGCAGGAGCGCGATGCCGTCGACGTCCAGAGCGTCGACGTAGTACGTCGGCCGCAGCGGTTCCTTCGGCACCAGACCACTGAACACGAGTCGCTGCGGCAGCGCCCCTGCGTCGGCCAGTGCCTGTCCGGCTTCGCTCGCCCACAGATCGCGTGACGCCTCGGCGACTTTGCGGGCCACGTGTAGACCGACGGTGTGGTGGAGCCCTTCCGGCAGGCGGTCGGCGGTCGCCTCGTCCCACGGGGCGACCGGCATGGAGATGACCGCTCCCACCGCCGGGTCCTCGCCGGCACGCAGGCGGCGTTCCACACCATCGAGGTACGCCTGTGCGGCGGCGCGATACTGGTCGACCGAGTAGACCAGCGTGCTGTGCACCGGTATGCCGGCCTCGATGAGCCTGCGTGCCACGTTGTGGCCCGCGCGCGTGGCCGGCACCTTGACCATCACGTTGCGCCGGTCCGCGAGGGAGTGCAGCCTGCGGGCCACACCCAACGTGCCCTCGACGTCGTCAGCCATCGTCGGAGGCAGGTCGATCGACGCGTAGCCTCCCGCACCGGCGGTCGCTCCGTGCACGCCACCCAACAGGTCCGCCGCCGCGCAGGCGTCGGCGAGCAGCGTCGCCAGCACGAGCGCCTCCGGCTCCTCCAGATCCTGCTCACCCACGACTTCGACGTCGTGATGCTCCAGCCGGTCGGCGTAGGCCCCCGCGCGCAGAGCCTCGGCGAGTACGTCGGGCGAGGTGGTCACCCCGGAGACCGCGAGGTCACCGATCCAGTGCGCCACACGGCCGTCGTCGAGCACCTCCGCGTCGACGCCGTCGAGCCACAACTGCTGTCCCCTGCCGATCAGGTCGGCGGCCGCGCCCTGGACACGGGTCGCCTCCATCGCGAGGACCTTGCTCAGGCGCCGTGAGTGGCGGGCGGCCCCGCTGAACCGCGCGCGGAGGAAGGCCGAGACCACGTCGCCGGCGACCGCCGGACCGATCACCCGCGCCCCTAGCGCGAGCACGTTGACGTCATCGTGCTCGACCATCTGCCGTGCGGTGTAGGTCTCGTAGGCCAGCGCAGCGCGGACCAGCGGGATCTTGTTGGCGGCCACGGTCACGCCGGCGCCGCTGCCACACAGCACGACGCCGCGCTGCGCCTGCCCCGTGCGGATGGCCCCGGCCACCGCCAGCGCGACGTCGGGGTAATCATCACCCTCCGAGGCCTGCCCGATGATCACCGGTTCGTGCCCGGCCTCACGGATCGCGTCGACGGTGGTCTCCAACAACCCCTCACCCGCGTGGTCGGACGCAACGGCAACGCGCATCTGCACGCCTTTCACCTCAAGTGGCCATGCGAACATCAACGGTCAGCACTATGCCACTGCTTGCACCGACCCAGCGATTTCGTTCGCCGTCGAAGCTACAGCCGGCGGAACCATGCGTCCGCGTGCCGCAGGCGTGACTCGAGCTGCGCGACCGTCGCTTCGTTGATGGCCTTGATGCCCGCGCGCTGGTTGAGCTCGAGGTTCACCTTCTGATGGGTCAGTCCCGTCAGGCGTGCCAGCGTGCGTACCCGGTCGGTGTTCTGGTTGCGGAGCGCGCGCTTGTGCTTCTGCCGCGTGACCCCGTTGGCCGGAACGCCGTCGGGCACGTCGCCGCCGTCGACCCCTGGCAGCGGAGGCGGCGGAGCCAGCAAGATCGGCAGCGTGCCGTCGTCGGCGGTGGCGGGTTCGGGATCGACGTCGTCGAACGCCGGCTCGTGAGCCGCGTCGACCTCCAGCGGGGTCGCGGAGATCGCGGCGAACAACGACAACTGGTCGCTCGGCCGCTCACGCGCAGGACGCTCGATCTCCCCGTCCTCGTCGACCGTGCGCTTGGCCAGGTTGTGACGCCGCTGTTCGGTTATCTGGGTCGCCCACTGACGCAACCGGTGGTCATCGGGCAGGAAGACGTAGGCCTGCTGGCGCCGCAGGCCCGGCCGCCACCGCACGAACCGGCCCACGGCCTGGCGGAAGAACAGCTCCGTGGTCGTGGTGGTCGCATAGACCCCTACCCGCAACCTGGGGATGTCGACGCCTTCGGACACCATGCGCACCGCGACCAGCCAGTGGCTGTTGCCGGCCGCGAACCGCGCGATGCGCTCGGAGGCCTCGGGGTCCTCGGACACCGCGACGCTCGCGTCGACGCCGTGGCGGTCACGGAGCAGTCCGGCGATGCCGCGCGCGTGCTCCTGGTCGGTCGCGATGACCAGACCACCGGCGTCGGCCTGCGTACGGCGCAGATCCAGCAGCCGCTCGTGCGCGCTGCCGAGCACCGTCGGCAGCCACTCACCGTGCAGCGACAGGGCGGTGCGCAGGCGCTGGCTCGACGACGTGCGGTCGAGCCGCTCGGCGAACGTGGCCGAGCGAATCAGTCCGTCGGGTGCCGTCCACTCCATGCGGCCGTCGGTCCGCGGGAAGAAGACGGGCCGCACGACCCGCCCTTCGGCCAGCGCATCGCCGTAGCCGTACTCGAAGTCCGGTTCGGCGGCGTCGTCGATGTAGCGCAGGAAGGGGATGGCGTTGGTGTCGGAGCGGAACGGCGTGCCCGAAAGCGACAGGCGGCGTCCGGCAGGCTCGAAGGCGATGCGCAGGCTGTCGCCCCACGCCCGCTCATCACCGGCGTGGTGGATCTCGTCGAGGACCACGAACGCCCCGCTCGACAAGCGCCGGAGCGCCGGAGCAGCCGTGGCGACCTGCTGGTAGGTCACCACCACGCCGTGCATGTCGGCAGGCAGTCCGCTGGCGTTGGAGGACCAGTCCGGATCCAGGTGCAGGCCGAAGCCCGCGGCGGCCTGCGCCCACTGCAGCTTGAGATGAGCGGTCGGCGCAACGACGATCACGCGCCGCGTGGGGTCGGCGGCGAGGTCGGCCAGTGCGGCGGCGAGCGCGAACGTGGTCTTTCCAGCACCCGGCGTGGCCACCGCGAGGAAGTCGGTGCCCGACGCGGAGAACCGGTCGAGCGCCCGCACCTGCCAAGGGCGCAGCTTGACGGATCGAGTCATCTCAGGCGATGTCTCCACAGGCGTCGACGAGGGCGCCCGAACAGCACGTTGAGCACCCGGAAGGACAAAGGGGGCACCCTAGCATCGCAGCGCCTCCCGACCGGTGTGGCTCAGCGTTGATCTGCCGTCCACGATCGGCAAGCAGCGGCCCCCGCGACCGTCAATCGCGTCTGCCGTCGCGACCGGTCGACCAGGGCCACACCGGCTTCGCGCTCCAAGCGCACGAGCTGCTGTGACAGCGCTGAGTGCTGTCCCAAGGCAAGATCAGCGGCAGGAAACGGCTATCACGGCGTCAACGTCAGCGCCCTCGTCGGGCTCAACTCACTGGCTCACGGGCATGGCCCATCCGCGCCCCTTCTGGGTGGCGCGGACGGTGGCATCAGTCGGCGGCTGTGCAGTTCGACCATCCCCGATCGAA
>Ga0214469_1001039_pt1 | contig 10213 bp, 9 predicted proteins | sample RVTome_10_FD_187340 | JGI IMG/M metagenome (GOLD analysis project Ga0214469, IMG submission 187340) | Soil microbial communities from uranium-contaminated site in the Upper Colorado River Basin, Wyoming, United States - RVT153D57 HiSeq ... | reverse complement strand
GCCGGGCTGCGCGCTGGCGTTCGGCTGGGCCGCGCACGGCGCCCGCCCGTGGCTCGCCGTGCTCGCCGCACCGGCGCTCGCGGCCGCGCTGGCGGCGCCCGACGATCCGCTCGGCCGCGTCGGCCGCATCGTCCTGATCGCCGGCTCGGTGGTGACCGTCGGCCGGCTGCTGGCCGGGGTCGCGCCGCTGGTCCTGCTCAAGGCCGGCGTCGTCGCGATGGCGGTGATCGACGCGGTGGTGATCTTCGGCGACCTGTTCGACCGCGAGAACGCGCTGTTCGACGCGGCGGTCCCGGCAGCCGGCCTCCCGCGCCTGCAGGTGGCCGAGCTGGGCGACGCGTCGACCGACTACGGCGACTTCTTCGTGGCCGGGCTCGTCGGCGGGATCCTGGCGGCCGAGCGCCGGCCACAGGTCGCGGCGGCGGTCGCGATGATCGTGGTCGCCCAGGTGTTCAACCAGCTCTTCCTGGTCGTCGACTCGCTGCCGGGCACGATCCCGCCCGCGCTCGTGATGCTCGCGTTCGGGGCGCGAAAGCCGGTGGACCGCCGCTACGCCGTTGTGTAGCGTGCCCGCGATGGCCGAGCTCCGCGACGGGGAAGACGCTGCCGCGGCCGACGGAGCCGTGGTCGTCGCGCACGAGCTCACACGCGTCTTCGGAAAGGGGGAGACGGCCGTGCACGCGCTGCGCGGCGTCTCGCTCGGCGTCGAGCCCGCGAAGCTGACCGCGGTGATGGGGCCCTCGGGCTCCGGGAAGTCGACGCTGATGCACCTCCTCGCGGCGCTCGACGAGCCGAGCGGCGGCTACGTGACGATCGCGGGGACGCGGCTCGGCGAGCTCAGTGACACCCAGGTCACGAGGCTGCGCCGCGAGCACATCGGCTTCATCTTCCAGTTCTTCAACCTGCTCCCGATGCTCACCGCGGAGGAGAACATCGCCCTGCCGCTCACCCTCGGCGGTCAGAAGCCGGACCCGGCGTTCTTCCAGGACCTGCTCGACAAGGTCGGCCTCCAGGACCGCCTCACGCACCGGCCCTCGGAGCTTTCGGGCGGCCAGCAGCAGCGGGTGGCGATCGCGCGGGCGCTCGTGAGCCGGCCGAGCGTCGTGTTCGCCGACGAGCCGACCGGCAACCTCGACTCCCGGACCGGCGCCGACATCCTCGATCTGCTCCGCGGCTCGGTCAAGGACTACGGCCAGACGCTCGTCATGGTGACCCACGATGCGCGCGCCGCGGCGACCGCCGACCGGATCCTCTTCCTCGCCGACGGCCTGATCGTCAAGGAGCTGCGCGGCGCCGACGAGCATCAGGTGCTCGCGGCGGTCGAAGAGATCGCGCTCCGATGATCAGGGTCGCGCTCCGCGGCATAGCCGGTCGCAAGCTCCGGACGGTGCTGACCGCGACGGCGATCGTCCTCGGCGTCGCGATGATGAGCGGGGCCTACGTCCTCACGGACACGATCGACAAGGCGTTCGACGCGATCTTCGTCGAGTCGTACGCGGGCACCGACGCGGTCATCACCGGGCAGGACGCGGGCATCAGCTTCGAGGGCGAGCAGTCGCAGCCCGCCCCGGTTCCCGAGGACGTGCTCGATCGCGTCCGCGCGGTCGACGGCGTCGAGGTCGCGGCCGGGTCGGTGAGCGACTTCCAGACCAAGCTGCTCGGGCCGGACGGCGAGGCGATCGAGACCGGCGGGGCGCCGACGTTGACGTTCGGCCTCGACACCGCGCCCGAGTACGAGCGCTTCAACCCGCTCAACCTCGTCGACGGGCGCTGGCCCGCGGGCTCGGACGAGGTCGTCGTCGACGAGCGGGTGGCCGACGACGAGGGCTTCGGTATCGGCGAGCGGATCGGCGTCGCGGCCGTCGGCCCGGCCGAGCAGTTCGAGATCGTGGGGGTCGCGCGCTACGGCGAGCTGAGCTCGCTCGGCGGCGCCACCTTCGCGATCTTCGACGTCCCGACCGCGCAGGCGCTGCTGGACAAGCAGGGCCGGCTCGACTCGGTGCAGGCGGCCGCCGAGGGCGGGATCACGTCCGAGGAGCTCGTCACCCGGATCGGCGCTGAGCTCGGCGACGCGGTGACGGTCCGGTCCGGGACCGAGCAGGCCAGCGAGGACTCGGCCGAGATCTCGACCTTCACGTCGATCATCCGGTACTTCCTGCTGACCTTCGCGGGCATCGCCCTGTTCGTCGGCGCCTTCGTGATCTTCAACACGCTGTCGATCACCGTCGCCCAGCGGACGCGCGAGTTCGCGACGCTGCGGACGATCGGCGCGTCGCGGCGGCAGGTGCTGGGCTCGGTGATCGTCGAGGCGCTGGTGATCGGCCTGCTCGCGTCGGTCATCGGGCTGTTCGCGGGGCTCGGGCTCGCGGTCGGCCTGAACGAGCTGTTCATCGCGCTCAACCTCGACCTGCCGCAGACCGAGACCGTCTTCGCCACGCGGACGATCGTCGTCTCCCTGCTCGTCGGCACGCTGGTGACGCTGTTCGCCGGCCTCTCGCCGGCGCTGCGGGCGACGCGCGTGCCGCCGATCGCCGCCGTCCGCGAGGGCGCGAAGCTGCCGCGCTCGACGCTCTCGCGCTTCTCGCCTCACATCGCGATCGTGACCGTCGTGCTGGCCGTCGTCACGCTCTCCTACGGGATGCTCGGGAGCGGCGTGGCGACCGGCGACCGGTTCGTCCTGCTCGGCGTCGGCGTGCTGGCGCTGTTCATCGGCGTCGCGCTGCTCTCGTCGCGCCTCGTCGTACCGCTCGCGCGCGTGGTGGGATGGCCCGCGCGCCGCGTCGGCGGCGCCGCCGGGCGGCTCGCGGAGGGCAACGCCATGCGCGACCCGGGGCGCACGGCCTCGACCGCGGCCGCGCTCATGATCGGGATCGCGCTCGTGACCTTCGTCGGCGTGCTCGCGCAGGGCATCCGTGCGTCGAACAGCGACGCGATCGAGCAGCAGATCCAGGCCGACATCGTGGTGACCTCCCAGGACGGCTACACCGAGTTCCCGGCCGCGGTCGGCGACGCGGCCGCGGAGATCGAGGGCACCGAGCTGGTCAGCAACGTGCGCCAGGACGTCGCGGAGGTCGACGGCTCGGGAGCCAACCTGACCGGGCTCGACGGCAGCACGATCAACCAGGTCTACGAATTCCGCTGGACCGAGGGGTCGGACGAGGTGCTGACGAGCCTGGGTGAGGACGGCGCCGTCCTGCCCGACGACGTCGCCGACGACAAGGACCTCACCGTGGGCGACTCGTTCAGCGTCCTCACGACCGACAACGAGCGGCGCGAGCTCGTCGTCCGCGGGATCTACGACGGCAGCCCGTTCTACCCGCTGCTCGGCACCGCGAGCATCTCGCAGGCCGCGTTCGACCGGCTCTACGACCGGCCCCGCAACCGCTTCACGCTGATCAACGTGCCCGGCGGCCCGAGCGAGGAGGCGACGGCGCGGATCGAGAGCGGCCTCGAGGCGTTCCCCGATGCGCGCGTCCAGACCCGGCAGGAGTGGATCGACAAGGAGGACGAGGAGATCAGCCAGTTCCTGCTGCTGCTGTACGTCCTGCTCGCGCTGTCGGTGATCATCAGCCTGTTCGGGATGGTCAACACGCTCGCGCTGTCGGTCTTCGAGCGCACGCGCGAGCTCGGGATGCTGCGGGCGGTCGGCATGACGCGGCGGCAGGTGCGCCGCATGGTCCGGCACGAGAGCGTGATCACGGCGCTGATCGGCGCCGCCCTCGGGCTGCCGCTGGGGATCTTCCTCGCGCTGCTCGTCACGCAGGCGCTGTCGCAGTACGACCTCCAGTTCGCCATCCCCGCAGGCGCGCTGATCACGTTCGTGATCGTCTCGATCATCGCCGGCATCCTCGCCGCGATCCTGCCCGCGCGGCGCGCCGCGCGGCTGCGCGTGCTCGAGGCCCTGCAGTACGAGTGAGCCGATGAGTCTCGGCGCCGGCGGCAGTCTCAGCAGGCATGACAGATGACAGCCAGCGCATCGTCGAGGCCAACGGCGTCGCCCTCTGCGTCCAGACGTTCGGCGACCCCGCCGATCCTGCGGTCCTGCTCGTCCACGGCGCCGGCAACTCGATGCTCTCCTGGGACGTGGCGCTGTGCGAGCGGCTCGCGGCGGGCGGCCGCCTCGTCGTCCGCTACGACCTTCGCGACGCCGGCCGCTCCGTGACCTACGAGGCGGGCGCGCCGCCCTACGGACTGCGCGACCTGGTCGCCGACGCCGCCGGCCTGCTCGACGCGCTCGGCCTGGCGCAGGCCCACGTCGTCGGCCTGTCGCTGGGCGCCGGGATCGGCCAGCTGCTGGCGCTCGAGCACCCGGAGCGCGTGGCGGCGCTCACGCTCGCGTCGTCGACGCCGGGGATCCCCGGGCAGGAGGGCGGCGATCTGCCGGGGCCGGCGGAGGGGCTCTTCGCGAACGAGCCGCCCGAGCCGGACTGGACCGACCGCGCGGCCGTGATCGAGCACCTCGTCGAGTCCGAGCGCCCCTACGCCTCGCCGTCGCGCGGCTTCGATGAGGCCGCGATGCGCGCGCTGGCCACCCGTGTTTTCGACGGCACGACCAGCGTGCAGGCGATGCTGACGAACGTCTTCATGATCGACGCCGGCGAGCCGTGGAGGCCGCGGCTTGCCGACATCACGGCGCCGACACTCGTCCTGCACGGCGCCGAGGATCCGCTGTTCCCGCTCCCACACGGCCGCGCGCTGGCGGCGGAGATCCCGGGCGCGGAGCTGGTCGCGCTCGAGCGGACCGGGCACGAGTACCCGCCGCCGGAGACGTGGGACGCGGTGGTGCCCGCCATCCTGCGGTAGGGAACACTGCCCGGGTGGACAACGCCGGGATCGCCGACCGCCTGGAGGCATTCGCCTCGCTGCTCGAGCTGTCGGAGGCGAACCCGTACACGATCCGCGCGTACCGCCGCGCCGCCGAGACGGTCCGCGGCGCGGCGCTGCCGGTCGCCGGGCTCGTGGCGGCGGGACGTGTGCGCGAGCTGCGCGGGATCGGGCCGGGGATCGAGGCGCGGCTGCGCGAGCTGGTCGAGACCGGCTCGATCGCGGAGCTGGCCGAGCTCGAGCGCGAGCTCGCGCCCGGCCTCGTCGGGCTCGGCCGCTATCTCGGGCTGACGGCGAGGCGGTCGGTCGAGATCGCCCGCGCGCTCGGCGTGCGCACCCCGGAGGAGCTGCGCGAGGCCGCGGCCGCCGGCCGGCTGCGGACGGTCCCCGGGGTCGGGCCGAAGCTCGAGGCGCGCGTGCTGGAGGCGCTTGCCCGCGAGGGCGATCCGCGGCCGCGGCGCGGGCTGCTGCTGAACCGAGCGCGCGAGCTCGTCGGCGGCATCGCGGCCGCGCTCGGCGGCGAGCCGGCGGGCGACCCGCGCCGCTGGCGCGACTCCTGCGAGCGGCTCGCGGTGGTGTGCGCCGCGCCGGATCCGCGCCCGCCGCTGGAGCGCTTCGCGGCGCTGCCTCAGATCGTCGCCGTGGTCGAGCAGGCCGAGCGGCGCGCGATCGGGGTGACGGTCGACGGCCTACCGGTTGAGCTCACGGTCGCCGAGCCGGAGCGGTTCGGGACCGCGCTGGTGCGGGCGACGGGCTCGCACGCGTATGTCGAGGCGCTCGAGCCGCTGCCCGACGCGCCGACCGAGGCGGCGGTCTACCGCGCGCTCGGCGTCCCCTTCTGCCCGCCGGAGCTGCGCGAGCAGCCGTTCCGCAGCGAGCCGCCGGCCCTCGTCGAGCCAGGCGAGATCCGTGGCGACCTGCACTGCCACTCGACGTGGTCCGACGGACGGGCGAGCATCGAGGAGATGGCCCGCGCCGCCCGCGAGCTCGGCTACGAGTACCTGGCAATCTGCGACCACACGCCGGCCGTCGGCGCCGTGCCGGGGCTGACCGCCGGCGACGTCCGCCGCCAGGCCGAGGAGATCGCCGCGGCGAACGGGCGGCTGGCGCCGTTCCGCGTCCTGCGCGGGATCGAGTGCGACATCCTGCCCGACGGGCGGCTCGACCTCCCCGACGACGTGCTCGCCGAGCTCGACTGGGTGCAGGCCAGCGTGCACGGCGGGCAGCGGATGCCGCGGCGGGAGATGACCAGGCGCGTCGTGGAGGCGCTGCGCAACCCGTACGTGCGCTGCCTCAGCCACCCGACGGGCCGGATCATCGACCGCCGGCCCGAGAACGCGCTCGACCTCGAGCGCGTGTTCGAGGTGGCGCTCGAGCAGGGGGTCGCGCTCGAGGTCAACGGCCTCGCTCCCCGGCTCGACCTCAGCGGCGAGCACGTGCGCGAGGCGGTCCGGGCGGGCGTGCCGATCGTCTGCTCCACCGACGCGCACTCGGCGCGCGGCCTCGGGAACCTGGAGCTCGCGGTCCGGACCGCCCGGCGCGGCTGGGCGACCGCCGCCGACGTGCTCAACACCCGCCCGCTGGAGGCGCTGAGGACCGTTTGAGGATCTGCTCGACGACCCCGGTCTTGGCGTCCGCGTAATCCTGCATGTACTCCCAGTCGCGCGCCGCGAGCGCGCGCTTCTCGGCCGCGTAGCGCTCGCGGTCGGCCGCGTTCGCGCGCAGGCGGTCGCGGAAGCGCCGCATCCGGTCGACCTCGGCCGAGCCCGGGCTGAAGGCGTGCAGGTTGACCTCGGGATCGGCGCCCTTGAGCATCCGGTGCTGCTCCCACATCGGCGAGCGGATGCGCAGGACGTAGCCTGCCGTCTCCAGCGCAGGGACGTACGCCGGCTCGTCGGCGGAGTCGGGCACGACCAGCGCGATGTCGATGATCGGCTTGGCGACGAGGCCGGGCACGGAGGTCGAGCCGACGTGCTCGAGCTCGAGCACCCGGTCGCCGAGCGCCGCCCGGATCCGCTCCGCCTGGCGCTCGAACCGCTCGGGCCAGCGGGGGTCGGGCGGCGCCAGCAGCACCGGCCCGTCGAGCCGTGTCGGCGAGCCGATGGTGACGGCGAACAGCTCCTCGCGATCGGGCATCCCGATCACGATGACGGATCGAGTGGGTCTTCTCGTTCGAGAAGGCCCACTAGCCGGGCGCGTACCGGCTGACCGTGAACTGCGCGCCCTGCGGGTCCTCGAGCGTGGCGACCCGAACCGGGCCGGCGTCGTACGGCGGCACCACGATCCAGGCGCCCAGCTCGGTCGCCCTCGCGACGCTCGCGTCGGTGTCGTCGACCGAGAAGGTCACGTTCCAGCGCGACGGCCCGTCGGCCTCGATCAGCCAGCCGATCGCGTCCGTGAAGCCCTCCGGCGCGCCGGCTTCCTCGTGACGCGCGCGGACGCCCGGGTCGCGGGCCTCGAGCGCGTCGCCGTAGCCGGGCCGGCGCCACATCGTCGCCGCCGTCTCGCCGAAGGAGATGTAGGAGGACTCCCAGCCGAAGAGCGCGCGGTAGAACGGCTCGGCAAAGCTCGGATCGGGCGTGTGGAGGTCGCTCCAGTTCCAGCTTCCGGCCGCGTTGACGAGCTGGGCGCCATGGTGCCCCTTGGACTCCCAGACGCAGAACGCCGCGCCGGTCGGGTCGGCGAGCACGGACATGCGGCCGGCGTCGCCGACGTCGAGCGGCGGCATCGTCACCTGCGCGCCGAGCTGCAGCGCGTCGGCGGTGGACTCGTCCGCGCTGTCGACCCCGATGTACGTGTTCCAGGACGGCGCGTCGTCGGGCTGGAGCGCCATGCCCGCGACGTCGAGCCCGTCGAGCGTGGCGACCAGGTACTGGCCGGGCATCCGCTCGTCGAACTCCCAGCCGAACAGCGAGCCGTAGAAGCGCGTGGCGGCGGCGAGGTCGCGCTGCGAGGTGTCGACCCAGCAGGGAACCCCGGCGGGGTAGGCCGCGCGCCGGGCGAGCACGGCAGGTCCTTCGGTGTCTTGGGCCATGGACCGCACGGTACGGACGGTTTAGGTCAAGATCTGTCCTCGATGACCTCGAGCCGGCTGCTCACGCTGTTGTCCCTGCTCCAGGCCCGCCGCGACTGGCCGGGCGGCGAGCTGGCCGTGCGGCTCGAGGTGTCACGGCGCACGATCCGGCGCGACGTCGAGCGCCTGCGCGAGCTCGGCTATCCGGTCGAGTCGCTCACCGGCCCGGCCGGCGGCTACCGCCTCGCGGCCGGGACCGCGATGCCGCCGCTGCTGCTCGACGACGACGAGGCGATCGCGATCGCCGTCGGCCTGCGCACCGCGGCGCGGGCGTCGGTGACGGGGATCGAGGAGACGTCCGTGCGCGCGCTGGTCAAGCTCGAGCAGGTGCTGCCCGCCCACCTGCGCCGGCGCGTGCAGGCGCTGGGGGCGACGACGGCCGTCCTCCCCGCGGTGGGGCCGACGGTCGATCCGCAGGTGCTGACCGTGCTTGCGAGCGCGTGCCGCGACGGCGAGTGCGTCCGCTTCGGCTACCGCGCCCGGGACGGGGCGTTCGGCCGCCGCGAGGTCGAGCCGCACGCCCTGGTCAACCGCGGCCGGCGCTGGTACCTCGTCTGCTGGGACCGCGGCCGCGACGACTGGCGGACGTTCCGCGTCGACCGGATCGAGCAGCCCTCCGTGTCGGCCGCGCGGTTCACGGCCCGTCGGGTTCCCGGCGGCGACGCGGCAGCGTTCGTCGAGCAGCGGCTCGTGGCGCTCCCGAGCCGCTACGAGGCGCGCCTGACGCTGCACGCCCCGGCCGACGCGATCCGTACGCCGTGGGGGACGGTCACCCCGATCGACGAGCACAGCTGCGAGTACCGGACGGGCGACGACGACCTCCCATGGCTCGCGATCCGCGTCGCGATGCTCGGCGTCGAGTTCGAGGTCCACGAGCCGCCCGAGCTGGTCGAGCAACTCGGCGTGCTGGCGGGGCGGCTGGCGCGGGCGATCAGCGCGTAGGCGTTCCCGCGGGAACGCCCCCGTTGCAATACGCGAGGAGCAGCAGCCTCCGGCGACGCTAATGTCGCACGGGTGGTCCGGGTCGAAGCCGCCAGCCGCCGTATGTTGCGCGCTCGCGACACGATGGACCGCTCCTACGACAAGCCGCTCGACGTCGCGGCGCTGGCCCGGATCGCGCTGACGTCCGAGGCGCACTTCATCCGCACGTTCAAGGAGACGTTCGGCGAGACGCCGCACCGCTACCTCCAGCGGCGCCGACTGGAGCGTGCGATGGCCCTGCTGCGCGAAACCGAGCGGCCGGTGACCGAGGTTTGCCTGGACGTCGGGTTCACGAGCCTCGGGTCCTTCAGCCGGACGTTCACCCACGTGATCGGGATGTCGCCGACCGCCTACCGCGAGGCGTGGCGGACCGGCGCGGGCACCGCCGGCTACGTTCCCACTTGCGTGATGATGTCGTGGATGCGACCGAGGGACGAGCCGCAAGACAGCAGTTTCGGAGAAGCGGCTCGCGCCGCCCCTCCGTAGCGTGTCGCGCATGCTGACCGCACTCTCGCACTCGTTCATCCACGTACTCGACCACGACGAGGCCATCGACTTCTACGTCGGCAAGCTCGGGCTCCAGATCGGGGTCGACGCCGACCTCGGCCCATTCCGCTGGCTCACCGTGCACGTCCCGGGCAAGCCGGAGTCCCAGCTCGTGCTGGCGACGCCCGACATGGGCCACGATGAGGAGACCGCGGCCGCGATCCGCGAACTGGTCGCCAAGGGCGGCGGCACCGGCGTGATCTTCAACGTCGACGACTGCCGCGCGACCTACGAGGAGCTCCTCGACAAGGGCGTCGAGTTCACACAGGAGCCGACCGAGCACTTCTACGGGATCGACTGCGGTCTCCGCGACCCGTTCGGCAATCCGCTGCGGATCACGCAGCCGGCTCCCCAGCCGATCGAGATCCCCACGTCGGACGAGTTCGCTGCCAACACCGACCAGATCTGATCGCGAGCAGTGTCTCCTCCCAACCACTGATGCTCGGCCCCCACGAGTGAACCGCTGCCAGCGGGGTGCGTATTTGCAGGGAGTCGGAGAGTCGAGCCTGGAGGGGTCCCACCATGAAGGCCATCCTGATCGCAGCGGCGCTGAGCGCCGCGATCGTCGTGCCCGCCGCGGCCGACCACGGCCAGGGCAAGGGCAAGGGCAAGGCGGACGGTCGCACGCCGACCGTCATCGAACTTCCTCAGAACTTCAATCCCGAGGGGATCACGACTGCCAGGCGGCACGTGTTCTTCGTCGGGTCGCGCACCACCGGCGCGATCTACCGCGGGAGCCTGCGCACGGGCGAGGGCGACATCCTCGTCGAGGGCGGCCCGGACGTCGCC
>Ga0214469_1001037_pt1 | contig 10227 bp, 11 predicted proteins | sample RVTome_10_FD_187340 | JGI IMG/M metagenome (GOLD analysis project Ga0214469, IMG submission 187340) | Soil microbial communities from uranium-contaminated site in the Upper Colorado River Basin, Wyoming, United States - RVT153D57 HiSeq ... | reverse complement strand
GAGGGCTGTCGCTTGCAGGGGATGTGCACGTGCGTGCGGACGATCTTGCGTCCGCACGGAACAACATAACATGCGGATGCACGTGCATGTGCATTCTTGGACGCCGGATTCTTGCCCAATCCCGCACGGCGTTTCGATGACGGCAAGCCGTAGCGGTTCAGGTTACCCAGAAGCAGATACAGCACAAATACCGGGTCATAACCGGCATTTCGCTCCGCGCGCTCGCGATCCGCGAGTAAACCGATTGAAATTGCACGTGCTTTGGGTCTTGCGCTCGCACGCCATTAGTATCATGCTGATGCACGTGCACCGAGGATTCCTCGAGAGCGCGTTGATCCCCGTCCGCGCTGATCGAGTGAGAAGGGCAGGCGTACCGCGGTCTGTGTATCCCCTGCACCGCGGTACGACTGCCGCTCTCCCCCAACCACTCGCGACTCCAGCGGAGACGAGACCCTGAGATGGAACTTTCTTCCTACCTGGCGATCGGCGCAATCGCCGTATTGTGGCTCGGCGCCGAGTTCATTGCTTGGTTGCGAACTGACCGGCGACACCGCTGACCGAGGCGCTTGCCCGGCGGCCGAGGTGACTCAACGACCGTAGCGCCGCTCACGCTCACCGTAGGACCGCAGCGCCCTCAGGAAATCCACCCGGCGGAAGTCCGGCCAGAGCGCCTCGCAGAAGTAGAACTCCGAGTTCGCGCTCTGCCACAACAGGAAGCCGGACAGCCGCTGCTCACCGCTCGCCCTGATCACAAGATCCGGATCAGGTTGGCCCTTGGTGTACAGGTGCTCGGCGATGTGCTCGACAGTGATCACTTCGGCGAGCTTCTCGATGGACGTCCCTTTCGCCGCGTGTTCCTGAAGCAGGGACCGAACGGCGTCCGCGATCTCGCGACGTCCGCCGTATCCGACGGCCACGTTCACGTGCATTCCGTCGATCTCTCGAGTCCGGTCGGCGGCCTCCTTCAGGACGGTTGCAGTACCGTCCGGCAGGATGTCCAGCGCACCCACAGGGTGCACCCGCCAGCGCCCGGCCGCGGCGAGGCCCTCGACCAGTTCTTCGATGATGCCGAGCAACGGCACGAGCTCCTCGGTGGGCCGATGCAGGTTGTCAGTTGACAGCAGGAAGAGGGTGACGACCTTGACGCCGACCTCGTCGCACCAGCCCAGGAATTCCCTGGCCCGGGTGGCTCCGGCCTGGTAGCCGCTGGTCGTCGACGCCCCGAAGGCCCGAGCCCACCGGCGGTTGCCGTCGAGCATGACGGCCACATGGCCGGGGATACGAGTCGGGTCCAGGTTCCGCTGGAGCCTGCGCTCGTAGATGTCGTAGAGCAGGTTGGACAATCCCATGGCCGGCAGTTACCTCCCGCTGACGCCCCGCGGGGCACGGTACTCCCTGCGTAGGACGATTGTGACATTGCCCGCTTGCCGGCTCGTACCTACCAGACCGTAGGTTAGGCTCACAACCATGGCGCCGGACGACCAGATCAAGGACGCTATCGCAGCAGTTAAGCCGAAGCTGCGGGGCTGGCTGCACGTAGGAATCTTCCCGGTCGCCGTCATCGCAGGAGCGGTCTTCATCGCCGTCGCTCCCACCTCTTCCGCCCGCATTTCCGGCGCCGTTTACACGGTGACGGCCGCGCTGCTGTTCGGTGTCAGTGCGCTGTACCACCGTGGTCGGTGGTCGCCTCGGGTACGTGCGATTCTGCGGCGATTCGATCACGCCAACATCTTTCTGATCATTGCCGGCACCTACACGCCGTACACGATCCTGCTGCTCGAAAGCAGCGACGCGCGGATCCTGCTCTCTCTTGTCTGGTTCGGCGCGATCACCGGCGTGCTGTTCCGGGTCTTCTGGCTCAGTGCACCGCGTTGGCTGTACGTGCCCATCTACCTTGGTCTCGGGTGGGCCGCGACATTCTGGTTGCCGTCGTTCGGTTCCAGGGGTGGCGCCGCGGTTCTGACGTTGATCATCGTCGGCGGACTGCTCTACTCGGCGGGAGCCGTCGTATACGGGCTGAAGCGACCGAACCCGTCACCACGGTGGTTCGGGTTTCACGAGGTCTTCCACGCCTGCACCCTGGCCGGCTTTGTGACCCATCATGTCGGAGTGTGGCTTGCGGCGTTCAGTGGCGGCGCCGCCGTCGCCGCCGCCGTGTGACCCCGCCGAGATCGGCTCACGCCGCTCGCAGGTCAACGTGTTGCCGGGCCGGACGCGCGGACCTGCTCGACCTTCGCGGTCGCTTCACGGAGCTGAGCGAGCCATTCCTCGGTGTGCTGACCGACCAGCTTGACGCACCAGGCCAGCGCCTCCGACCGGGATCGAGCCACTCCGGCGTCGACCAGCGTGTCGAGAACCTGTCGCTCCGGTTGGCGCAGCCGTGTCATCACCGGCGCCGCCAGCCGGGTGAACATGTGCCGCTCCCCGCCGCATTCGACGCCCCACGCCACCTTTCGATCGCTCCGGTACTCGAGGTCGCGCGCAATCTCGATTCGTTGGTCTCGGGTGTCCTCTCGGAACTGCTTGACTCGACCCGTGATGGCTGCCGCGAGCTCCGCATCCGAGGTACCGGTAGGGACATTTGGCGTCGGTAGGTCTCCCACGACCGTGATCTCCTCGCGGTCGATGCTCACTTCCACCGGTCCGACGAACCAGTCGTCCGGCAACCGAGCGGCGAGCCAGGCACGGACCTTGGCTTCCCGCTCATCGTTCGGAGTCATGCAGGGATGATTACATCCTTACAACCCAGCCCTCCAACTGCGCCTGCTGCCCGCGTGCCACGATTGGTTCCGTGACTGACGTTCTCGCGTCCACCACTGACGGGTCGGGCATGGGCCCGGGCTTGACCGGCTTCCTGGTCCTTGCGTTCCTCGCGGTGGCGGTCGTCTTCCTGTACCGCAGCATGCGGAAACAGCTCAGGCGCATCGACTTCGATCCCGAGGGCACGACCGATGCCGAGCGAATGCGAGACCGCGACTCGTCGACCAACGGACCGGACAGCGGCAAGGCCTGACGTGCTCCCCGCCCTCTGGGTACGGTGCAATCAACAGACCGTTCCGAACCGCAGGGGAATTTCACATGCCGAACCGGCTAGCCGGCTCGACCAGCCCATACCTGTTCCAGCACGCCGACAACCCGGTGGACTGGTGGCCGTGGGGCGACGAGGCGTTCGACCTGGCCCGTGAGCGCGACGTTCCGGTCCTGCTGTCCGTCGGCTACGCCGCATGCCACTGGTGTCACGTGATGGCCCACGAGTCATTCGAAGACGATGCGACCGCTCAATACCTCAACCAGCGCTTTGTAGCGATAAAGGTCGACCGCGAGGAACGTCCCGACGTCGATGCGGTCTACATGGCAGCCGTGCAGGCCATGACCGGGCAGGGCGGATGGCCGATGACCGCGTTCCTGACGCCCGCCGGACAACCCTTCTATGCGGGCACCTACTTCCCGCCTGACCCGCGGCACGGCATGCCGTCATTCCGCCAGGTGCTCGAGGCGGTGTGGCAGACCTGGACACAGCGTCGCGGCGATGTAGACCAGGCCGCCACATCCATCGCCGCCGAGCTCGGCCGCCAGAGCCCGCCGGCGGGCACCGCTGCGCCGGATGCCGAGGGGCTCGACGCCGCCGCACAGCGGCTCGCGACCGAATTCGATCAGCAGCACGGCGGTTTCGGGCGCGCCCCGAAGTTCCCGCCGTCGATGGTGCTGGAGTTCCTGCTGCGCCACCACGCCCGGACCGGGGACGCGGCCAGCCTCGAGATGGTCGAGACAACCTGCGACCGGATGGCCCGTGGCGGGATCTACGACCAGTTGGCCGGCGGGTTCGCCCGCTACAGCGTCGACCGCGAGTGGGTCGTCCCGCATTTCGAGAAGATGCTGTACGACAACGCGTTGCTGCTTCGCGTCTACGCGCATCTGTGGCGGTCGACCGGGTCTGAATTCGCAGCGCGAATCGCGCGCGAAACCGCGGAGTTCCTCCTGCGCGACCTGCACACTCCGGAAGGCGGGTTCGCCAGCTCGCTGGACGCGGACACGGTCATCGGCGGGCACTCCGTCGAGGGTGCGACATACGTGTGGACGCCCGCCCAATTGCGAGACGTGCTCGGCGAGACCGACGGCAGGTGGGCAGCCGATCTGCTTGGAGTCACCGAGTCCGGGACGTTCGAAGGCGCGGCGTCGACGCTTCAGCTCCGGCACGACCCCGACGACCGCGATCGCTGGGCCGCGGTGCGCGAGCGTCTGTTGCGGGCCCGCGTCACCCGCCCCCAGCCCGCCCGCGACGACAAGGTGGTCGCCGGCTGGAACGGGCTGGCCGTGGCAGCCCTCGCCGATGCCGGAACGCTGCTCGGCGAACCGTCGTGGGTCGACGCTGCCGTGGCGTGTGCCGACCTGCTCGTGCACCTGCACCTCGACGACGCAGGCCGGATGCGTCGGGTCTCCCGGGCCGGGCACCCAAGTCCGCACGCCGGCCTCCTCGAGGACTACGCCAACGCCGCCGAGGGCTTCCTTGAACTAGTCACGGCAACCAGCGATCCGGTCTGGCTTTCGTTCGCCGAGCAGATGCTGGACGTCATCATCAACCGGCACGTCGCTACCGAAGGTGGCTTCTTCGACACCGCCGACGACGCCACGGATTCGCGGCTCGCCGGCATCAGGCGCCCGCAGGACCCCACCGACAACGCCACTCCATCCGGGTGGTCGGCAGCGGCCGGCGCGCTGCTGACCTTCTCGGCCTACACCGGCTCGGCACGGCATCGCGACGCGGCCGAACGCGCACTAGGCGTGTACGACCCGCTCGGGGCGGAGGCTCCGCGGTTCGCCGGCTGGGGTCTGGCGGTCGCCGAAGCACTCGCCGCCGGCCCCGCAGAGGTCGCCATCGTCGGCTCGCCCGCAGACCCGCGGACCGTTGAACTGCGGGCCGCCGCCCTGCGGAGCACGTCTCCCGGTGTGGCCATCGTCGCGGGTGACCCGTCGGACCCGGCCGCGCAGGGTGTGCCGCTGCTGCGCGATCGCGGCCTGGTGGATGGGATTCCGGCCGCCTATGTGTGCCGGGGCTTCGTCTGCGAGCGGCCGACCACCGATCCCGCTGAATTGACGGCAACGCTGGACGGACGTTGAACTACCGCAATCCGGCGAACAGGTCGTTCTCGGGTACCGGCGAGTCGACGTGCGAGCGCGCCAACTCGTAATCCTCGGTCGGCCACACGGCTTGCTGAATCTCGAGCGGAACGGCGAACCAGACGCCGTCCGGATCGATCTGAGTGGCGTGGGCAAGTAGCGCGCGATCGCGAACCGGGAAGTAGTCGGCGCACGGTACTCGAGTGGTTATCCGCGAGTCCCACGCGGGATCGGGATTCCAGTCCGCGAGCCGATCTCCGTAAGGCGACTCGATCCCTCTGCGGAGCAGCTCGTCGTGCAGTGCCTTCGTACGCTCGCGATGAAACGCGTGGTGGTAGTAGAGCTTGGCCGGCTGCCACGGCTCACCGGCGTCAGGGTAGGCGTCCGGGTCGGCTGCCGCGTCGAAAGCCGCGACGGTGATCTTGTGGCACATGACATGGTCCGGATGCGGATATCCACCCCGCTCGTCGTAGGTGGTCACTACATGCGGTCGGAACTCCCTCATGGCCGCCACCAACGGCGCAGCCGCCTTCTCGACCGGAATCGTCGCGAAGCATCCATCGGGAAGCGGCGGTGGCGGGTCTCCTTCGGGAAACCCTGAGTCCACGAAACCCAGCCACTGCTGGCGGATACCGAGAATCTCGCGGGCGGCGTCCATCTCGGCGCGCCGAATCTCCGCGATGTTCTCCTGCACCTCCGGCCGGTCCATCGTGGGATTGAGGATCGATCCCCGCTCGCCCCCCGTACAGGTCACCACCAACACATCGACCCCTTCGGACACGTACCGGGCCGTCGATGCGGCGCCCTTGCTCGACTCGTCGTCAGGGTGGGCATGGACGTGCATCAACCGCAATCTCTCGTTGGGCACGGGCTACCTCTCTGCTGGTATCGGGGTACGCGACAATGGTGCCAGTAAGCCAATACGTGCTATCCGGAGAGTCGTGACCACCCACAGCACCCGTCCCGCCGACCGATACGGCGACCGCAGACCGGGCCGCGGGCTGAAGCTGGCCGGCGCCCTGGTCGGCGTGGCGTTGGCCGTCGCGGCAATCCTGTTCATCGCCCGGGCATCGGACTCACAGATCGAGGCCGAGGCGCTGTCCTATGAGCAGAGTGACGGATTGATGACCGCGTCCATCGAGGTGCTGCGCCGGCCGGACACAGTGGTGACGTGCGACGTGGTCGCCGTCGATATCCGGCAGGTCATCGTCGGGCAGACCGAACTCGTCGTGCCGGCCACGTCCGACCGGCGCGTCGTGGTGGACGTCGACATCCCGCTGCAAGGTGACGGCGTTGCCGTGTCGGTGCGTGGTTGCGAGCCTTCAAATCGGCGCTGAGCTGGGATTATCGCTTTCGTCCGGGCATCTTGCTAGCCTGAATGCTTCACCCGATGAACCGATCCGGGCGGATGTCCGGTGGATGAGCGCACCTTCGTGTGCGCCCTCGAAGACAAGCCAAGGAGCAGATGCCGTGACCGAGAATGTCGCATGGCTGACCCAAGAGGCGTACGACCGCCTCCGCGTCGAGCTGGACCACCTCATGGGGCCCGCTCGCACCGAGATCGCCAAGCGGATCGAAGCGGCCCGGGCAGAGGGAGACCTGTCGGAGAACGGCGGGTACCACGCGGCCAAGGAGCAGCAGGGTCACCAAGAAGCTCGGATCCGTCAGCTGCAGGCACTGCTGCACCGGGCCAAGGTTGGTGAGGCCCCGCCGGACGACGGCATCGTCGAACCCGGCATGACCGTCGAGATCCGGTTCGCCGGCGACGACGAGACCGAAACCTTCCTACTGGGGTCGCGGGAGCTGCTCGCCCTCGACGAGTCGGTGGAGCTGGAGGTGTTCTCTCCGCAGTCGCCACTTGGCCAGGCCGTCAACGGCAAGCGCATCGGCGACACAGTGTCTTACGAGACACCGACCGGGGCCACCGTCAAGGTGGAGATCGTCAGCACCAAGCCGTACGGCGCCTAAGCCCGCTGGGTGGCGGCTACTTGTGGGTGAGGGCTACTTGGTAGCGGCCTTCTTGTACTTGTTGATCGCCAGCGGCGCGAAGACGGCCGTGATCAGCAAGCACCAGAGCACCGCGGCCAGGACCGGGTTCTGCATCGGCCACGCGTCAGAAGCGATCGGGTTCGGGTTTCCGAACAGATCACGGCACGCCGCCACGATGGCACTGACCGGGTTCCACTCCGCGATCGTGCGGACCACGGCCGGCATGGTCTGTGGTGGTACGAACGCGTTCGACAGGAAGATCACCGGGAACAACCAGATCAGCCCCGCCGAAGCGGCCACCTGCGGGTTGCCGACGGACAATCCGATGAAGGCGCCTACCCAGAGCATCGCGAAAGCGAACAACAGCAGCAAACCGACGGCACCGAAGAAGCCCAGCGCGCTGCCCTCGACCCGCCAGCCGACGATCAGCCCGCACAGCATCATGATGATCAGCACGGCGAACTGATTCGCCAGGTCGGAGACCACTCGCCCGCCGATAACGGCAGACCGCGCCATCGGCAGCGAGCGGAACCGGTCGATCAATCCCTTGTGCATGTCGTCAGAGAGCCCGACGCTGGCGGGCGCAACCGCGAACGCCATGGTCTGCACGAAGATCCCGGACATCAGAATCTTCCGGTACGCCAGCGGGTCCGACTCGAAGCCGGGCACCTGGATGGCGCCACCGAACACGTAGGCGAACAGCAACACGAACATGATCGGCTGGATGAACATGTAGATATGGGTGTCGGGCACCCGCAGTCCGCCTCGAATGTTGCGCCAGGCGATCGACATCGTGTCGCGAAACGCCTGACCGAGCCCGCCGCTCGATACCGGGCCTTCGCCCGCCCGGGTCAGCTCGGTGGTGGTCACTTCGCTTCCTCCAGTTTCTGAGTCTCCTCGGCGCGGTGGCCGGTCAGCTTGAGGAACACGTCGTCGAGCGACGGCCGCCGCAACGCGATGTCATCGATATCGATGCCGGCCTCGTCCAGGTCACGGATGACCAGCACGAGGCCCTTGGACCCGCTTGACGTCGGTACCGTGATCTTGCGCATGTGCTCGTCGACTTCAGCCTGGCCGTTGCTGCCCTTGTGCAGGATCGCCGCCGCCTCGCCCAGCGAGGCGGCCTGGTGCACGATGACCTCGATCCGGTCGCCGCCTACCTGTGCTTTGAGCACATCGGCCGTTCCCTCAGCGATGATCTTACCCTTGTCGATCACCACGATCCGGTCGGCGAGCGCGTCGGCTTCCTCGAGGTACTGCGTCGTCAGCAGGATCGTCGAACCTTCCTGCACCCGGTCCCTGATTATGTCCCAGAGGTCTAGACGGCTGCTCGGGTCCAGCCCGGTCGTCGGCTCGTCGAGGAACAGCACCTCGGGGTGGACGATCAGGCTGCCGGCGAGGTCGAGCCGGCGCCGCATGCCGCCCGAGTAGGTCTTGGCCGGCCGGTCGGCCGCGTCGGTGAGCGCGAACTGCTCGAGCAACTCGCCGGCACGCTTGGCCGCCTGCTGGCTGGACAGCTGGTAGAGCCGGCCGAACAGCCACAGGTTCTCGCGTCCGGTCAGGTTCTCGTCGATGGCCGCGAACTGACCGGAAAGTCCAATGCTGGCCCGCACTGCCTGCGGCTCGGCGATCACGTCGTGGCCCGCAACGACCGCTCGGCCGGCGTCCGGCCGCAGCAGGGTCGTGAGCATCCGGACGATGGTCGTCTTGCCGGCACCGTTCGGTCCGAGCAGGCCGACGACCTGCCCCTTGGGCACGGTCAGATCGACGCCCGCGACCGCGTGAACGGCCTTGTCGCCGGCTCCGAAGGTCTTGACCAGACCTTCGGCAGTGATGGCATTCACGATGATCCCCAATCGAATGTGTGAATAGCAATCCGAAGCGTAGAGGTTGACGTGACGTCAGCTTCAACCCCTTTTTCCACGAGCGGACAGCGCTTTGCTCATCGTTGCCGCAGCAGCGCTTCGGCCTGGTCCAGGTCGAGTTCGCCCGCAGCAAGGCGGCGCAGGACCTCCTCGCGATCCCCGGTGTCCTCCCATCCTTCGGTACGGTCGTCGGAGGTCGCGTCCGCCTCGACCGACTCGATACCGAGCCGTTCCAGCAGCTCGGCGAATCTCAGCCGAGCCGTCGGGTAGCTGACGCCCAGTTCCCGGGCGAGCTCTCTCATATTGCCGCGCGAGGCGAGGAAGGTGCGCAGCATTCTGCGATCCTGCTCGCCGAGCGAACAGTACGAGCACGAGGTGAAAACACCGGTGAGTCCGGTTCCGCAGGATTGGCAACCCAGTTGGGTGATGTTGAGCCGGTGCCCGCACACGGGGCAGTCGCTGGGCGGAACGTGCGGGTGATCGGTCACGACGGAGTCACCACCGTCACGGCGCCCATCACAACCTCGACATCGATCTCGGCCGCTCCGGTTCCGACGACCACATCGCGGTCGGTCCGCTGCTCGGGCTGGGTAGAGAACTTGCCGAGCTGGACGTCGTGCCTAACTCGAGCGTCACTGCCGTCGAGCAGCCGCAACGTCAGCGACCCGGACTCGCACCGGATGCGCGAGCGTCCGCGCGTCTGGCGCGTCGTCACCTGCGCGGACCCGGCCTGCACCAGCACGTCCATCGGCTCCTCCGCGTCCTGCACGCGTAGGGAAGCCGCGGTCGCCCGGACGTGATGCAGTCGGCGAACCCCTTCTGTATGCAGCGAGCCTGCTATCACCTCGGCCCCGACGGCGATATCCGGACGAACTCGGACGGTGAGCTCGATGTTCTGACCCAGCCCGCGCTGAAAGCGATCGGCCATCTCACGAAACCGACCGCCGGTGAGCAGGATGAACGTGTCGTCCGTGGGCACCGGCTGAGTGTCGCCGGTGATGTGCAGGGTCGAGCCTTCGCGTCGTACCTGGTGCGGACCTTCGACGGCGAACTCGCGGACCCGTGGGTCTCCGATCAACCGTACCCGTCGTGACGTCGCGCGCACCTCGATGCGGTCGATGGCGGGCAGGGACGGCGCGCTCGGCTCTCCGGCGGAGGCACCACTGGCTTGGTCGCTCTTCGCCTCGGCCTCATCGGCTTGATCGAGCAGAGCGGCGGCTGCGGCCGGATCGATCCGGCCGGCGGCTACGTCTTC
>Ga0214469_1001034_pt1 | contig 10250 bp, 7 predicted proteins | sample RVTome_10_FD_187340 | JGI IMG/M metagenome (GOLD analysis project Ga0214469, IMG submission 187340) | Soil microbial communities from uranium-contaminated site in the Upper Colorado River Basin, Wyoming, United States - RVT153D57 HiSeq ... | reverse complement strand
TCAGAGTTTCGACCGTCCTTCGGGCGCGGCGCTCCCTCGTCTCGGGTTTCTTCGCCTCGGCCACGTACCGGGCGTGCTCCCGTCGGTGCGAATAGCGGAGGGCGTCGAACGCCGCGCTAGCGGAAGGGTTGGCTTGGAGCAAGTTCGAGAGCAGGGATACCTCCCCCTCCCCCAAGGGAGGCGACGACGTCGGCAGGGACACGGACGTAGGCGCCACCGCGGGGCGCCGCTTCGATCGTCCCTTCGAAGTTCACGCTCTCTCCAGCGGCGCCCAGGCGAGAAGCAGTCGTTTCTTCCCTTGGGTGTCGAACATGACCTCCGCTTCCGCCTGCTCCCCGATGCCCACCACCTCACGTACGGTGCCCAGACCCCATTTGTCGTGACGCACCCTGTCCCCAGGACCGACCTGGCCCGCCTCGATCGTCGTCCTCGGGCCGTGGGCGGCGGCACGCTCCGATGCAGTGCGTCGTTGCCGCTTCCCCGCCTTCTCCATGAGACCGTCGGGCACCTCGGCGAGGAATCGCGAGGGTGGGTTGTAGTTGGAGCCGCCGAACAGCAACCGGCTCCAGGCCGAGGTCAGGTACAGCTTGTCCTGGGCCCGGGTGATTCCCACGTAGGCGAGACGTCGCTCCTCCTCCAGCTCGTTGGGATCGCCCAGCGATCGCATATGGGGAAAGACACCGTCCTCCATGCCGACGATGAACACCGCAGGGAACTCGAGACCTTTGGCGGTGTGCAGCGTCATCAGTGTCACCGCACCCGCTCCCTCGTCCCACTCGTCGATGTCGGCCACGAGAGCGGTGGTCTCGAGAAACAGCTCGAGACGGCGCAAATTGTCCAGGGAGTCGAACTCCTCGTCGCCGATCACCGCCCCCTCGTTGGACGACTCGAACTCGGAGGCCACCCCGACCAGCTCGCGCAGGTTCTCCACCCTGCCCATCGCCTCGACGGTCTGCTCGGATTCCAGGGCAGGCAGCATCCCGGTGTCGACCAGGACCGACTCCACGCCGGCTTGCACTCCCTCATCGGCGGCGGCCTCGCGCAGCCGGTCCATGATGGCCACGAACTCGGCGAGCGCGGTCTGGGCGCGTGCATTGAGCTGGGAGATCTCCGGGGCCCTCCGCAGGGCATCGGCGAAGCCGATCTTCTGGCTCTGGCTGAAACGGTCGACGTGGGCGATCGTGGTGTCGCCGATGCCCCGGCGCGGCTCGTTGATTATCCGTTTCAGCGATACCTCGTCGGACGGGTTGACCACTGCCCGGAGATAGGCGATGGCGTCCTTGATCTCCTTCCGGTCGTAGAACTTGACCGAACCGACCACCGTGTAAGGAACCCCGCGGCGAACGAAGACATCCTCGATCACGCGGGACATGGCGTTGGTCCGGTAGAAGACGGCGATGTCGGAGAGGTTGAACCCGTCGGCCTGGAGACGCTCCACCTCATCGGCGACGTACCCGGCCTCATCGTGCTCGTCCTCGGCTTCGTAGCGGAAGATGGGCACGCCACGACCTCGATCCGACCAGAGGTTCTTCGGTGTCCGCTTGGTGTTGTTGGAGATGACCGAGTTGGCGGCATGGAGGATGGTCTCGGTGGACCGGTAGTTCTGGTCGAGGATGATGATCCGGGCGTCGGGATAATCGACCTCGAAGTCCCTGATATTTCGGATGTCGGCTCCCCGGAACTTGTAGATCGACTGGTCGGAGTCCCCCACGACGCACAGATTGCGATGGGTGGCGGTGAGCTGTTTTACCAGCATGTATTGGGCGCGGTTGGTGTCCTGGTACTCGTCGACCAGCACGTAGCGAAATCGGTCCTGGTATCCGGCCAGGACGTCGGGGAAGGCGCCGAACAGCTCGACGGTGACCATGAGCAGGTCGTCGAAGTCCATCGCCGACGCCTCGAGCAGACGCTGCTGGTAGAGCCGGTAGATGTCGGCAACCTGCTCGTGATAGAAGCCGTCGCCCTCGTCGGCGAACGACTCGTAGTCGACCAGCTCGTTCTTGGACTTGGAGATAACCGCCTTCATCGCTTTCGGCGGGAATCGCTTCGAGTCGAGGTCGAGATCCTTGAGCACGAGGTTGATCAGCCGCAGCGAGTCGGCGTCGTCGTAGATCGAGAACCCGGATCGGTAGCCGAGCCGTGACGCTTCCCTGCGCAGGATGCGGACACAGGCCGAGTGGAAGGTCGAGACCCACATCGACCTGACCACGCCACCGATCAGGGCGCCGACCCTGCCCTTCATCTCGTTGGCGGCCTTGTTGGTGAAGGTTATGGCCAGAATCGAGTCGGGGGCGACCGTCAGGTCGCGGATCAGGTGGGCGATGCGATAGGTGAGTACGCGCGTCTTGCCCGAGCCGGCTCCCGCCACGACCAGAACCGGGCCCTCGGTGGCTGCCACGGCCTCTCGTTGCGAAGGGTTGAGGTCGGCGAAGAGCGGGGACTCGGTGGGAACATCGTCGTAGAACCACTCTGCCTGCATCACCGGTGATGGTACCGGCGACGAATCACATGGGTGTGATCAAGGATCAGGCGATCAGGTGGTCAGCACCGTCTCGTCGTCCAACTCGACCGAGGCGGTGGCGTCGAGGTCGATCGGCTCGGGCAGCTCGTCCTCACCGAGCACGGCCCGGCGGCGCAGAGGCAGTGAGAAACAGAAGCGGGCTCCGGTGGGGAACCGGCGCTCGTACCAGACCTCGCCGCCCATAGCCCGGGCCAATCGCCTGGCGATGGGGAGACCGAGACCGATCCCGGTCGCCTCTCTGGTGTCGCCCTTGGAGAGCTGCTCGAAGTTCTCGAATACACGTTGTGTCTCCTCGTCGGGGACTCCGGGGCCGTTGTCGGATATGACGACCAAATACTGGTCACCCATCACGAATCCCTCGACCATTACCTGGTCACCACCGTATTTGCGGGCGTTTTCCATCAGGTTCCGGATCACCTGCTGTACCCGGCGGCGGTCGGCCCGGACCCGGACCCCGTCGGGAAGGGAGACGATCGAGCTCTTCTTCCCGCCCGTGGGGAAGACCATCTTGGCGACGTCCCCGAGCAGGTCGCCGAGGTCGAACAACTCAGGGTGAAAACGAAGTCTGTCCGCCTCCAGCCGTGGAATGACCAACACGTCCTCGACCAGGTCGCCGAGGTAGACCGACTGACGGTTGATGATCCCGAGAAACTCATCGACCTCCCCCTCGGGAAGGTCCTTCCAGGACTCGACCAGGGTGTCGGCGAAGCCGGCGATCGAGGTGAGCGGAGTGCGAAGCTCGTGGCTGATCATGGCCACGAAGTCGTTCTTGATCCGATGCGCCTCCTCGGAGAGTCGCACCACCTCGCGCTCGCGCTGACGCCCATGCCTGGTGATGGCAAGGGCCCATAAGACCCCCGCGACACCCACCAAGGCGAGCGCCAAGGCCACCCAGCTCAAGGAATCCGGCAACTCTGGCATGCCTTTTCTCTATCGGTCGCCAATGAAACTACCTGAATCGAGTGGAGAACCCGGTGCTCAGCCGGTTCCGGCCCCTTCCTCGGCGCCGATCATCCGGCGCAAGGTCTCGGTGAGCACCCCTTGTCGGAGGTCGAACTTGTCCAGATAGGCGTCCACCCCCACATCCCATGCCGCCTGCTTGTCCTCCTGGGTAGCCACGCCGGAGACCATCACGATCGGGACCTTGACATCGGAGGCGCGCATCGTCCGAATGAGCTCGACACCGTTGGAGCGCGGCATCGAGTAGTCGATGACCATCGCCTCGAAACTCCCGTTGGCCATCGCCATAATGGCTTCACGCGCCCCGGCCGCGCCCTCGACGTCGAAACCCGCCCCGTTCAAAGTCGCCGACAGGAGCTGTCGGACACCGGCCGAGTCGTCGACCACCAGGATCCGGGGACGATGGCCGACGAGTCGGGCGCGTCCCTTGGCCAGGTAGCCGAGGAAGTTCGGGTCGAGGACCACGAGGACCTGCCCGCCACCGAGCAGAGCCGCCCCGGTCACGTGGCCCGGGCCCTCGAGGATGGGGCCGAGGCTCTTCACCGCCACGCGGCGACGGTCGATGAGCTCGCTGACCGTCACTGCGACGAGCCCGAACCGGGTGTTTATGACCAGAAGCTCGGCCTCGTCCGCCACGTCGTGGATTCCGACCGCATCGGCGAGGGACACACAGGGGATCTCGCCATTCTGGAAACGGACTTCCCGGCCGGTCTCGTGGGTGGAGACCTCGGCGCGGGACAGGGGCATGGCAGCCTCGATAGCGGCTTCGGGCAGACCCCAGAACTGGTCTCCGGTGGCGATGACCACCACGTTCTGGAGCACCATCGACATGGGGAGGGTCATGGTCACCCTGGTGCCCAGGCCCTTGGGGCTCTCGACGTGGACCACGCCGTTGACCTTTTCCACGATGTCCCTCACGGTGGACAGGCCCTCGCCGGCGCCGGAGAAGACGGTCTCTTCGGTGCTGGTGCTGAACCCGGGGTGGAAAAGGATCGGGCTCAGGTCGGAGAAGACAAACGGGATCCCGCGCTCCGCGGCGACGTCTGCGACCCGATCCCAGTCGATCCCGGCGCCGTCGTCGGAAACGGAGACCTCCACCCTCTGGTCGACAATCTCCGCCCCCACGCTCACGGTACCGGTAGCTCTCTTGCCCGCCGCCAGCCGATCGGCCGAGGTCTCGATGCCGTGGTCGACGGCGTTGACCAGGAGATGGCGCAGGGGCTCGCGGAGGAGATCGACGATCTGGCGGTCGAGCTGGACGTCCTCGCCGGTCAGCTCGAATCGGACGTCCTTACCCATGCGGCGGCCGAGGTACCTGACGAATTGCGGGAAGGTAGCCGCCGCCTCCCGGAAGGAGATGTTGGCCACTGCCACGGCCTGGTCCTGTATCTCGGCGATCGAGGCCGCCAGACGCTCCAGTTGCTGGCGCCACGACTTGCGGAAGGTCGAAGGATCCGACCCTTCGATCGAGAGCAGGGAGAGATCGGCCAGGGCCTCGGCGTCGAGAGACACCTCCACGATGCGATTGATCAACCGGTAGAGCTCCCCGGTGTCGACCCTGGTCGATCCGCCGAGCAGCGAGTCGGAGACCGAGGTGAGAAGCCCACCGAGGCTCCCCGATTCGGGTCGGCGCAATGGTATGACCTCTGCGGGAGGAGACCAGGCCGGACCCTCGCCAGGGGTCTGCTCCGCCCGCTCACCGAGAACCAGCTTGTCGGCGATGGCGGCCAGTTCATCGTCTTTGGAATCCAGTGAGGAGACGAGCCGGCCCGCACTGGCCTCCATGGCGACCATGACGTCACTGGGCGGGCTGTAACCCTCCCCGATCTGGTTCCACAGATGCTCGAGACGAGAGGCGATCTCCCTGATCTCTTCGAACCCGAGCAGGCTGGCCGATCCCTTGATGGTGTGGGCATCCCGGACCAAACCCTCGACTTGGGAGTCGTCGAGCTCACGGTGGCGGAGGGCAACGGCGCCCGCGACCAGGTTGCCGGAGCGCTCCTCCAGCTCGTCGCGAAATATCCGAGTCAGCTCGGGCGTATTCAGATCCACCGTGATGTGCTCCCTACGATCCAAGATTATCGGCAGGGATGTCGTCGTCCTGAATGGACCCCCTTTCCCAAAACCGTCGATTCGCCCCCGTCTGTCACTCCCATTCGATCGTGGCCGGAGGTTTGCTCGAGATGTCGTAAGCGACACGGTTGATCCCCGGCACCTCGTTGATGATTCGACTCGATATGCGTGCCAGCAGCTCGTAGGGGAGGCGAGCCCAATCGGCGGTCATCGCGTCCTCCGAAGTGACCGCCCGCACCACCACGGGATAGGCGTAGGTGCGGAGGTCCCCCTGGACCCCGACGGTCCGCACCGCAGGCAGGACGGCGAAAGCCTGCCAGATCTCACGGTAGAGACCGGCACGACGCATCTCCTCGGTGACGATCAGGTCCGCGGCACGCAACAGCTCCAATCGCTCCCTGGTGACGTCTCCGATCACGCGAACCGCCAGCCCGGGACCGGGGAACGGCTGGCGCCAGACGATCTCCTCGGGAAGGCCCAGCTCCTCTCCGATCGCCCGTACCTCGTCTTTGAACAGGTCGCGCAACGGTTCCACCAGCTCGAACCTCATGTCGGCGGGAAGACCACCCACGTTGTGATGGGTCTTGATCGTGGCCGCGCTCGCCGAGCCGGACTCGATCACGTCGGGGTAGAGCGTCCCCTGGACGAGATATTCGGCGTCACCGACCGAGGCCGCCGCCTCTTCGAAGACACGGATGAAGGTCTCCCCGATGATCTTCCGCTTCTCCTCGGGATCGGTCACACCGGCGAGCAATTCGAGAAAGCGGTCCTCGGCCTCGACGTGAACGAAGTCGACCTCGAAATGCGAACGAAATGTCTCCTCCACCTGCTCCGCCTCGCCGGCTCGAAGCAGACCGTGGTCGACGAATATGCAGGTGAGACGGTCGCCCACCGCCCTGTGCACGAGGGCGGCGGCGACGGCGGAGTCGACACCGCCGGAAAGCCCGCATACGACCCGACCCTCGCCGACCTGGGCCCTGATCGACTCCAACTGGGTCTCGATGATGGAAAGCGAGGTCCAGGTGGGGGCGGCATCACAGACGTCGTAGAGGAACCGCTTGAGGATCTCCTCGCCGCGGGGTGTGTGAGCCACCTCGGGGTGGAATTGGACGCCGTACAACGCCCGTTCCCGATGCTCCATCGCCGCGACCGCGGCTCCCGGTGAGGTGGCGACCGTGACGAAGCCCCGGGGCGGCTCGGTGACCTGGTCCTGATGGGACATCCAGACTTCCTGCTCGCCGGGCAGGTCCTTGAGCAGGACCGAGTCGGCGGTGACCGTCAGATCGGTGTGCCCGTACTCGGCGCTGCCGGTGTTGGACACGGTCCCCCCGGCAAGATCCGCCAGGAGCTGGTGGCCGTAACAGATGCCCAGCACGGGTATTCCCATCTCCAGGATGGCCGGGTCCAACCGGTAGGCGTCCTCGGCGTAGACCGACGCCGGTCCACCGGAGAGGATGAGCCCGATCGGGTTTCGACTCCGGATCTCGCCGGGGGTCGTGTCGCGGGCCACGATCTCGGAGTGGACGTGCGCCTCTCGCACCCGACGGGCGATGAGCTGGGCGTATTGAGCCCCAAAGTCCAGAACCAACACCGATGGTGTTGGCTCTGGGTTGGTGCTTGGTACTTGGTACTTGGTACCTGGACTGCTCACCCCATGCCAACCCTTTGGGACCGCTGGAGCGACTTGCCTTCGGTCTGAAGGGAGGGGGCGATCATCACCTCGGCCTTCTGGAACTCCTTCACGTCGGAGAAACCGGTTGTTGCCATCGAGACCTGGAGGGCACCGAACAGATTCAGCTTGCCATCGTTCTCGTTGGCCGGCCCGACGAGAATCTGCTCCATAGTTCCCCTATCCCCAACCTCGACCCTCGCCCCACGGGGAAGAGTTGGGTGGAAGGTGGCCATGCCCCAGTGGAAGCCGCGGCCCGGGGCCTCCGTGGCGGAAGCGAGCGGGGAGCCGATCATCACCGCGTCGGCGCCGCAGGCGATGGCCTTGGCCACGTCGCCGCCGGTTCTCATCCCGCCGTCGGCGATCACGTGCACGTAACGCCCGGTTTCGTCCAGATACCGGATCCGGGCACCCGCTGCGTCCGCGATGGCCGTCGCCTGGGGGACGCCGACGCCGAGTACGCCGCGGGTGGTGCAGGCCGCTCCGGGGCCGACTCCGACCAGGATTCCGACCGCCCCGGTGCGCATCAGGTGGAGTGCCGTCGAATAGCTGGCGCAGCCCCCGACGATCACGGGCACCTCACATCCGGCGATGTACTGCTTGAGATCGAGCGGCTCCTCCCGGCTCGACACGTGCTCGGCCGAGACCACCGTGCCCTGGATGACCAGCACGTCGAGCCCGGCGTCGAGGGCGTGTGACGCCCAGCTACGCACCCGTTGCGGGGTGAGGCTGGCCGCGGTTACCACACCCTCCGCCTTCATCTCGGCGATCCTCTGCCCGATCAGGCCCGGGTTGACCGGTTCCAGATAGATCTCCTGCATACGCAAGGTGGCCTTGTCCGGAGCGAGCTCGGCGATCTCCTCGAAGTACGGCTCAGGATCCTCGTAGCGGGTCCACAGCCCTTCCAGATTGAGCACGGCCAGGCCCCCGAGTCTGCCGATCTGCACCGCGGTGGCCGGGCTGATGGCCGAGTCCATGGCCGAGCCCATCATCGGGAGAGCGAACTTGAAGGCGTCGAGCTGCCAGGAGATGTCCACGTCGTCGGGATCACGTGTCCGCCTCGACGGGACAATGGCAATGTCGTCGAACCCGTAGGCCTGACGGCCCGATTTCCCGATCCCGATGTCGATTTCCACTCCGACCAACCTCCGCTAGGGCGCTTGATCCAGCGTAACAGTGGATGCTCCCGGGCAGTCATTAGGCTCGCGCGCCACGTGCCCAGGCCATGGTCGCTTCCCGACTTCCTCTTCGTCATCCTGGGCGGGTTCATCGGCGCCGCGCTGTTCGTGGCGGTCAGCGAGGTCTTCGGAGGCGAGGAGCTGTCGCTCGTCCTCGCCCTCACCGGGCAGTATCTGGGCCATCTGGTGATGCTCTGGGTGTTGAGCCGGCGCAAGGACCACCCCGATCTGGGGTTCGCCATCGAGGGCAGCGACCTCGGTTATCTGGGTCTCGGGCTGGTGCTGCAACTGGCCCTGGCCATCCTCTTCCTCCCCCTCTCCTCGCTGCTGTTCCCCGAAGGGGAGTCGGCCCAACAGGTGGGCACGGCCATCGCCGGATTGGAGACCACGACTGCGAAGGTGGCGGCCATGGTCACCGCCGTCGTGCTGGCCCCGGTCACCGAGGAGCTCATCTTCCGGGGGATCCTGCTCCGGGCTCTCGAGGGGCGGGGACGACGCACGATCATGGTGGTCACGTCACTGGTATTCGCCGCCTTCCACCTCCTCGGGCTGGATCCGAGCCGCATCCTCGAGGCGGCGGCCGTGGTCCTCCCCCAACTCTTCCTGGTGGGGTTGGTCCTGGCCTGGGTGACCTTCCGCTCCAAGCGGCTGGGGCCGGCGATCTTCATCCACTCAGGGTTCAACCTGCTGGCCGCGGTCGTCCTGCTCGTCCCGCCCGAGATGCTCGAGCAGCTCGCTCAATGAGGTCTCAGGTGCCCGACTAGGCGAGGCCGACCTTCTCCCGCACCGTCTTCATCTCGGTCTCGGCGCGATCACGTGCCGTCGCCGCCCCCCTGGCCATGATCTTTTCCACCTCTGCGTCTTCCAGCGCCTCGAAGTCCGCCCGGATCGGGGCCAAACCCTCCGCAATGGCCTCGGCAACCGCGATCTTGAACGCCCCGTAGCCGGCATCGCCGTACTCGGCCACCAGGTCCGGGATGGGACGGTCGGCGAACACGCTGAACAGCTCGAGCAGGTTGGAGATTCCGGGCTTGGACTCCCAGTCGTAGACGACCTCGGTCCCGGTGTCGGTCACCGCCGCCTTGACCTTCTTCAGGATGTCGTCGGAGCTGTCCTTGAGCAGGATGCGCGACCTGGGGCTGGGATCGGACTTCGACATCTTCGACGTCGGCTCGGTCAGCGACATCACTCGAGCCCCAACCTCGGGCGTGATGGTCTGGGGAAGGGGGAACTCCTCCCCGAAGCGTGCATTGAACCTTTGGGCCAGGTCACGTGTCAGCTCGAGATGCTGGGCCTGGTCGTCTCCAACCGGCACGGCATGCACCTTGTGCACCAAGATGTCGGCAGCTTGCAGCACCGGGTAGGCGAAAAGGCCCAGGTTCTGGCGGGCCTGGTCCGACTTCTCCTTGAACTGGGTCATCCGCTCCAGTTGGCCGAGACCGGTCATCGTCCCCAGGATCCAGGTCAGCTCGACGTGCTGGGGCACCTCGGACTGGTGGTAGAGCAGCGATCGCTCCGGGTCGATCCCTACCGCGAGCAGCATCTTGGCCGTCTCCAGACGCCCGGCCCGCATGTCCTCCGGGTCGTAGGGCATGGTCATGGCGTGTAGGTCGACCACGCAGTAGATGGTCTCGTCGTACTCGTCCTGCAATGCCACCCAATTCTTCAACGCGCCCACGTAGTTCCCGACATGGAAGTCACCGGTGGGCTGGATGCCGGAGAACACTCGTCTTGATGCCATGTCCACGATTCTCGCCTCTCTCGAGCGGCTGCGCAACGGCCCGCGGTGGCGGTGGGGATCTGTACACGGGCTTGTGCGGTCATCACCGTGCTCACTGCCGCCTCGACC
>Ga0214469_1001033_pt1 | contig 10252 bp, 12 predicted proteins | sample RVTome_10_FD_187340 | JGI IMG/M metagenome (GOLD analysis project Ga0214469, IMG submission 187340) | Soil microbial communities from uranium-contaminated site in the Upper Colorado River Basin, Wyoming, United States - RVT153D57 HiSeq ... | reverse complement strand
TGACCACCTCATCCGACAGCTCCACGACCTCGGCTACGGGGTCACCCTCACCAACCTCGCCGCCTGACCCACGGGGGATTCTCCTTACAGGCCCAGCGGATAGGGCGCTCCGAAGGGCACCCCCGCGTGGGTATTTGTTGCGGGGTCGCGGCTCAACAGCTGGGCCTCGCAGCAGGGCTGACCACCGTAGGCCATGAGCGCGTGCCTATCCGCTGATGCTGTTGGGCGGCCGGTCAGCCCGTCCGCAGCGACGCGTGGGGACGGCGGTCGACGGGAAGGTCGGCCCGCCGGGGATTGGACTGGTCGCGGGCGGACAGCACGGGCTGGGACACGCCCCAGTCGGCACCCACGTCGGGATCGTCCCAGGCCACCCCCAGCTCGTCGGCGGGGTTGTAGTAGCCGTCGACGAGGTAGGTGATGGTCATGTCGGTCAGCGCCGCGAACCCGTGGGCCACACCGGGCGGGATGTACACACCGCGGTGGTCGTGGTCGACGCCCGGCGTCCCCGGTGCGCTGCCGAGGTCGACGATCAGAGTCTTGCCGTCGGTGGGCGATCCGACACGCAGGTCGTGCAGCACCACCCGGCACTGCCCGAACGGCACGTACCAGTAGTCGGCCTGGTGCAGGTGGTAGTGCAGGCCCACCACGGCGCCGGCGCGGCGGTCGCCACGGTTGCCCTGGATCATCTCCCGGCCGCCGGGGAACCACTGGCGCCGGTAGGTCTCGATGAAGATGCCCCGCTCGTCACCGTGGATGTCGGGCTCGACGACCACGACCCCCTCGATGACGTCGGACGGCAGGATGTTGGCCACGTCGCTCCTTCGGGGCCTGTCGATCAGTGCAGCTCGACGGCCGAGTGGTCGCCGAGCATGAGGCGCAACGCCCGGGGCCGGCGCGTCGAGCGGGTCAGCTCGACCTCCCGGCCGATGAGGCTGTCGGTGAGCCGGGGGACGTCGACGATGCGGCTCCGGCTGAGTACCACCGAGTGCTCCAACTCCGAATCGACGATCACGCAGTCGGAGGCGACCGAGGTGAAGGGGCCCACGTAGCTGTTCTCGATCCGGGTGCCCGACCCGATGATGGCCGGGCCCAGAACCCGACTGTTCACGATCTCGGCGCCGCGCTCGATGATGACCCGCCCCTCGATGGCCGACGCCGCGTCCACCGATCCCTCGACCGAGGGTTGCAGGGTCTCGAGCACCAGGCGGTTGCACTCGAGCAGCGGGTCCTTCTTGCCGGTGTCGAGCCACCAGCCCTCCAACACCTCGTGGTTGACCCGGTGCCCGTGATCGATGAGCCACTGGATGGCGTCGGTGATCTCCAGCTCGCCCCGCCACGACGGCTCGATGGCGGCCACGGCGTCGTGGACGTGGCGGTCGAACAGGTAGACGCCCACCAGCGCCAGGTCGGACGGCGGATCGGCCGGCTTCTCGACCAGCCGCAGGACCTCACCGTCGTCCGCCAGCTCGGCCACCCCGAACTGCCGGGGGTCGTCGACCTTGGCCAGCAGGATCTGCGCCGCCGGCGCCGGGGGCCCGTCGTCGCCGAGGCGCAGAGTGGCGGCGTCGGTGCGGGCCCGCTCGAAGCGGTCGGTGAACCCGGCCAGCCCCTGCTGAAGCATGTTGTCGCCCAGGTACATGACGAAGTCGTCGTCGCCCAGGAAGTCGCGTGCGATCAGCACGCAGTGGGCCAGGCCCAGCGGGGCGTCCTGAGGGATGTAGGTGATGTCGACGCCCCAGCGTGATCCGTCGCCCACCGCCGCGATCACCTCGTCGCGGGTTGACCCGACGATGATGCCGATCTCCTTGATGCCGGCCTCGACCATGTCCTCGATGCCGTAGAACAGGATCGGCTTGTTGGCGATGGGGACAAGCTGCTTGGCGCTGGTGTGAGTGATGGGCCGCAGGCGTGTTCCCGCCCCGCCGGCAAGGATGAGACCTTTCACGGGGGAGTCATTCTTGCAGGAAGTCCGGGCCTCGGCACAGACGGCACCGTCGCCGCGCGCCCGTCACGAAATCGGCAAGCCCAGGTCGCGGGCGATGACCAGGCGTTGGATCTCGCTGGTGCCCTCGCCGATCTCGAGGATCTTGGCGTCGCGGTACTGCCGGGCCACCGGCGTCTCGTCCATGAACCCGTAGCCGCCGAACACCTGGGTGGCCATGCGGGTGGCCGTCACCGCCGACTCGGTGGCGTAGAGCTTGGCGATCGCCGCCTCGCGCTTGTACGGCTTGCCGCTGTCGCGCAGCCACGCCGCCTGGTAGACGAGCAGGCTGGCGGTCTCGGCCATGACGGCCAGGTCGGAGCAGGCGAACGCCACCGCCTGGTTGGCGCCGATGGGGCGCCCGAAGGCGTGGCGCTCGTTGGCGTAGCCGACCGACTGCTCGAGGCAGCAGCGGATCACCCCGACGGCCAGGGCGGCGATGGCGATGCGGCCCTCGTCGAGGATCTGCAGGAACTGCGCGAAGCCGCGGCCGCGCTCCCCCAGCAGATTGGCTGCCGGCACCCGGCAGTCGCTGAAGGTCAGCCCATGGGTGTCGGAGGCGTGCCACCCCATCTTGCGGTAGGGCGGGTCGACGGTGAACCCGGGCGTCCCGGCCGGGACGATGATGCAGGAGATCTCGGGGGCGACGTGCCCCCCGCTCCCGCCGCCGGTGCGGGCGGTGATCGTGACCAGCGAGGTGATGTCCGTCCCGGAGTTGGTGATGAAGGCCTTGGCGCCGTTGACGATCCACTCGGCGCCGGCCTCGTCCAGCACGGCCGTCGTGCGGGTACCGCCGGCGTCGCTGCCGGCCTCGGGCTCGGTGAGGCCGAAACCGCCCAGGGCCCGCCCGGCACAGAGGTCGGGCAACCACTGCTGGCGCTGCTCCTCGTTCCCGAACCGGAAGATGGGGTTGGCGCCCAGTCCCACGCCGGCCTCGAGCGTGACCGCCAGGGACTGGTCGACGCGGGCCAGCTCCTCGATCGCGATGCACAGCGTGGTGAGGTCGGCGCCGCCACCGCCGTACTCCTCGGGGAACGGGATCCCGAAGAGCCCCAGCTCGCCCATCTGGCGGACCACCTCGACGGGGAAGGTGTGGCTGGCGTCCCAGGCCTCGGCGTGCGGGGCGATCTCCGCCTCGGCGAAGTCGCGCACCAGCTTGCGCAGGGCCCGCTGCTCGTCGGTGAACTCCACGTGCACGGACCCGATGGTACGAGCAGGCTGCCCTCCTATCCTGCGGCCGTGCAGGAGGTGGCGCCGCTCGCCGTGGTGGGAGGCCGGTTGCTGACCCGGCTGGCCGATCTGACCGACGACCTCGGCGCGCTCGAGGGCCGAGGCACGTGGGCGGTGGTGCTCCCGTTCGAGGGGCCGCCTATCTGCGCCCGGTTCGCCGACGTGCGCCCGGCCCGGCCCCGGCCCGAAACACACCGCCCGCTCCCACGGCCGCTCGGGCCGTGGGAGTGGGACATATGGCCCGGGCCCGCGTGGCGCGGTCCTTCGCCGGCGGAGTGGACCACGTCGCTCGACCGGGACGGATTCTGCGCCGGCGTCGACGCCATCAGGGCGGGCATCGCCGCCGGCGACGTCTACCAGGTCAACCTCACCCGGCGCCTGACCGCCCCGCTGCCACCCGGGGCCGACATCGCCGCCCTCGGTGCGGCCCTCGGGAGGGGGAACCCGGCACCCTACGCCGCCGTGGTGCGCATCCCGGCGGCCGCCTGCGAGGTGGCGTCGGCGTCACCCGAGCGCTTCCTCCGCCGGGACGGCGACCGGGTGTGGTCCTCGCCCATCAAGGGGACCGCCGCCACTCCCGACGCCTTCCTCCCGAAGGACCGGGCCGAGAACGTGATGATCGTCGATCTCGTCCGCAACGACCTGGGGCGCGTGTGCGAATGGGGGTCGGTCGAGGTCCCCGCCCTCTGCGCCGTCGAGCAGCATCCCGGGCTCGTGCACCTGGTGTCCACTGTGTCGGGCCGCCTGCGCGCCGGCGCCGGGTGGCCCGATCTGATCGCGGCCACCTTCCCGCCGGGATCGGTGACCGGCGCGCCCAAGCTGGCGGCGCTCGACCACATCGCCCGGCTCGAGACCGCCCCGCGCGGCGTCTACTGCGGCGCCGTCGGCTGGGTCGACGCCGACGCTCGCCAGGGCGAGCTCAACGTGGCGATCCGCACGTTCTGGATCGAGGACGGCTTGCTGCACCTCGGCACCGGGGGCGGCATCACCTGGGACTCCGTGCCCGACGGCGAGTGGATGGAGACCGAGCTCAAGGCCCGGCGGCTCCTCCAGGTCGCCAGCGGGTCCCTCGCCTCCTCCGCCACCATCCACCACCTCGGGTAACGCCCCTCCTACGGTGATGGGGCGATGGCGTCGTGGCTTGCCTACCGCCTCGGCCTCGGTTGGCTGTTGGGCCACCGGGTCGTGCTCCTGGAGCATCGGGGCCGGACCACGGGGCGGCCCGTTCGGACCGTACTCCGGGTCGTGCGGTGGGACCGGGCTTCACGGCACCTGCTGGTCGCGGCGGGCTCGGGCCCGGGGACCGACTGGTACTGCAACGTGCTGGCCCACCCGCTCGTGCGGGTGACGATCGGGTGCGAGCGCAACGTGGTTGGTTGCGCCGTGCCCCTTGCGGACGACGAGGCCCGGAGCGAGCTGGAGCGCGCCCGGGCCCGCCGTCCCGGGTTCGCCGGACGGGTGCCACGGCCGCTGCGGCGCCGGTTCGCTCGCGGCTCCCAGCCAACCCTGCACGTCCCGGCGGTGGTCATAGACCTGGCGCCGCCGCGCCGGCGGATGCACCGTTCCCACCGATCGCACCGCCGACCGCTGGCCGCCTGACGTTCCGATGCGGTCCGCGCGGCACGACGCGCGACAGGATGAGCAGTCATGACCGTCCTTCCTCAGGGGCTGCGCCCCCGCACCCCATCGGCGCCCGGCTCGCTGGCGCTCGCGCGGTCGACCGGTCAGGAGCTGCGCTCGTGACCGGAACCGTGTGGCTCGATGGGGCGATCCTGGATGCGACCGAGGCGAAGGTCTCCGTGTTCGACCATGGCCTGACGGTGGGTGACGGGGTGTTCGAGACGATCAAGGTGATCGGCGGCCGCCCCTTCGCGCTGCGGCGGCACATCGAACGGCTGCACCGCTCGGCCCGCGGTCTCGGGCTCGACGTGCCGCGGGGTGAACGCCGGCTGCGGGCCGCGATCGACGAGCTGCTGGCGTCGGCACCCACCGGACAGGCCGAGACCGCCCGCCTGCGCATCACGGTGACGGGCGGGGTGGCGCCGCCCGGTTCCGGACGGGGAACGGCCGGACCGACGCTGATCATCGCCGTGGCCCCGCTCGATCCCTGGGAGGGCGACACCGTCGCCGTCACGGTGCCCTGGCCCCGCAACGAGCGGTCGGCGGTGGCGGGGCTCAAGACCACCTCGTATGCCGAGAACGTCGTCGCCCTCGCCGAGGCCCGGAAGGTGGGCGCGACCGAGGCGATCATGGCCAACCTCGCCGGCGACCTGTGCGAGGGCACCGGCACCAACGTCTTCGTGGTGCTGGCGGGGCGCCTGCTCACCCCACCGCTCCTGGCCGGCTGCCTGGCCGGCGTGACCCGCGCGCTGGTGCTCGAGCAGCTCCCCGACGCCGACGAGGAGAACCTGCCCATGACGGCGTTGCCGGAGGCCGACGAGGTGCTGCTCACGTCCTCCACCCGGGACGTGCAGCCGCTGCGCATCCTGGACGGCCGCGAGCTCCCCGGCATCGAGGGTCCGGTGGCCAAGCGTGCGATCGACGCCATCGCCGAACTCCAGGCTCGCGACCTGGACCCATGAGCGTGATCGAGCTACTGCCGCCGGTCGAGATCCCCGGCCACCGCGCCTCGGGCCTCGGCTCCGACGACCACCCCATGCGGATCATGACGCGGCGGGCGGCTGGGCTCGCCCCTGGTGGTTGGGACGCGGACGCACGTGACCGGGTCGAAACCCTGTTCGACGAGCTCTCGAGCGAATGGCACTCGCGCACGTCGCCCCAACGGACGGCGGTGGTGCTCGATGCCCTCGAGCGGGGCGGCGTCGCCGGGGGCGGGGTGGCCGTCGAGCTCGGAAGCGGGATCGGCAACTACTCGAGCCTGCTCGCCGAGCGGTTTCGCACCGTGGCCGCGGTCGACCTGTCGCTCGGCATGTTGCGGCTGGCGGCGGCGGCCCCGGCGACCCGCATCCAGGCGGATGCCGCGGATATCCCGTTCCGGGCCGGGTGCGCGGATGCCGTCGTGCTCGTCAACGCGCTCCTGTTCCCCGATGAGGTCGACCGCGTGCTCGCGCCCGACGGATCGGTCACCTGGGTGAACAGCAGCGGAGATCAGACGCCGATCCACCTGCGCTCCGAGGAGGTCGTCGCCGTCCTACCCGGCGAGTGGCGAGGCGTCGCGAGCCGGGCCGGCCAGGGCAACTGGTGCGTGCTCCGCCGAGCGTGACCGCTCAGCGGTCTCCTAGGCACCCCTGAGGTGGATCACGTCGCCGACGGCGAACGTCCGGCGCCGACCCCCCAGCGCCTCGACGACGAGGTGGCCCTCGGCGGTGACGTCCACGGCCGTGCCCTCCAACTCGTCAGGACCGAGGTCGACCCTGACCTGCCGGCCCAAGGTGGCTGAGCGGCGCCGCCACTCGTCCATCGCCGCTTGGGGACCTCCGCTCACGAGCTGGCCGTAGCTCCCGTCGAGCCGGCGTAGGAAGGCGACGAGCAGGTCGACGCGATCGATCGGCACGGACGTCACCCAGTTGAGGGCGACCGCGGTGTCGGCCACGGCGCGGGTGGCCTCGTCGTCCTCGGGCCAGGACACGTTGAGTCCGACGCCGACCACGACCACGGCCCGCTCGTGCTCCATCGGCTCGCGCCAGCCGGACGAGATCGTGGCGCTCGCGGGCCAGTCGGCCTCGGCCAGGATGCCGGCCAGCTTGCGCTCGCCGCCCTCACCCGGCAGCACGAGGTCGTTGGGCCACTTGAGACCCGGGGAGACCCCCGTCGTCTCTTCGACCGCCTCCGCCAGGGCCACCGCCGTCGCCATCGTCGTGGCGCTCGCCACCGGCGACGGGGGGCGGAGCAGCACCGAAGCCAGCAGTGATCCGCCCGGCGGCGCCACCCAGGTTCGGTCGTAGCGGCCCCGCCCCGCGGTCTGGTGATCGGCCACCACCACCACACCCTCGGCGGCGCCGTCGCGGGCGAGCGCCAGCACATCGGCGTTGGTCGATCCCGTCGATGCCACCCAACGAACATCGGCGAACCGGGAACCCGCCAGGGCCGCCCGCGCCCGGTCGCCGTGGTTTCTGGCGCCGTCGTCGGGCATCCCCGTAAACATACGGTGTGCTCTCGAAGATCCTGATCGCCAACCGGGGCGAGATCGCGGTCCGGGTCATCCGGGCGTGCCGCGATCTCGGGATCCCCAGCGTCGCCGTCTACTCCGATCTCGACCGCGACAGCCTGCACGTCCGGCTGGCCGACGAGGCGTACGCGCTGGGCGGCGAGACGGCGGCCGAGAGCTACCTCGCCACGGGCAAGATCCTGGACGTCGTCGAACGCGCCGGTGCCGAAGGGGTCCACCCCGGCTATGGGTTCTTCAGCGAGAACACGGACTTCGCACGGGCCATCACGGCGAAGGGGGTGACCTTCATCGGTCCGCCGCCCGAGGCCATCGAGATCATGGGCGACAAGGTGTCGTCGCGGCTCGCCGCCCAGCGGGCGGGCGTCGCCGGGGTACCCGGCACCACCGGGTTCGTGACGTCGGCCGACGAGGTCGTCGCGTTCGGCGACGAGCACGGCTGGCCGCTCGCCATCAAGGCCGCCTTCGGCGGCGGGGGCCGGGGCATGCGGGTGGTGAGGTCGGCGGCGGAGGCCGCCGACGCGCTGGAATCGGCGCAGTCCGAGGCGCTCAAGGGCTTCGGTCGCAGCGAGTGCTACCTCGAGCGGTACCTCGCCTGGCCGCGGCACATCGAGATGCAGGTGTTCGCGGATACCCACGGCAACGCCGTCTGGGTGGGCGAGCGGGACTGCTCGGCGCAACGCCGTCACCAGAAGCTGATCGAGGAGAGCCCGGCGCCAGGCTTGCCCGACGAGACCCGCCAGGCGATGGGCGACGCGGCCGTCCGGGTCACGAAGGCGTGTGGCTACGTCAATGCCGGCACCGTCGAGTTCCTCTACGAGGCGCCCGTGTCGGCCGAAGGCCGACACCATCACGGGGCGGCGGGTGGGGGTCGGGCCGGAGAGTTCTACTTCCTGGAGATGAACACCCGGCTGCAGGTGGAGCATCCGGTCACCGAGCTGGTGACCGGGCTCGATCTCGTCGCCGAGCAGATCCGGGTCGCCTCGGGCGAACCGCTGTCGTTCACGCAGCAGGACATCGTGCGCCGCGGCCACGCCATCGAGGTGCGGATCAACGCCGAGGACCCGGCCGGCGGCGCCTTCGTCCCCGCACCGGGGACGATCACGACGCTGCGGGTCCCCCAGGGGTACGGCGTGCGTTGGGACGGCGGCTACGAGGCCGGCGACGAGGTCAGCCAGTTCTACGACAACCTGCTGGGCAAGCTGATCTGCTGGGGCGCCGACCGGGATGCGGCGATCGCCCGGACGCTGCGGGCGCTGGACGAGTTCGAGATCACCGGCACCGCCACCACCATCCCGGCGGATGCCGCCATCCTGCGCCACCCCGACTTCGTCGCCGGCGAGCACTCGACGAAGTGGGTCGAGGAGCGGCTGGACCTGTCGGGAGTTGCCGCCGACCTCCGACCCCCCGCTGACGACGCCGAGGGCGAGGCCGAGCCCAAGGTGCGGCGGGACGTCGACGTGGAGGTCAACGGTCGCCGCTTCGCCGTGACCGTGTGGGTGCCGGAGTCCCAGGCGGGCGCGTCGGCGGTCGCGGCCGGAACCGGGGCTCGAGCCACGCCCCGCCCCCGCCGGTCGACGGGGGCGTCGGCTCGGGCGGCGGGCACCGGGGCCGTGACCGTGCCGATGCAGGGCACGATCGTGAAGGTCCTGGTGGCGGAGGGCGACGAGGTCGAGGCGGGCCAGACCGTGTGCGTGCTGGAGGCGATGAAGATGGAGAACAACATCGCCGCCGACAAGTCCGGCACGGTCAAGGAGATCAAGGTGACCGCCGGCCAGTCCGTCGGCTCGGGCGATGTGGTGGTGGTGATCGAGTAATCGCCCACCCACCGTTCTGGCGTCCCTCAGGCCGGGATGCCGCACTGAGGGACGCCAGAACGTCGGATTGACGGCGCTTTCAGTACATGACATAGTTCTTCAAGCTTCCCCGACCAGTCCCGGCGAGCAGGGGGAAGCATGGACCCAGCGTGGGCGCTCCTTGCCGATCACGCCCGTGCACGTCACGCAACCATCACCTGGCGGTCCGCGGTGGGTCTGGACATACCGGGATCGACTCTCACGTCCTGGGTAGAGGGCGGGCGGCTGGTCCGACCGGCACCGGGCGTACTGATCGTCGCCGGTGCACCCGAAACGTGGCGTCAGCGTGTCGCCATCGCCGCGGCCTCCGGAGGGGGTTGGGCGTCGCATCGTTCGGCTGCCACCCTTTGGGGCCTCGACGGCTTCCCTCCTCGGCAGATCGAGGTGCTCACCCTGCATGGCCGGCGTCACAAGCGCTCCGCATGGATCGTCCACGAGAGTCGGACCATCCGAGGTGTGGACCTCGACGAGGTCGACGGCATCCCGTGCACGTCCGTAGTGCGCACCCTGCTCGACCTGGCCGCCGTGGCGCATCCATTCCTCGTCGGCCAGGCCCTCGACCATGCCTGCCGGACGTGGCCAGGCATGCTCGAGGCGGTAGATGGGCGTCACGCTGAACTCGCCCGCAGGGGACGGCGCGGCACCAGTCTCATGCGAGAGCTCCTCGACGAACGGCTCGGCCGTGGCCGTCACCGCGACAGCGGGTTCGAGACCAAGGCGCTGCGGCTCGTCCGATCGATCGGGCTACCCGAACCCGTGCTCCAGTTCGAGGTGCGCGACGGCGACTTCCTGGCGTTCCTCGACCTGGCGTGGCCGGACATCAAGTGGTTCGTCGAATGCGACAGCCTGGCGAACCACTTCGGCAAGCGCGCCCACGAGTGGGATCGCGCCCGACGTCGGCGACTCAAGCGGCTCGGCTGGGACTGCGCGGAGGTCACCTACGACCAGGTGACGAAGGACGGGCCCGCGACCGGCAGGGAGCTGCGCGAGCTCTACGAGCTGCGCCGACAGTCGTTCAACCCATGATTCTGGCGTCTCTCTGTGCGTATCACGGCCTGA
>Ga0214469_1001030_pt1 | contig 10263 bp, 7 predicted proteins | sample RVTome_10_FD_187340 | JGI IMG/M metagenome (GOLD analysis project Ga0214469, IMG submission 187340) | Soil microbial communities from uranium-contaminated site in the Upper Colorado River Basin, Wyoming, United States - RVT153D57 HiSeq ... | reverse complement strand
ACTCCGGGGTGCGACCCGGTTGCTCGCATATGGTTTCCTGAGCAGCATCGTGGTCGGGGCCCTGGTCCTTCCCATGCTCACTCTCATCTGGTGGACCGTTCGCGGCTTGTCTCTCGGCAGCACGGTGAACTCCGTCGTTCCCGAACTGATCCGGTCCGTCTCGGTGTCCGGTGTCGCGGCCGTGGTCACTGTGCTGGCTGCAATACCACTCGCGATCCTCACGGTGCGCCACGCCGGGCGTCCCACCCGCCTCCTCGAGTCCATCACCTGGTCTGCCTATTCACTGCCCCACTTGGCTGTCGGTCTTGGCTTCCTCGTGCTCGCGCTTCGCTTCGTGCCGCCTCTGTACCAGACGGTTCTCCTTTTGATCATCGCCTATGTGGCCATGTTCCTCCCGCAGGCCCTGACATCGGCGCAGATCGGCCTCGGCCAGATAGGCACCAGCATCGAAGAGGCGAGCCGGGGTCTCGGTTCGGGAGCATTGGCGACATTGCGGCGTGTGACGCTCCCGCTGCTCTGGCCGTCATTGCTTGCGGGAGCCGCACTCGTGTTCCTCACTGTGATGAAGGAGTTGCCGGCCACGCTGCTGCTTCGCCCCACCGGCTTCGAGACGCTCGCAGTGCGGATATGGAGCGCATCCTCGGAGCTCTTCTACACTCAGGCGAGCGTGGCTGCCTTGGTGCTCGTCGCCGTTTCAGCCGTGCCGCTCTATTTCCTCGTCGCTCGCGACCTCCACGACTGACATGTCAAACGGATACACACTCGCCATCAGAGCTCGCCAGGTATCGAGGCGATTTGGCGACGCCGTCGCCTTGGACGACCTCAACCTCGATGTCCACGCCGGCCATATCATGACATTGCTCGGCCCTTCGGGCTCCGGCAAGACGACAGCTCTCCGGCTCGTGGCAGGCTTCGACCGTCCCGACCAGGGCTCGATCGAGGTCGGCGGGGTCACTGTCGCCGACGACGACATCTTCGTCGCCCCCGAGAAACGCAAGGTGGGGATGGTATTCCAGGACTACGCCCTCTTTCCCCATCTCACGGTGGCGGGCAACGTCGGCTATGGAGTGAGCCGGGAATCGAGGCCGAGAAGGGTCGCTGAGACACTCGATCTCGTCGGCTTGGGCGAATTGCGGGATCGTCTCCCCCACGAGTTGTCCGGTGGGGAACAACAGCGTGTTGCCCTCGCACGTGCCCTGGCACCCGAGCCGAGCGTGATCCTGCTCGACGAGCCTTTCTCCAATCTCGATGCCGCCCTCCGAACCCGGGTACGCACAGAGGTGGCCGACATACTCCGATCGGCGGGGACGACAGCCGTCTTCGTGACACACGACCAGGAGGAGGCCCTCTCCACCAGCGACTTCGTGGCCGTGATGCGCAACGGGCGGGTTGTCCAGGCGGCACGGCCGAGCGATCTGTACCACCAGCCGATCGACGAGTGGGTCGCCGGTTTCCTAGGCGACGCCGACTTCTTCGCTGGTGAGGCGGCCTCCGGCAAGGTCACGACTGCTATCGGTGTCTTCCCCACGGATCTCGAAGGCTCGGTCCGGGTGATGGTCCGACCCGAGTCCGTGCTGCTGGCGCCAAGTGACAACGGAGGTGCGGTCGTCCGGCAACGGCAGTTCTTCGGTCATGATCAGCTGGTCACGGTGGCCCTCAAGAACGGGTTGCAGCTGCGCGCCCGCCTCGGCCCCACCCCGTACTTCGAGCCGGGCGACGCGGTCACAGTGTCGGTCGACCGGGCCACCACCTTCCCGGCCTGAATCCCGAACCTAAGGTACGTCGACCCAAATATGGGACGAATCCGCTGAAGTTCCCCCGGTCAGGCCTCAGGCGGCGATCTGGTCGAGCGCTGCGCCCTGCCGCTGGTCGGCGGTCGGCCGACGCGACCAGGCGATGGCCACTACGAGCACGACGAGACTCACACCGGCGACGACGAAGCGGCTCCCGGAGTCGCGCGCGGCGATCACCGAGGGCAACACCAGCAACGAGATCAGATTCATGACTTTGATCAGGGGATTCAACGCCGGCCCGGCGGTGTCCTTGAACGGGTCCCCGACCGTGTCCCCGATCACTGCCGCCTTGTGCGCCTCGGAGCCCTTCCCGCCATGATGACCTTCCTCGATGAACTTCTTGGCGTTGTCCCAGGCCCCACCGGAGTTGGAGAGGAAGTTCGCCATGAGCTGGCCGGTGAGGATCGAGGCCGCGAGAAACGCCCCGAGGGCGAGATAGCCGATCCCGAATCCGACGATGACCGGGGTCAGCACCGCGAGCAGAGCTGGGGTCAGCAACTCCCGAAGCGAGGCGGTGGTGCAGATGTCGATGACAGGCCCGTAGTCGGGACGACGTTCGCCACGCATGATGGCGCCGTCGGCGAACTGACGCCGCACCTCTCGGACCACCACGCCGGCCGTCTTCCCCACGGCCCGGATGGCCATGGCCGAGAACATGAAGGCGATCGAGCCGCCGATGAGCAGGCCGATGAACGTGGCCGGGTCGGCGACATTGATCGAGGTCTCGGGAAGCGTGAATAGGTCCGAGCCTTCGGCGGTGAGGCCAAGCTCGGCTGCGGCGGTCTCGATGAACGACGCGAACAGGGCGACGGCAGCGATCACGGCCGAACCGATGGCGAAGCCCTTGGTGACCGCTTTCGTGGTGTTCCCAACCGCGTCGAGCCCGACCATGATCTTCTCGGCCTCGCCGCTGAACTCCCCGGACATCTCGGCGATCCCGGCGGCGTTGTCGGCGACAGGGCCGAAGGTGTCCTCAGACACGACGACCCCGGTGGTGGCGAGCATGCCCATGCCGCACAACGCGACCAGGTAGAGCGAGAACTGGATGTTGCCGCCGCCCAAGGCGATGGATACGCCGATGGCACCGGCGATGGCCAGGATCGCCCAGACCGACGACTCGAGCCCGGAGCTCACACCGGAGAGCACGGTCGTCGCCGGCCCGGTCTCCGCCGCGGAGGCGATCTCTTTCACCGGTTTACGCTCCGTCGAGGTGAAGTACTCGGTGATGCGACTCGTCACCTGGGCGAGAACCAGCCCGGTCAGCACGGCGCCGAAGACCTTCCAGCCCTCGTTGCCGTTGTCGTTGCCGACGTAGAGCAGGCTGACCGCGAGCGTCCCGAGCACGGTCAGGCCACCGGCGCTGAAGAAGCCGCGGTTGATCGGGGCCAGAGCAGAACGGTCGGAAGGGCGAGCCTTCACCAGATAGACGCCGATGATCGAGGCCACCACCCCTATCGCCCGCACGATCACGGGGAACACGAGACCCAGGGCGGGGTTGGCGCCGATCGACGAGAAGGCAGCCACGCCGAGGATGATCGAGGCGACCAGGGTGACCTCGTAACTCTCGAACAGGTCCGATGCCATCCCTGCGCAGTCGCCGACGTTGTCCCCGACATTGTCCGCGATGGTCGCCGGGTTGCGAGGGTCGTCCTCGGGTATGCCCTGCTCCACCTTCCCGACAAGGTCGGCCCCTACGTCGGCGGCTTTGGTGAAGATGCCTCCCCCGACCCTGAGGAACAGGGCGAGGAGAGACCCACCGAACCCGAAGCCGACGAGGATCGCGGACGAGGTGTTCTGGAACACCATGATGATCATGGTGGCGCCGAGCAGGCCCAGTCCGACCGTGAACATCCCGGCGACACCCCCGGTCCGAAAAGCGACGGTGAGAGCAGCGGGGAGCGATCCCGACTTCGCCGCGGCCGCAGTGCGCACATTGCCACGCACGGCCAGGCTCATCCCGATGAAACCGGTCAACCCCGACAGCACACACCCGGCGACGAAGGCTGCGGTGCGGGCGAAACCCGACTGGAAGAATGAGAGGGCCACCGTCCCGTCCGGCCTGACCACCTCGGTGGATGTGACGAACACCAGAATCACGAGCGGGATCAGGATCCAGGCGATCGTGCGGAACTGCCGGCGTAGATACGCCATTGCGCCTTCCTGGATCGCCATGGCGATCTCGCGCATCTTGGGCGTTCCTTGATCGGCGGCGAGGACTCCTCGCGCCAGCAGCACACCGACCAGCAGCGCCAGGACGGCGGTCCCGGCGGCTACGAACAGCCACATCCATTCGGCCGAACCGAGCGTGAACTCCTGGAAGCCACCTTCCGCGGCGATTATCACGATTACTCCTCTTGGTTCGGGGCCGAGGCGTAGATCTCGGCTGCCAGTTTGTGACCGACGACCCGGTCGACCCCGTCGACGTCGACGATGACCGGGCCTTCGAAGGGATGCCTCTCCTTCACGGTCAGGACGGTCCCCGGGCGAATCCCGATCGTGTCGAGAAAGCTGACGACGTCCGGGTGGGTGTTCCCGGGCAAGGCGACTTCGATCGTCTCCCCAAGATCGGCGTCGGCGAGGGTCGCCAACGCAGCGAGCTCCTCGGCTTCGGCCTCTGGGATCGGGAATCCGTGGGGACAGGCCGTCGGTCTATCGAGGGCGTTGTACATACGCGCGACTACCTCCGCAGGCAGGGAGTGCTCGAACGTCACGGCGAGTTGGTCTGCCTCGTCCCACCGATAGCCGAGCAGATCGGCGAGGAAGCGCTCGACGATGCGATGACGGCGTATGGCCCCGATCGCAGCCACCCGACCCTTGCGTGTCAGAGTGACGCCCTGATAGGGCCGATGCTCTACCAGCCCCTGGTCATCGAGCTTCTTCAGACGCGCTGTGATCGTCGCCGGCGACACGCCCAAAGCTTCGGCCAGGTCTCCCGATCGGGCGACACCTTCGGGCCCGGCATGTCGGTAGACCGACTTCAGTGTCTCCTGCTCCATCGGGCTGACGGCCATTTCGTGGCAGAGCATAGAACAAGTTTCATATCTCTGAAATCCTTTTTTTCAATGGTTCGCAATCTTCTCACTAGATTGACGAAAACATGTCACTGGACCGGATCGTGGAGTGGGCAACGTCCCTGGTGGAGACTCTCGGACCCTTCGGCGTCGGCGTCCTCGTGGTCCTCGAGAACCTCTTCCCCCCAATCCCTTCCGAGATCGTCTTGCCGCTCGCCGGGTTCGTGGCCGCTACCGGAGACGCCGACCTACTGGTCATGATCGCGGCTGCGACCATCGGGTCGGTCGTCGGCGCGTGCCTGCTCTACGGGATCGCGGCTGCGATCGGTCCGGTTCGGCTGCGTCGATTCGTCGTCGGATACGGCCCCTGGTTCGGCCTGACCGAAGACGATCTCGATCGATCGGAGGCTTGGTTCGACGATCGGGCCAACCGCGCCGTCCTCATCTGTCGATGTGTTCCGCTCATGCGCTCGCTCATCTCGATCCCCGCGGGCTTGCGCCGGATGCCCCTGGCCCCGTTCACCCTGTACACCCTCTTGGGAAGTCTCATCTGGAACTCGGCCTTGGTTGGGGCGGGCTATGCGTTGGGAGACAACTGGGCAGCGGCCGGTGAGCCGATCGAGCTCCTCCAGAAGGCCGTACTAATAGTCATCGGGACCGCCGTCATCTGGTTTGTCTGGCACAGGTTGGTCCAGCCGCGATGGCGAGGTCATCCGCAGGGCCGGGACTGAGTCAGGCCTCGGGCCCCTCCCGCTCACCCCGAGCCCACGCCGTCACATCGGTGAGTTCGACCGATTCCTCGTCGATGCTCAAAACCAACACGTCACCGGACCTGATCATCGTCTCTCCGGTTGGCACAAGAGTCTCGCCGTCCCGCAACAAGGCAATCACCAGGATCCCCCGGCCCGGGGGATGGTCACGGAGGGGCTGGCCCGCGATTGCCAGATCCGCCGTCACCTCGACCTCGATCAGGTCGATGTCGGCCATGTCGATGGGCACCGTCTCGGCAACGGACTGCCAGGCGGGCGCCTCGGTGGCCAGACCGAGACGCCGGACCAGGGGAACTGTGGTCGTCCCCTGAATGAGAGTCGAGGTGAGCACGACGAAGAAGACGACATTGAAGATCGTCTGGCCCTCCGCAATCTCCGCCGTCGCTGGGAAGGTGGCGAGGACGATGGGCACCGCCCCACGCAGGCCCGCCCAAGAGAGGATCGTTTTCTCCGGCCACGACATCCGGAAGGGGAGCATCGAGATGACCACGGCCAGCGGTCTGGCGACGAGGACCAGGATGGCCGATACCGCGAGGGCGCGAAGCGCCACGGCCGGAAGCTGAGATGGGAACACGAGGAGGCCGAGGAGGAGGAACAGACCGATGTCGGCGGCGTTGGCCAAGCTGGCGTGGAAGCTGCGGATGACCCGCCGGCGTCGTGGCACTGTTGCGCCAATGACCAACCCGGCGACATAGACGGCGAGGAACCCCGATGCCGACAGCAGGGCTGCAGTCCCATAGGCGAGACCTCCGAGACCGGCCGCCACTATCGGGTATAGACCTTCCGACCGCAATCGGAGACCGAGGATCCAACGGGAGACGAAACCGACGGCGAGCCCCACGATCAGACCACCAACCAACTGCCACAGCCCGAACCAGACCCACTCGCCAACACCGGCGTCGACACCTTCGAGGGTGGTGAGCAGGCCGATCGTGAGAACGATGGCGAAAGGGTCATTGGCTCCGGACTCCACCTCGAGGATTCCGGCGATTCGCCTGGGCAGAGGAGCCCGTCGCACCAGATCGAAGACCACGGCGGCGTCGGTGGAAGCCACGACGGCACCCATGAGCAGAGACGTGTGCCAGCCCAACCCGAACACCCACTCGACGCCGACCGCGGTGACTGCACCCGTGACCAGAACACCGACGGTGGACAGGGCAAACCCTGGTGGCCCGGATTCACGCAAGGCGGACGGCTTGGTGGTGAGCCCACCCTCGAAGAGGATGACGATCAGGGCCACGACGCTGAGGTTGCGCACCATGGCGTAGTCGTCAACGGCTACGAGACCCAGCCCGTCGCTGCCGAACAGCATCCCCAACCCGAGGGAGAGGAGGGCAGCCGGGAATCTGAGCCGATCCGACAACCCGACAACCAGGACACCCAGGAGAAGCAGGGCTGCGGCAAAGAAGACGACATCGTCCACGGGCAGTCCGAGGGTCACCAGCCGACTGTACCGGCGCGGCCCTAGGACTCACCGCGCCCCGGAAGCCCACGAACGGTGGGGGCTGCCCGTCCTCCCGGACGGGTGGAGTTCCCTAGGAACTCCTCACCTCTCGAGCGTGAACCGAGGGCGCCAGACTTCGCTCAGCGAAGTCTGGAACCCTGGGTTCGCCTCTAGTCAGCGGCGGGCGTTGCGGCTGCGACCGACCGGGGTCTTTGGCTCGGGCTCGGGTGGCGGCCGGGGATAGCGCTCCTCGAAGAAGATGGCCAGGGGCGAGGCAGTGAACACCGAGGAGTAGGTCCCGACCAGGATTCCGATGAGCAGTGCCAGAGCGAAGTCGGCCAGCGTGTCGCCTCCGAGGATGTAGAGGCTGACGAGGATGAGCATCGCACCGAGACCGGTGTTGATAGTGCGCGGCACGGTCTGCAGACAGGCGTCGTTGGCCACTTCCTCGACCGGGTCGTCCGGGCGCAGCTTCATCTGTTCCCTGATGCGGTCGAAGATCACCACCGAGTCGTTCACCGAGTAGCCGATCACCGTCAGCAGGGCGGCGAGGAACACACCGTCGAATGTCTTCCCCAGCCAGGCGAAGAGCCCGATCAGGATGGCGACGTCGTGGGTCATGGCGAGCACCGAGGAGAGTGCAAATGTCCATCGGAATCGGAACGCCAGGTAGATCAACTGGACGAGGAGGGCGATACCCAGGGCGATCAGAGCTTTGTTGCGCAGTTCGTCGCCCAGGGTGGGGCCTACGAACTGGTCGCGCTCGACGTCGGTGTCACCGCCGACATCGGAAACGGCGCCCAGGACGAACTCCTCCTCCTCCGGGGACAACTCTCCTGTCCTGATGATCAGATTCCCCGCACCGGACTCCTGGATGCTGGCTCGGGGAAGGCCGCCTTCGGCGAGGGTGGTGCGCAATTCGTCGATGTCCACTTCGTTGGTCGTTGAGATCTCGAACAGACGCCCGCCTGCGAACTCGATGCCGAGATTGACCCCGGAGACGACCAGCCCGCTGAGAGCCACCACCATGGTGATCGCCGAGATCAAGATCCAGCGGCGCCAGTTTCCCAGGAGATTGGGTTGGGCGGTCTTGACCCACTCCTGGAAGCGCCTGCCGAACGTCATTCCCATCATGCGCGGACGGTCGTCCATTCCAGGGAGGCTCATCAGGATCTCCAGGAGGACCCGGGTCACCACCAAGGCAGAGAACATCGACACCAGCACACCGATGCTCAGGGTGATTCCAAAGCCACGCACCGCACCGGAGGCGTAGGCGAACAACAACCCGGCCGCGAGCAGGGTGGTCACGTTGGCGTCGGCGATGGCCGACCACGCCCGCGTGAAGCCGGCCACGATGGAGTCCCATATCGACTCGCTCTCGACGTACTCCTCCTTCGCCCTCTCGTAGACGAGCACGTTGGCGTCGACGGCCATCCCGATGGCCAGCACGAACCCGGCGATTCCTGGCAGGGTGAGTGTGGCGCCCATCCAGACCAGCAAGGCGTAGGTAGCGAGGGCATAGAAGCCCAAGGAGAGGGCGGCGACCACCCCCATCAGCCGGTAGAAGAAGATCATGTAGAGGATGGTGAGACCGGCGCCGATCACTGCCGCCTCGATGCTCGCTTCCACCGCGGCCTCGCCCAGAGTCGGGCCGATGGTGCCCCGTTCGATGACCACGACCGGCACCGGAAGAGCGCCCGCCTGAATCAGGGCGGCGAGCTCGGTGGCATCCTCCTGCTCGAACCCGCCGGTTATCAGGGTGGTGCCACCGGTGATGCCCACACCGCAGGCCACATCGATGGCCACACCGGGACTCGAGATCACCTCGTTGTCAAGCACGATGGCGACCCGCCGCTCGGGGGAGGTCGGCTGAGCGCAAGCGGCGTCCGAGGTGAGGTCGGCCCACGCCTGGCCACCGTCGGAGAAGAAGTTGATCGTGACTACCCACTGCGAGGAGCCCTGGCTGTCGAAGAAGGGGTCGGCGCTCTCCACCTGCTCACCGGACACCGCCACCGGCCCGAGGACCAGCTCCTCGCCGGGGTCTCCGGCCACGACGATCCCCTCGACGTCTTCGGGCACCGTGCCCGCCGGGTAGGAGGCGATCACGGGATGAAAGGTGAGCTGGGCAGTGCGGCCGATGGCCTCCACCGCCTGCTCGGGATCATCGACACCTGGAAGCTCGACGATGATCCGGTTCTCACCGGAGACCTGGAGTGTGGGCTCGGTTACCCCGAGGGCGTCGACCCTCCGGCGCAGGACCTCGAGCGTCCGCTCGGTGACATCGGAGTCGACCGTGACATCAGCGGTGTCCTGGGCCTCCAACACGATCTGTGTCCCCCCGCGCAGGTCCAAGCCGAGACGAATCGACGACTGGGTGACCGCATAGATAGAGGCTCCCAAGATCAACAGCGTGAAGAAGAGCCTCCATTTGGAGATTTTCAGCAGGGACCTCCCTCGAGGCGGCTACGACAGAGGCAGGCTAACCAGACCACGCAACTGTGCCTGTTCAGACCCATCTCGCGAGGGAGGCTCGAGGTCCTTCGCCAAGTTGGGCAGCCAGTGAGGATCCCGGGCCATCCTGGCCGAGTGGCAGACCGACCCAGGATGGCGAATGTCACCAGAACAGCCTGACCGAGCCAGGTGGGAGGCAACATCCGAGCCGGCGTCGGTATATGGTCGCCTCGGACGACGATCGGAACCATCGTGCTGCGACAGATCGACATCGACGAAGTGAGGCGCCTCGTAGACGAGGAGGCAGCCCAGTTGGTCGAGGTCCTCTCGGAACCCAGCTTCGAGGCGCTTCACCTCCCGGGGGCGATCAATCTCCCGTTGCGCCACCTGGACGAAGCCCGGGCCTCCACGCTCGACGCCAGTCTGCCGATCATCGTCTACTGCTACGACCTCCAATGAGACCTCAGCCCACGAGCCGCGGTGCGGCTCGAAGCCCTCGGGTTCGACGCGGTCTACGACTACGCCGCGGGCAAGAAGGACTGGGTCTCTGAAGGCCTACCGGTTTCCGGTGAGCGGGCCGGCGAGGTCCGGTCTGGAGACATCGCACGCACAGGCGCTCCCACCTGCCTGCCCAATGCCTCGATCGCGGACCTCGAGGATCGGGACGACATCGCCGAGTGGGGTCTCTGCGTGGTGATCGACGAAGAGGGGATCGTCCATGGATTGCTCTCCGCCGACGACGTGGCCCGATCATCGGGCCCGACGAGGGTCGACCGGGTGATGGACCCGGCTCC